>SXGS01173303.1_pt1 | contig 12278 bp, 9 predicted proteins | sample 3174681 | NCBI WGS metagenome assembly SXGS01 (sample SAMN11356861, study PRJNA531348) | freshwater metagenome | isolation source: freshwater sample F1-80 | place: China: Fuxian Lake, Yuxi | collected 2017-12-25
CCCAGCAAATGCTTGCCTGCTCCGTGGATCTTCTGAAGGTCTGGCTTGATCTCCGGGGTTCCCAAATCGTCGGCCTCTTCCTGGAGCATTTCGCTATAGCCAATGATGGCGTTAAGCGGGGTCCGCAGTTCGTGGGACATGTTGGCCAGGAATTGCGACTTGGCCTTACTGGCAGCCTCCGCGGCGACTTGCGCTACTTGGAGCGCCTCGCTTTTAATCTTAATTTCCTCCAGTTGCTGCAACGCCACGCTATTGCTGGCTTCAAGACTCATTCGCAGCTCACGGAAGCGATTGCCCAAGAGACAAAAGCCGCTGAGCGCAAATGAAATCACCGCCGGCACCTGGACCCACTCCCAAGCGAGGTCGGGGTTCGAGCCAACTGGTGTCGGAATAAAGGAAACCAGCAGTTGTTGCAAATAAACCACCAAACGGAATAATTCACCTCCGTTTTCTACATTAGACATAAAAAGTCTAAATAGCAGCCAATAGTTAGGGATCCCGAGACAAACGATTAATATACTAACCCATGTCCACAAGACAAACCGGCGCTGAAGAGCAGATGCGGAGGTGTACGCATGTGTAAAGCTGATGGCAGTCTCCACCAAAATCCAAACTAAAGATCCGCAGGCCAGATTCAAGCCAGTCGCAAGAAATGGTATCTTTGGAAATCTATCATCTACACCTAATATACTATACACAACGTCGCAGGCTGTTACGCACAGAGCGGGAAAGAGAGCAGCTATCGCTATCCAACAGCGTAAAGGTATCCGCTGATGCAGAGCTGAACGGGTCAAACAGAACATGATCGGCACCAGTGCAAAAATTATAGATAACCGTAAATCCACCCATTGAGAATCCCCTGAAAGTAGCAACCATAGGCTCATCGGTACACAGGTAAAGCCGAACCACAGTGCAAAGTTCATTCGCCGGTTAAATAACCAAAGGCAACCCATAACGAGCCCAAGAGCGGCAACAATGCCGCCTAGAAAACGAGCAGAAAAAGATTGGCGCACCTGGTAGAATGGGGCCAACCGTGCCGGAACCTGATTTTGGAGCAGGAGCCGAGCTGCATAGGATCGGTACCCTCCGGCCACAGCCGCATCAATTAAAGCTTCTGTTGCCTCTTCTTTGAGACCTAGGAATTGTGAAAAATTAAAGTTTTCTCTCACCTCTCTGCGTTCGCGAATGGCTTGGGTGAGTGGGCCTTTTAGGAGGTTTCGCAGGGCGTTTGTGTCGGCACGCTTTAGATAAATACTTGGGACGCTCGCGTTGGAAGCCGATAAATTAAGCGGATGCACTGCTGTCCACACCTCGTTGGATGGGTTTCCTGCGATTAGACATAATTCCGCGGCGCGCTGATCGGATAACCAGTTCAGATTTGCTGTATAAACAAGGTTGCCGTTAGCGTTGGTGGCGATCTGACTGTTTTTAAATCTCCAACTGTAGTCATCGCCATAGTAACCTTCCAAATTCCAGCCGTAGGCAACTCCTCGGTCGAGTTTTACACTGTTTAAATAAATATTCGTTAATGAGTGAATCTCAGGCGGTAAAATAATTTCAAGGTTCTGACGCCTGAGCGTCCGAGTCACTTCGTTCAAGGAGCGTTCCTGAACTTTCCAATTCAAAGCACCGCGCAACAAAGCCGCTTTCTGGGAACCGTCCATGGCTTTTACTCGGTTGGTATCCGAGTTAACAAGGACCACCAAGTTGGTTGCGCCCCAGTTTTCTCGGCGAGACAATCCGGTCTTGATCTCGTTCGATGTTAGAGCTTTGTCCCAGATACGAATTTCGTCCATTTGTCCACAATAATCCTCTTCTTGGCTCACACCCACCACGCCGCCCATAGCAGACCTTCCAAAAAAATAACAATCACCATCTCCGGTAATAGTACTATTAGATAACTCTTCACTTTGCAGGACGTGGTCGCCATTAAAATAGGCATTAAATCCGTTGCGCTCGAATACAATCGCTATATGAATCCATCCGATTGTTTCAAACCTGCTGTCAAAGGCCATATTTCCATATTTCGTCCCCCCACTATTTCGTGCCTCGACGGTAAAACCTTGATTGAAACTGGCCGCAACACTATTTTTCGAGGTGCCGAAATCCAAGAACCGCGTCCAGAATCCCAACCGTTCTGGCCTTACCCAGGCCTCTACCGTAATTGCCTTATAGCCATCGAGGCTGTGGGGCGGTAACTCCAGGTAACTACCGTTGCCATCGAAGTGGAGTACCGAGTTGGTGGGTTCCGCGGCACCAATGGGCTGGGCGGTAAATCCCGTGACCAGGGCAAGCAGAAATCCGCAGCGGGCAACAAGGTTGAGGCCGCTCAAAAGCCATGAGCGAAGAAGGTCGACGAGGGGGAATTTCATCGGAATAGCGATAGGTGTTTTCATGGTGCGGTAGACTACGGGTTCTCTGGTGGGGTGGCGGTGGCGGGTGGCGTCAGCAGGTGTTCGATCTTGCCGACCAGGCGATTGAGATCGATGGGCTTGGTGTCAAAATCATTGGCCCCTGCTTCGCGGGCCGTCTTCTCGTCTTCAGCCCGGGCGTGGGCGGTGAGTGCGATGATGGGGATGGTGGCTGTCTCCGGATCGGCCTTCAGTCGGCGAATGGCTTCCCAGCCGTCCATCACCGGAAGGCTCAGATCCATCAAGATGAGGGCCGGTCGCAACTCCATGGCCATGCTCACCCCTTGAGCGCCATCGGCCGCCATTTGGATCACGTACCCCTTGCGCTCCAACCGTCGGCTCAGCATGTCACGATTCAGCTCATTGTCTTCGACCAGCAATAGTGTATTTAACGACATATATATAAGGCTTTGGAATCTTTTAGAGATTAATTTAATATCACAATAATTAAAAACTAACCAGATTTAGGCCGCTGGTAGCCTTGGCAATAACCACTGAAATGATCCCACCGGTCAGCGTCGACACGCCGTTGAGCACCTCAACAAAAAGGGGTCTCCCCACTGACATGCGCAAAACCGATCCGAAACGGATCATTTTTCTTTGGAAATCTTTCGTTTCTTTTTGGAAGTCGTGGTCAGGCCCAGAATCTTGCCAGATTACACCGACGATTTGCTGCGGAAGGTCCGTCGGCCGCAGGTGGATTGGCGACGTGAGAAGAAGGAAGACCGCAGTGTGGACCCTTCGATCCACTCACCCGTTAAGACACCCTCCGGAATGGCCCCGGACCCTTCCCTGAGGTTTCTGCAACCCATGCCAACAATCCCCACGTTCCTTCTGACGAGGGTCACGGTTGGTTGCCTGGCTCAAGAGAGCAGACAGCGACCACGAGGCCCATGCGTCGTCCAGAAGACATCGAACAGGACAGCATCTAGACGATTCGCGTCTCCACGAACGGTTTGCGAAGGGCCATCTAATAGTGCGGCGCACGGCGAGTGGGCCGAGGCGGACTTGCCCCTTGTCAGCCACCCCTGCCGTGGCTTGAATAACGATAAGAACCCCCCAACGCTGCCATGACACCTCCTCCCGTCCCTGCCTTCCTTCGTCGTAGGGCTTTTACCCTAATCGAACTGCTTGTGGTCATCGCCATCATCGCGATATTGGCCGGAATGCTCCTGCCGGCCCTGGCCAAGGCCAAGAGCAAGGCCCAGGGCATCCAGTGCCTCAACCACACCAAGCAGCTGCAACTGGCCTGGATCATGTACGCCGAAGACCACCAGCAGCGCCTCGTGCTCAACGGCACCGGCGACCAGAAGGGCTGGGTCGCCGGCTGGATCATGGGCAACACGCCCGACGCCACGAACCTGAACCTGCTCAAGCCACCCAACGGACTGCTCTGGCCGTACAACCAATCGGCCACCATCTACCGCTGCCCTGCCGACCGCAGCACGGTGCGACTCGGCGGCCGGGACCAGCCGCGCACTCGCAGCTTATCAATAAACGGCTTCATGAACGGACAGAGCTGGCACACCGACCTCATGGCAAAGACCTGGCGAACCTTCCGCAAGCTCGGCGACATGCGCTCGCCCAGCCAGATGTTCGTCTTCATCGACGAGCGCGAGGAGAGCGTCGACGACGGCTACATCCTTGTCTCAATGGAACCGAACCAGCTCTGGGGCAACCTGCCGGCCGCCTACCACAACGGCGCCGCCGGCCTGAGCTTCGCCGACGGCCACTCCGAGATCCACCGCTGGCTCGACCCCGGCACCCTCCGCAAGGGCCTCGCCGGCGACCGCAAGGCCCCCCGTGACGTCCCCTGGATCCAGCAACGCGGCAGCGAGCCCGTCGAATGAGCAAAAGGGTTTGATCCTCCCTGAAACGGGGTCAGGGTACGGAGTCAGGGAACGAATTCCCAACCTGATTCACACCATGAATTGTGTTAAACACCTGGCCTTCGCGATAGCCGCCTGGGCGATCACGGCTGCCGCCTATGCCGCCTCCACTTTTGTGCATCCGGGTGCGCTGGATTCCAGAGGCGAACTGGACTTCGTTAAGGCCAAAATCCAGGCGAAGGCCCAGCCGTGGAGAGCCGAGTTCGACCGACTTGTGGCTTCCAGTTACGCCACTCGCACGCCACATGGAAAGACCACCATCAATTCCAGCAGCGGTGACGCTGAACTTTCGCGAGATGACGCCATCGCGTCGTACACCCAGGCGCTCCTGTGGTATTACTCGGGCAACGCAATCTACGCGAATCGATCGATCGCGATCCTGAACTCGTGGACGAATTTACAATCCTTCACCGCCGGCTCCGATCAGGACAAGTTGCAGGCGGGCTGGATCGGCGCGGTCTTCGCCCCAGCCGCTGAAATCATGCGGGGTTATTCGGGCTGGACCACCAACGACATGGCCCTTCTCCAAGCCATGTTCAAGCGGGCCTTTTATCCGCAGTTGAACCGGATGAGCACCTGGAACGGCAACGTGGATTTGACGCAAATCGACGCCATGATGGCGATTGCCGTCTTTAACGAAGACACGACGGAGTTCAACGCGGGGCTCACTCGCTTGGCAAAACGCCTCCCCAGTTATATTTACCTCACCTCTGCGGGAACACCGCCGCCGATCGCGGGCGATGGCGGCAACGTGCAAAATTTTTGGTTCAGTCCTACCCTGTGGACCGATGGCCTGACCCAGGAAACGTGCCGGGACAACGGTCACCACACGCAGTTCGCACTGGGTTCAGCGCTTCACGCCGCAGAGACCGCCTGGCATCAAGGCGTGGATGTGTACACGGCCAATACGCGGCGCTTCACCGAGGCGCTGGAATTGATGGCGTCCCAGTTCCTCAGTGGCTCGATGCAAGGCACGTCGGCCAACGACGTCCCCTCCGCCAGCCGTTTCGAATCCTGGGAGGTGGGCTACAACCACTACCATCATCGCGCCGGGCTCCCCATGACAAAGACAGGGACGCTCATCGAAAACCAAATCCGACCCAATGCTCAACGGGCTGTCTGGAACTTGGTTCACGAAACTCTGACCCATGCCAACCTGCCGGCCAGCGTCTCGCCACTCGGAGGCGCGCTGCCGCCGGTTTTGACAGGCTCGAAGATGCTGCCCAGTGGAGCGTACCAATTGGCGTTCACCAACAACACCGGTGCCACCTTCACCGTGCTCTCGAGCACCAACCTATCGTTGCCCCTGACCCATTGGACCGTGGTCGGCACGCCCACCAATAACGGTTCCGGCCTTTTCCTATTTACGACCGAACCGCTGACGGACGAGACGGAACGATTTTACCGCGTAAAATCTCCGTAATATGGAATGCCTGCCATCTGTCCATTGAACACCTGAAATCAGGACCCCATCGCTTAAACTAAAAGCCATGGAGTCTTCACTGATTGCGCTCACGTGTTCCCTAGACGCAGACCGCCCAGTGAGGGCACCGGGCCTACGGCACGGAGTCGCCAACCAAATAGCCCACCCCGTAGGCCGGGTGCCCCAACCTGGAAACGGGGGTCAGCGAACGATTTCCGAATTTGATTCACTGCAAGCCTGAGGGCCATGGATCGCCGAGCCTCACAACGGCTATTCCCTGTCCATTTGAGCGGGCCGGAGGCGGCGATCGTCTAGGTCCAGGCGATAGAGGATCTGGTTGTAATCGTGGCGCGGCGTGGCGACCGCGTTGCCAGAGAACTCGCGGGTGTAGGTGCCCTCGAAGAGCAGAACCGGGGAGTCGGACGGTGTGAAGTCGAGATGCAGGCAGGCATTGTAGAACGTGTGGTTGCGGTGAGTCAGCACCTTGACCGCCGGTCCCCATGGGCCGGTCGGAGCCGACGCCTCGGCATACCAAAGTTCTCCCAGAGTCGAAGGAACGCCACCGCTCTGCAGGAAGACCGTCACCCAGCGCCGACGCCACGATTGCCAGCCCATGCCCCCGCTGTGGACGCCGTCATGCGGGCGCAACTTCGATCCGTCGTGGGCCGATCGTAGTTCCTTCTGGGGTTCCAGGCTCTCCCAAGTGGCCGGATCCTGCCATGCTTCGAAGGTGGCCGGGCAGCGCAACGCCGGGAAGGGATGGGCAAAGAGAATCCAGTCACGACCCGCCGGATCCTTCCAAGGGACGGCATGGCCCACCGGCAAGGGAGGCGGCCGGGGAGAGGCGGCCGACCGGGTCCACAGCACCTTCAGTCGCTCGAACTTCTGCGACGTTTCATTCCACACCGCCAGTCCCCATTCATAGGCCTCCAGGTGTCCGCGGACCTTGCAGTAGGAGCAAACGAGCCGGGAGGGGCTTCCATCGCGGGCCGGAAGGCTGACCAGAGCTGTCGCCCAGGTGGGTCCCTCGCCGCTCATCGGCGTGACCCCGCGGAGCCGGCCTTGTCCATCGCGACGAAATTCGAAGAGAGGCCGAATGGGGGGCTCGAATACCTGGAGCGGCCGCGCCTCGGACTCGGCGCCGAGACTGTCGAAGAGGCCCAGCGGATAGTGAGGCAGCGTTGTGTCGCCCCACAGCCAGTGTCGCCGTCCCCGGTGCAGCACGGTCTGGACGCTGTCGCAGCCGAAGACGCCGCTCTCCTTCCAATCCGTGTCACGCCCGGTCGCCTGGCTTTCGGCAAAGAGCCCTGCCCCGGTCAAACGCCCCAGCCGGCGGGCGATCATCGTACGCCGCACCTCGACCTTCAGCGTGACACCCGGCTCCGGACGCAAACGCACACCGGAAAAACCAAACCCGTCGGCCGAAACCTCATAACCGTCGGCAGAGACGTGGAAGAACACCTCGCGCCCGAGAAGTTCCTGAGTGTTCACCGCGACAACGCCGGCATTATCGGTGTAGAAAGCGACATGATGGGTGGTCTTCAACTCCACCAGAGGCACTGGCCATCCGGTGCCTTGCTCCACCACTTCGATGCGGCATGGCAAAACCGCGGCGACGGCCGAGAGCTGCAGTGCCCACAAGGCAACGAACGCACCGCAGCGCATCCAAGACAAACCCACGACCCACCGGCACGTCCTCACCCGCTCCGGGCACCAACCTGAGATTGCTGGCCGTCTGCTCACTCAGGGACTGTCGACAGATCCTCGGCGGTGTCGAAACCTGAATCGCACAAGTCGGCAGATCGCGGAGCGTCAAAAAAGGCACATTCTTATCAATGACTAGCCAAAACGGTGGACCTAATCTCGAAGCCCATTAAAAGCGCTTCGACAAAGACGGTGACGGCAAAGTCAGCCGCAAGGAGTTCATCACGCCATCAGCCAGCAAAATAGCAGTACCTACCGACACGCCACCCGCAAAAAAGACTATGAAACCAACTGCAATCCTAACTGCAGCACTGCTGTGCCTCCTCTCGCCGGCCTCCTTCGCCAAGCCGATCAAGGTCTTCATCCTCGCCGGCCAGTCCAACATGGAAGGTCAGGGCTCGGTGGATCATGTTGATGAGAGGGATTCCAACGGCGGCAAGGGCAATCTTGTCTGGTCGATGAAACACTCGAAGAGCGCCGACAAGATGAAGAAGCTCAAGAATGAAAAAGGAGAATGGGTCGTCCGGGATGATGTGCAAATATCATTCAAGGTTGGCGGCGACAAGGTTCTGAAGGGTGGCCTCTCGGTGGGCTACACCGGTTATGCTGCAGACGGATCGAGAAGGCACATGGGACCCGAACTTGGGTTCGGTTTTGTTCTGGGCGACTTCTACCAAGAGCCCGTTCTTTTGATCAAAACGGCATGGGGCGGCAAGAGCCTATTCGTTGACTTCAGGCCGCCAAGCTCCGGCGGCAATGTCGGTCCCTACTATACTAAAATGGTGGAAGAGGTGCGCGCCGCCTTGGCGGATCTCGGGGAACAAAAATATGAAATAGCGGGGTTTTACTGGCAGCAGGGGTGGAACGATATGTGTGAAGCTCCAGCGATACCCGAATATGCGCAAAATCTCGTCAACCTGGTAAAAGATTTGCGCAAGGAATTCCATGTGAAAAACATGCCGGTAGTGGTCGGTGAACTTGGCAATGGCGGACCGGTGACCGAGGGCGCGATGTTTGAATTTAGAAAGGCACAGGAAGAAGGAACAAAGCAGATCAAGAATGCTTTATTTATCAAGACCACCGATTTCGCACGCCCTGCAGAACTCTCGCCCTGTCCCACGCATGGACATCATTGGTTCGCCAATGCGGAGAGTTACTTTCTAATCGGCGACGCAGCCGGCAAGGGTATGAAAAGCCTTTTGAAGTAATTTTAAACTGAACCCGGCACCCATTACCAATACTCCAACGCCGGTATCAACACCGCCGTCCGCATCATCGAGGTGGTGACGAAGATGAAATACGAGAACATCCTGCAGCAACGTCTCTTGGCATTTCGGACCGCCAAGTGCCTCAAAACCCCGCCGCCGTTCAATCAAGAAACTGCGCGGAACCAACAACCTGTTAGAGAAGCCTCGGGATTCACTCCCGAGGCGTTCTACAGCAATTAAAAGCGGTACTACTTCTTCTCTGAGTGCCCATGATCATCGTGCGAATGATTATTATGCTTTTCGTTGCCATGATCCTCATCGGCATGATCTGCACTCAAATCTTCCTGAGCCGCCTCTTCGGCAAACTGAACCCCATGAAGAGTGTGTCCATAGGCGATATACCCATGGTGAGCGGCATTTACTTCATCATCTTTGTGATCTGCCTCTGCCGCCAATCGGTGGTGCTTAGCGGCCAGCGTAAAATGATGGGCCGCTTCAAGATGGGCATGACGCCCCTGTTCATGAAGCTCATGGTCGTGCTTGCTAACATCGTGGGAGGACATATATCAGTGGTATTAGTTGTTTTTGGATTTTGGGGACAGAATTGGCTCATCGTTCGAACTTTTACCGAAAATCGTGAGGGCGAATGGAGTGGCGAGCTTCAGTGAAGTAGTTCGAAGGCGGGTGGCAAAAATGGGCAAGAAATGGGCAAGAAATGGGCGGATAGAAAGGTGCGGAAAGTGTGAGACACCGAATGGGAGTCACTTTGCGGGGGATTAATCTTCAAGCTAGGCAAACAGCGATAACATGGCAAAGAGAATTCTCATAGTCGGCGGCGGAGCGGCGGGGCAGAGGTTTCCACGGTCTGAATGGGCCAATTAATAGGAAATTGCCGAGGGCGTAGCCCGCGATCGCAGTCTCGACAGGATTGGCGCGATGACCAACTTCACGCGATGAGCGTGCGCATCTGCACTGCGCTGGCGAGTGATCCGGCAACGTTGGCGCCCCTACCCACTGCGCTGCCACTCGTTCAAGCCGTCCGGACCCAAAATCTGTTCATAGGCAGCCGGAAACCGGTCGAACACCGGAAAACTCAACCGCCCCCGGAACCTCTTCCAACGACGCGCCAGGAGGACCGGATCGGGCCTCGCTTCCAGGCAAGCCTTTCGGTGCAATTCGCCCACGTCATCCAGCAGCGGAACGGACCAAACCTCCGAATCCTGGGTCCCCATGCTCAACTCGGCGATGCGTTCCAGCGCATACTCCGCCAACCCAACGGCATCAGCGGCGTGCTTCTCTTCGAGCACATGGCGCAGCAGGCTGCCGATGGGGGCCACCTGGTTCCCAATGGCGTCCGATTCCCGCCACGTCGCCACGGCCGGCGGTTCGGTCAGGCAACGAATGGCCTCGCGGACGGGATCTGGTTTCCATCCGTCGCCAGCCCCACATTCCCATGCGGCAGTCAAGGCCACCAGAATCGGACGATGTGCAAATCCGGCCTCAACCAACCACTCCACCAACTGAGGTACCGGTTGCTGGCCCAACCACGCTCGGAAGCGCTGGATATCCTCTATGTCCTGGATCATGAACGTTTCAAAACGAGCCATCGTCCTGGCGAGCCGATCCCAGGCAGCACTGACTGGCCATCCAGTGACGCCAAATAAGCCTAAGAATACTGCCCGCCTCGGCCATCCAAGGCATCGTTCACCGCGGATGTCGGGCCGTTGAGTTCCGAGGGTAGGCGCAGCGGAGGAGGCGGTAGAATCAACTCGCTGGCACCCAGTTCGCGCAGGAGCCAATCCATGTCGCCGGAGGTGCCCTGCCGGAGGTTCTCCTCGTCAAAAGAGCGCACCTGTCCCTTCAACAGGCGTAGCAGGGTCGGGCGGTGCCTCGGGTCGGTGGCGGCCTGGCGTGGTGTCAGTCCGCCCAGCGCTGGCACGGCTACATCGGGATAAATCCGCAAGAATTCTTCGTGGGCAGCAGCAGCAATCTGGGCGGGCGAATTCTCCGTGTCGACGATGCGGGTGGTGGTGAGTTCGATCTGCGTGGGTTGCAACCGCAGCCCGGGCGGCACTAGGGCCAACTGCTCTTGAGAAACAGGCCGAGCTATGCCGGCCGCCAAGTCGTCGAACCGTTCGCCCGCGAATTCAACCAGATCGCCCATGTGGGACTCGAACGCACGACGCAACCGGGCGAAGCGTTCGCCGCCGTTGGCCTCCAGGCGCCAGCGGTCGTCGCCGACGAGCAGTCTGCCGAGGATGCTATTGGCGATCTTGCCTTCGGCCGGAGCTTCCAGACAGTCGAGCGCATCGAGGAATCCTTCCTTGAACTCCCCGTCGGTGAGTTCTCCCGGTGCCCATTCGATCAACTGGATCAGATGCTCGAAGCACAGGGCCAGAGGTCGACGCAGGCTGTAGACGGCCACGCCACGGCGGGCATCCACCGAAGAAAGCATGTCGTAATGGAGCACCGCATGGATGGCGTTGATCGATGCCTGCACGCGGACGAAGTTCAAGGCGAGCCACCCGAGCAACTCCGGCCCGGACTCCGGTCCGCCCAGATGGCGGGAGATCTCCCTCACCACCGCGTCGGGATCCAGATCGACGATTTCTGGAACGGTGATCGCGACTCCGCAGAACCGCTGAAAGTGTGGCAATTCGTATCGCCAGGCCAGCACGGTGGTGTAGCGCACCGCCATGCGGGCCAACGAACGGTCTATGATAAGGAAACGGCCCGCTTCCGGCGCCATCAGATCCACGGCCTCGATACGCTCGTGGTCGATGACCCGATGCACCTCCAGCAGCGTCACCCGCATCCCGCATCTGGATCGCAGCAGGGCCTGCTGATCGTTGCTCAACCCGTGGTCTCGCGATTCCAAGAAGCGTTCGCCGGCCGAGAGTCCCGCATCGTCGCGCTCATGGAAAAGCCGGACGGCTATGAATGAGTGAAGTGCAACCGGGTCGCCGGAAGCATATAACCGGGACAACTGCTGAAGCAGCGCCTGTGGTTTTGCGGCGATGGAATGCAGCCAGTCCAAGCATTCACGGTCGAGCTTCGATTCGATCTCCATCAACCGCTCGTAATTGGCCAATGCGAACGGATTGAATGGGCAGTCTGCGGGGCACACGAACAAGCGATTCCGGCTCGAACCGCACTCCGACGACGTAATGGTCTCCCCCTTCGCAGGACAAGGACGTTTTCCAAACTGCTTGCTCATCGGTTTGGACCAGCCTGAGGCAACCTGAATGAATCGACGAGACCGAATGTGTCAACGGAGCGGGATACGGCTGTCGATAATTCAAGTGGGTGCCCCAACGGGGCACGGCATACCAGCCCGGGGTGCAACCCCGGGTATGGGTGTGAGGAAGGATGGCGTTCTGTAGGAACGCCGCATAGGGCCCGCGTCGGTGGGCGATCTGGTGATATGCTCCGTTCCTTCAGAGCGCGCAATGGATGTGATGAAGATCCCAAAGCGTTGCCCCACCAAGCCGGGATGAGGCCGGCGACGATCCATTGGGATTGCCTCAACGGAGCGGGATACGGCTGTCGATAATTCAAGTGGGTGCCCCAACGGGGCACGGCATACCAGCCCGGGGTGCAACCCCGGGTATGGGTGTGAGGAAGGATGGCGTTCTGTAGGAAC
>SXGS01393917.1_pt1 | contig 12278 bp, 9 predicted proteins | sample 3174681 | NCBI WGS metagenome assembly SXGS01 (sample SAMN11356861, study PRJNA531348) | freshwater metagenome | isolation source: freshwater sample F1-80 | place: China: Fuxian Lake, Yuxi | collected 2017-12-25
ATGCCGCAGAAGGCTAAAGGTCCTCACCACTTGGGGAAAACGGAATCTAGCGCCAGTTAATGGTCTATAGGGATCGGTAAACGTCCCCGAAAACGCATCTCTTCAAAGTTGGAGCGAACAAGCGCTCGCCGTGCGCCATCAAAAGGGATAACAAAAACCTTGCACTAACCCGTACTAAAACTAAATTCGTCGCTCCTCGAGCGTTGCGCGGTTAGCTCAGTGGTAGAGCATTACCTTGACACGGTAGGGGTCACAGGTTCGAACCCTGTATCGCGCACCATCTCTTGTCCCCGAATTTGTCCGTCCTCGAATTGCTAATTCTCAAAGTCCCCCTTCTCGGGATCCGGCGATCTCCCCAAGACCTCGCAAGACCTCCGCAAGACCTAATGGGTCCATTCAAAGGACAGTCCACAGACCCATCTGAAACCCCGTTCATCCAGAATCCGCCCACCAGACTAACTCGGCCTATTTCCCTCCGCTAGACCAAGAAATCCGGGGGCTCCTTGCAGATTTCCGATGTCATCGCAAAAAGACCGCCCGAAGGCGGTCTTTTCCATCAACCGATGATAAGTAGTCCTAGAGATTTCAGCCTCGCGGCTCTGAAGCGGGTGCGACGTAGGCCTCCATCCCGACGCAGGAGCAAACGAGATTTCGGTCACCAAACACATTATCGACCCGACCCGACGCGGGCCAGAACTTGAAATCCTTCAGACCGTCCACTGGGAACGCCGCCCGTTCACGGGTGTAGGGATGATCCCAAGCCTCGGCAGCGATCTGATCCGCCGTATGAGGCGCATTCTTGAGCAAATTGTCCTTAGCATCCACCTGACCCGATTCCACCTCCAGGATTTCAGCGTGCACTTCGATCATGGCCTCGCAGAACCGATCCAATTCGGCCCGCGGCTCCGACTCGGTTGGTTCGACCATCAGCGTTCCCGCCACTGGCCAACTCAAAGTGGGCGCATGCAACCCGTAGTCCATTAATCGCTTAGCTACGTCCTCGGCGGTGACCTTCTTGAACTGGCGCAAGTCCAGGATGCACTCATGGGCAACGCACCCATTGGCCCGGTACAACGTTGGGAAATAGGGCTGCAGCCGCTGGGCGATGTAATTTGCGTTCAGAATGGCTACCTGAGTGGCTTCAGTCAGCCCCTTGGCACCCATCATCTGAATGTACATCCACGAAATGACGCAGATTGATGCACTGCCCCATGGGGCCGCACTGACCGCACCGATCGGATCCTCGCCACCCAAGTTCACCACAGCGTGGCCGGGCAAAAAGTCCACGAGATGTGCGGCCACACAAACGGGTCCTACGCCGGGACCTCCTCCTCCGTGCGGAATGCAAAATGTCTTGTGCAAGTTCAGGTGACAAACATCGGCCCCGAGCGTCCCTGGAGAGGTCAGACCGACCTGAGCATTCATGTTTGCTCCATCCATGTAGACTTGGCCACCGGCCTCATGGACCCACTGGCAAATATCCTTCACCGCCACCTCGAACACGCCATGAGTGCTGGGATAGGTAATCATCAGAGCGGCCAGTTCACCCCTATGCTGATCGATCTTCTGCCGGAGATCACCGACATCGATATTGCCCTCGAGATCGCACGCTACCGGAACCACCGTCATTCCTGCCATCACCGCTGAAGCGGGATTGGTTCCATGAGCGCTGGTCGGTATGATACACACATTCCTGCGCCCTTCTCCCCGACTGCGGTGCCAAGCACGGATGATGAGCAGTCCGGCATATTCGCCCTGAGAACCAGAATTCGGCTGCAGCGAAACCCCCGCAAATCCAGTGCACGAAGCCAGCCAAGCTTCCAGTTCTTCAAACAACTGCTGGTAACCGCGGGTTTGCGACAAAGGCGCAAACGGATGAATGGCGCCAAACTCCGGCCAACTGACCGGGAACATCTCCGCAGACGCATTCAGCTTCATGGTGCAGGAACCGAGAGGGATCATGCTGTGGCAGAGCGACAGGTCCTTGGATTCCAGGCGCCGGAGATACCGGAGCATCTCGGTCTCGCTGCGGTGCTTCTGGAAGACCGAATGGGTCAGGAAGGTACTGGAACGTTGCGGCAGCACCGGAGCGCACACCGACAAATCCTCTAGTGCGAAGGGCAACATCTCACCCCGGTGAAAGGCCCTGAGAATTTGCAGCACCTCCTCTAGGCCCGTGGTTTCATCCAACGAAACTCCAATGCGCTGCGCATCCAGACGTCGAAGGTTAATGTGGAGCACCTCGGCGGCCTTGTGCACGACCGTCGCATCGGGCACCAGCACTGTGAGCGTGTCAAAGAAGGTGTCTGCGGCCAGTCGCAACCCCAACCGCAGGAGACCCGCGGCTAGGAGTCCCGTCAGTCCATGAACCCGGTGGGCAATGGCCATCAACCCTTCGGGCCCATGGTAGGCCGCGTAGGCCATGGCCATGTTGGCCAGGAGTGCCTGAGCCGTGCAAATGTTCGAGGTCGCCTTCTCGCGTCGGATATGTTGTTCACGGGTCCCGAGCGACAACCGCAAGGCGGGGCGTCCACGGGAGTCCTTGGAAACGCCCACCAAGCGACCCGGCATGGATCGCTTGAATGCGTCCCGAGTCGCAAAATAGGCCGCATGCGGACCACCAAAACCCAGCGGGACACCAAAACGCTGAGTGCTACCGACGGCAACATCGGCGCCCCATTCGCCCGGAGTTTTCAACAACGTCAATGCAAGCAGGTCTGCAGCGAATACAACCAAAGCCCCAGCCTCGTGAGCTGCCCGGACCAATTGAGAATAATCTCCCACCTCGCCCGAACTCCCTGGGTACTGGATCAAGACACCGAACACCTCGGGCCCGAGCGATGCTTGCCTCCAATCGCCCACAACAACCTGCAAGCCCAACGCCTCGGCCCGTGTCCGCACCAGATCGATGTTTTGCGGATGGCAGTCCGAAGCGATCCAGAACGTGTTGCGATCGGCATCCGCCTCTTTGACACGACGGCACAAGGTCATCGCCTCAGCGCAGGCAGTAGCTTCATCCAAAAGCGAAGCGTTGGAGATGTCCAACCCCGTCAGATCACACACCATGGTCTGGAAGTTCAGCAATCCCTCCAAACGGCCCTGTGAGATCTCCGCCTGGTAGGGAGTGTACTGCGTGTACCAACCGGGATTCTCCAGAATGTTTCGCTGGATCACCGGCGGCGTGATCGTGTCGTGGTATCCCAGTCCAATGTAGGACTTATAGACTTGGTTTTTGGCGGAGATGGACCGCAACCGAGCCAAAGCGGCGGTTTCCCCCAAAGGCTGAGGAAGACTCATTGAGTCATTCCGACGAATCAGTGCGGGGACGGCGGCCGCCACCAAAGCATCCAACGAAGCGTGGCCGCATACTTGAGCCATGGCATCCCACTCCTGAGGGCGAGGGCCGATATGGCGGTGGGCGAACGAATCAGGATGCTGAGACAGCGACACAAGGCTCATGGATTAGAGAACCCCGCCAGAGCGGGGAGCGCAAAGCTACGTCTGCCCCTCATCCAGGCAAGTGCGACCTTGCCCCCATCTTCCTCTTCCTTTCGAAAATCTCACGAGCCTGTCCCTGCACTTTGGACTACGTCTCACCCCCTTCAAATTAGAACCACCCCATCAAATCCCCCCACTACCATTCCCGTCCGCTATGGCCATGGCCGCTATAGCCTGTCCCTTGGAAAACCTCACGAGCCTGTCCCTCTGAACTCTAGCCTCCATCTCGCCCTCTTTTGGAAAACCTCACGAGCCTGTCCCTCTGAACTCTAGCCTCCATCTCGCCCTCTTTTGAATTAGGACCACCCCTTCGAATCCACCACCACCGTTCCCGTCCGCTATGGCCGTTATTGGCCTCTGTAGCCTGTCCCTTGTGTGGCTGCTGTAGCCTGTCCCTTGAGCAATGAAATCCCATCCAAACTGACCCATCGTGCCGGATCCTCGGAGATTGTCCTTTGGCAGAACGGGATCGAATGCTAAGAGCCTGTCCCTAAGCCGGCAGCTGCCACTCAGTTGTTCCGGTTCAAATTGCTGTGTCGAAACATTCCTATCCTAACAGATCGCCAGCCAAGTTGGTTCGCCCCTTGGTTCGCAAGCTGCATGCCTATGTGCCGGGTGAACAACCCAAGGTGAAAGGGTTGATGAAACTCAATACCAACGAGAACCCCTACCCGCCGTCACCCAAGGTTTTATCGGCAATGCAGGCGGCGATTGACGGCCGAATGAGGTTGTACCCCAACCCCTCGGCTCAATTGCTCCGAGAACAACTGGCCGCCCTGCACAAGTGCTCGCCCGATCAGATCATCATCGGAAACGGCTCAGACGAATTGCTGGCCCTGGGTGTCCGTGCCTTCGTGGAGCCCGCTGCCAACGGGGATTCTGCATCGAGCGAGCCTTCCAAAAGCCGTGTCCAATATTTTTGGCCCAGCTATTCGCTTTACCCCGTGCTGGCTGAAACGCACGGCGCCACCCCATATCCCGTGCCGTTATTGGCAGATTTCGGACTTCCCTCGGTTCCCCAACTACGTCGCGGCAAACGCTGGGATTTTCAGGCCGCGCTAACCTTCATCACTACCCCAAATGCACCCAGTGGTCGCGGATATTCCACCCGCGAACTAGAGGTGCTTTGCAGCGCCATGAAGGGGGTAGTGGTTCTGGACGAGGCTTACGTGGACTTCGCAGACGAGAACGCCTTGGAGCTGTGTCTTAAGTATCCCCATGTGATCATTTCTAGAACATTCTCAAAGGCGTATTCGTTGTGCTTCCAACGGATTGGCTACTGGATCGGTCATCCAGAATTGATCGCCGCGCTTCACCGAATTCGAGACAGCTACAACGTTAATGGTCTCGGCCAAATCGCGGCATCCGCCACACTGAAAAGCCTTTCCTACTACCAGCGCAACTTCCGGCGTCTCGCTGAATCTCGGAGTCGGGTGGCACAAGCTTTGACCGGTTTGGGTTGGACAGTTCTACCCTCGCAGACAAACTTCATCTTGACCCGACCACCGGGTCCGCCGGCGCGCCAATGGCTGGAAGACCTTCGCCGGCAAAAAATCCTGGTCCGGTGGTTCGCCTCTCCCGATCTAGAATCGTTTCTGCGGATCACGATCGGGTCCGAATCAGAAATGGACACCCTCCTGAAAACCATCCGCGGCTTGTCGGTATCGAAAACCACTCACTAAGTTCCAGCACCTCACGACGCACTAAATCGGCCGATGAATCTTCCCAACCAATTGACTGTCTCCCGTTTCGCGCTGACGGGCTTGTTTTGGGTGGCGGCATTTGTGCCGTTTCCAGGAAATCGCTCGTGGGCTTTGGTTCTCTTTGGCCTGGCGAGTCTCACCGACTTCCTGGATGGAAAAATTGCTCGTGAGCGCAAGTTGATCACTGCCTTCGGAACGCTGATGGACCCGTTGGCGGACAAGATCCTCACCTGTTCTGCCTTCATCGCCTTCATCGAACTGAGACAAATCGAAGCGTGGATGGTGGCGGTGATTGTTGGCCGAGAACTGGCCATCACCGGACTACGCCTGCTGGCGGCCTCCAAGAACGTCGTTTTGGCCGCCGAGCGACTGGGCAAGCACAAGACGGTATCCCAAATCACCACCATCTTGGCCACTCTCTTGGTCATGAGCTACCCGCAATGGGGATCCGTCGGCGAAGCCCTCTTCGCTTGGCCCGTGCTGGGTCGGCCCTGGATTGTCACCTTTGCACAGGCCACTCAATGGGTTGCGGTGACCCTAACCCTTTACAGCGGCGCCACCTACCTTTGGCGGAACCGCCACCTGTATCTTCAGGACATGTAGTGTCAGCGACGGCGTGAAAACCGACAAAACCTGTCAGTTTGAAAACCACCGTCTCCAAAAGTTCAACGCCTCATCAATCCGCCCTCTTCTTGTTCATTGCCCAATTGGATCCTGATTCAGTCTATTGAGCCTTGAACGCCTTCGGGTTCCATTCGAAGAAGGAAGAAATGCGACTGCTCAATCCGGAAGAAAACCCCTCCAAGAACATGGCAAAACCGTGGTTTTGAAACCGGCAACTTTCCGTGGGTTCCAGAACGGTGCTAACACTGTAGGTCAGGCAGCAAATCTTGGAGAACTTCGGGCGAACCTACCACGGATCTTTAAGTAGCTGCGGCCGATCTCTGAATGGGATCTACGCCCCCTCAACCGCCAGCAAAGGCGGGTATTAGACGCACCGAATCCCCGGAGCGCACCGGCGTCTGAAGTTCCCGAAGAAACCGAACATCCTCGTCGTTGACGAGAACCAGAACCGACCCACGGACCGTGCCGTCGGGCTGGCATAACCGATCATAGACTCCATTGAAGCGCTCCTGCAATTGCAGGAGCACCTCGCCAAGGGTTCCGGGCCCGACTTCGACAGCCTCTTCGCCATCACACAGTCGGCGGAGTTGAGGCGGGATCAGAACTTCAACCATGGCCTTGGATCATCAAAGACTCCCGATAGCAGCCCGATCCGCGTTAACTCGCCGCCTCGGCCTGATCTGAGGCCAACAGCGCCTCAAATTCCCGGAGGCTGGGCTTGATAACCCGCGACTCACCGCAATGGCCAAGCATGGCTTCCAGCGTCTTGAGGCCGTTGCCAGTGATGCACAGCACTGCGCTAGAATCGGACGGAATCTTGCCTTGAGCGATGAGCTTCTTGGCCACTCCCACGGTTACACCGCCCGCTGTCTCTGCGAAAATTCCCTCTGTTTCTGCGAGCATCCGGATGCCCTCACGAATTTCGTCATCTGAAACATCATCACTGTGGCCTCCAGTCTCTTTCATGACCTTCAGAGCGTAGAAACCGTCGGCGGGAGTCCCGATCGCCAACGACTTGGCAATGGTATTGGGCTTCACCGGCTTGAAGAAATCCAACCCGGCTTTCTGCGCGGTCGTGATCGGAGAGCAACCCGTGGCCTGGGCTCCGTGGATTTTCCACCCATGGCTCTGGACCAATCCCAACTTGGAAAACTCCTGATAGCTCTTATGGATCTTGGTCAGCAAGGAACCGGAAGCCATGCAGACCACCGTGTGTTCTGGAATCTGCCACCCTAACTGCTCCTGAATCTCGAAGCCCATGCTCTTGGAACCCTCCGCGTAATAGGGCCTCATATTGACGTTCACAAACGCCCATCCGTACTTGCCGGCGATCTCTGCACACAACCGGTTCACCTCGTCATAATGACCCCGGATCGCGACGACATTCGCCCCGTAGACCAGAGAATTGACGACCTTGCCCTGCTCGAGGTCCGAGGGAATGAAAACGTAGCAATGGAGGCCCGCGGCCGCAGCATTGGCCGCAACCGAATTGGCCAAATTGCCCGTGGACGCGCAGGCGACCGTCTTGAATCCAAGTTCCACAGAGCGGCTCAGGGCAACGCTCACCACGCGGTCTTTGAAGGACAGCGTCGGATAATTGACCGCATCGTTCTTAATCCACAATTCGCGGATCCCCAACCGAGCAGCCAGACGATCTGCTTTGATCAGTGGGGTGTACCCCACCTTGGCTCCGACCGTCGGCTCGCCGGCAATCGGGAGCAGTTCCCGATACCGCCACATGTTCTGGGGACGCGAGCAGATCTTGTCCCGAGTGAGACTCTGGCGGATGCGCTCGTAGTCATAAGCCACTTCCAGCGGTCCAAAATCGAACTCGCAAACATGTGTGGCCTCCAAGGGGTATTCTCGTCCGCACTCCCGGCACTTCAGTGCCTTCATGAATCCGTTGCTCTGGCTCATAAGAAAAATAACCGCCGCGGCAACCGATCAGCGCACATCCAAAAAACCGCCGCGGTGGGAAACAAAAACCCCTTCCGCAAAGCGAGAAGGGGTCTCCTAGGGAAACGACGCTTCTCATCTTCGCCGGAACTTTGTAGTTCCGACCGGATTTGGCACCTGGCCGTCGAGCACGTCAGCTCCACCGGTTGCCGTGGCTTCATCGGGCCGTCCCCTCTGCCACTCTGGATGAGCGCCGCAGTTACCTGCAGCAGAGGTAGTTAATCCGCGGCGGGACCCAATCTGTCAAAAGTTTTCTATCTTGAACCTCCATTTGAATCGGATTCCCCGGATCCAACTCATCGAAACTGAACCTCTGCCGCAATCGAGTTGGGGACCTGAATCTTAAAAACCTCGGCGACAACTTTTTTTCAAACATTCGCCCAAAACAAGAGCCTGTCCCCAATCCAATCCCGATTCCCCGAGCTCACGGACATCAACCAACCGCAAAACACCGCGCCTTACGCCCGGGCAACAGAAGGCAACAGGAGGCAACAGGAGCCTACCACCCCACGGAGGCGCTGAATAGGAGCCTGTCCCTTATTGACCTTTGACTTCTCTTTCGCGGACTCCGCGCTAGTTTGCACCCGCCATGAATTCCGTTAGCACCGTCGTTCTCTCCCGCGATTGCGACGCGATCCAAATACCTGCGGGCAATGTCGTCACCCTTCCAGCGGGAACCGAGGTAGACATCACCCAGACCCTCGGTGGGTCCTACACCGTCCACGCCATGGGCGGCCTGTTCCGCATCGGGCCCAAAGATGCAGACGCTTTGGGAATCACTCCCTCAGCCGAGGCACCGACCGCACCCGTCACCGGTGACACGGACGAAAAGTCGGTCTGGGAAGCCCTGCGCAGCTGTTATGATCCCGAAATCCCGGTCAACATTGTCGATCTTGGACTAGTCTATGACATGGGGATCGAGCTTCTCCCCAGCGGCACCAAAAAGATCTTCGTGAAGATGACCCTCACAGCTCCTGGGTGTGGTATGGGAGCCACCATCGCCGGTGACGCCCAACAAAAGATCCTTACCCTGCCTGGTGTTGAAGACGCATCGGTTGAGATCGTCTGGGACCCACCCTGGCACCAAAGCATGATCACCGCCGAAGGACGCCGCTTGCTAGGACTCGAGTAACTCTGATCTCAGGTTTCTCAAGACCCCTACCACCCAAAGCCACGCCCCCATCCGTGACTGATCGCCTGACATGAAGAAGACCGGCCCATTTCACGACATCCCCTCCGTCCTCAGCGATATCCGCCTAGGCAAAATGGTGGTTGTCGTGGATGACGAGGATCGTGAAAACGAGGGTGATCTCGTATTGGCTGCCGAAAAAGTGACCCCGAATGCGATTAACTTCATGGCCAAACATGGCCGAGGACTAATCTGCGTTCCGACTGTTGGCGAGCGACTCAAGCAACTGGGCATCGAACAGATGGTTGTTCAGAACCGCGACGCTTATAAGACCGACTTCCAGGTCAGCGTTGATGCTGCCAAAGGTATTAGCACCGGCATCAGCGCCGCCGATCGAGCCAAGACCATTCAAGTCATGGTGGACCCAACGGCCACACCCGCAGATCTCGTCCAACCGGGGCATGTCTTCCCCTTGCGATCCAAGGCTGGAGGGGTCCTGCGCCGAGCCGGACATACTGAGGCGGCCGTTGATCTAGCCACTCTAGCAGGCCTGCGCCCCGCGGGGGTGATCTGTGAAATCATGAACGATGACGGCTCGATGGCCCGTCTGCCACAGCTGCTGCGTTTCGCCAAGAAACATAATCTCAAGATCTGCACCATCGAATCGCTGATCCAATTCCGCCGGAATTCAGAAAGACTGATCGAGCGAGTGGAATCGATCCGCATGCCCACCGACTACGGTGATTTCACGCTGCACCTGTACTCGTCCAAAGTAGATGGAGCCGAACACTTGGCTCTGGTGAAAGGTGAAGTATCCGGCAAAAAAGGGGTTATGGTCCGGGTGCACAGCGAATGCCTGACCGGAGACGTTTTTGGTTCACGCCGATGCGACTGCGGCCCCCAGTTGCACGCGGCTATGGAACGAATCGAGAAGGAAGGTCGCGGGGTAATTCTCTACATGAGGCAGGAGGGTCGAGGCATAGGTCTTGGTGCCAAGATCAAAGCCTACAAGCTACAAGAGCAAGGTTTAGACACCGTAGAAGCCAATTTGCAGCTCGGTTTTCCGATGGACCTCAGAGACTACGGCTTTGGGGCTCAGATGCTGTCGGATCTGGGAGTGAAGAAAATTCGCCTCTTGACCAACAACCCGAAGAAGGTTGTAGGCCTGCAGGGGCATGGGTTAGAGATCATTGAGCAACTCCCCATTCGGGTGGTGCCCAATCCGGACAACGAGCGCTACCTCAAAACCAAACGAGACCGCATGGGCCACCTGCTCTGATCGGGTTGCCTGCGGTCAGGTGGGAAGTTTGTGAGGTTACTCGCTACTTTCAGTGGGTAGCAGTAGCTCCCAAGATAGGGAAGCGACTTGAAGGTTTCTTGTCCCGAGCGGGATTGATCCGAGGCGTCGACAGCAATTGCTCCGGTGGTCGTGAGAAGCGTCCAGGTTGCGTCAAGAAGTTGCAAAACCGCATAAAACCCAAGCTTTCCGGGGGGTACGTATCGGCGCGTTTTTGAATCAAAGACCTCAGAAGGTGGTTTATTACGCTACGAAGCAGGAGGTTAAGGTTTCGTTGTTGTTGGTTTTTTGCACGCCGGATTTTTGTCTTTGATTTTCCTCCCGGCGCCGGCGGCGTTGGGAGGACATTTTTGTACGTCGTTCTTCGCTGATTTTTTCCCGCAGTCCGCCGTGGGCCTGCTGAGGTGTCACGTAGTCGATGCCTGAGTGATAGTGCTCGGTGTCATACCAATTGAAGTACCGAGCGAAATAGGCGTTGGCCTCGTCGTTATCTAGGAAGCGCCCGGGATATTCTGGCGCCCGTTTCACCGTGCTGAACGCCGACTCGATGAAGGGATTGTCGTTGGGAGTCCGTGGGCGGGCAAACAACTGGGGCATGCCGTGATCTTCGCACAGCCTACGGATCGGCTTGGCCTTCATCTGGCGGCCTCGGTCATTGATGAGTTCGGGACGCTGGTCCTCCGGTAGGTCGAGGATGTTTTCCTCGACCAGACCGCCTTCGAGTAGCAACCGCGATTCTTCGGCGGTTTGCTGCCAGGCGACGCGCCACTGGATGGCCTTTCGGGACCACTCATCCAGCAGCAGGTAGAGGTAGAGATATACCCCCTTCTGATGGGTCATGAGGTAGCTGATGTCCCAACACCACCGTTGGTTGGGCCCGGTAAGATCCTTGCGGACCGGAGCCTTCGAGCGGCCGTTGTGCGCCCCTCCGGGACCCCGCGCCGTCATCAATCCTTCGTCCTTGAGAACCCGGTAGACCGTCGAGAAGGAGGCCTGAAATAGGCCCTTGTCGCAGGCCGTGACCGCCAGAATGCGGTGGGACAGATCGACGTATTCCTGACTCTTGGCCATCGCAACAATCCGGGCGACCTCTTCGGGCAGGATCCGGTGCAACGGCTCTTTGGGACCGGGCACTCGATCCTCCAGTCCCTGACCCTGGTGAGCCCGCTGTTGCCAACGGACAACGCGACGATGTTCGATCATAAGGATGGAACAACTGCGTCGAGCCGACACGCCTTGCTGCTGGGAGGTTTCGATCACTGAAAGGATGGAAAGTTTGGTTTCAGCCTTAATCCACAGCTTAGTTATCGGTCCCACGAGACCCCATTCGTTTTTTTTCGCAAGATGGCCAGTTCAACCGCCAAATCCGCTAGGGCGCGTTCCTTGTCCTGGAGTTCCCGCTTGATTGCGTCATAAGCGCTCGTGTTGACCGCCGCGCACTTCCTACCAGGCTTGGCGCTGAGGCGTTGCAGAGCGCCTTCCTTGACTTGCTGCCGGATGCGCGCCAAATCGGTTGAGAAGAGGCCTTCACGGCGCAGCAATTCGCCCACGGGTTTGTCGGGTAACTGCGCTTCCAGGTAGATTTGAAATTTCTTCTCGGCCGTCAGGAACCGTCGCTTCGTCTTCGAGGCCTTCTCGGGCGCCTCGGATGGGGTGGTGTTGGTCATTGTCGTTGCTTCCGTCTGCGACCGCCTAGGGAGAGGGAATGGTTACGGTCGCCCTACGGGCTCCCTTCACCATTCCCTCTCCTGGCACCTCGTAGCGTATTGCCACTCTCCTTTGAGGTCACGGACTCAGAAACGGCGGGTGCCGACTAGTTTATCTTGATTACGGGTTGTTGTCAGCGGGCGGTCAAAACCAGCCAGTAAAGGGCGGTTCAAAACCAGCCAGTGTCTGAGGTGAACAAGTTCATTGCCGAGCGGGCCCGATTATTGGGTTCGTGAGGGCGGATGAACCACCTCTGCGTGAGCACCTGCGAAGCGATTAAAGCATTGGCCCTCAAGGGTTGGTCCGGACGACGGATCGCCCGGGAACTGGCCGTGAACCGGGAGACGGTGGCCCGACACCTGGG
>SXGS01089237.1_pt1 | contig 12277 bp, 13 predicted proteins | sample 3174681 | NCBI WGS metagenome assembly SXGS01 (sample SAMN11356861, study PRJNA531348) | freshwater metagenome | isolation source: freshwater sample F1-80 | place: China: Fuxian Lake, Yuxi | collected 2017-12-25
ATTTCGTTGACACCGACATACGCTCATTTCGCCTCCCGTTCCAACTCTATCGCGCCCGGTGCACCGCCGTCGAGTCTGGCGTGACCATGCCCGTACACGTCGGGTGCCCTTTCTGTGGCCCCGCGCTGCCGAGAAGAGCCCTCCGGCCGTCATCGCGGTCTAAAACAGGTGTTATTAGCGTGTTAGCGGGATGCACAAACTGGGCAGAATAGAGGCAGAGCGCGCAAAGAGAAACAAAGAGACAAGAGGCGTGACACCGCATAAACAAAGGGGATTGCCGCGCCTATCAAGGCTTTCAGCAATCCCCTGTTCTGTGATCCGTCCCCCAGAGGAGGCGCCGCATTTCAACGGGCCACGGCCAACGGAGGGAAGGCGCACCATTGGGAATTCGGCAATATGCCGAAAATCGAAGGCGTCACGCCTGAGGACGTCGATCAGATCGTGCAGTATGTCCGGTGGCTTCAGCGCCAAGCCGGTATCCAATAGTTCCTCCATCTCCTCCATTTTGCCTCGTTTGACATTCCAAAGACCTGGTACGTAAGGTAGTACGAGGTTAGTGTGTGGATTTGCGCTTGAGGGGTAAGTGCCATCTCAGGGGGGCAGTCTATGGGTGGACTGCTTATACCAAAGGAGGGGGCTATGATGTGTTCAGCTAAAGGGGGCGTTGGTGTTCTGGGCGTGGTCACTCTGTTCCTGATGTCCTCGGGCTGTGTTTTGGTCGCGGTTGATGCAGGGCACGAAGGGGTGCTGGTCGAAAAGCCATTTTTCTTTGGTCATGGCGGGGTGGATCCAGTCCCAGTCAAGACCGGCCGAGTGGCAGTCGCTCCGACCACTGAGGTGATCGATGTCGACGTTCGCCCGACTCAGTACTCAGAACATTTCGATATCATCTCCGCAGAGAACGCGCCAGTTTCTTTCGATGCCTTCCTGATTGCCAACGTCATCGAAGGGCGCTCGCCTGAACTCATCAGTAAGTATGGCCCGCACTGGTATGCCAATAACGCGAAAGAAGCGTTCCGCACGTTCGTTCGCGAGGAAGTCCAGAGGTACCCCCTCTTTCAGTTAACGACCGATCCGAGCACCAGAGCGAAGTTGCAGGACGCCATTGCCAAAGAAGTGCAAACCAGATTGATCGAGAAACAGGGGATCCCGGTGCGGCTCAATCGCGTCGTCGTCGGGAGCATTCTGCCGCCCAAGGGCGTCGTGGAGCAGACGACGCAGACGATTATTCAAGAGCAGCGCAAGATCACAATGGTGGAGTTCCAGAAAGCGGAGGAGTCTCGGGAGAAAGCCGAGAAACAGCGCGGCATTGCCGACCGGGCCTACCGCGAATCGCTGGGATTGACCGCACCGGAGTTCGTAGACTTACGCCGAATCGAAGTGCAGAAAGAAATCGTCCAACACTCACCCGCCGCCCTCACTGTCATCATGGGCCTCGAGCGAGTCGGGATCAACATCCCGCCGCTCGCAGGAGGCCAGTAGGACCCAGAACCGCGAGACGGAGCGGCAATTCCATTGCTACTCCGTCTTGCGTGTTCTTATTTTACCAGCCACACCCGGTAGGTCTTGGCTGCTGCTGGCTTCGTGACTGTGAGAACGGTCGTCGCACCAGGATTCATGACGTCGTCGCCGGTGGGTGTGCGCCTTGGGCTCTGCTCTGAAGCCAAGTGATCGGACGCAATCTGATTAGGGAAATGCTCCACCGCGCTCCCGCAAGGAGACGATTCAGCGGGGAGCAGTCTGGCGAAGCAGTCCGTCGATTTGCTGGAGAAGTTCCTTCACCCGCTCCTTGGTCTCAGGGGCGGCACCTTCATATTTTGTGCTTAGGTCCTGTTCGGCTTCTAGGAGGGTTCGCTCCTGGTCGAGCTGCTTCAGATTCTGCTTGAGGCGGGTTTTGATGCGGTGTTGTTCCTGTTCCTGGCGGATTTTCATTGCCAGCAACTCGTCCCGTACCTGTTTGTATTCGCGGGTGGCTCGATCGGCGGTTTCGCTGGCCGTTTGTCGCTTGGTCTCCAGATCCTCGATCTGAACCTTCATCTGTTTGACCTGTGCCGCCAGCACCTGAGTTTGTTGGGCTTCCTGCTGGTAACGCAGCGTTGCATGCTCAGCGTCCATGCGGGACAATTCATAACTGTTCTGGCTCACGCAACCGACGACACTGGCCAGTCCCAACACGATTCCAGCACCTGCGAATACCTTTGTCCTGAGTGACATGGTTCCTCCTCCTTCGTTTGCCGCCGAATCGGGCGCGCTCCTCCTCTATCGCCACCGCTATATTTCAGAATTATGTCATTGTGCACATGCGTCGTGCTACTACCGTAAGGCAGCGGTCGCAACTCGGCACACCTCCACCGGCCGAGACCGCTTCCGTCTAGGACTGGCGACCTTGCTCCTTGTCTGCAGCATTCTGAGCCAAAAGACCCGCGAGAGCCTGGGATGGTAAGTGGGCTGTATCCTTCGGAGTGAGGAGTACCCTGTATGAGTTTGGGAGAAAGGATTTCCTGGCTTCGTCACGGATCTGTTGCCATCGAGTGCCGACAAACTTGAAAGACTCCCAACCGTGGGGACCTTGTCGCAAGTTGGTGTCCCAACAGACACAGGCCCAGTCGAGTTCCAAGCCCTGGACTTCGAACTCGGTTGCCGCGTTCTCAAGTGCATCGCTGGATCGTACATCATCTCGAGGCGCCAAGAACCACTGTGCCGGGTCCACCTTGGCACGGACAAAGACCCCGTGAGATTTCAGGCGAAGGCCGTTCGATGAGGCCAATAACCCTGCGCGTTCCGTTCCACGGCGGCGTTGGCGGAGCCAGTGTCTGGCCTGAGGCAGGTCCCTGGTGACGGCAATCGGGTACTCATTTAAACTGGCGATCAACCCTTTGGCCGCGATCGAGTTGCCGGCGATTACGGCCCCCACAAACTCAGAGAGCCGTTCTGCGCGATACCCTTGACACCTCGTCACGGACGGCCTAGCGTACTCGGGCAATGCCTGGTGAAAGTCTTGATCACCCACGGGAGATAATCATGAGCAAGAGCAAGTCAATTTTGACGATCTTGATGTGTGCTGCGATGTTGGGAGCTTGTGCCTCGATTATGCACGGCACATCTCAGGAAATGACCTTTCAGTCGAGCCCCGAAGGAGTGACAGTCACTGTAGGTGGGAGAGTACTTGGCAAGACACCAATCACGTCGAGACTCGATAAGAAGTCAGGTCAATCCGTGATCTTTTCAAAGGATGGGTACAAGCCTGTGACAATGGCATTGACGACAGCCTTGGATTCATGGTTTTGGGGCAACATTGTGATTGGTGGCTTCATTGGGTCCACGACAGATGGGATCAATGGAGCGGTGGATGAATATTCGCCGAGTCAGTACTTTGTCACGTTGACGCCTGAGGGGGCTACCAACATAGAGAGTTTCACTCTAAAAAGTCCGCGTGAGAAAGCCAAGGAGTTTGTCGTCGCACATTATGCCAATCTCATCGCGAACCTCAGCGCGAGCGGTGGCGAGGACTTCAGCGCATTACTAGGCTTACTTCACATAGAAAAAGACCGACAAGCCGATGCATTGCGCAAGATACAGGCGCTCTCTCAAGTTTATTCAGACGCACCAGCTTTCGCCGATAGTGTGATTGCGCTCTACCTAAAATAACTAATTATGGTGATCTTCCCCACTACTGATGTTCATCATCAAAATGATGGAGAAAAACAAAAATCAAAAAATGAGAAAAAGTAAATAACCGCCAAAAAACAAAAGGCACAACTGACCAGCATCACCCCGTCCAGCGCCTGTTTGCCTGAGCTGATCACGCGGACTAAGGTCCCCAACAGCCTGTTCTGGCCCTCGATCGCCCTCAATCCTGCCATGGCGTGCTTCCGTTGCCTCGTGTCTGGTCTCATCGATGGCTCCTTTCGTTCCCGTGCAGTATTCCACGGAGGGAGCCACTCATTCAAAATTCAACGGACTTCAGCATACCCTCCTCTCCCCCAATGGTTATAAATTGCCATCTACGGTGAGGGCCGCTGGTTCGATGCCAGCCGGGCACACCATTCATTCTAATGCCCATCGTCAATGGATTAGCTGCGCTTCAATTTTTACGGTACCATTCGGTGCGTGGAGATGCATCGAGAGTGGGCCATGGGTTGAAGCGAGCACCACAACGCTTGTCCATGTTCGGCGGCCCCAACGACCGATGGCGGGCTTCACCGTGATCACGTTGGCCACGCTACAAGCCTCCACGAAGCCTCCGGCTACAGGATGCGGGGTAAATCGCTTAAAGCACAGCTGTGAGTCAACCGTGACTAGGGTGAGGAGTGGCCGAAGAATATCGATGGCGCCACGCAGGATACGGGAGGAGAAATAGCGAGAGGGAAGACTATCCCTCCAGGTGAGCTGTTCAGCATATGTCAGCGGAATAAGCGAAGCACCGATCGCAAAGACAAATAACGCTGTCTCCGTGCACCCAAGATAACTCAGTACCGTAAATACGCCTTCACTGGTGGAAATCCAAGCGCAGGCACCGGTTGGTAGAGATTCAATAAAAAGCGTTCCGGAAAAGTCTACGGATACAACCCATTCTTCTTCCCAGGTATGGGTCTCTGTCCGTACTCGAAAACGAAACCGCTGCCCAATGGCAAATCGCAAAGCACTCACGAGCCGGTCATCGGCATTCAGATTTTGGACGCACCCACTTATTGCTGGACAGGACTGTTGGACAAGATCGAGTGTCCGATTTATGGGGTTACGCTGGAGAAACCGTACGAATGCGGGAGAGATGGTATGGGAGAAGAGGTCCGGCCTGCTTTGTACCTGAAAGTGCACATGAGGCTCCACTGACCGACCGGAGCTTCCACACAAGCCGACCAAGTCACCCCGGCGAACCGTATCGCCAACACGGACTTGAATACTTTTTGGACTGAAATGCGCAAGGACAGAGTAAATTTGTGGGGCATGACAAATAACGACTCTATTGCCCCAATTTTCTTGAGTGTTGATCAGCCCGATCTCATTATCCTCAATCGAGTTGATCACCTCGACCACCGTGCCCTCTGCGGGCGCGAGCACAGGCAGTCGATAGGCATAATAGTCTTTTAGTTGCTTTCCGCTATGGCGGAAACTACGTCCGGTATCATCTTGCACGAGAAAGTCCCAGGCATAACTCCATGGACCCTTGTGGGTATGCGCACCATGCGCGCCTTGTGAGACCGTCCATTCACCATAAAATGGAAAACTGAAACGAATTCCCCCATAACTGCCAAATCGTTTGATCTGGGTGGCTGAAAAATCAAGATTTTCCTCAGGCGTGCCCGTGAGAAATGTCACCAGCTGCAAACCAGTGCGGGATTCACGAAACTTCATGGCATAGAGCACGAGTAGGCTCGTTAGGATAAATGGGGCCGTGAGCACCAGGAGTTGTGATGGGGCTAGGAGGGCGTTCATGGCAAGTCCTATGAGGGTACATAATATTGCGCCCGTGCTAGCCAGGAGATAGGACCAGGGGCTTGGGATGATGAAGACCCCGCCTAAAGCCATGGCGGTCAGCATAAGGTTCACCCCGAACATCCCTGAGTTGAGGACGTCCGGTGTAACTCCGAGGACGAGTAGGACGGCAAGTCCGACGGCATAACCCAGCACGGCATAAATGGCTAGCAATCGAGAGACAAGCAGGAGACTTAGGAAGATGCACACTCCAGCCTCAAGGGTGGACATGAAAAAAATAGCACCGACAGCCCGAAAAAAAATCTCGAACAGTGACGGGATCTGTACGGGCAAAACATTTCCGATGGCACTCAGAAATTTATGATGCAGGGCTAAGGCGGTTGCCGAGGGGGCAGCCAAGTAAGTAAGGTGCGTTACTAGAACAAAGGGAATGGTCAGAATGGGGAGGTGAACATAATAGTTCATCACATTGGTCAAACTGACCGTCAGAAGTAGAGTGAGGAGACTTCCGGCTAGAATTAGAATGAACAGTGATCCGGTAAGGTCGTAGCGATAAGCTAATGCGAGCCCCACCAATAAGGCGTTGAATCCGTAGTGCCCCGTTCGAACCGTGTCACGATTGAATTTAAAAAGCAGGGCGAGAGCATTCGAAGCTAGTGTGGCACATAAGCCAGCAAGCCCGATCTTGGGCTCAAGAAAAGTAACTCCTAACGCGATCCACCCAGTCAGGCGGTGCTTGGTAAATAAAATTTGCGCATAACTGAGGAGAGTAGCGTCGTGCCAAAACTTCAGCTGTATCACCAGTCGAGTTAGCATGGCCTGTTAGGCGGGCCGAGACTGTCCGAGTCGTCCAGGCATGCGTTCGCGATAGGCGAGATCGTCAATGGTTTCTCGCTCACGGATCAAGTCGACTTCCCCCTGTTCGCTAATCAGCACAACGGCGGGGCGAGCTTGTATCCATTGCATCCACTGGGACGTGTTATAGGCCCCCACTGGTTTAATAACGAGGCGATCTCCGAGCCCGATAGGTGGGAGCATGACTGTATCACGCACAACATCAATATTCATGCAGAGTGGCCCGTAAACAACAGTCTCCTCCATAAAGCCTGAAAAGTTTTGGGCAGGAATGATCTGATGGCGATACCAAGTGGCTGTGTACAGGGCGTTTAAGCCGACATCAAGAACAATGCCTCGGATGCCGTTGGGGAGCGTCTTGGTGGCTACTACCGTCGCGATCAGGGACCCCGCTTCATCCACAAGGGCGCGCCCTGACTCCAGGATGAGGAGCGGAAGCCCAGCGGGGCGGGACTGTAAGACTAAAAGCTCACTGCAAATTGCCTCGGCATATTGATCAAATGATGGTGTTATTTGCTCTCCTGTAAGATATTGGGCGTGCAATGTATTGGTCGAGGCAAACCCTCCACCCAGGTCGAGATAGTTAAGTTCTACCCCAAAGTTCGCTTCAATCTCCTGGGTGAAGGCAGTGAGTTTTTTGGCTTGGCGTCGATAGATTTCTGGATCTAAAATAAAAGTCCCAATGTGACAATGGAGCCCCCGTATGGTTAGCTTCCCAGACTCAACCGCTAGGCGAATAGCTTCATGCGCCTCACCATTTTCAAGATTAAAGCCAAAGCGACTCCAGCTTTGGAGTAGGCCCGCATCGAGATTGATGCGAAGCCCAACTGCGAGTGGACGTCCAACGCTCTCTGCAATATCCAGCATGCTTTCGAGCTCATCAGCGCAGTCGAGATTGATGATGGCCTCCTCAGTAACGGCTCGACGCAGGGCGGTTTTCGATTTAAATGGTCCGTTGAAAATAATATGTGGGCCTGCGATGCCTTGTCGGCGAGCCATTTCATACTCAAACTCGGAAACCACCTCCGCCCAAGCTCCCTCTTGGTGAAAAATTGCGCAGATGCTCTGGAGATAGTTTGTCTTGTAGGACCATGCAAGCTGGACTTTCGGATAGCGAACCGTAAAAGCGCGGTGAGCCGCCCGATATTGATGTCGAAGGCTTCGCTCAGAGAAAACAAACAACGGAGACCCATGCTGTGCTATGAGATCGCTTACTGGGACACTTTCGATGGCAGTCATAGCAGATGGCGCGGCGATGTGCCCAAGAGGATTCATCTGAGCAGCCAGCTGGCGCTGAATGCTAGGCCGTTCATATCGTTCTTTCATCGGAAGCCTCCCGTTGAAATTCGCCTGTGGCGGATAAGCGGTCAAACGTAGCTGGATCGCAAATAATGTCCTGCGCATATCGAACGTAGCGCAGCCCCGTCTCATAAGTAGTCATCGGCCGCACACGTTCGCCTAGCGCAGCCTGCAGCGTGGCAAACGGCAGATTTTGCCCTGCGGCGGTAGCGAGGTAGATCCAGGCAGGAAACCGCGGGTTAACCTCTATAAGATACCACTTGCCATCTCGCAGGGCCTTCAGCACTTCGATTTCGAGTGGCCCTCGCCAGCCTAATCCTGCGAAAATATCTTGTGTGAGGGTGAGAAGGGTGGGATCATAAATCGTTACGCCACTCCAGGCCTTTCCAGAACTGGAGAGCATGATTTTCCGCATCGCAACGGCTCCCAGCATCTTTCCATCGTGATTGCCCAGCGCCGCCACATTAAACTCAACCCCGGCAAGATGTTCTTGCACAATTACCGGCAGGCCCCATCGCGCTGCGAGCAGATCAAAGTAGCCGGCGGCTTGGGCAGGGGTGTAGGCGACATAGGCCTCGCAAAAACACCCCTTCACCACAATGGGAAACGGGAGCCCTGCGAGGCCCTCAGCGGCGTCACGTCGGGTAAGCACTAAGCGTGTTTCCGGAACAGCTACCCCGCAGCGCGCGGTTAATCCTGTGAGAGTGGCTTTACTACGAGCCAGTAATTGCTCTTCTGTAGGCAGTAAAGTACGGATTCCTTGTGTCGTCAAAAACGGCTCAAGACGGATGAAGCTCTGGAGTTCACTATCAAGACAAGGAATAATGAGATCGATTTTAGTCTGGCTTATAGCCGTACGCAGGCGTGCCGTCAGCGCGGCTAACCCCGCTGACGGGTATGGCAGTAAGTACGTCGCATCGACCAGTCCTGGCGTATGGATTCCTGCGTCGAGTGTACTATAGGCCAACCCCACCACCTTGCCTGTGAAGGTAGGGACAGCCCGTAAACTGCGGATCACTGCCCCTCCAGGGGCAAGGTTCTCGGCGGAGTTGAGCCCCGTGACCGCAATCTGTTGGGGGTAGATGATCCGCTTAGATGGCAAGACCAAGCCTTTTCAGGGCTCGCATGAAATCGCTGAGGTCACGCTCAAGCGTTCGCGCGCTGACCTCAAAGCGCTCGAGGAGTAAAGCCTTTATGCGATCAGGGCTGTTGCCAGCTTGCCATGCGACTATAATTGCCACCGCGACAGGGTTCAGCGTATAGCTTGATCCCGCGATCGGGTCGAACAGGACACCCGCTGGGCTTAGCGCGAGTGGGTTTAAGCGCAGAGAATCCAAGTGAGTGCCTAGTCCGGTCGTTCTATTTATTGCCGCCACGGAGTTGCGTCCACCCAGCCAGGCCACGAGGATTGCCAGGACTGACGGTCAAGATATCATCAAAGAGCGTGGAGGCTTCTTTCTTATTGCCTGCTTTCAAATAGGTATAGGCCAGCCCCAATTTAAGTTCAAGGTCAGCAGGAAAAAGCCCCAGTAACTGCTTATAGGATTTTTCCGCTCCGGCATAGTCACCCTTCATATATTTAGCAAAGGCAATCCGTCCTGTCACGGCGGCATTCACCGGGTCGAGCTTTAAAGCTGCCTCACTCTCCGTGAGGATCGCATCCCATTTAGCTTTCATGGCTAACACTCCGAGAAGGCCCAAGCGCGGCTCAAGAGCCTCTGAGCGAAGCGCACTCGCTGCGCGATATGCGTCTTCAGCGTCGACGTACGCCGCAGCGAGGGTATACAAGTACGCGAGCCGGAGGGCCGCTTCATAATAGGCGGGTTCCCGCGCGAGAGTCACTTTGGTCGTTTTGATTGCACCGATTAAATTGCCGACCGCCTCTTGCTTGTACGATTCAGCAAACTCTGCTTGTGTTTTCACTAAATCCTGTGCCGACCCGTAGGGGGCTAATACGCCACCTAGCAAAACTGTGACGAGACTGACTCCCATGAGGATGCGTCTGTTGCGTTGCATATTTCCCCCTTTTTGAGATTATAGGCTTCTTGGAATTTGCCCATTAGTACAACCGAATATTTAATACGGGAGTGGCGTTGAATAGCCGAATGTTGTCATATACTGTTGGTACGCAATGCCTGGTGTCGCAGGGTTATTGTCCGTATCTCCGGGCTTTGCTTTGACTGTTCCGATTTGAAAAAATATCGTACCGCCTTCATCGAAGGTATACGACAAGTCGGTTTTGTACCCCCCCATTAAGCGATCAGTTAAGTTCCAGATTTGTGCTCCGTCGGCTTCAATGGGCAATTGTTTACGGCCCCACCAGCCCGTGGCCGCAGCTGTAAATCCAGGAAGGCTTGCTGGGGAAATTGCGATTCTCTGCTCGAAGGCACCGGTGCTCCTGCCCCCATAAGTCGCCCCAACTGGTGCTTGTCGACCTGATGAGCGATTGAACCAGCCCTTACTCTCCACTGATAGCCACGAGGTCATCGCCCCCCCAATGCGCAAGGTGGCTTGCGAGACCCCGAGGTGGGAGTCGGCATTATAATCCGAGTAGGCCGCAGCTAGGCCAACAAAGATGGGGCCCAGATGTTGGAGCTCGGCAAAAATAACTTTCCCATCTTTGGTGCTAGTCCCAGAATACGTATTATTATAGATTTGGGCCGCATGGAAATTAATCGCATATTGTGGCGTAACATATGCTAAGAGCCCAAGATTAACTGCGTTTTGACGGGTGGCACCAAAATTCCCAAACGCAATGTCCGTATAGGTAAAGGCTGGCGTGAAGATAAATCGATCTTGATAATTAATGGAGGGCGCCACGTTCAATTCTAATCCTTCGGTTCGAGACGAGCGGGGGGAATACCAAATCTTGGTAACGTATTGGGTAAGGGCATAGTGAAAGTCCCGCGCGGATTCCACCCCCTGCTGGCCAAGCAGGCTAGTGGGGTCTTTTTTGACCATCTCTGCAAATATGGCCTGGGCTTCGGTACGCGCGCCTTGTCCAAGCAAAATCCGCGCTTTTCCCGCGAGTGCCTCCTGATCATTCGGGAGCACACGGAGAATACGATCATACGCTGCAAAGGCTTCAGGGAATTGCTCTAATTTTCCATAGATAAAACCCAAGCGCAGCATCGTTAGGTAATCGTCGGGGGCTCTCTTGAGCAGGAGCTCCCCCGCGCGGGCCGATTCGTGCCATTCCTGCAGCGCCATCGCGGCATTTAGCATGCCTTGCGCCGAGTCGGCCGTCGGGGTCAGGGTGTCGGCCTGCTGGTAGTACCGCAATGCGTTTTCGTAACTCTCCTGCCGATAATACAGATAGCCTAGTCGCAGGGCGTAGGCAGCCACGCGGCCCTGCACTTGTTTTTCCAGTTCTTCTAGTACGGCAATCGCACTGACAAGGTCACCCTTCGTCTCATAATCTAGAGCCACAAGCCATAGTTGATGCCGGTACCGCTGGGCATCAGCGGGTGATCGGGCCATCAAGCGCTGGACTTCAAGGACTTCTGGTGGTAGATCAGTCGCCCGCACGCCAGCCGGATTCACCAGGATGCTGAGAAACAGCGCGGCAAATGCGAGTGCTTGGAAGTAGGGGTTTGTGTCACGCATCAGAGACTACGCCTTACGTGTTGTATCGACGTTTAAAAATGGTACCCTAGCCCAAACACAAAGTTATTTGAGGTATAGTCGACTCTGAGCATCGCCGTACCGCCGAGGTCAAAAGTCGTTGCACTGTGTTTATATTCCCCAAATACCGCAATTTCTGGGGTTACGAAGTATCGCAGCCCTGCCAAGAAGTTGAGCCCCAAAGCCGTGTCACTCCCTGTGTCAGTAATGGTTCCACTGACTCGACCCCAGAACGTCCCGAGCCCCATGCCGACATAGGGTTGGAAGCGTTCGCCAGGATAGCGCACAACCACATTGACCGCCTGCGTCGCAACGCGCATATGACTGCCCGGAGCGCTTTGGACGTTATACCCTCCCCCGAGTCCGCGCGTGGTGACCGCGGTCTGATATCGTTGTTGTTTGACGTGGGGATTGGCGTAAAAGAATTCCGTCTCTGCGCCAAGCCAGCTCAGCTTGCCTGAAAGATAATGGCCGAACTTGGCCCCAGAGACAAAAGAGCTTGCTAGAGCGAGATCTTCGACTGGCACGTTTCGCGCCGTACTCGGTGGATGAACGCCCTCAATGTTAGTCAAGTCTCGGGGGATTGTGCCCCCCGCAAATCCACTGATATACGTTTCTGCCCAGGCCATCATTGGGAGCATCAAGCCGACGACTGCGCTCAGCGACACAACCGCACCAAATGTGCACACTGATTGCACTCGAAATCGAGCACGTTGGTGTTTGCCCGGGAGTTCGATTGAGCGTATCTTGAATTTTTTCATTGTAATGTTGTATTTGGAATGCGGTAGGGCTTCATTAAACTTGTTGAACGAAATTGTCAAGGGTGAGCCGGCGCGGCGGCCAGGGAGTTAGGGTGGGACGAACACACCTGACGAAACTGGGTCCAGGCGGCCGCGGCCGCCACTCCCACGGTGGCACTAGATGCGGATCAGCCCACACGCGAGCGCGCAACCGCTCTCCACTGGACTCTGAATACTAAAGCAGAAAACACCGTTCAGGAGCGGCATCTGTGCATAACCGACGTGTGAACCCCGCGCCCAGTGAGGATATGCATCACGGAATG
>SXGS01162502.1_pt1 | contig 12276 bp, 12 predicted proteins | sample 3174681 | NCBI WGS metagenome assembly SXGS01 (sample SAMN11356861, study PRJNA531348) | freshwater metagenome | isolation source: freshwater sample F1-80 | place: China: Fuxian Lake, Yuxi | collected 2017-12-25
ACCGGTGCCTCAAACATTTTGACCTTGCGTTGCGCCCTGAAGCGAAACCGTTGGGATGAGTGTTGGAATCGCCTAAACGACTCCGATTATCTCAAAATCAAGGTCGCCGCTTGACCTCAAGGTTACTTTGGCGTCACACACCCCATGTCTCCGGCGGCGATCGCTTTGCTCGCTATTGAGGCATTCGACATCGCCCTCGCTTTGCTGGCTCTTTCAAAAACGCCCGATTCCAAGCCGATCCTTCACATGATCAAGCGTGGACTAGAGTTCCTCATTTCGCGGCAACATCCCCGGGGAGATTGGGATGCATCCACACGACCCCCTGGCGGCGACAGCTATGCCCAGCGCATCTCAACATCCGCTTGGGCCCCCCTGGCTCTGATGGAAACCTCCCGAATCCTGTCCAAGCGTTCCCCTTTCCCTCTCCGCTAACGAACCTCGAAAGGGATGCTGATTGTCGTGTTCACAAAGCGCTTTTGAACCCCCTCAAACAAATCCACGTCAAAAGCCTTGCCAATGTTGTTGCCGGCCAAGTCCTCGATCGCTGTCTGCACCTGTATTTTCATCCGCCCGGACGGCCACCGTGTTGTTGGAAAAAAATGCCACCGCCGCTCCTGATCCGCCAGTTCGGACCTCCCTGAAATAGGAGCCCCTGATTCGTCAGTCACGCGAATCATTCGCGACGCCAAGGCATGATCCATCGACTCGAAAAAAAGCACGCTCAACGCGTTCTGAGTGCCTCGCACTGGCGCCCGAACCTCCCAGCGAACAGGATCAGGAGGATCTCGATCCGGAGGACCGACCACAAATGATTTGTCGAACGAAGCCATCAACGGTTGGCCAGATCCATCCTGAAGATCGCGGTCAATCCTCAAAATGTAACGCTTTCCGATCTCCAAAGCGGGCCCCACCTCATCTAGTGGCTGGACGCCTCGCTTGATCCTACCCGGATCGATAAACAGGGTTAATCGAGATTCGGACGGATCCCAAAGTTCCTCATCGATCTCCAGGAACGGATCTTCAACTTTGGCGCCTGCCGCTGTTCGCAAATGAATATGCTCATAGATATCCCCTCGGCTCATGGGACCCGAAAACTGAATGTAAAATTTGAGGAGATTCTCCGGAAGCTCATCCGATGTCGGACGCACTTCCCGAACCATGGTCGTCGGGACCAATGCAGCGCGCGGTACTTTCATCGTCGAGCAAAACGGCAATTCCCGGCTCCCAACTCCATCCGGTTTCAGTCCCGGAGCCCTCAATTCCGCCCGATAAACCACCCCCGGCTGAAGAGGATAAGAAGGTCTGAAATAAATGGAAGCCCGACCAACCTTGTAGGTCCCAACCACCGGAGGCAGCCCCAATTCATCCATCGGATCGGGATGCTCCACGAAGACCGACAAAACCTGTTGCCATTCGCTAGTTGACGGCGTCGTTCGACGAAGCCGCTCCAAGGTTTTCGAAGGCAACCCCGAAGCCTCAACCTCAACCGTTCGCTTGTCCGGAGAGAGTTTGTTCCATGTAATCGAATAGGAAGAGGCGAAGGGTTGCGCCCAACAAGAACACCAGACAACCTCAGCCAAAGTTATCAACAGCCAACTCAACCGTCGAAGCGGCTGCAGCGAAGGCACGGCAATAAACCACCTCACGGCAGCGTCATGGATTCCAAGCTCAATACCCCGGCTTCAGTCCGCCGCAGGACCAACGCGTGGCTGCCGTCGAAACGGTCCAGTTGCTCAATTCCCGTCCCGCTGGCAATCGTCTCGTAAACCATCCCGCTCTTGCCGCCATCAGGCACCGGAGTGGAAATGCTATCCGTTTTCTCGATCTGATCCGTGGCGATCTTCATCAACCCCCTGCTGCTGTTGGCCAAGAGCAGGTAATCTTTTCCTCCCTGCTGATAAACAATCATATCCAAGGGCCGATTCCGATTGCCAAGCTCCGCGACGGTCTTGCCTTTGATCTTGGCCCCGGGAACCAACTCGCTTATCGGAAATTGCACCAAAGGGGTGCACGTGTAAGCCGCCAGCAACTGAAGTTGATTGCCGACCTTGAAGGGCACGAATGTTCGGATCGGTGAACGTGTCTCAAAACGACCGTGCGCCCCATGATACATCTCCACGCTGGTCCCCTTCTCGACATTCTTAAAAGGGAAAGGTATGGCTCGAAGCGTCGAGGAGAACTCCTCATTAGAAAGACCGGCGACGAGCACTCGATCCTCCAAGAATGCGACATCCGTAATGGTTTCATTCCGGGGATTGCTCTGCCGATTTCCTTGTCCGACCACTCCATCAACAGGGGCGTCGGGCAGTTCAGCCCGGCTGAACTTTACTTTCTCCAACCCCATCACCTCCAACCGGCCGTCAGGGTTGACCTTGACTAAAACGGGTGTCATATCGGTTCCGCGCCCACGCGATACCGCGAGATAAGCATTTTGCGAGACGGGGTTGACCGCCATATCGTTGATCAAAATCTGATCTGATGTCACCCCAAGCAACGCGGCTATCTTTTGATTGATCCCTTCGACCTTCAAAGTCTTCTTCGCCGGCGCCGCGCCGGTGTCTCCAGTGGCGATCGCAACGAGGGCAGCCGCTTTGGAGTCAGCCACAAAGAGCAATCCCCCAGGTCCAAAAGCCAGCGGTCCCGCGGACCTCAACGCCAGCGCCCCTTCCTTCATCCCTTCGGTCAGGGACGCTCCATGGATGCTGCCCGCAACCAAAACCGCGGAGGCCAACGAGCACCAGTAATATCTAGAAAAAGTTTTCATGAAAAATGTGAGGAAGAATCTAAGTTAACGACTGGAACTCACCTCACCGGGTTACAAAACGTTTGGTTCGCCAACCCACCATACCATCCAACCATCCCACTCACCACCGGCGCCTTGCCCGCTCTGAACAAGGGCTCGAAGCACATCATCTCATTAAACATTGGAATCTCTATTGACATAGTCGAGTTTCACTTTAAGGTCGCTGTCATAAATAGGATTCGCGATTTTTTCGGTCTCTTTTTCTGGCAATTGAACATCGTGCAGGTTCGCAACATCCTGGATGATACAAGTTTAACGAAGAGCGAGGCATATCCCTGATAGATCTGGCGTGTGATTTTGAAAATCTTTATCGCCAGGATTTTGCGAAGATTCAACCGGGGCAACTGCCGTTTTAAGGTTTACTCCGGTGCCATGACGACGCGTGAACCAACGCACTCACTATTGAGGATTGATTTCGCTCGAGTCCGCGCTTGAATTCGTCGCGTCGTTCGTCAGCATCATAACCGCACCATCGTTCGTACCGGTCAAAGCATGTCTCAACGCATGTCTCAAGTCAGGTTAGCAGCAACCCCGTCTATCGGGTGGATTTCATTCAACGACGGCGCCTCATGACTAACTCGACGGCGCACCGCAAACAATCCACCAGCGCGCTTCCCGGTTTTAATCTGGCGATGGGGGTCACGATTTTCAGCTTAAGCATCATCGTGCTGCTTCCAATCGCTTGTCTTCTTTTGAATGTCTTGGAACTTTCCTGGCAAGAGTTTTGGAGGTTGGTGACGGCAGACAGAGCGCTCGCGGCCTACAAACTCACTTTTGGCGCTTCTCTAGTCGCGGCCCTAGCCAATGCCCTCTTCGGAGCCCTCCTTGCATGGGTGCTCGTTCGTTACGAGTTTCCCGGAAGGCGATTCATCGATGCACTCGTGGATTTTCCGTTCGCACTGCCCACTGCCGTCGCGGGACTCACACTGGCTCACTTGTTCGCCGATCAAGGATGGCTTGGTCAATTTCTATCCCCTCTCGGCATTAAGGGAGCATTCACTCCCCTCGGGGTCGTCATCGCTCTGACATTCGTGGGACTGCCTTTCGCGGTTCGCACGCTCCAGCCAATCCTCGAAACAATCGATACGGATGTCGAAGAAGCCTCGGCCTCGCTGGGCGCTGGACGGATGCGCACCTTTTGGAGTGTGATTCTGCCAACGCTGGTCCCTACAATGCTCACAGGCTTCGCTCTCGCGTTTGCGCGCGCCATCGGGGAGTATGGCTCGATCGTGTTCATTTCCGGTAACATGCCTTTCAAGACAGAGATCGCCCCTTTCTTAATTGTCACGCGACTGGAAGAATACGATTACCTCGGCGCTGTGGCGATTGCGACGGTTCTCCTCTTTTTTTCGCTCATTCTGCTCGCCGCCATCAATTGGCTCGAGGGCTGGGCCAGCCGGTTTCACTCCTGACATCCGCAAATGGCTGCTAAAGCTTCAACCCATTTCGGAAAGACCCATGCCGCGTCCACTCGGGCAGTGGAGGATCCCGCCTGGGTTCGGTTTATTCTCATCGGCCTTGCTTTGAGTTTCGCCGCCGTTTTCCTGTTGTTGCCTCTGGTCAACGTGTTAGTTCAGGCATTTTCCAAAGGATTAAAGCCGTTCTGGGCCGCCCTGATCGAACCCGACACACTGGCTGCGATTCGATTGACGCTCGCTGCAGCCGCGATAGCCGTTCCTGTGAACTTGATATTCGGAGTCGCCGCGAGTTGGGCCATTGCGAAATTTGAGTTTCGAGGGAAATCATTCCTCATCACGTTGATTGATCTCCCCTTCTCGATTTCCCCCGTCGTTTCCGGTCTCATGTTTGTTCTGTTGTTCGGCTCCAAAGGCCTTTTTGGTCCCATTCTGGAATCCCACGACATCCGCATCATCTTCGCACTTCCCGGTATTGTGCTGGCCACCATTTTCGTGACTTTCCCATTCATCGCCCGGGAGTTGATCCCAATAATGCAAGCCCAGGGCGTGGAACAGGAACAAGCGGCACTAACTCTCGGGGCGAGTGGATGGCAGACTTTTTGGCATGTCACGCTGCCGTCCGTTAAATGGGGCTTGCTCTATGGGGTCATTCTTTGCAATGCCCGGGCGATGGGAGAGTTTGGAGCGGTATCGGTCGTGTCCGGCAATATTGCTGGGTTAACCGACACCATCCCTCTTCGCGTCGAGAAGCTTTACAATGAGTATAATGGGCAAGCAGCCTTTGCCGTGGCAAGCTTGCTCGCCCTGCTGGCTTTGGCCACACTCGCTCTCAAAACCGCGCTGGAAATGAAAATTGAACACGATTACAAACAGGCCCTCAAAACCCCTCCGCCCGGAGACGAAAAACCAGGCGGCACCTGACTCGTGACCCAGCCTCCGCAGTCATTTCAACCTTAACAGGGCAGTGGCTCCGGGTGAATCTTCTCAAGATCCTGGCGATAAAGTCTTTCCGAATCACTCACCAGATCCACGCGGGATATGCCTCGCAATTCGTCAAAATTTTCTCATCCAGGCTCTTGCGAATCTCCACGATGTTCAACCACCGTTTTAAGGTTCAACCTGGCTGCCAGAAATTCAAGCGAACCGCGCTTCGTTCATGTCCGTTTTCGACAACCCCGCCGTTCGACTTTGATCCCCTGGCGATTACACGGACCATTTCTTGATTCATGAGCATAGAGCTGCGCAACGTGAGCAAATCGTTCGGGGAAGTGACCGCTGTGAGTGGAGTTTCCTTCAGTGTGGAGGAAGGAGAACTCCTCGCCCTGCTGGGTCCGAGCGGAGGTGGGAAAACAACCGTGCTCCGAATGATCGCGGGACTCGAGACGCCGACGGGAGGGGATGTGTTGATCCGCGGAAATCGCGTGAACGATCTCTCGATCCAAAAGCGGAACATCGGCTTCGTATTTCAGAATTACGCTCTCTTCAAAAACATGACGGTGTTCAAGAACATCGCCTTTGGACTGAAGATCAAAAAGTGGCGTGCTGGCGACATCCAAAACAGAGTTATGGAACTGTTGACCCTTTTCGGTCTCGAGGATCTCGAAAAGCGGTATCCCCATCAACTTTCTGGAGGCCAGCGCCAGCGCGTTGCCATCGCTCGGGCGCTGTCGCCCAAACCCAGCGTGCTCCTCCTCGACGAGCCCTTCGGAGCGGTCGACGCCCGAATTCGTCAAGATCTTCGCGAATGGCTCGTGCGTCTCCATCACGACCTCAAAGTCACCACGATTTTTGTGACACACGACCAGGAAGAAGCGATGGAAGTCTCGAACAGAATCGTGATCTTCTCACGCGGTCATCTCGAGCAGATGGGCACTCCCAGGGAGGTTTATGAACAGCCGGCCAACGAGTTCGTCGCCCGTTTCATTGGTGTCATGAACGTTCTGGAACTCGAAGTGCTCAGGGGAATCGCCAGGATTGGCGAGCTGGAATTCCCCGCGCCAGAGTCATCGGATGGCGCCAAGATTCGCATCGGTTTCCGTCCTTACGCGGTTCAAGTCTCAGCAGATCCCAACGAGTTCCGCTACAAAGCCACGCTTCGTCACACGTTTTTCTTAGGAATTATGCTCCGTCTCGAATTCGAATTACCCTCCGGGTTGACGATTCGCGCGCGCATGACGAAGGAGGAGTATGCCCATCGGGAGCTTGAAGACGGGGTTCAAGTTTCTTTCCAAATCCGCAATTACAAGATTCTTTCCGGCGGAAAATCCCAACTCCACCTCGAATCAAGCATCCCAATCGAGCCTCCTCCGCCAATTGCCGAGGGGATTTGACCCCGTCTCCGTGAGTCAAAAATAACCATCCTGTCGGCGGAGCGCCCTCTCGATCTAGCCCGATGTTCAGGACCAACCTCCAACGAATAGGATCCAACGTCGCTTGGCTGGTCGTCAACCGCGTGGTCACAAAAGTGGCAAGCCTGGTCGCGATCGCCCTCATCGCCCGTTACCTGGGCGCCAAACATTACGGCGCCCTCAGCTACACGCTGATTCTCACGGGCATGTTTGGCGCGGTGGCCAATATGGGCCTCGACGGGATCCTGATTAGGGAGTTGGTCAGAGCACCCGAGAAAAGCGCCACCGTGCTGGGCACCGGATTGGTGCTCCGCTTAGCTGGAGCATTTGCCGCCTTCCTGTTAGTCGCCAGTGCCGCGGCGCTGGATCCAGCCACGCAGCCCCTTCTCCCTCTTTTCCTCGTGATCGCCTCCTCTTTCTTTCCTCAAGCATTCGAGATCACCGACTTGTGGTTCCAAAAAAATATCCAGTCGAAATTTCCAGTGCTCGGAAGAACCGTCGCGGTGATCCTCGGAGCGGCTCTCAAAGCTGTGCTGGTATTTCTAGAAGCACCCCTGATTTGGTTCGCTTGGGCCTGCCTGGCCGAAGCGTTCTTGAACTCTCTGGCCGTAGTGATCGTTTTTCGACTGCGCGGGCAAACCTTCACAAATTGGAATTTTTGCCCTCGTCTGGCCCGAGACCTCATCCGAGATTCTTGGCCACTCGTCGTCTCAGGATTATTGGTCACTCTCTACATGCGCCTTGAGCAACTCCTGGTTCGAACTTTTTTCGGCTACAGCAGCCTTGGAGTCTACAATACCGCTTCCCAAATCACCGAAGCCTGGAGCTTCATCCCCGCCTTCGTCCTCTCATCCATATATCCTCTGCTTGTCGAAGAACGCAAAACCTCGCCGCAGAAATTTGAGGCGCGGTTGCAAACTGTTTTCGATGCCCTCACGGGCGCGGGCTACCTCGTCGCGGCAGGGGTCGCCTGCGCGGCCCCAATCCTTATAACCGGCCTTTTCGGCGACGCCTATTCCCAGGCGGTGCCAGTTCTCATCATCCAGTCGCTCGGAGCCCCCATCTTCTTTAGCGGCGCTGTGCGAGCTCAATACTTCCTCCTCGAAAATCTGAATGTCTATCACACGCTCACCGCTTCCTTGGGCATCGCTGTCAATGTGGCTCTTTCTTTGTTCCTGATGCCCCATCTCGGCATTTCCGGCGCGGCGCTCGCAGGTCTTGCTGGGGCTTCCGTCGCCGGGTTCCTCACGTCGTTTCTCTTCAAGCCCATTCGCCCCTGCGCCGCTTGGCAACTCAAGGCTTTCCTGATTCCTTTCAGATTGGGTAGTGTTTTCAGAGCCCTCCGTGCTCACGATGAAGATTGATTACACCAGATACTATCTCAAATGGCACCAAAACACGCCCGAACACCGGCAGCGAATGGTCGAAATGTACCGACGCCTCCTCTCCCCTTTCGTCCCCGAACACCGTGATGCAAGGATCCTCGACGTGGGCTGCGGCATGGGTTTCGCTCTCTCCACACTCCAATCTCTTGGGTTCTCGAAGGTGCAAGGGTTCGACTGCGATGAAGGCCAAATTCGAGCGTGCGAACAGGCGGGACTGAATACTTGCGTCGTCCCTAATCACGAGACGATCCAGCATTTGCAAAGCCTCACCGGACAGTTTGATTGCATTCTGTCGCTCGATGTTCTTGAACACATCCCCCGTGATATCGTCTTGAACGTGGTCTCGGCCGTGTCGGCAGCACTGAAACCCACTGGGAGATTTGTGTGTTCGGTGCCCAATGCCAACTCCGCGATTGGCGAGCGCTGGAGGTACAACGACTGGACCCACCACAACAGCTTCTCAGAACACAGCTTGGATTTCCTGCTCTTCAACGGCGGGTTTAACAAGATCGAGATCCATCCGGAAGAATTTCTCGAACGACCAAAACGCGCTTGGCTTCCCTTGGGTGGCGTCCGTCACTGGTGGCTGTTCAAGTGCCTTCGCGCCTGGAGAAGACTCGAGATGATGGCCGAATTGGGGCCCGCCCAAGGCCGTTCCGTGCCTCTCTCTCTCAACTTGATAGCCATGGCGGAACATCCAGTCGCGCGAACTGGAAAGTGACCAAGGAATCTCATGATCCAAATCGATTACAGCAGGATTTATCTCCGTTTCCATTCAGATACGCCGGAGCATCTCGCCGCTATGACCGCCTACTTCCGGCGGATCCTTCGCCCCCTCTTGCCGGAAGACAAAGAATCCAAGATCCTCGATATCGGCTGCGGCATGGGTTTCGCCCTCATGGCTTTGAAACAGCTCGGCTACAACAATGTCTCCGGATGCGACAGCGATGCGAAACAAGCCGAATACTGCCTGAGGCACGGGCTCGACGTAGTTCAAACCGCCGATACCGCGGCGTGGCTCTCCGGGTCCAAAGACTCATTCGACACCATTCTCGCCCTGGATCTGATCGAGCACGTTCCGGTGGCGGAGCAACTGGATTTCACTCATGTGATGCTTGAATCGCTGAAGCCGGGCGCGCCTCTCATCGGAACCGTTCCAAACGCCAGCTCCAGTCTCGCCTTGCGGAGCCGTTATATTTGCTTCACACACCACTCCAGCTTTACGGAACACAGCCTTGACTTCCTTCTCTTTAATGCCGGCTTCGAAAACATCCTGATCCAGGAGGTCGAGTACATCACGCGCCCTCCAAACGTTTGGGTGCCAAGCCCCTCGTCGCGTCATTGGTGGGCTCTCAAATTTTTCAGGCTTTGGCGCCGTCTCCTGATGATGGCCGAACTTGGGCCCGCCCAAGGCCGTTTGGTTCCGCTGTCCTTAAATTTGATCTTCTCCGCAACGAAGAAAAAAAACCGCTAACCGTATCGCCGACTTAACCGGTCGGCGTCGTACGCGAGTCTTTGTTTCGAAGTCATAGAAGCAAAATCCGGCGCGCCGCTCTCCAAAACCGGCCAATTCACCGGGCGATCCGCATGGGGAGCCGCCTTGCCCCTAAGCAGCCCCACAATAGGGGTCGATGACTTCCCCTGATCCTCCTCTTTCTTGCCCCGAGAACTGGCCTCCCGCGCCAAAGGATTGCCGCGAACTTCGACGGCACTCCGCCGCGCATCCCCACCGTAGCTCATGGATTGATCCGTTAGCTTCAGATCTTCATCCAATGGCCGGTGTGGCTTGATCCCTTTCGATTGCAACACCCCATGATAAGCCCGAACTGCTTCCTCGGGCGAAATTCTCCTGTCTGTCACCAACCGAAGCATCTCGATAAATGCAAGCTGATGTTCCGCATGGTTGATCTTCCGGCCAAACAAGGCCACCCGAGCGCCATACTTTTGAGCGTCGTGAATGAGTTTGAACGCGTCATAAGTGGTTCCCGCACTGCCGCCCAAAATCCCCACCACAAGATTCGGATCGTACTGCGCCAACTCCTCCATCGCCCGGGCTCCATGATAGGCAATCTTCAAAAACAACGGCCGCCCGCCTTCAGGAACACCCGCCAACGTGCGAAGTATGTTGTCGTTGATGAACTCGCCGAGCTTTTCCGGCGGAATGCCGCTGCCAACGTTGGGATCGAAAACTTCGAGAAAATATCGAAATTGCTTCCGCTCCGCTTCTTCTCGGAATTCCTTGAACGCCCGAAGGGTCTCCCGGTCCTGGCCTAGCTCGTTCACAAACGTCACCGAATAAAGGCCAAGATTAGCCCCCGCGTACTCCGCGCCCCCCCGCTCACACTCCACTCGCCCACATTGGATTTGATCGATGCTCGCGCTTCTAAAGGTTTGCGCGGGCTCCTTGGTATAACATCCGTGCCTCACCGCCCAGACATCGGTTGTGTCGTTTGCCCGCGCCGCGGGTGTGACCGCAGAACCTTTGAACAACCCTTCCTTGATGGTGAGTTGTTCATTGACGTAGGCGGACATCAACATGATATCCACAATCCCCTGCCCAACGACTTCTCGAATGATGTCCAGGAACTCGGGCAGGTTCCGGTAACCAAACTCGTTTCTTGACCACACTTCTGGGGAAAACTTCGCGGGCCGCTCCCCTCGAGTCGACAGATAACTCCTCGGACCCGGAGCACGAACGCCAAACGCCATGTCCGCGTCCTTTGCATCGGCGATGATGAATGCCTTCGACTCCGGTTGGTTCCGGATACTATCAAGCTTGGCGTCCAGACTTCTCATGTCGACAGGTTTCGGCTCAAACCTTCACCTTCCCTAAGGTCTCGCCCAATGCCTTGGCCGATTGCTGCAAACCCATCAATTCCTTCGGCCAAAGCTTGATCTCCACATGCTTCTCCACCCCTCTGCGGCCGATGATGGACGGCACGCTGATACAAATATCTCGGATCTCGTAAGGCCCCTGAACCAAGGACGACACTGGCATCAAAGCCCTCTTGTTCAATAGAACGGCGTGGATCACGTCGCGTATCGCGATGCCAACCGCCCACCCGGCCCCACCCTTCTTCTTGATCACCTCGGCGCCGCTGCCTTTGGTTCTTTCGAACAGGCTGTTCTGAAAACTCGGAGTGCACTCGGGGATGCCCGTCAACGGCAATCCGTTCACGGTCGCGCTCGACCATACGGGAACCATCGAATCCCCGTGCTCACCCAGGATTAAGGCCTTCACTTGCGTCGGCGCAAGCTTCAGCGCCTCGGCGATAAATGAGCTGAATCGCGAAGTGTCCAGCATCGTTCCCAATCCGTAAACTTGGTTCCAGGGCAGACCAAGCCGGCGAACCGCCAGTTGCGTGAGGATATCCACTGGATTTGAAACAACGAAAACATGAGCGTCTTGCCTGATGCCCGCCGATCTCATGCTGTCCAGAATCTGCAGAAAAAGAGCCACGTTGCGGTTGATCAAGTCCAGCCGTGATTCATCCGGTTTTCTCCGCAAACCAGCCGTGATCAAAAACAAATCGCTGTCCGCGGCGCGGGTGTAGCCCCCCGAGTAAATACGCTGATCTCCGGCCAACGCGCTCCCGTGGAGCAAGTCCAGAGCCTCTCCTTCCCCTAAATCTTTGTTGGCATCCAGAATCTGAAGATCTGCGACCAACCCCGCGCACTGCAGAGCGAACGCAGCGCAAGATCCAACCCGTCCGCCGCCCCCAATAATGGTCACTTTCATAGGCCTGCTCGTTTCACGCTACACTATTGTGATCGCTGATTCATCCGGGCCATGATCTGGTCCGTGATTAACTGAACCGTCTTCTCGGCCTCCGGGTCTAACGCCGCAGGGGTCTCCCTTTTCCCCTCCACCGCGCAAACCACTCCAGGCCGCCATTCGTCGTTGTCGCACAACTCACATTCCTTCAAACCTATCCGAGGGTCAGGAATCCCCAGGCTTTGCTTGATCTTTAGCAGATCTTGCAATTGAGCGGGAGTCATCGTTTGCGCCGGCTTCCCCAGTTGAGCCGCAACCAGCACGGTCCTGCAATACGCCTCCAAGATTTCCATCTTGAAATAGGCGTCTTCCACGTTGTTGTGACTCCACGACACCACCCCGTGGTTCGCCATCAGGATGGTGTTGTGCTTATCCACAAGTTCCGCCACCAGTTTTCCCATTTCAGGAGTCCCCGGCGTTCGATACGGCGCGATCGCCACAGACGAAAAAACTTCATACTCCGGAATCATGCAGGTCGGCGGCTCCATTCCGGCAACGGCAAAACCCGTGCTGTATGGAGGATGGCAATGCACCGTCGCCACCGCGC
>SXGS01438060.1_pt1 | contig 12273 bp, 9 predicted proteins | sample 3174681 | NCBI WGS metagenome assembly SXGS01 (sample SAMN11356861, study PRJNA531348) | freshwater metagenome | isolation source: freshwater sample F1-80 | place: China: Fuxian Lake, Yuxi | collected 2017-12-25
TAAACATTTTTTTTTTACTTTCAAATATTTTTTCTAAAGTTTTGTGTATATTAAAACCACTTGGAAGCGTTGAAATTTTCTTTCCTATTTCAATGATCTTATTTTTATCTACACCTGTTACTCCTCTTTTGTCTTTTCCTAGTGCAGGCTTAAATCTAGACCAAACACCTTCAAACCAAGTAAGTTCGGGTTTATAGTTTTTCGATTCTATCAATTCTTTTTCAAGATAAAATTTAAACTTTTCGATTTCTTGTTCAATTTTTTCTTTAGATAATATTCCTTCGCTAATTAATTTTTCTGAATAAATTTTCAAAGTGGTTGGGTGTATCTTTATTTTTTTATACATTAATGGTTGTGTAAAAGATGGCTCATCTCCCTCGTTATGTCCGTATCTACGATAACAAAACATATCAATAACAATATCTCTATTAAACTTTTGCCTATACTCGATTGCAATTTTTGCGCAATGAACTACCGCTTCAGGATCGTCGCCATTAACATGTAAAATAGGTGATTGTGCAATTTTAGCTACTTCACTTGGATAAGGAGAAGATCTTGCAAATCTTGGTGATGTTGTAAAACCTATCTGATTATTAACAATAATATGAATTGTCCCACCAATATTGTGTCCTGGTAGACCTGACATAGCAAAACATTCTGCTACTATTCCTTGGCCTGCAAAGGCTGCATCACCATGAATTAAAACTGGAATTACTTTTTTTCTTTCTGGGTCTTTATGGAAAAACTGTTTTGCTCTTACTTGTCCTAATACTACTGGGTTAACCGCTTCCAAGTGTGATGGATTATCCGTTAAGCTAATATGAACTAGATTTCCATCAAATTCACGATTTGAAGAAGCTCCCAAGTGGTATTTTACGTCTCCTTCAAAATCTCTTTTAGGAGTAATCACACTGCCAAAAAATTCATTAAAAATAGCTTTAAAAGATTTACCCATTACATTGGCTAAAACATTTAATCTGCCTCGATGAGGCATGCCAATCTTAATTTCTTTTACACCTAAATTTCCACCTCTTTTAATAATTTGCTCAAGTGCTGGAATTAAAGACTCACCACCATCAATACCAAAACGCTTGGTACCTACAAATTTAATATGTAAATATTTTTCAAATCCTTCAACTTCAATAATCTTATTTAAGATTGCTTTTTTTCCATTTTCTGTAAAATTTACTTCCTTTTCTAAGCCTTCAATTCTATCTCTAATCCATGCTTTTTCATCTGGATCACCTAAATGCATAAATTCGTAGCCTATATTTCCACAATAAGTTTTTTTTAAAATATATAATATTTCATTTAAAGTTCCCTCTTGAATTCCAAGTACTCCATCTAAAAATATTTTTTTATTAAAATCATCTTTAGTAAAACCATATGTTTCCGGTTTTAATTCAGAGTGTTCATTTCTTTCCATAAGATCTAAAGGATCAAGATTAGCAATTAAATGCCCTCTAATCCTGTAAGCACGAATTAACATAATAGCTCTTACGGAATTTTTAGCTGCTTCTTCAAGCAGTGAAGGAGTAATAATTTTATTTTCTTCTATTGTTTTTTCTTGAAATAAATCTTCTAAATTAAAAGTTTCTTTTTTAATTTTTTTTTTTGGAGTCCAGCTTGGGCCTTCTAAAGTTTTAGATATAATTGCCTCATTTTCTTTCAGTCCATCGAAAAATTCCTTCCAGCCTTCAGGTAATTTATTTGGACTGCTTAGATAGTCGGAATAATACTCTTCTATAAAAATAGAATTATTGCCAGATAAAAAGGAAGTTTTTTTAAATATGTTATTGTCTTGAGATGATGACATTTTAATTTCTTATAATAACATATATTTTTTTTTATTAACTATTTAGTTTTTCAAGTAGTGTCTTACCAATATCTGCTGGGGATTTAGAGATTGTTATTCCTGCAGATTTCATCATTTCAATCTTATCTTCTGCTCCGCCTTTACCATTAGATATAATTGCACCTGCGTGCCCCATTCTTCTTCCTGGTGGCGCAGTAAGACCTGCAATAAAACCAACCATGGGCTTTTTTATTTTTGATTTCTTTATAAACTCTGCGGCTTCTTCTTCTGCAGAACCTCCTATTTCGCCAATCATAACAATTGATTTAGTCTCTTTATCTTTTAAAAAAAGGTCAAGGCAATCAATAAAGTTTGTTCCGTTGATTGGATCGCCTCCAATACCAATACAAGTAGATTGGCCCATGCCATTTGCTGTAGTCTGAGCAACAGCTTCGTAGGTTAAAGTTCCTGATCTAGAAACTATTCCAACAGATCCTTTTTTATGAATGCTGCCCGGCATAATGCCAATTTTACACTCATCTGGAGTGATTATACCAGGACAGTTAGGTCCTATTAAGCGACTTTTACTTTTACTTAAAATTTGTTTTACGTTAATCATGTCAATGATTGGTATTCCTTCTGTAATACAAACAATTAATTCGATCTTAGCATCTATGGCTTCGATAATAGCAGCGGCTGCAAATTTTGGAGGAACATAAATCATTGTAGCGTTAGCGCCTGTATTTTTTTTTGCATCTTCTACAGTATCAAAAACAGGAAGCCCTAAATGTTTTTGACCTCCCTTTTTTGGAGTAACTCCTCCTGCTAACTTAGTTCCATATTTTAAAGCTTGTTCAGAATGAAATGTACCATGGGTACCTGTAAATCCCTGGCAAATTACTTTTGTATTTTTATCGACTAGAACTGACATTTATTTAATTGCCTCTACAATTTTTTTTGCAGCATCATTTAAATCAGATGCTGATAATATTTTTAATCCTGATTTATCTAAAATATCTTTACCTTCTTGAAAATTTGTTCCTGCTAATCTCATAACTAAAGGTACATTTAAATTAGTTTCTTTTGCAGCTTCAACAACGCCTTGAGCTAGTACATCACAACGCATTATACCCCCAAATATATTAATTAATATTCCTCTAACATTTTTATCAGACAATATTAATTTAAATGCAGCCGACACTTTTTCTTTGGAGGCACCGCCTCCTACATCTAAAAAGTTAGCAGGCTCTTTCCCGTATAATTTTATAATATCCATGGTTGCCATCGCTAATCCAGCTCCGTTTACCATACAGCCAATAGAACCATTTAGCTTTATATACGCTAAATCATACTTGCTTGCCTCAATTTCAGCAGGATCCTCTTCACTTAAATCTCTTAATTTTAAAATATCAGGCTGTCTAAATATTGCATTGTCATCAAAATTCATTTTTGCATCTAAGCAAATAATTTGTTGATCATTGGTTATGACTAATGGATTAATTTCAATTAAACTAGCGTCTTTAGTAATAATAATTTTATATAAAGCTTTAATTATTTTTTGAGCAATCACTTTTTGTTCGCTATTAAAATTATAAGGCTTTATAATTTTTTCAATTTCAGCTAACTCAATATTATTTTTTAAATCAACTTTTGTAGTAATTATTTTATGTGGTGTTTCTGCAGCAACTTTCTCAATATCCATACCACCTTCTGTGCTACTAATAAAAGCTATTTTAGAACTTTCTCTATCAACCAAGCAAGAAAGATAGAGTTCTTTAGAAATATCTGAGACTTCTTCAATATATAATCTTTTTACTTCTTTACCCTCGGGACCGGTTTGATGTGTTATTAAATTCATGCCGAACATGAATCTTGCTTGTTCTTTAAGTTCATTTATGCTTTTTACTAATTTCACACCGCCGCCTTTACCTCTGCCACCAGCATGAATCTGGGCTTTTAATACAAAATTACTTGAATTTAATTCTTTAATTTTTTTATCAATTTCATCTAAAGAAAAAATAACAACGCCTTTTGGAACTGGAACACTAAACTCTTTTAATATTTCTTTGGCCTGATGTTCATGAATGTTCATTGAATAAATTTTTAATTACATTTAAAATGATCTTTAAATTTATATCAAAAAAAAACTTAAATTAAATAAAACAATTGGTATATCTGTTTTTGAATGAATAAAAATATTAACATTCTAGATAAATTACAAAAAAAAATATTAATTATATTTTATATATTAACAACAATTATTATATTACTGATTTATAAGGATTTTGGCGTCCATATTGAAGAAAAATTTCATAGACTAAACGGATTATACTGGCTGAACTACATTGCAAATATTTTTGATCTAGAAAGCCTACATCATGCAACAGAATTAAAAATAAATGAAATAAAAGACTACACGCTTAGTCCTGTTGCATATTATAAAAGATACGGGGTTATTCTAGATTTACCAGTTGCACTTATTGAGATAGCTTTTAGTATAAATAAAATAAAACATGTATATGAAATTAAACATTTACTGAGTTTTTTAATATTCCTTACAAGTTCTTTTTTCTTTTTTTTAATTTTAAAAAAAAGATTTAAAGATTTTTTTATCTGTTTAGTTGGTACAATCCTTTTTTTAACAACGCCTAGAATTTTTGGTGACAGTTTTTTATATAAAGATATATTATTTCTTTCATTCTTAAATATATCTTTATATTTTCTTCTAGAAACAACAGAATCGATTAATAATAAAAATCTATTTTTGCTTTCAGTTTTTACGGCTATAGCCTTTTGTTTAAGAATCTTTGCACTTTTTATTCCTTTTACTTTTCTTTTTATAATCATAGTTAAAAGTTTTTATGAAAAAAACTTAAAGTACTATTTAAAGAATTTTTTTAAATATTTATTTTTTTTTATTTTTTTTATTTATATTTTTTCACCCTTCCTTTGGGCTAACCCTTTCCATAATTTTTTAAAAATTTTCCTTGACTTAAAAAAAGATCTAATTGGAGCAAATATTAAAATACTTTACGATGGAAATTTTGTTTATAATAGATATGTTCCTGAAGATTATTTAATAACTTGGATTTTAATAACTACTCCAATAATTATATTAATTTTTTTTTCTATAGGTTATCTAACTTATTTATTCAGATTTTTAAAAAGATTTATAAGTATTAAAGAAAAAAGTATTTTTAATGACTTATGGAGAGGAAAAAAAGAACAAAAAGACTTTGTTGTTTTTTTCTTATTAAACTCTATTTTTCTATTACTGCTTATTTTTAATTCACCTTTTTATAATGGATGGAGATTAGTTTATTTTTTTAATATTTTTATAATTTATATATTTATTTATCAGATTAATAATTTTTTAATCATTTTGAAAAAAAAAATTTTTAAAAAAATAGTTTTTTTAATTTCAATAACTAGTATCGTATATAATATTGTTTCAATTATAGCTTATCATCCTTTTCAAAGTTTATATTTTAATGAACTTATTATTAATGAAATTGATAAAAAATATGAAATTGATTATCATGGATTATCGGGTAAAAATTTTTTCCAACAAATTGATAAGTTAGACAACTCACAAGTGATTAAAATTGGTGTAGCATCGCATACACCACTTCATCGCTCTCTTGAGGGAATAGAAGAAGAAACAAAAAAAAAATTTATGTTGTTGGACAGGAATTTCACAACGCTGACTACATATATAAAAATAATATTTCAGAAGTTAACCCTTTTTTAAATAATAAGTATAATATCCCGAAAAATTTTGTTAAGGTTTATGAGTTTAAAGTTAATAAAGTATTAATTTACGAAATTTTTAAGAGACAAAACTAAAAATGAAAATTTTTTTTTATAAAGCATTGTTAGTTTTAATTTTTTTTATAGTTGGTATTCATTTCTCTTTTGGACTAATTAAAAAACAAATTAATAATGAAATTTTTCACTTTTATTCGAAAGACAATGTCGAAAAAACTAAAAATAAAATAAGAGAAGAAATTAGAAACAGTTTAAATAAAGAGGTTTTAATAAATTCAGATGATGCTAAATTATTAAAATTATTTTATGATAAAGTTAAAAAAGATCTTGAAAATAATTAATTTATAAATTGAAAAAAATTATATTAATACCTGTTTTCAATGATTGGAAATCCTTAAATTTTTTACTTATTCAAATTAATAACCAAGTCAAACGAATTGGTTCTATTCAAATTTTAATTATAAATGATGCCTCTACACAAAAAATTACCATTAAAAAAAAAAAATTTAATAAAATAAAAAAAATAAAAATTCTTAATCTTAAAAAAAATCTAGGTAGCCAGAAAGCTATTAGTGTTGGTCTTGATTATTTGTATAAAATAAAAAAATCTTTTTATTTAACTATTATGGACGGTGATGGAGAGGATAATCCTAATCAATTGAATAAAATGATCGATCTAGCCTCCAAAAATAAAAATTTTGTTATTACGTCTCATAGAGAAAAAAGAAATGAAAATTTAATAATTAAATTTGGATACAATCTGCATTTAATAATTTCTTTTTTATTTACTTGGGAATGGATTTCTTTTGGAAATTTTAGCACTTTTCATTCAAAAAATTTAAAAAAAATAAACACAAATGATGTTTGGTATGCATATTCATCAGCTATTTTAAAAAACTGTAAAATTATTAAAACTTTTTCTGAAAGACAAAAACGTTATTTTGATAATTCTAAAGTCGGCCTGTTAAATCTAGTAGAGCACTCAATGAGAATTATGGTTGTCTTTTACAAAAGAGTTTTATTTACCTCATTAATAATCTTATTCCTCTCATTTTTTATTAATGAAAAAATGTTTTTATTAAGTTTAATTTTAATTTTTTTTTTTTAATTCTTTACTAAATCTAGTTAGATCAAAAAATAAACCTGTTGCAAGTATTATATGTGATAATTTTATAAAATCTGTGAATTACTATTGATAATTTATATTCTCAATAAAACTGTTATTATATTATTTAAAATAATTTTTTTTAGTAATAAAATTTTCCATCTAAATTAAAATATTAATTTGGTAACAACGTTTTACTCTTTGAAATATTATACATTGTTTAAATTAAATGTATGTAAGATATTTTCTTATTTTCTTTAAAAAAATTAATTATAGCAGTTACTTATATCTATTTTGAAAGAAATTTTATTTATTTCCTCCTTTTTAATACAGTTTGGATTTGGCAATATTCTAATAATGTAATCAAGTTTTTCAATTCCAATCACATAAACTATTTTAATTTTTTGTTTTATCAAACTTTCATTAAAAAAATTTTTATAACTATCAAAAAAAACATTATTTTTACTTGGTACACTTAATTCATCAAACCACTTATTTGGAGCAAGATTTTTGATATCAGTAATAGTTGACAAAATTTGATAGTCACTAACAATTATTTTTCTAATATTGTCTTGTATAATTTGATTTTTTATATCTTTTAATAACTGAAGTTCTAATTCTGGTTTATCAAAATCTGGTGAAATCCATTTAAGACCTTTAAGTCGATAATCTAACTGACTACTATCTATTGCAAAATCAAAATTAACATAATTTAATTCCATAAATTTTCTTTCTACATTAAATCTTAAATGATACTTAAATGTACTAATTATCAATAATAATAATATAAAATTAATAACTATTCTCTTTTTAAAATAATTATTTAAAAAAAAATTAGATACTCCTAAATAAAATGGAATAAGAAAAAAAATTAATATTTGATTCTTTGTAATTATTTGAGTGTATAAAAAAATAATGGCAGATCCTAATGCTAAAAATAAAATTAAAATATCGTTTTTTTCATCTAATGATTTAAAATTTTTTTTTAATAGATAGAATAATGATATGAAAATTGGAGATATTGAAAAATAAATAAATTTAAATTGTGAAAAAACATTATTAAAATTAAAATCAATACTTTTAATCCTGGTGCTTCCAATACTTATTGGATAATAAAAATATTGATCAATTATATTTTTTATTGGAATGTCTTTGAAAAATATTAAGCACAAAATAAAAAAAGAAAAAATAATCATTCCTCCAAAAAAATAATTAAGAAAATTATAGTTTTTAGAATTATTTAAATAAAAAAAAATTAAAATTATAAAAGCAAAATAAATACTCAAATAGGCAATAGGAATTTGCTTTGAAAAAAAAGATACTCCAATAAAAATTGGTACTAGAAACCAATATAATTTATTTTTTTTCTTAATGGCTAAAATTAAATAAATTAATGATATTAAAGATAAGATTGTAGCATGATGATCTATAAAAGGTGTACCAGCCGATGGATATGCTAAAATTGAAATACTTAATGAGTAAAGTGCAGAATAAGTAATTTTTAATCCAAGTTGATTAAAAAAATGAAATGAAATTAAAGCTAGTAGTGTATTTATTAAAGCTGCATGGAAAATATAACTTGCCCAATTAATACCAAATAAAGAAAAAATTATATATTGAAGATAGTCCAAAAACGGGCCGGTAATACTCCAGTAAGCTTTAAAGGGATGAAAATCATTAATTATATTATAACCACTATTAAATATTAAAAAACTATCGATTGGGAAAACACCTCTTAAGCCAGTGTAATAAGTAAATGTTACAGAATTTATAATTATTAATAGAGAGTATAATTTTTTTTGATTGTTAATTTTTAAATTATTTTTTTTCATAAAATCTTAATATGTAAATATTCTATTTTAAATTAAATAAAAGCAACCTTATTATATAATGCTTAAATATCCTGAAGTTGTTACAGAGCAATTTGATGACGCTACATTTCATATAAAGTACTGTCTGAGTTTTATAAAAAAGTATTTAAAAAAAATGTTTTTGAAGTAGGTGCTGGATGTGGAAGCTTTACTAAAATATATTATAAAAAAAAAATTGAAAATATAACATTAACAGAATTAGACAATAAAAATCTTAAATTTTTAAGAAATAATTTTAAAAAATACAATAATTTATTCATAACAAATAAAAAATTGATAAAATTAATAAAAAATTTGACACAATTATTTATTTGCATGTTTTAGAACATATTAAAAATGATAAAAAAGAAATTGCTAAAGCGACAAAAAGACTAAAAAAAAATGAATATCTAATATTTATAGTGCCCGCGCATCCGAAAATATATTCTGAATTAGATAAATTAGTTGGTCATTATAGAAGATATGAGATTAAATTCTTTAAAAAAAAATTCTTAGCGTTGACGCTAATACAACTAAAGTTTTTAGACTCTATGGGATTGATTTTATATTATCTCAATAAAATATTTTTAAAGATAAAAAATATCCATTAAAATTAAAAATATTTATTTGGGATAAAATTTTTACACTTTTAAGCATAATAATAGATTTTATAACTCAATATAGATTTGGCAAATGCATTTTAGCTATTTATAAAAAATCAGGTTAAAGACTGATCTATTTTTTTAGCTACTTCAAATAATTCTTTAACTGCATTTATTGAGTAATTAAAATTTTTTTTTTCATCTGAGGTTAATTTAATTTCAACAATTTTTTCAATTCCTTTATTTCCTATAACTACTGGTACACCAGCATACAAATCTTTGACGCCATACTCGCCATTTAAAAAGGCTGCACAAGGAAGTTGTTTTTTTAAATCTTTTAAATAACTTTCCGCCATTTCAACGCCCGATGCAGCGGGTGCATAAAATGCAGATCCTTTTTCGAGTAATTTTACGATCTCTGCCCCGCCATTTTTAGTCCTTGCAACAATATTTTCGAGTGCTTCTTTTTTTAACTTATTCTCTTTAACTAAATCTAAAACAAGTTTTCCGTTTACTTTGGTATGATTAAGCATTGAAACCATCGTATCACCATGACCGCCAAGTACTAAAGATTCAATCTTGTTTACTGGTGTTTTGAGTTCTTGAGATAAAAAGTATTTAAATCTTGAGGTGTCAAGAATGCCGGCCATGCCTACAACCATTTTTTTTGGAAGTCCTGAATATTTTTGAAGTGCCATAACAATTACATCGAGAGGGTTAGTTATACAAATAACAAAAGCTTTTGGTGAAGTGTGCTTAATTCCTTCGGCTACTTGTTTAATAATTTTTAAATTTATTTCAAGTAAATCATCTCTGTTCATACCTGGCTTTCTAGGAACACCTGCGGTAATAATTATTACATCTGAATTCTTTGTATCTTCATAATTACTAGTGCCTATAATGTTTACATTAAACCCATCTACTGAAGAAGACTGAGCAATATCTAAAGCTTTTCCTTTAGCTATACCTTCTGCAACATCAAATAAGACAACATCTGCAAGTTCTTTTAAAGCTATTAAATGTGCAAGAGTTCCTCCAATTTGGCCAGCTCCGATTAATGAAATTTTTTTTTTCATAATATCTCTTCTTCTTATTTCATTGTTGGCATAATAAATTCAGGATCAGATCTTAATCCTGAAGGCCATCTAGAGGTTATAGTTTTTAATTTAGTGTAAAATCTTACTCCTTCTGGGCCGTGCATGTGCTGATCTCCAAATAAAGATCTTTTCCATCCACCAAAGCTATGGAATGCCATTGGTACAGGAATTGGTATATTAATTCCTACCATTCCTATTTGGACTTTACTTGCAAAATTTCTGCCTGCATCTCCATCTCTTGTAAAAATAGCTACTCCATTGCCAAACTCATGATCATTTACTAATTTTAAAGCTTCTTCAAAATTTTTAGCTCTTACGACTGAAAGTACTGGTCCAAAAATTTCTTCTTTATAAATTCTCATATCTTTTTTAACATGGTCAAATAAACATCCGCCTATATAATAACCATTTTCGTATCCTTGTAATTTTAGATTTCTTCCATCTACAACTAATTTTGCTCCTTCCTTAAGTCCAAGATCAACGTAGCCTTTAACTCTTTCTAAATGTTCTTTAGTTACCAATGGTCCCATCTCTGATTTTTTATCCATTCCAGGGCCTACTTTTAATAATTCTACTTTTTTAGCTAAGGACTGAACAAGTTTATCTCCAATATCTCCAACAGCTACTGCTACTGATTGAGCCATACATCTTTCTCCAGCAGAGCCATATGCGGCGCCCATTAAACCGTTTACTGCTTGATCTAAATCACAATCAGGCATAACTACGGCATGATTTTTAGCTCCACCTAAAGCTTGGACTCGTTTTTCATTTTTTGCACAATTTTCGTAAATATATTTTGCAATCGGTGTTGATCCAACAAAGCTTACGGCGGATATATCTTTATTATTTATTATTGCATCCACTGCTTCTTTATCGCCATTAACCACATTAAATACTCCTTCTGGTAATCCAGCTTCTGTTAAAAGCTCAGCTAATTTAATTGAACAAGATGGATCTTTTTCTGATGGTTTTAAAATAAAAGTATTTCCACAAGCTATTGCAATAGGAAACATCCACATTGGTACCATTGCTGGAAAATTAAAAGGGGTAATTCCTGCACAAACTCCTAAAGGTTGTCTTAACGACCAACTATCTACATCTGTACCAACATTTTCGGTAAATTCACCTTTTAGTAATTGCGGAATACCACAAGCAAACTCAACCACTTCTAATCCTCTGGTTAATGAACCTTTAGCATCATCGAAAACTTTGCCATGTTCTGAGACAATAATTTTAGTTAGCTCATCAGAATTTTTTTCAATTAATTCTTTAAATTTAAACATTATTCTTGCTCTTTGAAGAGGTGGTTTATTTGACCAATTAATAAAAGCTTTTTTTGCTGCTTGAACAGCTGTATCTATATCTTGAACTGAAGCTAGTTTTACTTCAGCGATTTGGTCACCTGTAGCCGGATTAAAAATCTTAGAAGTTCTTTTAGATACACCGGGAATTTTTTTTCCGTTTATAAAGTGCACTATAGTGTTCATGGCAATAATTAAGCTTTTAGCCTGATGCAAGCATTTTTTTAATTGATCCAATTGCTTTTGCAGGATTCAAGCCTTTTGGGCATGAGTCTGTACAATTCATAATAGTATGGCATCTATAAAGTTTTAGTTCATCAGCAACTTTCTTTAGCCTTTCTTTTTTTTCTTCATCTCTACTATCGTTAATCCATCTATAAGCTTGAAGCAATACAGCTGGACCTAAATATTTATCTCCGTTCCACCAGTAACTTGGGCATGAGGTAGAACAACACGCACAAAGTATACACTCGTAATAGCCATCGAGTTTTGATCTATCACTTTTTGACTGTAATATTTCTTGTTTTTCTTGACCGGTTTGAGTTAGCTTTAACCAAGGCTGAATAGACTCGTATTGTTTATATAATCCCGTCAAATCTCCAATTAGATCTTTGATTACTTTTAAATGAGGTAGAGGATATATGTTTAATTCACCCTTTATATCAGTATGAGATTTAATACATGACAAAGTATTTACTCCATCAACATTCATTGCACACGATCCACAAACACCATGAGCACAGGATCTTCTAAAA
>SXGS01091960.1_pt1 | contig 12272 bp, 10 predicted proteins | sample 3174681 | NCBI WGS metagenome assembly SXGS01 (sample SAMN11356861, study PRJNA531348) | freshwater metagenome | isolation source: freshwater sample F1-80 | place: China: Fuxian Lake, Yuxi | collected 2017-12-25
GGGCTCGGGCCGTCACGGCGTCGTGCGCCGCGCCGACGTCGAGGCCTTCGCCAAGTCGCGCAGCGCCGCGCCCGCCCCGGCCGCGAAGCCCGCGGTCGCCGCTCCCGCCGCTCCGGCGAAGCCCGCCGCCGCGCCGGTCACGTTCGCGCCGCAGGAGCGCGAGACGCGCATCCCGTTCCGTGGCGTGCGTCGCAAGATCAGCGAGGCGATGGTGCGCTCGAAGTTCACCGCGCCCCACTTCACCGTCGTCGAGGAAGTCGACGTCACCGAGCTCGTGCGCCTGCGCGAGACGGCCAAGGTGATGGGCCAGGAGAGCGGCATCAAGGTCACCTTCATGCCGTTCATCATGAAGGCCTGCGCGCTTGGTCTCGCCAAGTACCCGATGCTCAACGGGCACCTCGACGAGGCGACGCAGGAGATCGTGCGCTGCGGTTACGTGAACCTCGGCATCGCCATGGACACCGACAACGGCCTGATCGTGCCGGTGATCAAGGACGTGCAGTCGAAGGGCATCCTGCAGCTCGCGCAGGAACTGAATGAGCTCGCCGAGCGCACGCGCTCGGGCAAGGTCAAGCCGGACGAGCTCAAGGGCTCGACCTTCTCGATCACCAACGCCGGCAACATCGGCGGCATCCTCGCCACGCCGATCATCAACTTCCCCGACATCGCCATCATGGGCGTGCACCGCATCGTGAAGCGCCCGGGCGTCGTCGAGACCCCGCAGGGCGACAAGATCGAGGTGCGCCAGTACATGAACTTCTCGGCCTCCGTCGACCACCGCTTGGCCGACGGCGCCGACGGCGCGCGCTTCCTCGTCCACATCAAGCGCCTGCTCGAAAACCCCGGCCTGCTCGCGCTCTAGCCGCCCGCGCTGGCTGCGCCACAACTTCCGACGGCGGTGGGGCTCGCCCCTGCCGCCGTCGCTGCTTGGACCGAGGGCTCGCACTGGGCGGGCCCCCGGATCGCGGAAAGCGTGCGAGAATCTTGCGGCGCGGCCTGTCCAGTTCAGGACGGGTGCGTCACTTGGTTCGCACCATGGAGTACCTCCTGATTCCGTCTGCACTTCTCCTCGCTGTTCCCGCCTCTGCCCAGAGCCTGATCCAGCGCATCGACGGCAGTGATCCCGGCGACCGGCGCGGTCAGGCGCTGCTCGGCGGCATCGACTTCAACGCGGACGGGCACGCGGACCTCGTGATCGGCGCGCCCTTCGACGACGCGAATGGCCTCGTCGACAACGGCTCGGTCTCGCTCGTGTCGGGAGCGACGGGGCAGGTGCTCGTGACTCGCGCGGGGCTCGCGCCCGACGACCACTTCGGATTCGCGCTGGCGCTCGCGGGCGATCTCAACGCCGATGGCGTGACGGATATCGCGGTCGGCGCACCCCATGCGCTTGGCCCGGGCGGCCGTCCCGGCAGCGTGCGCGTGCTCTCCGGGGCCACGTTCCAGCCGCTGCTCACGGTGTTCGGCGCGCTCGACGGTGAGTAGTTTGGCTACTCGGTCGCCGGCGGCACGGACGAAAATGGCGATGGCGTGCCCGACCTCGTCGTGGGCGCTCCCTCCAGCGACTATCCACTCGGTCCGAGCGGCCTCCACGTGGTCGATGCGGGCTATGCGGGCTTCATCTCGGGGGCGACGGGTGTGATGGGTGCGCGGATCGTCTTCACCACAGCTGGCAGTCGCTGCGGGCATGCGGTCGCCAACGCCGGGGACGTCAATGGCGACGGTGACGCGGACTTCAGCGTCGGAGTTCCGGGTCCGGGCGGGCAGTGCATCTGGGTCGGGGATGACGTGTCTTCCTCGCAGTCTTTCATTGCGGGGGTCTGCGGTAGCCAGTCGCTGTCGAGCTTCGGCGCGTCCTTGGCCGGAGGAATGGATCTCGACGGAGACGGTCGTTCGGAACTCCTCATCGGCGCGCCGACCCAAGACCTTGGGACGCGCACCGATGCGGGCGCGGTGTTTCACTTCAACCCCACGACGCTGGCGCTCGCGCCTGTGCTCGAGGGAAGCGCCGCGAATGACCAGTTCGGGTTCTCCGTGGCGACGCTCGCGGACCTCAACGGTGATGGGAAGCGCGAGCTTGGCGTGGGAGCGAAGGGCGGGAGCTACGTCGCGATCGAGGACCTCGCGCGCGGGGAGCGCATGAGCCTGCTCGACGTCGGCGTGCTCGGCTTCAGCTTCGGGACCGCAATCTGCGCGGCCGGCGACTTCGATGCCGACGGGCTCGCGGACTATGCGGTGGGCGCGCCGCAGATGGCTCCGGGTGCGAACCTGCTCGCGGGTTCCGTGTTCGTGTTCTCGAGCGCGCCGTGGAGCGTGGCGTACTGCACCGCGGGCACGACCTCGAATGGCTGCAACGCCGCGCTCAGCGCTTCCGGCGTGCCGAGCCTCACCGCGACGAGCGGCTTCACGCTCACGGCCATCGACGTCGAAGGCGACAAGTCGGGTCTGATCTTCTACGGCCTGAGCGGCCGCACGGCCCTGCCCTGGGGCCTCTCCACGAGCTTCCTGTGCGTGAAGTCCCCGACGCAGCGTACCTCGACCCTCTCGTCCGGTGGCACCGCCGGGACCTGCACGGTCACGATCTCGCTCGACTTGCTCGACTGGCTCGCGTCCCACCCCGGCGCCCTCGGCACCGGCGCCAGCGTCGGCACCATCGTCGACGCCCAATGCTGGTTCCGCGACCCGCCCTCGCCGAAGACCACCCAGCTCTCCAACGCCCTCGAGTTCATCCTCGTCCCCTAGCGCGTCGCGCACGAAGACTTCAGGCCGCCGCGGATTGCACTCCGTGGCGGCCTGATGCGTTGTGGGCGTGGTGGGGCTAGCGGCCGCCCTTGCGCTGGCGGTCGAGGATTTCCTGCACGCTGTCGAGGTCGGCGTCCCAGGCGCGCTTGCGGTCGGAGTCGGTGGGGGCGGCGAGGGGGCGGGCGAGGCGGAAGCCGACGAACTTGGCGTCGGTGAGGTACCAGATCGACTTGGGCAGCTGGGGGTCCTGCACCTTCCAGTTGGCGCTCGAGCCGCGGCGGGCGGCGGAGCGCAGGCGGTCGGGGTCGTCGTCCCAGGAACCGCCGCGCACGACGCGCGGGTAGAGCTGCGTGGGCCAGTTGCAGGGGTTCGACGCGAGCTGGTCCTTGGCGCGCGCGTAGAAGTCCTTGTCGTGCTGGTCGAGCACCCACTCGGCCACGTTGCCGTGCATGTCGTAGAGGCCCCACGGGTTGGGCTTCTTCTGCTTCACCTTCTGGTACTTGCCGTCGGCGTTGTCGAAGTGCCACGCGTGCTCGCCCAGCGCCTGCGCGTCGTCGCCGAAGGAGTAGGCGGTCTTCGTGCCCGCGCGGCAGGCGTACTCCCACTCGGCCTCGGTCGGCAGGCGATCGAAGCGCCCGGTCTTCATCGAGAGCCACTTCGTGTAGTGGCGCGCGGCGAACTCGGTCATGCACACGGCGGGAAAGCCCTCGATGCCCATGCCGAAGTCCATCGGCACGTAAGGCGGCGTGGGGCGGCTCACGGCGTCGGCCCACGTGTCGTTCTCGCCCGCGGCGAAGCGCCCCGACTTGCGCAGCTCGATATCGAGCTTGAACTGGAACAGGCGGAACTCGTCCCACGTGAGCTCGTGCTCCTCGAGCCAGAAGGGCGCGATCTCGACTTCGTGCACGGGTCCCTCGTCGGGCTTGCGTTCCGCCTCGCTGTCGGGGCTTCCCATGGCGAACTTGCCGCCGGGAATCGGGAGCATGGTGAAGCTCACGTCGGAGCCCGGAATGCGCTCGACGTAGCGCTTCATGTCCTTCTCGCTCGCGGCCTCGGCGTCCGGGTTGGGGAGCGGTGCGGGCAGGCCCGCGGGAAGGTCCGGGTAGACGAAGACCTCGCCCTGCGGGGCGAGCGGGAGCGCGAGCGCGACGGCGGCGAAGGCGAACGTGAGCATCACGGGAGAGGTTAGGCTGCTCGCGCCATCCCGTCACCGGAGGCCCTGTATGGAAATCGTGCGAAGGACCGTCCTTTGGCTTGCGCTGGCGCTATTTATCGCTGGCTGCGCGGCTCCGCAGCGCTTCGAGTTCGAGGACGCGGCGATGGGGACGCAGTTTCGCGTCGTGCTGTATGCACCGAGCGAGAGCCTGGCGGGCCGCGCGGCGGCGGACGCGTTCGCGCGCGTGAAGGAGCTCGATGCGCTCCTCAGCGACTACCGCGACGACAGCGAGGTGGCGCGCATCTCGCAGCGGAGCGGGAACGGCGAGCCTGTGGTGGTGTCCGAGCACACGTGGCGCGTGAGCGCGCTCGCGCAGTTGTACGCGCAGCTCTCGGGAGGGGCCTTCGATCCGACGGTCGGGCCGCTGGTCGCGCTGTGGCGGCGCGCGCGGCGGCAGGGCGAGCTGCCCGACGAAGCTCGGCTGGCCGACGCGCTCGCGCGCACGGGCTGGCAGGCGCTCGAGCTCGAGCCGCGGTCTCGCAGCGTCGCGCTCGCGCGGCCCGGCATGCAGCTCGACTTCGGCGGCATCGCGAAGGGCTACGCGCTCGACGTTGCGCTCGACACGCTCGCGCGCCACGGGATCGAGAGCGCGCTCGTCGATGGTGGCGGCGACATCGCCGTCCGCGCTGCGCCGCCCGGGCGCGCCGGGTGGCTCGTGACGGTCCGGCCTTTCAGCGATGAAATCGCCAGCCTGTCGCTCGAACTCTCCCACGCGGCGATCGCGACGTCGGGTGACGCATTCCAATCCCTCGAGCTCGACGGAGTGCGCCACTCGCACATCGTCGACCCGCGCACGGGACGCGCGCTCGTCTCGCGCACCTCGGCCTCGGTTCTCGCCGCGGACGGGGCCTCGGCGGACGCGCTCGCGACGGCGCTGTGCGTGCTCGGGCCGCAGGCCGGGCTCTCGCTCGCCGCGCGCGCCGGCTGCGAGGCCCGCATCGCGCGCGAGACACCCATCGGGATCGAAAGCGTCGCCACGAAGGGCTTCGAGGCGCGTATCCTGTCTCCGTTGATCGCCCCCGCGAACTGCAGTCCCTGAGGAGCATCTTTCGATGACGAGCGAGCCCCAGAAGAACGTGTCGAGCCCGAGCCGCCGCGACGTCCTGCGCACCGGTGGCGTGGTAATCGCGACCGGAGCCGTCGCCAGCGCTCTGCCCGCAGGCACGCTCGGTTTCCACTCGAGCGGCACCGACGTGCTGCGCGTGGGCCTCGTGGGCTGCGGCGGCCGCGGCACGGGTGCGGCGGCGCAAGCGCTGAGCGCCGATCCGCAGGTGGAGCTCGTGGCGATGGGGGACGCGTTCGCGGACCACGTCGAGACGGCGCTCAAGTCCCTCAAGGCGAACCCCGAGTTCGGCGCGCGCGTCAAGGTGGACGACGATCACAAGTTCACGGGCTTCGACAACTACAAGCGCGTGATCGACGCCGTCGACGTCGTGCTCTTTGCCACGTCGCCGCACTTCCGGCCCATGCAGGTCGAGTACGCGGCGCAGTCGGGCAAGCACATGTTCGTCGAGAAGCCGATCGCGACCGACTCGCCCGGCGTACGGCGCGTGATGGCCGCCTGCGAGCTCGCACGGCAGAAGAAGCTGAACGTCGTGTCGGGCCTGTGCTACCGCTACGAGAAGAAGAAGCGCGAGACGATCCTGCGCGTGCGCGACGGCGCGATCGGCAAGATCCTCGCGGCGCGGACCACCTACAACACGGGCGGCCTGTGGCATCGCGGGCGGCAGCCGGAGTGGAGCGACATGGAGTGGCAGATGCGCAACTGGCTCTACTTCACGTGGCTCTCGGGCGACCACATCGTCGAGCAGCACATCCACTCGCTCGACAAGGTCGCGTGGGCGCTCGGCGACAAGTACCCCGAGCGCGTGACGGCCAGCGGCGGGCGCGCCCAGCGCACCGAGGAGAAGTGGGGCAACATCTACGACCATTTCAACACGGTCTTCGACTACGAAGACGGCGTGAAGGTGTTCAGTTCCTGCCGCCAGTGGAACGGCGCGTCGAGCGACGTCAGCGACCAGGTGTTCGGCACGCAGGGCATCGCGCACCTGCAGTCGCACTCGATCGAGGGCGAGAAGGCTTGGCGCTACCGCGAGGTCGAGGGCGAGCAGGACGACATGTACCAGAACGAGCACGACGAGCTGTTTGCCGCGATTCGCAAGGGCGCGGTGATCGACAACTCGGACTACATGTGCAAGTCGACGATGATGGCGATCATGGCTCGCATGGCCGCCTACACGGGCCAGACGCTGACGTGGGAGCAGGCGTGGAACAGCCAGGAAAACCTCGCCCCGGCCTCCTACGAGTGGACTTCGATCGCGACGCCGCCCGTCGCGATCCCGGGCATCACCAAGTTCATCTGACGCGCGCTCAGAGATAGCCGAGCTTGCGGAGCTGCTCGACGACATCGTCGCGCAGCTCCGCATCATGTTCGGCGCTGCCGGTGCGCTCGCGCCACGTGGATAGGTCGCGCTGTAGCTCGTCGAAGGGCTGGAACGGGACCGCTCCGTTCGAGCGCAGGTCTCGCAGCTCGCCGGGGTCCGTGTCGAGCGTGTAGAACTCCTCGCGCTCCCGGACACGCTCGGCGTCGAGCCAGTGCGACGAGGTCCAGACGAGCTTGCAGCGCGCAGTGCGCAGCGACTGGCGCTGGCCGCGCAGCTGGAATCCAGAGAGCGAGCCCGCGAGGTCGGCGAGCGCGAAGGACGGGCGGCGACGGTCGTCGGGCAGGCCCTGTGCGAGAGGCAAGAGGCTCGCCCCGGAGAGCGGCGTCGCGGGCTGCAGTCCGAGTACATCGAGCACGGTTGGGGCAACGTCGAGCAAGCGCACCTGCTCCGTCACGCGACGTCCCGCGTGCGCAGCGTCCGGCAAGCGCAGCACGAGCGGTACGTGCAGCTCCTCGTCGAACAGGAACGTCCCATGGTCGAACCAGTAGCCGTGGGAGCCCATGCCCTCGCCGTGGTCGCTGGCGAGGATCACCAGCGTGCGCTCGAGGCGTCCCGAGGCGCGCAGGCCTTCGAGCAGGCGCGCGAGCTGCGCATCCGCGTAGCTCACCTCTCCGGCGTAGAGCGCCCTCATGTACGCGACTTGCGCCGGATCCTGCACCAGTCGCTCCCGCGCTCCCGCGTCGAGCTCGTACCAGTTGCGTGAGCCCTCGTAGTTCGCGTCGTGCAGGCGCGCGAACTCCGCAGGCGGCTCGTACGGCACGTGCGGGTCGTAGAGGTGCACGAACGTGAAGAGCGGCTCGTCGCCGCGCGTGCCGAGCCACTCGAGCGCCGCGTCCACGGTCTCCGCGGCCGGCCGGTCCGCGCGGCGAATGTCGAGCCCGCGCCGCTCGACGAAGCGGATCAGTGCGCCGACGAGGTGCAGGCGCTCGACGACTCTCGGGAGCCAGCGCCACGCGAGCAGCTGGTCGTCGTACCAGTCGAAGCGCGAGGCGAGGCCACACGACTCGTCGACGAGCGTGAAGCCGGACACGAAGGCGCCCGACTGGTGCGTGCGCGCGAGCAGGTCACCGAGAGTTCGCGCGCGACTGGAGATCGGTCGGCCGTTCGACACGGCGCCATGCTCGATCGGGTAGAGGCCCGAGAGCATCGTCACGTGCGAAGGCACGGTGGTGTTCGCCTGCGAGGTCGCGTCCTCGAACAGCACGCCTTCGCCCGCGAGCGCATCGATCGTCGGCGTCTGCGCGCGCGGATTGCCGTAGCACCCGAGCGCATCGGCGCGCAGCGTGTCGATGCTCACGAGCAGCACGTCCGTCTTTCCGGCGCTCGAGATCTCGGGCACACGACGGTGCGGTGCGGCCAGCGACACGAGCGCGATGAGGGCCAGTCCGCCGAGCGTCGCGGCGTGCGGTGCGCGGCGACCGCGAAAGCTCGCGATCGCGAGCCCGAGGTTGGCGAGCGCGAGCGCTCCCGCGAGCCACTGCACCGGGCCCTCGGCGAGACGCACGGCCACGAGGGCGATGCACGCCGCGGAGCCGAGGCCAAAGAGGGACCACCACGTCGCGACGCGCGTCGCGAGCGGCCACCACGCGAGGATCTCCTTGAGCGCGAGCATCACCGCCGTCGCCGCGAGCGCGCAGGGCAGTGCGAGCTCCGCGGGTACCCAGCCCGCGAGCGCGAACAGCGCGACGGACAGCGCGGAGCCGAGAGCGGCGCAGGTGGAGGCCGGTGCGGCGCGGAACTGGGGCCGGCCGAAGAGCGCGAGCGCGAACAGCGCGCAGGGCAGCGCGAGCAGGGCGGCGACCAGCGCGTAGCCGAGCGCGCCGGTGCTGACGAGGCGCGCGGCCCACTGGACGTAGCGCGCATCGGACGTGGCGAGCACCTTGGCGCTCTCGAGCAGTCCGATGGCGGCGCCGCACAGCGCGGCCAGACCCGTGGCGCGACCGAGGGCGGCGGCGACGGGCTCGCGCAGGAGCGGAGCGGCTTCCGTGGAGCTCATGGGGGCCGTGGAACGGACGATAGACGTTATCGACCCTGCTCCCAAGCGCCCGTGGCCGGCGCGGCACGGCGGCTCGCCTGTCCCGACCTTGGGAGCGCTCGCCGCGCTCGACGTCCGGCCTGCACTTCCGAGGGGGCCGACGACCCGACATGATGGGGCCCGCCCGGACCTCGGTGGCCGCCCTGACGATGCACGAGACGCGTTCGCAATCGACCCTGCTGGAGAAGCTGCTCGTCGTCGTGGGCATCGGCTTCCTCGCGTGGTTGTTCGCGTGTGTGGTCGCGGACCACAAGGACGAGCCGGCGGACGACGCCTACATCACGTACGTCTACGCGCGCAACGTGGCCGAGGGGCACGGGCTGCGCTACAACGCGACGGACGCGGAGCCGACTTCGGGCGCGTCGAGCCTGCTGCATGTGTTCGCCTGCGCCGCGGCCATCGAGCTCGGGATCGATCCGTTGGCATTCACGCGGGCCTTGGGTATCGCGCTCCTGATCGCCATGGGACTCGGCCTCGGCGGGGTCGGAGCTTCCATCGCCCGTGCTCCACCGTGGTCGGGCTGCCTAGCGGGGCTGGCGGTGATGCTGCTCGTCGGGCTGCTGCCCGAGACCGCGACTCACCTTGCATCGGGCATGGACTCGCTGCTCTTCCTCGGCGCACACGTCGGCGTGGTCGCGTGGGCCGCGCTGGTCGTGGCGAGCGAGGAGCGCAGGCTCGGGCCCTGGAGGTCCGCGCTCGGACTCGTGGCGTTCGTGACGCTTGCGCTCACGCGGCCCGAAGGCGGGTTGCTCGGCCTCCTGTACCTTGCCGCGCTCGCCTTCCTCGGTCGCGAGAATCTAGGCTGGTCGGCCAGCGTGCGACGCGTGCTGCCCCTAGGCCTGTCCCTGATCGGTGCACTCTCCCTGCTCGCGCTCTGGCGCTGGAGCTACTTCGGACATGTCCTTTCGAACTCCTTCCACGTGAAGGTGTCGAACGGGATCTTCGGCTCGAGCGGCTCCGCGCTGCCCGGCGCCGGTGTAACCGCGCGATTCGCGGTGCAGCGGCTGATTCCGCTCGGACTCGTCGTGCTCGCGCTGGCGGCAGCCGTGCGGGCGCCTTCCGAGGCCGTGCGACGCGGGTTCTGGCTGCTGCTTCCGGCCACCCTCGTGGCGCTGGCCTTTGCGCGAGCCATTCACGAGATGGCCGCCGGATTCCGCTACGAGTACCCGCTCCTCGCGCCCTTCTTCGCGGCGCTGGTAGCCGCGCTCTGCTGGCTTCGCAGCCGCTCGCTCGCGGGCTTCGCGACCACCTTGGGGTGCGGCGCATTCGCGCTGCCGCTGCTGGCAAGCTCGCCGGGCGCTCCGCTCATGCGCTGGGTCTCGCATCCGCGCAGCGTGGCCACGTCGTGGTGGCCCGAGCATCGGCCGAGAAACGCGCTCGCGCGACTCGGATTAGACCTCGGCGAGACCGCTCTCGGTCAGGACGCCTCGATCCTGCTCTCGGCAGCCGGCCAGGTGCCGTGGTTCTCGCGCCTGCGCGCGATCGACTGGATCGGGCTCAACAACAATCGCGCCAGCGGTCGCAGCGCCGTCAGCGTGGCCGAGCTCTGGTCGTACCTCGAGTCGCTGCAGCCCGACCTCACGTTCTCGCTCCTCCCGCCGGCGGCGCCGGGATCGACGACCGCGGCGGACGACCCGAACTTCAACTGCGCACACGTGCGTCGCACGCGCAGTGGTCGCGGCAGCGTGCTGTTCGAGTACTGGGATCCGGCGCGCGTCGATGAGTCGTTCTGGTGCGAGATGGTGTGGCTGCGCGACCGCTGCGAGTTCGTCGCGAGCTACCGGCTCGGCGACGCGTGGGGCGAGCCCTGGTGGGTGCTCGTGTACGTCCGCAAGGACTCGCCGCACCGTGCGTTGCTCACGGAGTGCTTTGCGCGCTCCCGACGCGCGGACAAGCCAAGCGAAAACCTCTCGGGCGCCTTCTCGGTGCCTCCCAGCAGGAAGAATGACCTCGAAATCGGGCGCTGAGCCCGAGAACGGCCGCGCAGCTTTTCGGACCTGCAAAATGGGTTGAGGGCGTGGGGACAATGGGAGGCCGCCCCCCGGCTGCGTCCGCGCAGGACTCTCACGCCCCACCATGCTCTGGATCCGCAACCTCTCCGTCGCCCGCAAGCTCTACCTGCTCGTCTCCCTCGCGCTCCTCGGCATCGGCTTCGTGGGAGCGGCCGGGCTCTTGGTCACGAGACGCCTGAGCGAGGCGACCATCGATGCCGGCTGCACGCAGCTCCCCGCCGTCCGTAGTACGACGTGTGCGACATGAGGCACGACGGCATGCTCGCGTGCGTCGATCGCACGCTGTTCGTCGGGGAAGACGGCGATGCGCAGGCCATGGAGGCCGCGGTGCAGGAGACGGCGGCGTTCTCGGAGAACTTCCGCGGCTATCTCGGAGCGCTCGGCGCGATCGACCTCGCGCCGCGCATGCGCGCTGCCATCGAGCGTGCGCGGCCCGACGTGGAGGAGTACATCTAGGCTTGGACGCAGCTGGTCGACCTGCGCGCGCAGGGACGGCCGGCGCAAGCCGGCGAGCGCATCCCGGAGGTGCAAGCGGTGTTTGACCGGCTCGAGACCAGCCTCGGCGAGTTCATCGCGGAAAACGCGCACGTCGCGCTCGCGTGCCTCGCCACCTGCACCGCTCTGGCGTTCGCGCCCGGACTCTGCGTCGCACGCCTCATCGCCCGTCCGCTCGACATGGCCGTGACGGTACTCGAGTCCGACGACATCGCCGCGCTCGCCGGCTTCGACAGCAAGGACGAGATCGGGCGCATGGCCCAGCCCGCCGCGGCCACCGTGCGACGTCTTGAAGAGAGCGCCGCCGCGCTTTCCGCGAGGAAGCAAACCACCGAGGCCAGCGCGGTCGCTATGGGGCGCACTGCACGCAACGCGGAAGAGGCCGCACAGCGGACCCAGATGCTGGACGCGGAAGCAGTGCGCGTCGCCGCCCTAGTCGAGAACTCGGCAGCGTGCGTGACGCACGCCAACGATTCGCGGACGCTCGTTCACATCAATCCGGCTGCGCGCCGTGCGCTTGCGCGACTTGGCGCCGACATGTCTCCCGAGCGACTGCAGAGCCAGCCGCTGGCGCGGTTCTTCCGCGATCCGCGCGGGCAGGCGCGCTTCCTGCGCGACGAAGACAAGCTGTCGATCGAGGTGCCGGTCGACATCGGCGGAGGGAGCATAGAGCTCGTTTTCTGCGCGGTCCACGGCGACGCTGACCGGTGCGCCGGGACTCTGGTGAGCCGATAGACTGGCGCCAAGAAGTTCGCGGCCGAGCGTCGTGCGCGCGCGCTGTCAGAGTACGAGGTGCGCAGCGCGCAGGAGCTCCAGCAGAAGGTCGAGCGCATGCTTCAGAGCGTAGACGCGACCTCGCACGGCGACCTCACGGTTCAGACCGACATGCGCGGCGAAGACGCGATCGGGCGCATGGACGAGGCTCTCGCACGCCTGCTCGTCGACCTCCGCGGCAGCCTGCAGCGCACCCGATACTCGGCCAAAGCGCGCGTGCGCTCCTCCGAGACACTAGGTGCCGTCAGCCAGCAGATGAGCTCGGAGGCGCGTCGGACCGCGACGCAGGTTCACGTGGTCGCCGAAGCGGCCTCCAAGCTCTCGGGCTCGATACTCACGATCACCGAGAACACTGGCGGCATGAGCCAGTCGATCGGGGACAACGCGCGCAGCGCCTGCGCGACGGCCAAGGTGGCGCGCGCGGCCGTGGAAACCGCGGACGCGCCCAACGGGACCGTATCCGAGCTCGATCGCTCCAGCGAGGAGATCGGCAAGATTCTGCGGACGATCAATGCCATCGCGCAGCAGGCCAACGTGCTCGCGCTCAACGCGAC
>SXGS01457902.1_pt1 | contig 12272 bp, 13 predicted proteins | sample 3174681 | NCBI WGS metagenome assembly SXGS01 (sample SAMN11356861, study PRJNA531348) | freshwater metagenome | isolation source: freshwater sample F1-80 | place: China: Fuxian Lake, Yuxi | collected 2017-12-25
GCCGCCACATTCGCGAGACGAGCGAGACGCCGGTGAGCCTGCTGACCGCACGCAGCGAGGAGACCGACCGCATTGTCGGCCTCGAAATGGGTGCCGACGATTATGTCGTGAAGCCCTTCTCACCGCGCGAGCTGCTGGCGCGGATCAATGTCATTTTGCGCCGCGTCGCCTCCGGCTCGGTGCGCCAACACGCGCCGGAAGCGGGCGCCTATGCCTTTGCCGGATGGGTGCTGAAGACCGGCGAACGCACGCTGGTCGACCGGGAGGGCGTCGAGGTGCCGCTGTCCACCGGCGAGTACAATCTCCTTCTCGCGCTCGTCACCCGCCCGCGACAGGTGCTGACGCGCGACCAGCTTCTCGACCTCACACAGGGGCGGGAGGCTGCCGCCTTCGACCGCGCGATCGACAATCAGGTCAGCCGGCTGAGGAAGAAGATCGAGGCGGACGCAAAGAATCCGGCGATCATCAAGACCGTGTGGGGCGGCGGCTACACGCTTGCCGCCGAAGTCACCCGCCTGTGAGATTGCGCCCCGGGCCGCCGCGCAGCCTGTCGGGCCAGATCGCGCTGCTCGTCGCGCTGGCGCTGTTCGTGGCGCAGGCGATCAACTTCGCGCTCCTTTACCGCGAACGCCGCGAGCTGCGCTTCACGCAGATCGTCGTGCCCACGGTCACGCGCGTCGTCGATGCCGCCGAACGCTATCAGTCGGGCCGGATCGCGGGGTTCGAGCGGCCTCGATCGCGCCTTCGCATCGTCAGGGCGAACCCGGTGCCCGCCGGCCTGCCGCACGCCGAAGAGATCGAGACGGGCATCCGCGCCGGCCTTGCCGACAGCAACATCAGCTATCGGACCGTCGTCAGCGGCATCCGCCGCTTCAGCTCCAATGATCCGCGACTTGCCGACATGCGCCCCGACCGCGCGCGCCGCCTCGCCAGTCTGGGCGCGGAGGTGATCGTCGGGGTCGAGCTGCCCAACGGTCGCTGGCTGAGCCTGAACGGCCCATGGCCCCGCACCGAGCAGGGACTGGTCTGGCAGCTCATCGCGCAGACGCTGATCCTTTATGCCGTCGTCCTCCTGCCCGTGCTCTGGATCGGCCGGCGGGTCGCGCGCCCGCTGTCCGAGCTCACCGCCCGCGCCCGCGCCTTCGCCCCCGGCAGCGATCCCGAACCGATGGTCGAACGCGGTCCCGGCGATCTGCGGGCGCTGATCGCGGCGTATAACGAGCTGTCGTCGCGCGTGTCGGCGATGCTGGACGAAAAGGACCGGATGCTGGGTGCGATCGGCCACGACCTGCGCACGCCGCTCGCCGCGCTGCGGGTCCGCATCGAATCGGTCGACGACGACACCGACCGCCAGCGCATGGCCGATATCGTCGACGAGATGACGCGGACGCTGGAGGACATTCTCTCGCTCGCCCGCCTCGGCCGGCCGTCGGAGCCGATCGCCGATGTGGACCTCGCCGCGCTGGTCGATGCGGTGGTCGAGGATTTCCGCGACCTCGACCACGACGTCGCCTTCGACGAGGCGGAGCGCATCCGGATGCGCCTGCGCCCCAGCCTGATGCGCCGCGCGGTCCGCAATCTGATCGAGAACGCGATCAAATATGCCGGAGCGGCGGAGGTCCATATCCGCACCGAGGCCGCCCGCGTCGTCATCGCCGTGTGCGATCGCGGCCCCGGCCTGCCCCCCGACAAACTGGATGCGGTGTTCGATCCGTTCGTCCGCCTCGAAAGCTCGCGCAATCGCGATACCGGCGGCATCGGCCTCGGCCTTGCGCTTACCCGCGCGATCGTGCGCGATGCGGGCGGGCGCGTGACCCTCCAGAACCGCGACGGCGGCGGGCTGATCGCGCGGATCGAGCTCGATCGGTGAGGCGGGCGGAACCCGCGGCCGCGCGGCGGCTTTCAGCCTGACGATGCTCAAGGTCGCCAGCTACAACATGCGCAAGGGCATCGGCACCGACCGTCGCCGCAGCCCCGAACGCATCCTGGAAGTGTTGCGCGAGGTCGACGCCGATATCGTCGCGTTGCAGGAAGCCGATCGCCGTTTCGGCACCCGCGCCGCCGTGCTGACCCCGCATCTTCTGGCCGAGCACAGCGATTATCAGGCGGTGCCCGTCGCCGTGCGCGCCGCCAGCATGGGCTGGCACGGCAACGTCCTGCTCGTGCGCAAGTCCGCGCATATCCTCGATGCGCAGCCGATCGTGCTGCCCGCCCTCGAACCGCGCGGTGCGGTAAGGGCCGACGTGCGCTTCGGCAAGCGGACCGTCCGCGTCGTCGGCATGCACCTCGACCTGTCGGGCCTGTGGCGGCGCAGACAGGCCAAGGCGGTGCTCGACCATCTCGATGCTGCGCAGCATAAGCTGCCGAGCGTGATGATGGGCGACCTCAACGAATGGCGGCCGACCGCCGGATGCCTACAGGATTTCGCGCGCAGCCATGCGATCGCGGAAACCGGACCGAGCTTTCATGCGCGCCGGCCGATCGGACGGCTCGACCGGATCATGGTCGGCCCGGGCCTCACCATCGCCGATTGCGGCGTGCACATGACCGCCGCCGCGCGTGTTGCTTCCGACCACCTCCCCATCTGGGCGCTGCTAGACTGATGCGCGACAAGGAATTGCGGCTCGCGCTGGTCTGTTACGGCGGCATCAGCCTCGCCGTTTACATGCACGGTATCACCAAGGAATTGTGGCGGCTGCTGAGCGCCAGCCGCGCGTTTCATGCGGGCGATCCGGCGGCGGGCGGCAGTCAGGGCGTCTACCGCGCGATGTTCGAGGAGATCGCCGAAGCGTCGGGCGTCCGGCTGCGCGTGCTGACCGACATTCTGGCCGGCGCGTCGGCGGGAGGCATCAACAGCGTGTTCCTCGCACGCGCCATTGACACCGGCGAGAGCCTCGACCCGCTGACCGACCTGTGGCTTCGCGATGCCGATGTCGAGCGATTGATCGACCCCGCCCAGGCGCCCGGCCATGCGATGACCAAGTTCTGGGCGCGCCCGCTCGCCTGGATGGCGGCGGGTAGCGGCAAGCTGATCGACGAGACGGTCGAGGCGGCGGCGCGGGACGAGGTTCGCGCGAAACTCGACCATTTCGTCCGCTCGCGCTGGTTCGAGCCGCCCTTCGGCGGCGAGCGGCTGTGCAACCTCATCCTCGACGCGTTCGACGCGATGGCGGCGGCGCCCGCCGGTCCACGGTTGCTGCCGGGCGGCCAGCCGCTCGACCTGTTCGTCACCGTCACCGACTTCGCCGGGCATCCCGAGCGGCTGCGCCTCAACTCGCCGCCGGAAGTGGTCGAGACCGAGCATCGCCTCGTCCTATCCTTCTCGTCGCAGGGTCGGCCCGGGGAGCGATTGGCCGAAGCACCCGACCTCACCTTCGCAGCCCGCGCGACCTCCAGCTTTCCGGGCGCCTTCCCGCCGTTCACCGTCGCCGAGCTCGACCGTGTGATGGCGGCGCGCGAGAGCGAATGGCCGACGCGCGACTCGTTCCTCGCCCGCGCGATGCCGCGGCACGCCAGCGCGCGCGGGGCCGAGCGGGCGGTGCTGATCGACGGCTCGGTCCTCGCCAACGCGCCCTTCCGCCCGGCGATCGCCGCGCTGCGCGAACGGCCCGCGCGGCGGCAGATCGACCGCCGTTTCGTGTTCATCGACCCCGCCCCCGGCTTCGCCTTTGCGCTCAACGAACAGATCGACGGCGTGCCCGGCTTCTTCCAGACGCTGATCGGCGCGCTGTCCGAGATCCCGCGTCAGCAGCCGATCCGCGACAGTCTGGAGGCGCTGTCCGCGCGCTCGGCCCGGATCGAGCGGATGAACGCGATCCTCGACCAGCTTCGCGGCGAGGTGGAGGGGCAGGTCGAGGGGCTGTTCGGCTATACCTTCCTCCTCGACTATCCGACGCCGAAGCGGCTGGCGGCATGGCGTCGCCGGGCGCAGGCGGCGGCGGCGACCCGCGCCGGCTACGGTCAGGCGGCGTACGGTATCCTCAAGCTCGAGGGCGTGATCGACCGCACCGGGCAGCTCCTGTCGCAGCTGGCAGGGCGCGATGGCCCCGAACCCCAGCGCCGCATCCGCGAAGCCGTCGCCGCCGCGGCGCGCGAGCGCGGTGCGTACGAGATCGGCACCGCGCATCCGGGCGGCGCGGGAGCGGACGCCATTGCGTTCCTGCGCGCGTTCGACATCGGCTTTCGAATCCGGCGGCTCCGGCTGCTCGTCCGGCGCATCGGCGAGCAGGACGGGGACCACGACCGCAGCGACCTGCGCGAGATACGCGACGCCGCTTACGCGGCGCTCTCGGCGTATCTGGACGCGCAGCGCCTCGAAACGCATGGCAGCCTGCGCGAGATCGCCCGCCGCCTGCCGGCCGATCCCGGCGCGGCGCTCGACGCGCTCGATGGCGCGATGAACCTGACGCGGCTCGATGCGGAAACCGACGCGGCGCTGGCAACGGCGCTCAGCGGCCTGTCGCGCGAGCTCAAGCGGCCGCTGCTGCTCGCCTATCTGGGCTTTCCCTTCTACGATATCGCCACGCTGCCGCTGCTTCAGGGCGAGGGGCTGGACGAGTTCGATCCCGTCCGTGTCGACCGTATCAGCCCGGACGACGCCACCGCGATCCGCGAGGGCGGCGCGGATGCCTGTCTCAAGGGGACGCAGTTTCACAATTTCGGCGCCTTCTTCAGCCGCGCCTACCGCGAGAACGACTATCTCTGGGGGCGGCTGCACGGGGCGGAGCGATTGCTGGATATCGTGCTGTCCTCGCTGCCCGCCGGCACGCGCCTGCGCCCCGGCCGCGCGACCACGATCAAGCGCGCGCTGTTCCACGCGATCCTCGACGAGGAAGCGGGCCGGCTGACGGCGATCCCCGGCCTGCTCGCCTCGATCCGGGCGGAGCTTGGCCCCCGCGGGGACTAGCGGCGCGGGGCATCTGCGCCTAGCATCGCCGCTTCACAGCCCTAGGGGTCGCAATGCAGTTTCTGCGCACGTTGATATGGGTGCTGATCGCCGGCATCGTCGTTGCCTTCTCGTTCAACAACTGGGCGCCGGTGCCGGTGAAGCTTTGGGGCGGGCTGGTCGCGGATATCAACCTGCCGCTCCTGATGGCGATCATGTTCCTCCTGGGCTTCCTGCCGCTCTGGCTGGTGCATGTGGGCACGCGCTGGCGGCTCAAGTCCCGCATCGCCAGCAGCGAACGCACGGTAACGGAGCTTCGGGCGGTGCAGACAGCGCCCGTGCCGCCGCCGGTTCCCGGCGACCCCGTCCTTGCCCCCGCGTCCGCCGCCGCGCCGCCACTGATCCCCGCCGAAACGCCGTTGGAGACGCGCGCATGAGCTCGCCGCTGTTTGTCGCGCTCGATACCCCCGACCTCGAACGCGCCGCCGCGATCGCGAAGCGGGTGCGGCATCATGTGGGCGGGCTGAAGCTCGGCCTCGAATTCTTCATGGCGAACGGTCGATCGGGCGTGCACGCGATGGCGGAGATCGGCCTGCCCATCTTCCTCGACCTCAAGTTTCACGACATTCCCAATACCGTGGCCAAGGCGATCCAGGCGCTCGGCCCGCTGGAACCCGCGATCCTGACGGTTCACGCCGCGGGCGGCCGGGCGATGCTCGAGGACGCGAAGGCGGCGGCAGCGACGGGGACGAAGGTGGTCGCGGTCACGACGCTCACCAGCCTCGACGGCGAGGATCTGCGCGCGATCGGCGTCGATCGCGATCCGCACGAACAGGTGCTGCGGCTCGCCGAACTCGCGCACGACGCCGGCGTGGACGGCATCGTCTGCTCGGGCGCGGAGGTCGCGGCGGCGAAGAAGGCGTGGCCGCACGGTTTCTTCGTCGTCCCCGGCGTCCGCCCGGCCGATGGCCCGGTCGGCGACCAGAAACGGGTCGTGACGCCGCGGGCAGCGCTGGATGCGGGCGCGTCGATCCTGGTGGTGGGGCGACCGATCACACAGGCCGAGGATCCCGACCTCGCGGCACGCGCGATCGAGGCGACGCTCTAGGCGACGGCGAGCAACCGCTGCGCCTGCGCCCGCGCCTCGGGCGTCACTTCCGCGCCCGAGAGCATCCGCGCGATTTCCTCGCGCCGTTCGTCGGCATCCAGCGGGGTGACGCCGGTGCGCGTGACGGTGCCGTCGCTCGACTTGGCGATGCGATAATGCCGGTCGCCGCGCGCCGCCACCTGTGGGCTGTGCGTCACCACCAGCACCTGGTTGCGACCCGACAGCCGCGACAGCCGCTCGCCGATCGCGCTCGCCACCGCGCCGCCGACGCCGCGGTCGATCTCGTCGAACACCAGCGCGCGGGCGCCGCCCTCCTCGGCCAGCGCAACCTTGAGCGCGAGGATGAAGCGCGACAATTCGCCGCCGCTGGCGATCTTCATCAGCGGTGCGAACGGCGCGCCCGGATTGGTCGATACCTCGAACTCGACGCGATCGCTGCCGTCCGGCCCCCATTGGTCCCGCGGCAGCGCCACGACCGCGGTGCGAAAGCGGGCGGCGTCGAGCTTGAGCGGCGCAAGCTCGGTCATCACCGCGGCATCGAGCCGTGCGGCGGCCTCCGTCCGCTGCGCCGACAGCGCCTGTGCCGCGTCGGCATAGCGCGCCTCCGCCACTGCGGCGGCGCGGGTCAGGCCGGCGATGCTCGCCTCCCCGCCTTCGACCAGAGCCAGCCGCTCGGCCATGTCCGCCGCCAGCGCCGCCAGGTCGTCGGGCTGGACCCGATGCTTGCGCGCCAGCCCGCGCAGCTCGAACAGCCGCGCCTCGTCCGCTTCCAGCACTGCCGGATCGAAGGCGAGCGCTTCGGCCGCAGCGTCGATCTGGTCCTGCGCGCCCGCCCCCTCGACGATCGCGCGGTCGATCGCGGCAAGTGCCTCGACCAGCGCGGGATGCGCGTCGCTCGCGCGCTCGAGGATGCGCGCCGCCTGACGCAGCCGCGACAGCGCGCCGTCCGATCCGTCGAGCAGATCGGCGACCGCGGCGAGTTCGCCCGCCGCGCGTTCCCCGCGCTGCATCGTCGCGCGTCGTTCGGCGAGCAGCGCCTCTTCGCCGGGTTCGGGCGAAAGCTTCGTCAGTTCCTCGACCGCGTGAGCCAGATAATCGCGATCGCGTTCGGCGACTTCCTGAACCGCGCGCGCCTCGTCGAGCTTGGCGAGCGCCGCGCGCCAGTCGCGCCACGCGGCGTTGACCGCCGCCGTGTCGGTCCGCGCGAATGCATCGAGCAGCGCCCGGTGTCCGCGCGGGTTGAGCAACCCTCGATCGTCGTGCTGCCCGTGGATCTCGACCAGCATCGCTCCGAGTTCGCGCAGCAGCCCGGCCGACGCGGGCTGATCGTTGACGAAGGCACGGCTGCCGCCATCGGCCTTGACCAACCGCCGGATCATCAGCGGCTCGCCGGAATCGAGGTCGAGGCCGTTATCGGCGAGCAGCGCGGCGATCGGGCCGTCGGGTGCCGGCGTCTCGAAGCTTGCCGTCACCACTGACTGTGCGGCGCCGTGGCGGACGAGCCCGCTATCACCGCGCGCGCCGAGGACAAGGCCGAGCGCGTCGAGCAGGATCGACTTGCCCGCCCCCGTCTCGCCCGTCAGCACGGCAAGGCCGGGGCCGAAATCGAGGTCGAGCGCCTCGATCAGCACCACATCGCGGATCGACAGCGCGTTCAGCATGGGCGGGGCGTCGCGGCGGGCGTCAGGCGCCCACCGGGTCGATTTCCTTGGCCGGCTTTTCGGCCTGTTGCGGGGCGAGAACCGGATACTCGTTCACGAGCTTGTACGCGCGCTCGTACCAGTCGGTGCCCGGGTAATTGGCGCCCAGCACGGCGGCCGACTTCTTCGCTTCCTCGCGCAGGCCGAGGTTCAGATACGCCTCGGTCAGGCGGAGCAGCGCCTCGGGCGCGTGGCTGGTCGTCTGGAACTGGTCGACGACCGAGCGATAGCGCATCGAGGCGGCAAGCCACTGCCCGCGGCGACCGTAGAAGCGGCCGACCTCCATCTCCTTGCCGGCAAGGTGATCGCGTACCAGATCGACCTTGAGCCGGGCATCGGCGGCATATCGGGTGTTCGGATAACGGCGCGACAGCTCGCCCAGCGCATCGAGCGCCTGGCTCGTGATCTTCTGGTCGCGGGTCACGTCGGTGATCTGCTCGTAATAGCCGAGCGCGATCAGGTAATAGGCATAGGGGGCGTCGCGGTTGCCCGGGTGCACCGACAGGAAACGCTGCGCCGACTGGATCGACTCGGTGTAATCCTTGTTCAGATAATAGCTGAACGCACTCATCAGCTGCGCGCGGCGCGCCCAGACCGAATAGGGGTGCTGACGCTCCACCTCGTCGAACAGCGCCGCCGCCTGCTTGTATTGACCGCGGTCGAGCCGCTGCTTTGCCGCGGTATAGAGCGTGCCCACGTCGCGCGCGACATAGGGGATGTCGGCACCCTTGGTCGACTTTGCACAGCCCGACAGGCCGATGGCGGAAAGGGCAATCGCGCCAAGCGCGAGCGGGCGGAGGGGAAAGCGACGCATCGCGCCTCCTTACCCGAGGGTTGAACGCGCGAACAACGGATTTTTGGGGGTACGAAAATCGGTTGCCCGCGCGGGAGCCGAGGGGGATAGCGCTGCGTTGCAGCAGCGACGATCACTCGACGGAGAAGCCCCTTGCCCGCGACCAAGCTTGCCACCCACCGTGTCGAAAAGCCCTGGGGCCGCACGCACCTGTTTCCGGGCTTCCCCGACCCGGCCCCGGGCGGCGATCCGGTGGGCGAGATCTGGTTCCAGGAACCGGGCGACGCGACCCCGGACCTGCTCATCAAATATCTGTTCACCAGCGAGAAGCTGTCGATCCAGGTCCACCCCAACGACGAGCAGGCGCAGGCCCGCGGCCTGCCGCGCGGCAAGGACGAATGTTGGCTGATCCTCGACGCCGAGCCCGATTCGACGATCGCGGTCGGCACCGTTCGGCCGCTCGGCGCCGACGAACTGCGCGCCGCCGCGCTCGACGGGTCGATCGAGGCACTGGTGCATTGGCAGCCGGTCAAGGTGGGTGACTTCCTCTATTCGGAATCGAACACGATCCACGCGATCGGCGCGGGTATCACCCTGATCGAGGTGCAGCAGAACAGCGAGACGACCTATCGCCTCTACGATTACGGCCGCCCGCGCGAGTTGCATCTGGACGACGGCGTGGCGGTCAGCGATCCGGTGCCGTACGTACCCTATCCTTCCCCGGGCAAGGTGGAACCGGGGCGCACGATTTTGGTCGAGGGGCCAAAGTTCGTGCTCGAGCGCTGGACCGGCGGGCGCGGCATTTCGCTCCCCGCCGGGACGACGGGATGGCTGGTGCCGGTCCGCGGCACCGGAACTGTCGCCGGTGTCGAATGGCAGGCCGGGGAATGCGTATCGGTGACGGGCTCGGAAAATATCGAGGCAGATCAGAACGCTGATCTTCTTTTCGCCTATCCCGGCAGCATCCGGCTATAATCTGAACCGCACGTAGTTTTACGTTCACGCAACTTGATGCGGGTCGCGTCGTTCTTCCGCCACCTTAGACAGGAGGAAGTTCGATGCGTACCCCCATCCTCACCGCGCTGATCGCCGCGGTCGCCATCCCGGCGGTCCCCGCCATGGCGCAGCAGAACCCGCGCGAATATAATCGCGAGTATCGGCGCGAAGTCCGCGACGCCCAGCGCGAATATCGCGAGGACCTGCGCAATGCCGATTCGCGCCGCGACGTGCGCGAGGCGCGCCGCGACTATCGCGACAATGTTCGCGATGCCCGTCAGGATTATCGTGAGGACCGCCGCGACTGGCGTCAGGCGCGCAACTATGACTGGAACCGCCTGCCGCCGGGCCAGCGTCGCTACTATGCGGACAATTATTACCGCGACGGCCGCTATTACCAGCCGCGTCGCCTCGGCCGGAACGACCGGCTCTATCGCGGCAATGACGGGCGTTATTACTGCCGCCGCAACGACGGCACCACCGGCCTGGTGATTGGTGCAGTCGGCGGCGGCGTGCTCGGCAACGTGCTGACCAACGGCAATTCGGGGCTGCTCGGCACGCTGATCGGCGGCGGCGCGGGTGCGCTGCTCGGCCGCGAGATCGATCGCGGCGGGGTCACCTGCCGCTGAGCGCAGATTGATCTGAACGGAGGGCCCGGCGAGCAATCGCCGGGCCTTTCCGTGTCAGATGATGCCGCCGCCGAGCGCGAGGCGGATCGCGCCGATCGCGAGGATGATGAGATTGAGGTTGCGGCCCGCATTGCTGGCCGACAGCGCCCCGACGACCGCGCCCACCGCCGGAATCATCAATCCGAACCACAGCGACCAGCCGAGGAACGGGATGAAGCCGAACAGCAGGAACGGCAGCGCGACGAGGCCGATGAGGATCGAGAGCAGGTTCAACATAAGAGTGATATAGCCCCCTAGGACACCGGCTTCAATAGATGCTCGCGACCGGCAGCAGCACTTCGTTCCGGCGCAGCGGCCCCGGCACGAACGGCGCGTTGTAAAAGGCGTATTCAGCCGGCCCGGTCGGCTTCAAGCCGTAGCTGCCCAGCCATTCGCGCAATTCGGCCTCGCGCTCTGCCAGCAACGTGTCGTCGGCGCGGCCGGGGAACCGGATCGCAGCCACGCGCCGCGCCGGCAGCGTCGCCGTCACCACCTCGCCGCCGGCCGGCGCCGGCGGCTGGAGATCGCGATATCGGGCCGGCAGGATGAACCGCGTCCGCCACTTGTCGCCGGCACGATCGGCGATCACCGGCGCGGTCATGGCGATCTTCTCGCCCACCCGCGACCTGGCGAAGATATAGTCGGCCAGCGCGCGAAAGCCCTTGCCGAGCGCCGCATCGCGGTCGCCATCGTGGACCGCCTCCGCGATCGGCAACGCGCCGTACGCCCGCACTTCGATCGCGCCGTCCTTCAGGACCAGCGAGTACTCGGGCGTCTCGGTCCGTGTCAGCCACCAGGCCGCGACGCCAGCCGCCGCTGCGCCCGCGACGCCGCCGCCGATCAGCCACGCCCGCCGGTTCGTATCATCGCCCATGCTCACGCCCTTTCGCACCTGTCCTACAGCAAACCAAATGGGTTAGCCGTCGAATCGTTCCGGCCGGGAGGGTAGCATGGAAATCGACACGTTGATCGACGATCTGATCGCGCGCGAGGGGGGCTTCGTCGACCACCCCGCCGACCGCGGCGGGCCGACGCGCTGGGGCGTGACCGAGGGGACGGCGCGCGCGGCCGGGTATCGCGGGGCGATGCATGACTATCCTCGCAGCGCCGCCGCCTCTCTCTATCGCAATCGCTACTGGCTCGCGCCGCGCTTTGACTCGGTCGCCTCGCGGGCACCGCGACTGGCGGCCGAGCTGTTCGACACCGGCGTCAACATGGGGCCGGCGGTGGCCGTCGGCTTTCTCCAGCGCGCGCTGACCGCGCTGAACCGACAGGGGCGCGATTATGCCGACATTGCCGCCGATGGGCGGATCGGCCCGCGGACGCTGGCCGCGCTCGATGCGTTCCTCGACGTTCGTGGGAATCGCGCCGAGGTGGTGCTGCTGAAGGCGGTGGAGGCGATGCAGGGAGAGCGCTATCTCCGCCTCGCCGAACAACGTCCGGCGAATGAAGCGTTCCTCTATGGCTGGCTCGCCAATCGCCTCACCGACCCGGTGGAGGGCGGCCGATGAGCATCCTCGACGCGATCATCGGCCCGCTTGCCGGGCTCATCGACAAGGTGATCCCCGACCCGCGCGCGCGCGACGCAGCCAAGCTCGAATTGCTCAAGCTTCAGGGCAGCCAGGAACTGGAGCAGCTGCGCACCCAGCTGTCGGCGATCGTGGCGGAGGCGCAGTCGCCCGATCCGTGGACCAGCCGGGCGCGGCCGGGCTTTCTCTACGTCATGTACGGGCTGTTTCTGTGGGCGATCCCGATGGGCCTGATTGCTGCCGCCAGCCCCCCCACCGCCGACGCGATCGCGCGCGGCATCACCGGATATCTGCGCGCATTGCCCGACGAGCTCTACACGCTTTTCGGCACCGGCTATCTCGGCTATGCGGCGATGCGCCAGTGGGGGAAGGTGAAAGGCGTCGAGAAATAGCGCCGCCCTTGGCAGCGCGGGCCCCCTCCCCATATGCGCGCCATGAGCAACGACAATGCGTGGCACGGCACGACGATCCTCTCCGTGCGCCGCGGGGGCCGCGTGGTCATCGCGGGCGACGGCCAGGTCTCGGCCGGCAACACCGTGATGAAGCCCAACGCGCGAAAGGTCCGCCCGCTCGGCGACGGCAAGGTCATCGCC
>SXGS01578401.1_pt1 | contig 12272 bp, 7 predicted proteins | sample 3174681 | NCBI WGS metagenome assembly SXGS01 (sample SAMN11356861, study PRJNA531348) | freshwater metagenome | isolation source: freshwater sample F1-80 | place: China: Fuxian Lake, Yuxi | collected 2017-12-25
ATCGAGGGTGAAGGCGCCCGGGTTCGAACCCGCACCGGTTTGAACGATGGTGGTGTTGGTCCCCAGCGTGATCGGACCGGTATCGAGCCGGTTGACGAACACCGAAGTCGATCCCGTGGCGCTGCCGCCGATCACCAGTCGATCGGCGACGTTGGTGGTCAGATTGGCATCGACCCCCAAACGCCCGTTCGCGCCGACGAAATTGCCCGATGTCGACAGGATATCGCCGGTCCGTCCGTTGCGCAGGTCGATCAGCCCGCTGTTGGTCAGCGTCTCCAGCCCCAGGAAGCGCACCGTTCCCGCCGTGGCAAGCCCGGTGGTGATCGTGCCGGTGTTGGTCAGGCTGTCGGTGCCCGCGCCGAAGTCCGAATCACCGGTCAGCACGAACCGCCCGCTATTGGCCAGCGTGTCGTTGCCGCCGGTCAACTGGATACGCCCGGTCAGCGTGCCGCTGTTGGTGACCGTTGCCGGGCCGCCATTGGCGACCAGAGCGAAGTTCGCCGCCGACAGATTGCCCGCATTGACGATGGTCGATCCGGTGCCCGACGTGGCGACGATGCCGTTGCTGCCCGCGCCGGTCGCGGTGATCGTCCCGCGATTGGTGACGTTGACCGCCTGGTTCGACGTCGCGACGACCGCATCGGTCGCGGCCCCGGTCGTCGAGACCGTGCCGTTCACCGTGACATTGGCCGCTCCGCCGGTCGCGGTGACGACCACGGCGCGTGCGCCGTTGCCGCCCGTGCCGGTGGTGCTGACATTGTTGACGTTGGCGGTGGCCGATCCGGCGGTGCCGGTCACCTGAACCCCGGTGCCGGTCCCGCCATATTGGCCGTTGCCCGCGGTCGATACCGTGCCGCTGACATTGACGACGGCGCTGGCACCGGTGGCGATGATCCCGGCGCGGCTCGTCTGCCGGTCGGCAGGAAGCGTCGATACCGTCGTCACGTTATTGGCATTGACCGTGGTCGTGCCGGTGCCGGACGAGGCGAAGATGCCCGATCCGCCGCGGCCCGTCGCCGCAACCGTTCCGGTCGAGGTGACCGTCACATTGCCGCTGTTGCTGCTGGCATTGATCCCCGTCGAGGATACACCTGCCGCCGTCACGTTCGCGCCGTTGACGACGACATTGCCGCCGTTCGACGTGGCGTTGACGCCGTTCGAGAACCCGCCCGACGTGTTGACCGACGTAAAGCCGACATTCGCGCCGCCTGCACCCGAAATGACGTTGATCCCGCGCGCATTGAAGCCGGTCGTGGTGATCGCGCCACCGGCATTGACGTTGACCGCACCGTTGCGCGCCACGCCATAAATTCCGGCGCTGTTGTCGCCCCGGGTCGATACCGTGCCCGACGACACCACGACGTTGCCGCCATAGCTGGTCGCCGACACGCCGTTGGCATTGGCGCCCGTCGTGCTGACATTCCCCGCAGCGACGCGGACATTGCCGGTCGCCTGGGCGTCGATGCCGCGCGCACCGCCCGCCACCGTCGATACGTTGCCGGTGGTGATGTCGATGTTCCCGGTCCCGGCCCGCGCGAATACGGCGGTCGAATTCGGCAGGAAGAAGAAGCTGGCCGGAGCCGTCCCCGTCGTCGTGACGTTGCCGACATTCATCGTGACGTTGCCGGCACCGCCCGCAATCGCGCGAACGCCTTGCGAACGATCGCCCGCGGTCGACACATTGCCCTGGGTGATGTTGATCGACCCGTTGGTGGTCGCCACGTCGATCGCGTTGGAATCCGCGCCTGCCGTCGAAACCGAACCGCGCCCGGTGATCGTGGCGTCGGTCGCCGCACGCGCAACGATGCCGCGGCTGTTGGTGCCCGTCGTGGTGATCGCACCGGTGGCACCGATCGTCACGCTGCCCGTGTTCGACGTCACGTTGACCGCATCGGCGTTGTTGCCGGTGGTCGATACGTTGACCACATCGACCATGGCATCGCCGGCATAGGCCTGAGCGAACACGCCGCGCGCATTGGCGCCGCTGGTCCGCACCGTGCCCGTCGTCGTGACATCGACATCATCGTCGAACGAGATTGCAGTAATCCCGTCCGAACCCGTGCCGGTCGTCGTCACGTCGCCGCCGGTGATCGTCACCGGTCCGGCGGTGATCGCCGACACCGCCGTCGAATAATTGCCCGCGGTCGATGCGCTGGCAAAACTTACATCGACGCCCTGGCCGCCGCGCGCCAGGATGGCGTTGCCGCTGCCGCTGGTCGATACATTGCCCGCGTCGATGGTCGTCAGACCACCGGCCGAGCTGGCATAGATGCCGACTGCGCCCAGTCCTGCGGTCGATACATTGCCGGTGGTGACCGAGATATCACCATCGCCCGCCAGCACGCTGACGCCGCGCGATCCGAAGCCGGTGTCGGTGGTCGTCACGTCGCCGGTCACCACGGTCGCGTCGAACACGCCTGCGGTCCGCACCGAAACGCCGTCCGAATTGGCACCTGCGGTCGAGACGTCGCCGACGGTGACATCGACGGGTCCGCCGGTGCTGTTCGCGGTCACGGCAAAGGCATTGTCTCCCGTGGTGGAAACGTCGCCGCCGCCGGTGATCGTCGTGCCCAGACCGCTGTTGATGACGATCCCGCGGCTATTGTTGCCGGTGGTCGAAATCGTCCCCGTTGCATCGAGCGTTGCGGTGCCCGCGACCGCGCTGACATCGACCGCATCGGCATTGGTGCCGGTGGTCGAAACGTCGACAACGCTGACATCGGCATCACCCGTGGTCGCAACCACGGTCACCGCATCCGCCGATCCGCCGTAAAGGGCGCTGCCGGTGGTCGAGACCGCGCCGGTCACGACGACAGTGGCGTTCGCGCCCTGGGCGAAGATCGCACCGCGGGTCGTGTCGGTATCGGCTGGATCGGCTGCGTCCACAGTCACGTTGTTCGCATTGACCGAGACGTCACCCGATGTCGATCGAGCGAAGATGCCCGTGCTGCCGCGACCAGTCGACGACACGTCGCCGGTCGTCGTCACATCGACATTGCCGACATCCGATGCCGCATAGAGCGCATAGTTGCTGGTGCCGGTGGTCGTGATGTCGGCACCCGAGACGACGACATCGCCACCCGTAGAGATCGCCGAAATACCCGAGGAGAAGGTTCCACCCACATCGACCGAGGTGAAGCCGACATCGACTCCGCCCACGCCGCCGATCGCGTTGATCCCGCGTGCGTTGAAGCCTTCGGTGGTGATCGCATCCGCATCGACGGTAACGCCGCCACCGCGCGCGACGGCATAGACGCCCGCCGAATTGGTGCCCGCCGTCGAAATCGTGCCGGTCGTGACGGCGACATTGCCGCCGCTGCTCTGTGCGGTCACGCCATTGGCACGATCGCCCAGCGTGGCGACGTTGCCGGTGGTGACCGTGGCATCGCCGGTTGCTGCGGCCGCGTTGACGCCCGCTGCACCCAATCCAGCGGTGGAAACATCACCAGCATTCACACTGACGTTGCCCGTCCCTTGCGCGGTCGCGACGATCGCGGTCGAATTGGGCAGGAAGGAATAATTGCTGCCGCCAAGCCCGTTGGTCGTGACGTTGCCGGTGGTGACCGATACGTCCGAATCGAGCCCGCCGGTCGCACGCACGCCGCCAGACAAATTGCCCGATGTCGTCACGTCGCCGACCGTCAGGTCGATCGGGCCAGCCGTGCTCGACACATCGACGCCATTGGCATTGTCGCCGTTCGTCGTGACGTTGGTGCTTCCGGTGATCGTCACGCCGTTGGTCGCACTGGCAAAGATACCGCGCGCACCGGTGCCCGATGTGGTGATATCGCCAGTCAGGTCGAACGTCGCCGTGTCGGTCGCGAACACGCGGATACCGTCGGCATTGAGGCCCGACGTGGTGATGTCGCCGCCCGTGACGACCACGGTCGGGGTCGCGCGAATGCCCTGGAACGGAGCCGCTGCCGGAACCAGCACACCGACCGCGTTTGCGCCCGTCGTGGTGATCGAATCGAAGGTCAGGTCGACACCGCCGAAACCGGTCGCGACGATGCCGTGCGCGGTCGCACCGCCGGTCGTGATCGTGCCTGCATCGACGACGCCCCTGCCGGTCACGCCGGTCGCATTGACGCTGATCCCGCTGGCGTTCGCGCCGCTGGTCGTGACGGTATCGGCAGTGACGCTGGCCGTGCCGTTGAAGGTCTGTGCGCGGATGCCGATCGCACCGGTGCCGGTGGTCGTGATCGTGCCTGCATCGACAGTGACGTTGCCCGCGCCGCCGGTGGTGGCCAGGATGCCGTTCGCGCCGGGATCGAGGAAGCCGGTCGCGTTGCCGGTCGTGCTGATGCTGTCGACCGTCACGGAGATGTCGGCCGCGTCGCTGCGTGCGCGAATGCCCTTGGCGCCATTGCCGGTGGTGGTGATCGTGCCCGCATCGACGACGATCGCGCCGCTGTTGGTGCTTGCCGAAATGCCGTCGGCGTTGACGCCGGTGGTCGATACGGTGTTCGCATTGACTTCGGTGCGGCCCGTCGCCGAGCTGGCAAAGATGCCGCGGGCATTGGCGCCCGTCGTGGTGACCCGGTCCGCGGTCAAGGTCAGCGCGCCGTCCGTCGTCGCGCCCAAGATGCCGTTGGCGCCAGAGGCAGCCGTGGTGATCGAGGTGTTGGTGCCGCCATCGACGGTGATCGCGGTGGCGCCGGTGCCGAGTGCCAGCACGCCGTTGTTCGGTCCGCCCGTGGTGTCGATCACCACGCCGTCTTCGAGAACGATGGTCAGGTCGCTCGGCGGCGCGACATAGCTGATGCCGTTGGGATAGGGGTTGCCGTCGGGGCTGCAGGTGACCGTCCCGTTCGCCGGTGCGCCACAGGCATCCTGTGCCAAGGCGGCGCTGGGAAACAACGCGCCGAGCGCCAGCGCGCCTGCAACGGCGGTGCCCATGCGAAGATTGGTCTTGGAAGCGCGCGCACGCGCCATGCTCGCGCTGACGCGAGCCCCCTTTGTGGTCGAACTCATAACTGGCCGGTCTCCTGGAAGAGTCCCCCCCGGCTTGCAGTCAGAGCCCTACGTGCATCCGCCGGGCGATCCTATTCGTATAACTACCTGAATGTGCGCCCAGTAAATTTGGTGCATTGCCGAAACGATTGAACATTTCGGTTGTTTAGGGAGAGAATGATGTCAGCGATCCGCCATCTCGATATTCGTCCGTCATGTGGCAATCGCGCGCAAAATTCGCTTCAGGCCGACACGCTTTACTTGATGGCGGAACAATCATCGCAGGCGATGGCGATATTCGGCACCGATCTCAGGCCGATCTATCTCAACCCCAAGGCGCGTCGGCATCTCGACCTCGGCGCCGGGGGTTCTCCCGCCGAGCTTCTGGCCCCGTTTCGCGCGCAGTTCCGGTCGGGAAGCGTCCCCAATTTTCCAACCCCGCAGGTGCTGTTGCGCGATGGCGAATGGACAGGCGAGATGCTGGTGTTGCGCGACGATGCGCCCGACTGGTCGGTCCTGCTCGATGCCCGGGTCATGCCGGTGCGCGAGGGCGACAGGACGGTCGGCTTTGCAATCATCGCGCACACGAAATTCACGGTCGTCAGGCGGAACCTCGCACCGCGTCTGACCGGTCGCGAAACCGAAGTGCTCGACGCTTTGCTCGCGGGCGGCACCAGCAAGGTCATCGCCCAGCAACTGAGGATCAGTCACCGCACGGTGGAGGCGCATCGGGCAAGCATCATGCGCAAATGCGGCGTCAAATCGCTGCCCGACCTGTTCCGCCTGACGATCGAGCGCGACGAACGCTGATCGTCCGGTCCGCGACCGACCGGCGCGGTTACAGGGCGCTGGCGAGGAGCATCGATACGTCTTCGCGCGGGGCGGCATCGGGACGGGCTGCGAAGAACAGGTCGCGGTCGGGGCAATGGAGATGCGCGGATGAAAATTCCGCGATCGCCGCCAGCCGTTCCGGGTCGGGCAAATGGATCATGCCCTGACGCAATTCGACCAGGCCGCGTGCGCGCAGGCCGCGCAGCGTCCGGTTCAGATGCTCCTGGGTGAGGCCGCAGGCATTGGCCAGATCGCTCTGGGTCAGCGGGCACGCGATCGCATTGCCCTCGACGCCGTCCACCAGCATCCGGCGCGCCAGCAGGTTGCACAACAGGTTGGCGATCCGCGGCTCGGCCCGCCGCGCGGCGATATTCGCACTCCATTCGCGCTGGATCGATGCGCCGACCATCGCCTCCCACCATAATGCCTGGCCGGTGTTCGGGCTTTCCTGGTTCAGCCTGCTGAGTGACGCGCGATCGAGGCTGGCGACGCTGGCCTGGCCGACCGTGCGCACGTCCATGTCCGCCCGTGCCATCATGAACGCATTGAAATCGACGATATCGCCCGCGATCAGGATCGATACGATCTGCCGCCGTCCGTCCCGCATCGCCAGTTCGCGGACCGCCCAACCGTCCAGCAGGACGTGGATCGCGCGCGGCGCCTCCCCCGCCTCGACGATCGGCATCCGGTCGTCCAGCAGCCGCACGTCGCGACCGAACGCCCGTTCGATGGCGTCGATGTCGCCGCGCTCCAGACCGACGTGATGGGTAAGTTTGGCGACCAGGAAATCGATGGAACGGGATTTGGCGGGGTCATGCGGCGATGATCTCATGGCCAAGATACGCATGGCGGTTCGACGGGGATTGCAGCACCCCAACCTTTCGTCCGCGCAACCCAACCGTTCGCCGCTAAATTCTATGATGAACGTCATAAGTGCTTGTGCGCAGGCGAACCGCTTTCGCCTGGTGACCGCCATTCGAGCGAAGACAAACCCATGACATAAATCATTTTATTGGCCCGGTTTCCGGTTTCGGGCCAGGCAACCGATGGGGTGATCGACGGGTTCTGCTTCCGTGACTTCCACAGCGTCACACGATGCACGAAAACGCAAAGGAGACGAACAATGGCTATTCTTTCGAACCTTCTGGGTAGCGGCGACAGCGAGAACAACAGCGATCTGCTGGGTGCCCTGACCGGTGTCGCGGGCCTCGACGTGTCGGCCCAGAACTTCAACCAGGAAATCGACGAGGACGGATCGAGCGAAACCTCGTTCCAGTCGCTGGACATCGGCGGTGACCTCGACATTGGCGGCATCCTGTCGAGCATGACCGACAGCATGAACGACGGCGACGGCCTGTTCGGCTAAGCCAAAAAACAAAGGCCCCGCATCGTTGGCGCGATGCGGGGCCGATGGCTTTTCAGGGCCGATGCACGTCACCAGCGATCTGCACAACCGCCAGGAGACGCATGGACAACCCGCAACGGGCGGCGATGTTCCCGCCACAGGAGGGTAAGCGGTTGAGACCGATCGAGGAGCCACGGCATGGCCGACTCTGAACCGCTTCGCGACGCCGCGAAGGGCGGTCGGGGTCCGGCCGTGCAATCGGGCGCCAGCGACCTGGGCATGTTCGCGCCGACGCCGCTCGGCATTGCCATGGTCGGCGGCGCGCTGGCGCTGAGCACCGGCAGTGCGGGTGCGACGGCTGGCCCGGCATCGTCGGGAGCCGACGCTTTGGCCACGCCGATCGCGGGCGGTGCCGATTTCGCGCTCGCCCAATCGCCCGCGGCCCAAGGATGTTCCAGCGCAACGAACTGTCCCGACATCCCCGCACCGACCGGGCTTGTTTCGATTGTCGCGCCCGTTGCCCAGCCCGGCGCGACGCCGCCCGCGGCCGATGCGACGGGCGCTCCGTCGCCTGACCCGGCAATGGCCGGGCCGGAGCGCGCAAGCGATGACGCTGCTGCTGCAATGCCGGATCAGGTATCTCCCCTTGCCGAAGCGGTGACCGCCTCCGGCGCGGTGGCCACTCCCCAGATCATCGAATCGATCGCCGCGATCCGCGCGACTGCGGATCAGTTGAATGAGCAATTGAACGGCGCGATCGACGCGCTGGTCGGCCGGGTCGGCTCCGATCTGCAAGACGCCGTCAGCGCCACGTCCGAGGCGGTTCTCGACATCGGATCGCGGGTGGAGGCGATTACCGGGCGGATCGGCGAAGCAAGCGACCGGGTGGACGATGCGACGGGCACGCTGTCCGATACCGTCGACACCGCGCTAGACCTGACCGGTCTGGGCGGCGGCGATCCCGCTGGCGGCATCGCGACGCTGACGGCGCTGCTGTCGTCCAGCGACGGATTCGAACTGGGCGATCCCGATCTGCCCGAACCGGTATTCGCGAGCGTCGGCGAGGCGGCGTCGGTGCTGGAGGGCGTCGGCGACACGATCGGCGATCTGCCGCTGCCCGATGTGCCGGCATTGCTGGGCAATCAATCGGGCCTTTTGGGCGGACTGTTCGACGATGACGGAGGCGGAAATGGCTGAGTCCGCAGCCACCCCGCCCGCGAACCAGCCCGCAAAGCCGGATGCCGAACCCGGCGTCCCGGCGGCGCTCGATCCAGCGCATCGCGATTATAACGCCAAGGACGAATTCGCAGCGGCGATCCGCCAGACAAAGGGCCTGTTGTGGACCGCAGCGGCGTTCAGCGGGGCGGTCAACCTGCTGTTTCTGGCGTCGCCCATCTATCTGATCCAGATCTATAACCGCGTGCTGCCTTCGGGCAGCGTGCCGACGCTGATCGGATTGAGTTTTGCGCTGCTGCTGGCGCTGACGACGATGGCGGTGCTCGATGCCGCCCGTGCACGCATCCTGATCCGGGCGGCGGCGCGGATCGACCGCCTGCTCAGCCGCCGGGTGTTTCAGGCGGTGATCGACGTTGGCGCAAAGGTCGGCGCGGGGCGGCGCAACGCGCAACCCTTGCGCGATCTCGACCAGTTCCGCGCAGCGCTTGCCGGACAGGGCGCGCAGTTCTTTTTCGACGTGCCGTGGATGCCGTTGTTTATCGGCGTGCTGTTCCTGCTGCATCCGTGGCTGGGCCTTGCGGCGCTGGTCGGGGCGGCGGGGCTGATCGGTCTCGCCTTTCTCAACGAACGCACGACCCGCGCCGACAACAAGGTGTCGCAGGAAGCGGCGCTGCGCAGTTACCAGTTCACCGATTCGATCGCGCGCTTTTCCGATCCCGTCCATTCGATGGGCATGGACCGCGCACTCGAACGCCGTTGGCGCGCCGATCGTGAGACGATGATGGTGCGCCAAGCGGCAGGCAGCGATCGGAATGCCGACTATGCCTCCGCCATCCGTTTCCTGCGGCTGGTGATGCAGGGCGTCATGCTGGGCCTGGGCGCGTGGCTGGCCTTGCAGGGATCGATCCTGCCCGCTGCGATCTTTGCCGCCAACATGATGCTGGGCCGTGCGCTCGCGCCGATCGAGGTCGCGGTCGGCGGTTGGCGGCAGATCGAACAGGGACTGGCTGCCGGGCGACGCGTGCAGAAGGTGCTGAATGCCGCGCCGGTTCGCCCCAAGCGCGTCGAGCCGCCGATCGCGGGGGCGGACGTGCGGATCGACGGCGTCCGTTTCGTGCCGCCGACCGCAAAGCGAGAGGCGTTGAAAGGCATCGACCTCAAGATCGCGGCGGGCGAGGCGATCGGCATCGTCGGGCCGTCGGGCGCGGGCAAGAGCTGCCTGGCCCGGCTGATCGTCGCGGCACAGGCCCCGACCAAGGGCGTGGTGCAGATCGGGGGCCTCGACACGCGCCACTGGTCGCGGACGATGCTGGCGACCAACATCGGCTACCTCCCCCAGAATGTCGGGCTGTTTCCGGGGACGCTGCGCGACAATATCGCGCGCTTCTCCGACTGCGACGATGCGCTGGTCGTCGAAGCAGCGATGCGCGCCAACGTGCACCAGATGATCCTCGACTTGCCCGAGGCGTACGAAACGCGCGTCGATGAAGGCGGGTCGGGGCTGTCGGGTGGCCAGCGTCAGCGGATCGGGCTGGCCCGTGCGATGTTCGGTAGCCCCAAGCTGCTGGTGCTCGACGAACCCAATGCGCATCTCGATGCCGATGGCGAAGCCGCGCTCGCCGATGCGCTGCAATATCTGAAGCGCCAGGGGACGACAATCATCCTGATCGCGCACCGGCTGAACCCGGTGGCGCATGTCGATCGCGTGATCGTGCTGAACAAGGGCGAATTGCAACTCGACGGCCCGCGCGCACGCGTGTTCCGCAAGGTGAAGACCGACCTGGTCCGGTCGATCGCCGCAGAGCCGGTGGGGTAGGGCGATGAAACTCGACTTTCTCCATTCGGGCGGTGCAGCGCCGGGCGGCAAGGGCGGCTTTACGCTGTTCGAAGCCCCCAAGCCGAAACGGCTGGACGATGCATCGCGCGTCATCCGCGTCGGGCTGATCGCGGCGGGGTTCTTCTTCGGTATCCTGCTGCTGTTCGCCGCACTTGCCCCCATTTCGGGTGCCGCCGTCGCAAGCGGCGAGGTGACGACCAGCGGTGGGCGGGTTGTCATCCAGCCGGCGACGGGCGGTGTCGTCACGCGTCTGCTGGTACGCGAAGGTCAGGCGGTGCGCGCAGGCCAGCCGCTTGCCGAACTGAACGGCGTGCGACCGGGCGCCGCGCTCGAACAGGCGCAGGCGCGGCGCGACGGGTTGCGTGCGTTGCAAGCCCGGCTGATCGCCCAGCGCGACGATCTCGACCGGATCGCTTTTCCCGCCGACCTCGCCGAGCGGAGCACGACGCCTGCGGTGGCCTCTGCGCTCGCCGCGCAATCGGCGATCTTTGCCCGTCACCGCGAAATCCGCCGCGCCGAACAGGGCATGGCGGCGGCAGAGACCGATGCGGCGTCCGCACAACGCACGGGCGCCGCGCGCCAGCTTGCGCTCATCAACGACGAATTGCGCGTGATGCGCGAACTGTTTGCCAAGGGCTATGCCCGCCGCACCCAGGTTCGCGCGCTGGAACGCGCCGCCGCCGACCTTCAGGCGCAGACCGCAAGCGGCAGCGCCGGGGTTGCCAGGGCACAGCTCGAACAAGCGCGCCTCGGCCAGACCCAGATTACCGATGTCGTCACCGAACTCGGCCAGGTCGAGGCGCAACTGGCGCAGGTCGATCCCGCCTTGCGGGTAAGCCGCTACGACGCCTCGCTGTCGAGGCTCGCCTCGCCGGTCGATGGTCGCGTGTCGGGCGTTGCCGCCATCGGTCCGGGCAGCGTCGTCGGTGGCGGCACCAGCTTGATGGAAATCGTCCCCGACCACCGCGCACTGGTCATCGAAGCGCGCATCCGCCCCGAGGATATCGACGATGTCGCCGTCGGACAAACCGCGATGCTGCGCTTCACCACGGTCAACCCCCGCGGCCAGTCAAGCGTCGAAGGCCGCGTCGTCACCCTGTCGCCCGCGCGCATCCGAGATCAGGCGGGCGATTATTTCCTGGCCCAGATCACGGTCGCCGATACCGGGCAATTGCAGGCCAGCGGTATCGATCTGCAACCCGGCTTGCCGGTGACGGTCAATGTCGAAACCCAGTCGCGGACATTGCTCGACTATTTGCTGGCACCGCTGGCCGATGGGTTCAGCGGAGCGTTTCGGGAAGAGTGAGGCAGACCCGCCGCGCATCCGCGAGCTATGATTGAACGCCCACATGCATGGGATTGGACGCCACTGCGAGCAGGCATGCCCCACAGATGAGACCTGAGGTTCACGACCGATTAAGTGCGTAAGCGCTCGATGATGGTTTGATTCAATGCCGGCGTCGAGGAGGCGCTGGCGATGTCCGAGTTGCTGAGCGAGGCGCAGATGCGACGGATCGAGCCGAATTTTCCGTTGTCGCATCGCCTTCCCGATGCTCGCGAACTGATCGGCGACAAGGGCTACGACGGCGGCTGGTTCCGCTCGGTCACCGCCGCACGCGGCACCGCCGCCTGCAATCCCTCTAAGCACAACCGCAAGGTCCACATCCCGCACGACCATGCTCTGTCGATAGCGCCACAAGATCGAGGCCAAGTTCGGCAAGCTCAAGGACTGGCGTGCATCCACACCCGATAAGACCGCTGCGACCACGCCTTTTCCTAAGCCATCTGCATTGCCGCAACCGTCATCTTCTGGCTCGGTCGATGAGCCCTGAGCCTGGGTTAAGGGGCTGTCGCAACGTCCTGGAGGCAGTTGCGGTTGGCCTGCGATTTCTGAACTGCTAGGCCTGAGTGATCCAGTGATCCAGTGATCCAATGTTGCGGTTGGCCTGCGATTTCTGAACTGCTAGGCCTTTCGCCATTGGTAGGGCACGTCGCCTTGTGTTGCGGTTGGCCTGCGATTTCTGAACTGCTAGGCCCCTGTTCGGCATCGAATTGAAGGCAGGTAAGTTGCGGTTGGCCTGCGATTTCTGAACTGCTAGGCCTGGGTCTTTTGTCGAACAGTCGCCAATC
>SXGS01117424.1_pt1 | contig 12271 bp, 11 predicted proteins | sample 3174681 | NCBI WGS metagenome assembly SXGS01 (sample SAMN11356861, study PRJNA531348) | freshwater metagenome | isolation source: freshwater sample F1-80 | place: China: Fuxian Lake, Yuxi | collected 2017-12-25
CAGCCCCTCACGTGCTATACCGGGGCGCGACTGGTCGAGCAGGCGGCCGGTCGCATCCCGGTCCCCAAAGGGACACCCCTGAAACAACAAACCCCGCCATAACAATCTCGGGCGGGGCCGGCGTCACTTGCACGGGAACTTAGCGCGCCGCTCGGCAAAGTCAAGTGTGTGGATTACGCCACGCGCGAGTCGGACGTACGCGGCCGGTGGTACAACATCGCGGTAGAACGGCCGCGCGACTGCTACTGTACACCGTGTACTGGCTACCGCCTATTCGCGGTTCTCGTCACCAACACCCGCCTACGTGCTACCAGTCCTGCCGAGCGCACTTCAGGTCCGCCAAGCCGCCGAACGCATCCGGGCGCACGCCGTCCGCACGCCGCTCATCCGCAGCGACACACTCAGCACGTTCCTCGGCGGCGACGTCTGGCTCAAGTGCGAGTGCGATCAGGTGACCGGCTCGTTCAAGTTCCGCGGCGCGACCAACGTGCTCGCGCTGATGACCCCCGAGCAACGTGCACGTGGCGTCGTCACCTCAAGCGCGGGCAACCACGGGGCAGGCATTGCCGCCGCCGCCCACGCGCTGGGGGTCGCCTGCACGGTCTACGTGCCGTCCGTTGCGCCAGCGGCAAAACGTGACCGCATCACCGCCATGGGAGCGCAGGTGGACAGTTCTGCGCCGCACTACGACGCCGCCGAGGCACTCGCGCGGGCGCACGCGGCCCGCGCCAAGGCCACCTTCGTGAGCCCCTGCACCGGTATCGACCTCATGGCTGGCCAAGGCACCGTCGCTCTCGAAATCCTTGAAGATCTGCCGGCGGTGCGTACGATCATCACGAACGTCGGCGGCGGCGGGCTCTGCGGCGGCATGGGCGGGTTCATCAACGATGCCGCGCCCGCCGTGACGCTGATCGGCGCACAAAGCGACCGCACCGACGCGATGGCCCGCTCACTCACCGCCAACGCGCCGGCCGATGACGCACACGAACCGACGATTTGCGACGGGCTCGCCGGGCTCGTCGATGGCGAGATGCTGGCCCAGGGCCACGCCTCGCTCAAACGGATCGCCATCTCGACCGAACGCGCCATACGCGACGCGATCGCCTACATCTGGATCGAGGAAGGAATCCAGGTCGAGGGCGCCGGCGCCGCCGGCATCGCCGCCTTGCTCTCGGGAACGGCGGGCGCAATCGAGTTTCCGTGCGCCGTGGTGCTCAGCGGTGGAAACATCGACCAGACGGTTCACGCTGACGTATTGCGCGGCGGTTGAGGCAGTACGACAGTCAACCCCGCACCGCCTACTCGCCTGTGGAGTTTCCCACTACCGGCTTCGTCCTTAGCTTTCCCTCGTGTCGCTCTCGGTAAAATTTCTTGGCACCTCGGCCTCCCGCCCCACTGTGGAACGTGGGGTGAGTTCGCTTGCGATCGTGCGTGAGGGCGAGACGATCATGATCGACTGCGGCGAGGGCACCCAGCGCCAGATGATGCGCTATGCTGTCTCCTTCGCGCTGGGCGACATCTTCTTCACGCACTTCCACACCGATCATTTTCTTGGCCTGCTCGGCCTGCTGCGCACGCTCACGCTGCAGGCACGCGCCGAGCCGCTGCGCATCTGGGGGCCCAAAGGTCTCCACCAGATGATGAAGCGTGCCGACGGACTCGGCGTGGAACGATTGAGCTTCCCGCTCGAGCTGTGCGAAGTCACGCCGGGCGACACGATTAAACGGAAGGACTACGCCATCCTTCCCTTCCCAGTCGATCACCGCGGTACGGTGGCGGTCGGTTACGCACTGATCGAAGAAGAGCGGCTAGGCGTGTTCAACCCCGATCTCGCGCGTGAACTCGGCATCCCCGAGGGCCCGCTCTGGGGCCGAATCCACAAGGGCCAGTCCGTCAGGCTCGACGACGGGCGTGTGATCGAACCGGCAACGCTTGTCGGGCCGACGCGGTCTGGCCGGCGCCTGGTCGTGACCGGCGACACCCGCCCCTGTGCCGCCACGATCGAAGCGTCCGCTGGCGCCGACCTCATCGTGCATGAGGCCACGTTCGACGACGAAGAGGCTAAGCGCGCGTTCGAAACGGGACACTCGACGGCTCGCGAGGCGTCGGACGTCGCGGCCATGGCGGGCGCGAAGCGGCTGGTACTGACGCATTTCTCAGCGCGCTATTCACGCGACCCGTCCGAACTCGAGCGTCAGGCGCGCGAGCGTTTTCCCGCAACGAGTTGCGCGCGCGATGGCCAGGAGATCGACGTCCCGTACGCCGGTATCGAATCGGGCCAGTCGTAGGACGGCGCCGGCATGCCCGGCGCCCACAGCAGGGGCACGACCGCTCCGTCACGCTCGCTGCGGAACGCGATGAGCCCCTGTTCTACCCGCGTTACGCGAATGTCGAGCCGTGCGAGCTCGCTGCGAAACAGGTCGATATCTGCCGCGAGCTTCTGGGCTTCAGCCATTAACCGATCGGCCTCCGCACTCGGCTCATCGGCACGGGTACCGCTCGTGGCGTACTCGAACGCGTCCACCAGATCGCGCCAGCGGCGATAGCCGACCACAAGATCATCCACGATCCGGCGCACGAGCGGGAGCGAGGCGGTCGCGGCGGCGGGAGTCCAGGTCCTCGTACCGCGCCAGTCAGCTTCCTCGTTCACTGGCGCTGCCTCATCCGCTCGGCGTCGCGTTCCGCGAGCCGCAGACGGCGGCGTTCAGCACCCGCGCCGTTGCGACGGCGCTCCTCTGCCGTTTGGCAGACGAGCGCGGGCACCTCGGTGGGCATGCCGGACGCGTCGAGCGCCACGAAGGTCGTATAGCAGGAGTTGGTGTGACGCCGGACGCCGGTCAGGATGTTCTCCGATTCGACGCGGACGCCGACTTCCATCGACGTGCGTCCCACCCAGTTCACGCTGGCCTTCATGATCACGAGCTCGCCAACCATGATCGGTTCGCGAAAATCCACTCGATCAACTGATGCGGTGACGCACGGCATTCGGGCATGACGCATGGCGCACACGGCCGCCGTCTTGTCGAGCATCGCGAGAATCGCGCCGCCGAATACATGGCCGCGAGTATTCTCGTCCTGCGGCATCATCAACGCCGACGATTCGTGCTGTGACTCGCGAACGGTGTGCGACGTCGTCGGTGAACCGGACACTGGGCTTGACATGAACTGGAAGATGTACGCTAGTGGTCGCGGAGGCGAGCGCCATCCCCGCGACCGTCGTTCCGATACCTGCCACCTGCGCACCGCCCTCATACTCCGCGGCCTCGGCAAACGCCCTCTGGAGCGCCGAGCGCGCCGACGCGGACAGGCTCGCGTCGAGCCAGATCACCCGTTCCACCGCCGATGAAAGCCTCGCGACCGCATGTGGGTCGGTCGCTCCGAGACGAACGCGGAGCGCCCAGCTGCGCGCCCCAGGCTCCGCCGTGGATGTCACCGCGCTCGAGGTCGCGCGCAAACAGGCGATGTCCGACGAATACAGCATCGAAGAACGAATGGTCATCGTCCACGACATACAACTCGGACAAACGGCCATCAACCTGCGACACGAGCATCGGCACACCGCGGATGCGCGCCGTGCCGTTGGCCACGGTGACCCAAAAGGTCGAGTCCGCGCTGACAACGAGGAACTCGGCATCTGGTTTGGGTATGCCTCCGCCGCAGGCGACCGCGCTGACGACCAGTGCGGAAACAATCCAGCCGCGTTTAGCGCGCAAGCGCGGCGACACCGGCCACTAACCGATCGACTTCTTCTGCCGATGTGTAGCAGGCGCAACCAGCGCGCACGAGCCCATCCTTGCCGTGGCCGAGCTGCGCGACGATTGTACTCGCGTAGAAATCGCCGTGCGAGACGAACACCCCCTGCGCGGCAAGCGCGCGCGTGACCGTCGCCGAATCGGTGCCATGGACGGTAAATGCCGCCGTCGGTGTGCGCGGACGGTTCGGCGGAGGACCGAAACGTGTCACGCCCGGCAGCGCGCCGAGGCCGTCCCACAGGCGGGTGAACAGTGCGTGCGTGCGTACGTGCAACTCGGCGAACGCCGATTCGAGGCGTGACCGGCGGGTGGCCCCCTCGCCGATTGACGCGAGAAACTCCACCGCCGCGCCTGCGCCGATGATTCCCTCGTGGTTCTGCGTGCCCGTCTCCAGTCGCTCGCCGTCAGCGCTCGGCGCCGGGTCGAGCCGCGGGATATCAAGTGCGTTGAGCAGCTCCCGCCGCCCGAACAGCGCACCGGTGTGTGGTCCATAGAACTTGTAGGGCGAGCAGGCAAGAAAATCGCAGCCGAGCGCTTGCACGTCCACGAGCGTGTGCGGCGCATAGTGCACCGCGTCCACATAGCTGAGCGCGCCCACCTGCCGCGCGAGCTGCACCACGTCGGCCACGGCATTGATCGTGCCGATGGCGTTCGAGGCCGCACCGATGGCGACCAGGCGCGTTCGCGCAGTGACCGCACCCTCGAGCGACGCCCGGTCGAGCTCACCCGTCGCGAGATCCGCCTTCACATGGCGCACCCGGACTCCGCGCTCATGCGCCAGCCGCATCCACGGCGCGATGTTCGCGTGATGGTCAAGATCGGTGACGACGATTTCGTCGCCTGTGCTCCACGTCATGCCAAGCGCGCGCGACACGTGGTAAGTCAGCGTCGTCATGTTGTTGCCAAACGCCACCTCGGACGCCGTGCAGTTGAAAAAATCGGCCATCGCCCCGCGCGCCGCGAGCAACAACGCGTCGGTCTCGGCGCTGGTCGGGTATTCCCAGTGCGTATTGGCGTTGTGATGCAGCAGATAATCGGCCATCGCATCCGCGACCCGACGCGACACTTGCGTGCCGCCCGGCCCGTCGAAATAGGCGACCGCCTGCGCGCCCTGCCGCCGCTCGAGCGCGGGGAACTGTGCGCGAATTGCCGTGAGCGACGCGGTCAATCGATTACCTCGCCCGCCATCCGCTCGACCACCTTCACCGCCTCGACGTGATCGGCTTCGTCGCCCAGCTCACGATGGGCCATGCTCATGAGTTCTGCAGCCAGTTGGATCATCGGCGACGGCACCTTTTGCTCGCGCTGGACGCGGGCCGCGATTCCGACATCCTTGTCGAGCAGCGCCAGGCGAAACGTCCGCGGGAAAGCGCGGGTCAGCACTCGCTGCGGAAAGAGATTCTGCGAACTGTTGGAGCGCCCGCTCGATGCGTTGATCACTTCGAGCGCGATCTTGGGGTCCACGCCGGCACGCGCGAGCGCTGTCAGTCCTTCGGCGAGGCTCCAGATATGCACCGCAAGCATCGCCTGGTTGACGGCCTTGAGCGCGTGGCCTGTACCGACGGGACCGCAGTGCACGACCGTCTCACCGAAGGTACCGAAGATGGCGGCCGCGCGTTCAAGCAGCGCGGCGTCACCGCCGACCATCACCGTGAGTGAGCCGACCTCCGCGCCGGCGACGCCGCCGGACACCGGGGCATCGAGAAACCCCACGCCGTGGCTGGCCAGTCGCGCGGCAATGCGCCGCGAGGTGGTCGGATCACCCGACGTACAGTCGATGAGCGTCGCGCCCTCCTGCAGGCCGGCCTCAAGCCCCGTCGGCCCGTCGAGCAATGCCTCGACGTCCGCCGACGTCGGCAAACATGTGATGATGAATCGCGCGCCGTTGGCGGCGTCGGCCGGCGATTCGGCGTGGGTAACGCCGTGGGTGGCGGCGAAATCCGCAGCTTTCGCCGCGGTGCGGTTCCAGACGCGGAGTGAATACTCCGGCGTAGCGAGGTGCCGAGCCATCGGAGTGCCGATGGCGCCGAGTCCAAGAAAGGCGATGGCTGTCATCCCGATAAAATAGGAGAACGGGCAGTCGGTAAGGGAGGAGGCCGGCCCCCCACCAGCACCGGCACTCAACCCCGTTACCGACTGCCCGCTCGATCTCCTTTGTACCTCCTGCTTACAACCCACGACCGTCGAAAAAGTTCCTCGCGGCTCAGCCGCGCCCCGCCGGTGGGGAATCGTGCGATACGGACGGACGGCTCAGGCGGAGGTTGAGGCTCGACGTTGCGTCACGGTTTTCCCACGACAGCCGGTTTCGCCAACAGGGTTGTTTGGCCCCACGCGAGAGGTTTATTTTTGGTCCAACTGCATAGATGATGCAAATACTTTGCCGGATCGTGACCGCTCGACCGACCTGAACGCCTTGGTCGCATCGAGCTCGTGCCGGTGTCGCACAGTTTACACGCAGTGGCCCGGTTGATTCACTGATCGCACGGGGACGGGACCCATGACGCCGAACGACCCGCGCAAGGCACAAAAGTCGCTCGCCGCGTTGCTCGCGCCCGACATCCTCGACCTGCTCGAGAGCGAGCCGAGCACGGTAGCCGCCGAGACAGAGGACCTGCACCCGGCCGACCTCGCGGACGTCGCCGAGTCGCTACCGCACAGCCAGATCCCGCTCTTCCTGTCGGCGCTACCGGCACCGCGCGCGGCGGCGGTACTCGAGTATTTTTCGGAGGAGCTGCGAACGGAGCTGCTCGAGGCCATGAGCCCCGAACAGGCCGCCGCGCTCGTCGACGCGATGACGCCGGACGACCGCGCCGACACGCTCGAAGAGCTCGACGAAGCGCACGCCGGAGAGATTGTCGACGCGCTGCCCAGCGAGACGCGCCGAAACACGCAGCAGCTGATGGCGTACGAGCCGGACAGCGCCGGCGGCCTCATGACGACAGAAGTGGTGTCCGTTCCGGACAGCTACACGGTCGAGGAAGCACTACGGCGAGTGCGCGAAATCGCGCGATCCGGACGGCGCGAGGCGATGAACGCGGTATACGCTATCGACGTCGACGGCACGCTCAAGGGCGTGATGTCGCTACGTGAACTGCTCGCGGCGCCCGAAGGCGCGCGTGTCACCGACGTCGCGTGGCCGGAGGTGCGGCGCGCGCTCGTGACCGCCGACCGCGAGGAAGTCGCGCGGCTGATCGCTGAATACGACCTCGTCGCGATCCCGATCGTCGACGATCGTCACCGCGTGCTCGGCGTCGTCACCGTCGACGACGTGATCGACGTGATCCAGGAAGAACAGACCGAGGACGTGCAGAAGCTCGGTGGTATGGAAGCGCTCGATCAGCCGTACATGCAGATGAGCGTCGGTGCGATGATCCAGAAGCGGGCCGGATGGCTCGCCGTGCTGATCGTACTCCAGATGTTTACGGCGTCGGCGATGGAACGGTTCGATGCCGAGTTGATGCAGTTGCCGATCCTCATGCTCTTCATTCCGCTGGTGATGAGCGGTGGCGGCAACTCCGGTTCTCAGGCGACTTCGCTGATCACGCGCGCCATGGCACTCAAGGAAGTGCATCTGGGCGACTGGTGGCGGGTGGCCATTCGCGAACTCCCGACCGGCCTCGTGCTCGGCGTGATCCTCGGCGCGATCGCGGCCGCGAGAGTGTTTCTGTCGCAGCACGCCTTCGATCAGGGATGGGATCTCTTCGGCTACACGCTCGGCTACAATTTCGAGAGAGACAACGGACCGTCCTGGCAGTTAGTCGCAGGAAACGTGTTCGCCTCGCTCACGGCGATCGTGATGTTCGGATCGATGGCCGGTTCCATGCTGCCATTCGTGCTTCGACGTCTTGGATTTGACCCGGCGAGCGCGTCAGCCCCGTTCGTCGCCACGCTCGTCGACGTCACCGGCCTGATCATCTACTTCTCGGTCGCCTTACTCATCCTCGGCAAATTCATGGGATGACGAACCACCTCACCGTGTCGTACCCGTGACGATCACGCCGCCTGCCGCCCAACAGCCGGTAGCCGTGACCGGCACCGCGTTCACCCTCCTTGCCGCCGTCGGCTTCGCGGCCGTCAGCACGCTCACGAGCATCGCCGTCACACAAGGCTCGTCGCTGCCAAACGTACTCACCTGGCGGTTCCTGCTCGCGTCGGTTGTACTCGTTGGCTTCATCGGGATTCGCGGGTATCCGCGCATGGCGTCGAAGGAGATCGCGAAGTTCGTCCTCATCGGTGGCGGCGGACAGGCGCTGCTCGTGGGGCTCGCGCTCTCGAGCATTGCGTACATCCCCGTGGCGACGCTCGCCTTCCTGTTCTACACGTATCCGTCGTGGGTGACGGTTGTGCAGGCGATCCGGGGTGCCGAGCGCGTCACCTCGCGCCGCCTGGTCGCACTCGCGCTGAGCTTCGGCGGCGTCGTGGTGATCGCCGGGGTACCGCTCGGCGCGGGCTCCGGCATCGCGGCCGCACCCAACTCCAGCTACTGGACCGGCGTCGCGCTCGCGCTGGCGGCGGCCGTCGTCTACGGTGTCTACATCCCGACGATGCAGGCGCTGCAGAAATCGCATCCGGTGCCGGTGACGAGTGCGCTCGGCAAGATCGGATCGTCCGTCTGCTTCCTGCTCTGGTCGATCGGCGACAAGTCCTTTGATACCGCGCTTACGATACCCACCTGGGCCACCATTACGGCGCTCGCGGTATTCAGCACCGTGCTGCCGTCCGTGTTCTTCCTGATGGGATTGATGCGGCTCGGACCCGTGCGAACCGCGATCGTGAGCACGGTTGAACCGTTTCTGACGGCGATTATCGGCGCCGCCGTACTCGGTCAGGTGCTGACCGGCCAGGTTTTTGCTGGTGGTGCGATGATTGTCGCGGCGGTCGTCGTCCTGCAGTACCGTCGCGAACGGGTGGCATAGCCGGTACGTCCGGGCGGCTAGAGATCCTGCTCAAGCCAGACGTGCTTGCCATCCAGCACGTCGCGGGCCAGTCCGTACATCGCCGTGTCGTGTGGACCGTAGAGCGACCGGAACAGCTCGGCGATCCGGCCGCGCGACTCTGTGCAAAACGCGTCGGCGAGTTCAACCGCTTCGGGTTGGTTGTGTTGCGTGGCCAGCATCTGGGCCCGTGTGCATACCGCACTCATCGCGTACAACTCGGCGCCGATGTCTACGGCGCGGAAGAGCACCATCTGCCGCTTCTCGAGACCTTGTCCAAACCGCACCATCGCGTGAAACAGCGTGCGACCAAGCTTTTGTGTGGCGCACGCCGCGAACCGAAGATGTGTCGCCAGCCGCCCGAACTCGCCGAATGACTGCAGTCCCGGGAGCCAGGTCGCGGGATACCAGGTGAGGTAGAACGGCGCGGCCTTCACCGCCGCCGCGAGACGCTGGCCCATCGTGGATTTCGGCGAAATAATGGGAAACGCGAGCGAGAAGTGCTTGTCCGCCGCCTCACGAGCGATGAAGAGCCGCATGATCTCGCTCGACCCCTCAAAGATCAGGTTGATCCGCGAGTCGCGCATCATCCGTTCGACGGGAATCGCCGGCTCGCCCCGCGCACGCAGCGAGTCCGCAGTTTCGTATCCACGTCCACCACGCACTTGCAGCGCCTCGTCCACGAGATCCCAGGCCGTCTCGGTGTTCCACAGCTTCGCCATCGCCGCTTCGAGCCGGATGTCGGCACCGCGTTCGTACAGGCCAACCGTCTGCATCGCGACCGCTTCGAGCGCGAAGGTGTTCGCGGCAATGTGTGCGATCTTCTGCGCGACGGCGTCGTGTCGCCCCACTGGCTGCCCCCACTGCACGCGCGTGCTCGCCCAGTCACGCACCCACTTGAGCGCCAGCTTCGCGCTGCCTGCCACGCCTGCCGGAATCGTGAGGCGACCGATATTGAGGGTCATCAGCGCGAGCTTGAACCCCTTCCCTTCGCCCCAGAGGATGTTCTCGGCGGGCACACGCACGTTCGTGAACTTCATCCAGCCATTCTCGAGTGCTTTGAGGCCCATGAACCGGCAATGGTGCAGGACTTCGACGCCCGGCGAGTTCACCTCGACGATGAAGGCCGTGATCTGCCGCCGCGACTTGCCATGCACCAGACGATCCGGAGTGCGCGCCATCACCACCATGAGCTCGGCGCGGGTGCCGTTCGTACACCAGAGCTTCTCACCGTTCAGCGTCCACGTCGTGCCGTCCTCGGAGGGCGTGGCCGTGGTCATCATGTTCGCCGGATCGCTGCCCACGCCAGGCTCGGAGAGCGCGAAGGCGGTGATCGCACCTTTCGCGATACGCGGGAAAAACCGGCGCTTCTGTTCGTCGGTTCCGACGAGCGCGAGTGGCTGCGGCACGCCAATGGACTGTGACGCCGACACCAGCGCTGAGAGCGAACCGCACTTGGCCGAGATCATCGCGAGCGCTTCGACGTACGAGCGGATTGTTAGCCCGAGGCCGCCGTAGTCGCGCGGAATCTTAATGCCGAACGCGCCCATCTCGCGCAGCCGCTGGACGTCCGTCTCCTGGATGTGCCCGGTGCGATCGACTGCATCCGCATCGTAGCCGGCGAGAAACTCCCGCAACGCATCGAGGAATGGCCTCGCTCGTTCGCGTTCGACCGGGTCGCCGTCCGTATGCGGATGGACGTGCGAGAGATCGAACCGGCCGAGAAAGATCTGCTGTACAAAACTCGGACGTGCCCACTCGGTTTCGCGCGCGGCTTCGGCGACGTCGCGCGCTTCGTCGGCGCTGACCGCGCGTTGGGAATTCTCAGGCCGCGTGGCAGTCATGGGGATCCCGAGTAGCTAGCGGGACCGCTCGCGCGCCGCGAGCGCAACTCCGCCAACGAGCGCGATCGTCGCGAACCCAAACCATTGCAACGCATAGCCAAGGTGCGAGCCCTCATCGAGGATCGGCTGCTCAACGCGCGCCGGCACCGAGTCGGCGTGTAGTACGCTGTCCGATGTCTGCATGATGAGATACGGGGCGACGGGAAACCCAACGATCCGTTCGGCGGCGCGGCGGTCGAGTTTGCGCAGCAGTCGCGTGGCGCTATCGCCGCACAGTACTGGCAGCGATACACCGGCCGCGGCTCCGCAGTCCTGTCCCCAGATCTCGACATAGCCGGACACCGAGAGTGAGTCGCCTTCGCGCCATCGTGTGAAGACAACGGACTTTGCGTCGGGTGAGTACGCCCAGCCGCGGTTCACCAACACCACCGTGTCGGTGCCGGGCATGGCCATCGGTGTGAGGAGGTTCACCCCGGGCGATCCGTATCGCATGCGCGGTGCCCAGACGATGTCGCGGTCGTAGCGCATCGCGCCATGCGCGGTGACGAGCCGATAATGACCAGTCGCGGTATCGGCCGTTAGCGTCCCGACCGGAACGCTTGGTTCGCCCAGCCGTGCGATGAGCGTCGCGTTGTACGCCTGGCGGGCCGTCAACCGACTGGTCTGCCAGAAACCCAGGCGGATGCACACCGCCGCGACGATCAGGGCGACCGTGAGCGTGAGCGCAACGCGGGGCGTTCGGGAATGTGACATCGTCACGCAGAAATCTACCCGCGGGTTTCTCCGGAGATGCGTCCTCGGTTGCTCGCCGTAACCGGCGACCGTCACGCAGAACCGACGGCGCACGAATCGCTCCAGCAATGGCTTGTCCGCCCCGACGGTGCCGGGTACCTTTCCCATCCCGCCGCCCACCCCTTGGATCAGTTGCCGTTGCGCCCAAGAAGGCGGTTTGGCGCGAGTAGCTCAGCTGGATAGAGCGTCGGCCTCCGGAGCCGAAGGTCGTGGGTTCGAATCCCACCCCGCGCATCGCGCTTCCCCCCTCCTCCCGGCCGTCCCGCGACACGGCACCAGTTCCCCACGTGGACATCTCGGAACTCCGCAGCACACCGCTTCCCCAGCTCCTGGCCATGGCCGAGGAGCTTCAGCTCCCTGCCACGGCAAGTCACCGTCGGCAAGATCTGATATTCCATATTGAGCGGGCGCTGCTCGAACAGGGGACCACCCTCCAAGCCGAAGGGACGCTTGAACTGGGCCGCGAAGGGTTCGGGTTCCTGCGGAGCGCAGACTACAGTTACCTCGCCGGCCCAGACGACGTGTACGTCTCGCAGACCCAGATCCGCCGATTCAAGATCAAGACCGGCGACACCATCCGTGGCAAAGTGCGCCCTCCCAAATCGTGGGAGCAGTATCTCGCGCTCCTGCAGGTGGAGTCGATCAACGGCCTCGCGCCGGAAGAGATCCAGAACCGGGATCCGTTCGACAATCTGCGTCCAAAATATCCGGATCAACGGCTGAGGCTTGAAAGCGCATCCGGCGACCTGTCGATGCGCGTGGTGGACCTCATTGCCCCGATCGGTAAGGGTCAGCGCGGGCTGATCGTCGCACCGCCACGCGCGGGCAAGACGATCCTGCTGCACAAGATGGCGACGGCGATCTGCGAGAATCACCCGGAAGTCACACTGATCGTCCTGCTCATCGACGAGCGCCCCGAGGAAGTCACCGATTTCATCGCCACCGTTCC
>SXGS01429536.1_pt1 | contig 12268 bp, 12 predicted proteins | sample 3174681 | NCBI WGS metagenome assembly SXGS01 (sample SAMN11356861, study PRJNA531348) | freshwater metagenome | isolation source: freshwater sample F1-80 | place: China: Fuxian Lake, Yuxi | collected 2017-12-25
ATTAAGGTGAAATGGCTTGAGCTATACCAAATGTGACTGAATAAATAACATTTGTCTACTCCAGGAAATGGGATGGAGAACACAAATGCTTTGGAGTGATGGAAATATGTTGATTAAAAAAGTACTGCTTATCGGCTCGCCACGTATGGCTCTAGATAGTTTGACGACTGACGCCAATATATCACACGAGGTCTATCCTCCTTTGGGCTTGATGTACTTGTCGGCAATGATCAAACGGGAATTAGTAGAAATTGACGTAGTCATCTACGATTTGCATCTGGAAAGTATCAAGGCGGCATATGCCGGACAATCTGTCGATTGGAGTAAAATGGTTACTTCACGGATTGATGAGTTTCAACCAGACTTGGTAGGACTGAGTACGATGTTTGGTGCGTCGTTTTCAATTGCAGAAAAGATTGGACAGGAAATTCGCCAAAAATACCCACAGATGGTTATTGTCAATGGGGGTGTCCATATCACAGGAATCATTAAAACCCGCGACAAAGAAAAGCTCAATTCGTTTTCAGATTTTACTTGCTTGAACGAAGCTGAGTCTCATTTTGTGGGTCTGATTCGTTATTTGAATCTACAACAAGATTTTCTCAAGGGGGTTTATGTACATAATCGAGTGTTGCTGCGGGATGCTGCCCATCTTTTGCCTGGGATCGAGACGGTGGAAGATGTTGATACATTGCCCATGCCTGATTTTGGAGCGGTCGATCTTCACAATTCTTACAAATACGGAATCTTATCGGGAGCTCAGACGATTCCTCGGGATAAGCCGTTAGCCACGCTCCTTACTGTCCGTGGTTGCATTGCGCGGTGTACTTTTTGTAGTGTTGTTAATTTTAATGGTGCCGGTGTACGGATGCATTCTTCTCAACGAGTATTAGAGGAAATTGATGTCCTCTACAATGAGCATGGAATCCGACACATCGATTTTGTAGACGATGACTTTACCCATAGCAAACAAAGAACTTTGGAAATAACCCAAGGTTTGATTGCCCGCAAATATGATCTTACTTGGTCTATTGGTAATGGAATTCGGTTAGGTAGTCTCACCGACGAACTTTTGCAAAAAATGGCAGAATCGGGATGCACGTATTTTTCCCTCGGAATAGAAAGCGGAGATCCTGAGATTTTAAAGAAAATTCGGAAACCTCTGACGTTGCCCATGTTGAGAAAGGGTATCGAACTGTTACAACGCCATCCTCAAATTTATTATCGAGCAAATTTCATTACGGGCTTCCCTGAGGAAACCATGGAACAATTGCAACGCACCTTTGATGTGGCAGCTACAATGCAGGCTGATTGGTGTTTGTTTTCCATGTGTAAACCATTGCCCGACACCGAGATGTATAATGATTTGCTGGAAAACAACTATGAAGGCGTTGGTAACAATAGTACCGCAAATGATTACAGCTTTCAGACTACTATGGGAATGCTGGCTAATGAAGAAGAAGGTAAACATATTTTTGACCTCACTTATTACTACAACCTTAAGATAAATTTTCGCGATAATCCCAATCTGCGAGGCCGTAATGTGGAGCGGGCGGTCAAGGATTTTGAACGCGTAACAAAGATTTCCCAAAATCATGCTTTCGCTTGGCATTGCTTAGATTTGGGATATCGTAAGCTTAATCGGCTGCAAGATGCTGAGTATGCTAGGCGAAATGTTCACAAAATTATCGAGAATGATCTATTTTGGCTTAAAAAGTTCGAAGAACTGGAAGTCTCCATTTCTAACTAAAGTATGCAATTTATTTGGGAGCGGACCACCACCCTACTAATACCATGGGGTGTTTCCTTCAAATGAACTTAACGGGGTCATGCAAGCAGGTATAAAAGTACCAATTATTTCTGGGCAAGTGTCCTTCTTCCGTTTGTCTGCAGTGGTACTACGAGTTACTTGGCTTCTTTAGTAGGTTGTTCAAGGTCTTGCGACAATTATAAGGTTTTGGTAGACATATGACTGTCATCGAATGTGAGAATAAATTCTGGAATGGCTACAGTTGGACTGATCAGTTCCAGCAGGCGCTTCAATTTAAAAACTCCATTGAGGCCGTACTGTTGGCTGATAAATTGATTGTTGAATTTCCAGTGGAAAAACTTCCTGGCAAATATATTTCTGTTTATCAGGATTATGGTGACCCCGACAATGAAGTATTGCTGGCTAGTGTCTCAAAGGATTGATTTGATATTTGAGCTTCAAGGTAAGGCTTCACACTTTATGTAAATGCGTTTGTATGAAATGAGTAATAGTTTTTGACAAGTGAGGTATTACAACTTCGTCTTGTGTTATTTGTTTTCTTTGGTGGTAGAAGTCCTGGGCTTTTCCGTTTCAAAATATTCGCCTCAGAAAACTATTAGGTAGGACCTAGTTATTCTATTGGGGACAATGTTTGGGGCGGGAAGAGGTTTGCTGCTCCTCAATTGATAATGAGCAGCGCTGCAGGTGTGCCGGGGACACACGCAAGCAGTAATTGCAAGTTGAAGCGGGCCGCGGTGTATGTACGCCGGCGGCCGGAACGGAGTGCGGCGCATCAAGTGGTGCGTGAGAATTTGGAGACGTGGCTGGCGCAGCGGCGCGCGGGTAGGCTGGTTGCAGGCGCAAACTGGGTGGTAGATCCGGTGCCGGGATACGTGGAGCGCGACCTGCGCAAGCTTTTAGATTGCGGCATTCTGGCGCACGGCTTTGCACGGGCGCGGTGTGAGCAGAGCGGACAGGACTTTTTGGTAGCGTGCTCGCGTAAGGGTTGCGGGGTGTAAGGGTGCGCGCTAATTAGTGATAGATAGCATCTGGTGCTTTGGGCTGTGGGGTGCTGGCGTAGTGCCGGTATAAGAAGGGGTATTTTCTGCTGGAGAGCTTTGATCGAGCTGAAAGAGCGTAATGTTTTCTGCTGGGAAAGCGGGCGTGGTCGTGAAAAAATTGGGTGGTGAAAATAGTGGTGTGGTACCGTGTTGTGACAGAGACGAGGAAAGTAGCCTTTAGGTTTCTATGCGTTGACCGGTTCAGTTTGCGCTTCTAGGATCATTCCCCCAGGCTAATCTGTAGGTTTCAACTCATCTGCGCCTCGAATCTAGGTTCGTGTTACGGCTTCAGGAGAATGCCTTAATCTCTGTTCGCGGTGGATATAACAAACGCCTTAGGGTGTAGGGACGGAGAAATTCTAGGATTAGCCAGTAAATTGGGCTTACCAACGGGCGTAAGTACTGAGGTTTAATGCGTCGGTCAGAAAGTCAATTTACAAATCGCCATTACTAATAATGCGGTAACTTATTTAATATTCCAACCAAATACAAAGTGCTCCTTGCTGAGTCTTGCCGAGAGGCACCTTGTTATTTGATCAATAGAAAATCTCTACAGCCCTTTGTTCAGATGATAGTACAGATCGTTCCAGCGTAAAGTATCTTTGAAACCTTCCACGGTTGTATGCTCATCGATCAACAGGAACTCGACGCCAGCCATCTCAGCATAATCACGGAGATGCTCAGGCGTGACCGAGTAACTGAAGCTGGTGTGGTGCGCGCCGCCCGCAAAGATCCACGTTGCGGCAGCAACTTTGATATTCGGGCGCGGTAACCACAACGCACGCGCCACGGGGAGTTTCGGAAGCGGTGCATCGGTTGAGACAACATCCACGATATTTGCAACGAGACGGAAGCGACCGCCCACGTCCATGATGGATGCGCAGACGGCAGTGCCTGTCTGTGCGTCAAAGATCAATCGGACGGGATCAGCCTTCCCTCCGATCCCAAGTGGATGGATTTCCAGCCTCGGTTTTCCGACCGCAATCGATTCGCAAATTTCCAGCATGTGCGCGCCTAACACTTTGTCGCCAGTATTGCTAAAGTGGTAGGTGTAATCTTCCATAAAGCTAACGCCACCGGTCTGCCCGACGTTCATCACTTTCATGGAACGGACTAGAGCAGATGTTTTCCAATCACCTTCCCCACCAAAGCCGTAGCCATCACGCATCAGACGCTGCGCAGGCACGCCAGGTAGTTGTGTCATGCCATGCAGGTCTTCAAATGTAGTAGTGAAAGCTTTGAAGTTACCAGCAGTTAGGAAGTTTCGTATACCAATTTCAATGCGTGCGCCATCCTGCAGGGACGCATGTTTCGCGCCACCAGGTCTGAGCTCAGCGACGACATCATACTCATCTTGATAGGCTTGAATAAGTTTATCAACTTCTGTATCACTGGCTTCATTAATCAACTTGACCAGATCGCCCACACCATAACCATAGACATCATAGCCAAGTTGAATCTGCGCGGTGACCTTGTTGCCTTCAGTTACGGCGACATCGCGCATGTTATCGCCGAATCGAGCAACCTTCATGCCCTGTGCATCTGCCCACGCGCACGCCGCGCGTACCCACACTCCGATCTCGCGCAAAGTCTCATCCTCACCCCAGTGACCAACCACCACCTTGCGGTTGAGGCGCATGCGGCTGCCGATGAAACCGAACTCTCGATCGCCATGCGCGGACTGGTTGAGATTCATGAAATCCATGTCAATCGTTGACCAGGGGATTTCACGTTCGTATTGCGTGTGCAAATGCAGGAACGGTTTCTTGAGCAGGCTTAAGCCTGCGATCCACATTTTTGCAGGCGAGAAGGTATGCATCCATGTGATGAGACCAACACAGCCTTTTGTTGAATTGGCTTCGAGGCACAAATCACGAATCGCATCGGGCGTGGTCAACACAGGCTTGAATTCCACTTTCACAGGTACATGCGCCGAAGCACCCAACGCTGCCGCGATCTCCTTTGAGTGTGTAGCAACTTCATCAAGGGTCCTATGACCATACAAATGCTGACTCCCCGTCACAAACCAGACTTCATATTGCTTTAGATCGATCATGAGGGCACCCTTTTTATAGTTTTTCTATAATGCGATGTCTTTTTGCAAATTGACCGACCGCCGGCCGCGTCTTTACGCCGTCTGCAGTCGGTGGTCATTCTTCACTGCCCGTAGTAGGCGTTTGCGCCATGTTTTCTTAAATAGTGCTTATCCAGCAGTTCTTGTTGCATGGATGGAATATGCGGCTCAAGCAGCAGGGTGTGGAAGTTCATGTACGCGACCTCGTCCAACACCACGGCATTGTGGACGGCGTCCATGGGATCCTTGCCCCAAGTAAAGGGACCGTGGCTATAGACAAGAACCGCGGGAATCGTGTCTGCATCTTTCCCCTGAAATGTTTCTTTGATGACCGTACCCGTTTCTTTCTCGTACTCGCCCTGGATCTCTGCGACAGTCATTTTTCTTGTGCAGGGAATCTCGCCGTAAAAATAATCGCTATGCGTTGTGCCAAGCGCCATGATGCCGCGGCCCGCCTGTGCAAAAGTTGTTGCCCAACGGCTGTGCGTGTGGACCACGCCGCCGATGTTGGGAAAGGCTTTATAGAGTTCGATATGTGTTGCTGTATCAGTAGAAGGTTTAAGTTTTCCTTCCACAACCATTCCCGTCTTTAAGTCCACGACCACCATGTCATCGGCTTTCAACACATCATAAGAAACGCCCGAAGGTTTGATAACCACCAGCCCTTGTTCCCTGTCGATGCCAGAGACATTCCCCCAGGTAAAGGTGATTAGTCCATGCTTGGGCAGCAGTAGATTTGCCTGAAATACTTGTTCTTTCAATTTCTCTAACATTGCTTCCCCAATTACCCTGCCGCTTAAGGCGTTGTTCCGCCGCGGCCTGCCGTAAACAGACTAAACCATTCTTCACGGGTCAGGTTGACATGCTCCGCTTCGAAGACAGCAAGGAATCGCTTTGAGTTGATCGTACCGGGTAAAGGCTGAATATGAGCAGGGTGGCGCAATATCCATGCAATGATAATCGCCTCAGGATGAACGTTTTTTTCCTTTGCCATATGCGCTACAAGTTCTGCCGTTGCTGAAAAATGCTCAGGCGCGTTTTGTTGGGGGTTACCAGTGATCCATCCGTTGGCAAGCGGCGCCCAAGCTTGAAGAGTAATGTTATGCAAGCGACAATATTCGATTACACCTTCATTCCGTGAAATGCGGGAATTATTCTGGTTGAACAAAATGCCCTCATCAAGCATTTGAGTATGAACGAGATTGAATTGTACCTGATTTGACAATTGGCTGATTTAGATATTTCTGTTAAAAATCTAACTGCGCCGCAGTGTGATTGCTTACACCAAACCAGCGTACCTTTCCCGAATGTTTCAATTCGTCAAAGGCTTGTGCTACTTCTTCGGGCTCCACAAGTGGATCAGGACGATGAAGCAGCAGTACGTCAATGTAGTCGGTTTCACGGCGTTTCAGGCTGCCTTCCACTGAGGCAATGATATGCTCGTAGGAAAAATCAAAGCGATGCGGCGGACCAAAAAGAATCCCTATTTGGTTTGCAGAAAAATCTGCTGGCGCAGGTGCTGAGCGCCTTTCCACAATTCCGCAAAGACTTCTTCAGATTTGCCGGTGCAATAAATATCAGCGTGATCGAAAAAGTTAATGCCAGCATAAAGTGCAGTGTGCAAGACTTGCAAAGCTGACTTGCGAACTGACCCGGTAAGGGGGGGGTATCGTCCCACGAGCCGCCAATAGACATGGCGCCATACCCAATTTGCGAAACCTGTAGATCGGATGTTCCCAAAGTCTGAGTCCTCATAATTTTTATTCCCTCCTATTCTTTGTTCTTCTACCTTAGGCCATCCACAGCGGCTCGCTCAATGCCAAGTCCTTTTTTGTAGCGATCCATGAATGCCGCAAAACCATCCACATCCTTTTGATCGGGCGCAATGGTTATCGCATCTCCTCCAGCAAAGACCTTGTCGGAGAGATAGGCTTCCAAAGGTTCATTTTGATTATTAAGCATGTACGCGGTAAGCAAGGCAATGCCCCAGGCACCGCCTTCACCTGCGGTATTCATCACCGATACAGGAACGTTCATCGCTGCCGCCATTATCTTTTGACCGACTTCCTTGGTCTTAAAGAAACCACCGTGACCGAGAAGCTGGTCGAGCATTACTTTTTCCTTTTCAAAGAGAATATCCATGCCGATCTTCAATGCACCGAGCGACGAGAAAAGATTCGCGCGGATAAAATTCGCAAGTGTAAAATGGCTTTCGGGCGTACGCACGAACAGCGGACGACCCTCCTGCATGTGTGTAATGTGCTCACCTGAAACGTAATTGTAGGCAAGCAGTCCGCCCGCATCTGCATCACCCGTGAGTGCTCTTTGGTAGAGCAATTCATAGAGTTTGGTTTCACTGATAGTCACCCCCAGCACTTGGGTGAATTCCTGAAACACATCCACCCACGCATTGAGGTCAGATGTGCAATTGTTGCTATGCACCATCGCTACTGGTTTGCCTGTCGGAGTTGTCACCATGTCGATCTCGGAATATAGTTTCGACAGTGCCTTCTCCAAAACGATCATGGCAAAGACGGATGTCCCTGCGGAGACATTGCCTGTCCGCACGGCGACGCTGTTGGTTGCTACCATACCTGTGCCTGCATCACCCTCGGGTGGACAAAGCTTGGATCCAGCTCGCAATTGCCCAGAAGGATCGAGGCATTTTGCTCCGTTTTCGGTCAGAACACCGGCGGCATCACCCGCTACTAAAACTTTGGGAAGAATGTCTTGCAACGTCCAAGGGATTTTTTCGGCTTTGAGCAATCCGTTGAATTGATCCAGCATAACTTTATTGTAGTTGTTGGTCTTACTGTCAATCGGGAACATGCCGGATGCGTCGCCGACGCCCAACACCCTCTGCCCCGTCAGCTTCCAATGGACGTAACCCGCCAGCGTAGTTTGATGGCTGATGTTTTTGACGTGCGCTTCCTTGTTCAAGATCGCTTGATAAAGATGCGCGATGCTCCAACGCTGGGGAATGTTGAATTGGAACAATTCTGTGAGCTGGTGCGATGCCTGTCGAGTAATGGTGTTGCGCCACGTACGAAACGGGACGAGCAGATTTCCATCTACATCAACAACCACATAGCCGTGCATCATGGCACTTAAGCCTAGTGCGCCAATTGTCTCCAGTGCAATGTCATACTTCTCGGAAACTTCCTCGCTAAGCGTTTGATACCCTTTTTGTAGTCCCCCAAAAACATCTTCAAGGCTATAAGTCCAAATGCCGTTTTCGTGTTGATTTTCCCACTCGTGGCTTCCAGCTGCGATCGGCATATGATCTTCACCGATCAACACCGCCTTGATACGCGTTGAGCCGAACTCGATGCCAAGCACCGTCTTTCCGTTTTCAATTACTTTTTGGGTAATATTCATTTCGCAACTTAACTATTACTTGCAAACCCTCGTGCCGCTCACTCACACAAATTGCCTCATAGGCTGTGCTAATGGAAAAGAATTCGTCACGGATAATATTTTAATTACCAAACCTGTTGACTTAAACTTGATTGCATGCGGGTACGTATGCTTGATATCTTGCACAAGTTATATCGTTAGTTATTTGGGCTGTGCAAGAGATGTTGAGCATGGCGCCTTATTATAGTCTGTGACTTTAGTTGTACTACCCTGTCCACTTGGACGAACAGCGGCGACTGCATCATCACTCGGAGCCTGGACTCCGGCCGCTTCAGTGTCCATAGCAGCCTCTCGTTCCTTAGTCGTTGTTCAAGTCTAGTCGAGCTGGTGACTTCCCGTAACTAAGAAGGCTTCGTCCCCCTGAGTGTTTTTGCTTCCGGTTCCCGTAGTGAAAGTCTTTTCGTCGCCAAAATAGTGTCTGCGCCCAAGAACTTTGCTACCTGAAAAATTAGGAACCCGACCGGACCGTGATCAAAGACTGCAATCGTTACGTCGGCTTTGGGTTTCCGCCTTGAAACTGTGCGGAGTGCCACGCCGAGAGGCTCCAGTAGAACGGCGCCAAGGTAAGGCAGGGGATCGGGAATCAGATAGATGCAGCCAACCGGAAATGGAGCGTAGTCACGGGAGACGCCGTCATGCTTGCGTAACCCGCAAAGATCTTGTTAATACAGTGATTCGGTTCGGCGAATTGATAAAATATACAATATTCGCCATGAATCGCACGGTCAATCGCCACCCATTGACCATGCTTCGTCTCATCCGCAAATCATGTCCCAGCAACAGCGGGTGTTCCAACTTCGCATTGCCGATCTCATACCTTGAAAATTAATGCAGTGCCGTACCGCACAAGCCCACACTCTTGATGCGGACAGGGTTCTCGCCTGCCGCTGCTGCAGGAACAGTTCATCATGAATTGTGATATTGCTCGTTCCATGCACACGCAATACATTGTTTCCAACATCATAATTCCTTTTTGCAAATCTTCTACGTGGCGGGCGTCATCGTTGGGCAGACCGTTGCATGTGACCAGCGTGATTTTCGGAAATGGAATTGAAGATAATGTGCGCCTCGTCCACGTTGTGAGTGTTCATGCGCGGCAGGTTATGCAGCAGTTTGGGTCGGCTGCGGCGTTCCCGCAGGCAGCTTGCTTCAACAATGGCATTTGCCTCCAAGCAGTGGGGTACAGCCGGGTGACGCTTGTGCCAGGAAAATCGTTTGAAGTGGATCTGCATGGGGCTCTCCAGCTTGTGCTGACTGATGACTCCATTAGGTTTAGGTACCTAATGGGCCACTAGCGCCAAGCGGTGGCTGACGTAAATGCATACCCACTTGAGCATGCACACCACACCTATGACGGGAAGCCGGGTGAAGTGCTCATCATAAGCACTGTGCTGGAAATCCCCGCCAGTGTGCAGCCGGGGGCTTACAGTTTTGAGCTGCGAATGTATCCCCCACATGACTCTGAGGGCATACCGACTATAAGTCCCCGCCACCGGTGTTGGCCACCGGCGAGATTGTGCAGTAACATGTGTTATGTTCTGCAAAACTGTAATCAGGCAGCTACGCAGTATCAATGGGAATGTACGCGCCGTTGACCTTGATTCGCGCTATCGTCAAAACCGACCTTGGTGTTGTGTTTGATAACTGCGCTAATGGTGGAATTTCAACTGACGCCGCAGTTATATGTAGCACAGCCAGCCTGCGTGGCACAAGCATAGCGGGTGGTGGCTGCACGGTGGAGCGGGCAGGGTATTCCAACCCCGGCGGCCTGAGCGGACTGTGGCCCGGTTGGTGGTGCAAAGGAATCTGGAAACATGGTTTGCGTGGCGGTGAGATGGTGTGCCGGTCTAAGATGAAGGTTCATGCATAAATCTGGTACTGGCGTAGATAGTGCGCGACCTGCGCAACTATCTGGGTGTGGCATTGGAGCGCACGGATTTGCACGCGCACTGCGAGCAGTGCGCACAGGGGTTTCTGGTTGCGTATTCGTGCAAGCGCCTTTTTGTGTAACAGTGGGCTCTACTTGGTGACATAGTGCAGTGCGTGTTTGGGGCTGTGGGGTGCTGGTGAAGTGGTGGCGATGAATAGTGAGCTTTTTGCTGTGCAATATGTTGACATAGCCGAGGCAACATGACACCATACGCTGGGAAGCGGGCGCGGCCGCTTCAGAAAATTGGTGCTTGACAAGAAGAGGGCAGTTGCATTACAGTGACTTTGATGGCTTCGGTAAGGATTGTAATCGTGGGAGCAGGCGGCTATGTTTTCCCGTTACGCCTTTCGATCGATATCCTATCCTTCCCCGAACTTCAAACCGCCACACTGGTCCTCTACGACACCAGCGCCGAAAACGTCAAACGCACGGCCGAGCGCGTCAAGCGCGTGGTCGTGACAAACAAGCTGCCTGCGAAGGTGGAGATTACCACCGACCGCCGTAAGGCGCTGAAGGACGCCGACTACGTGATTGTGGCCTTCCAGGTCGGCGGGATTGAGGCCTACAAACACGATGTCGAGATCCCTCGCCGCTATGGCATCGATCAGTGCGTGGGCGATACTCTGGGGCCAGGGGGTGTATTCCGCGGTCTGCGCAGCATTGCGGCGCTGACCGCAATCGTCCGCGACATGCAAGTCTTGTGCCCCGATGCGCTGATGTTGCAATACGCCAACCCGATGGCCATGAACTGCTGGGCCACAAATGGCATGGGTATTAAGACTGTCGGGCTGTGCCACAGCGTGCAGGGCACCAGCCAGATGCTGGTCAAGCGCGCTGGCTTCCGCTCCGACGATGTGGCCTTCAAGTGCGGCGGGATTAACCATCAGGCATGGTTCACGCATTTCACAAACCAAGATGGCAAAGACATCTATCCTAAAATCCGCGAGACCATGCTGCGCCAGAACCCGTCGCCGCTTGAGTTTGGGGCGAAAGGCAAGACCTCGGCGCGCAAGTTTATGCAGACTGGGGCCGATCACCACGTCGACGATGACATATATTATTACGAGCGGGTGCGTACGGAGATCCTACGCACATTCGGATTTTTTCATACCGAGAGCAGTCATCACGGCAGCGAGTACACTCCGTGGTTTCGCAAGGACACCCAGACTGTTAAAGCGTACATAAAGGCTCGCTGGGACTATTACGTGATTAGCAGCGGCCGGCAGACACCAGATCAGCAGCTCCGGCTCGAGGACATGATCGCGGGTCCGCTCGAGCGCAGCGAGGAGTACGGCTCGCTGATCATCCATAGCAGGGAAACCGGCCAGAAGCGCGTGATCTACGGTAACGTGCCTAACGACGGCATGCCCGGCGCTAAAGGCGCGCTGGCCATTGGTAATTTACCGGGCAACGCGTGCGTCGAAGTAGCGTGCCTGGTCGACCGCAATGGCATTCAACCCATCCTGCATGGCCTGCTGCCGCCCCAGTGCGCGGCCATCAACCGGACCAACATCAACGTGCAGGAGCTAGCCGTGCTCGGTGCGACCACGGGCGATAGGGATGCCGTGCACCAGGCCATCGCCATGGATCCGCTTACCGGCGTGCTCCTCACTCTGCCGCAAATCCGTATGATGGTGAGCGAAATGTTCAAGGCGGAGAAGAAGTGGTTGCCGCAATTCAAATGACACCCACTCCGACGCAGATGGAGACTGGCACTGCCAATCGCCCGATCTTGGAAGTCAAAGCGCTGCGGACTCACTTCTTTTTAGAGTCAGGCGTCGTACGCGCGGTGGACGGAGTGACGTTTTCGCTCATGCGCGGACAGACGCTGGGCATCGTTGGCGAGAGCGGTTGCGGCAAGAGCATCACCTCGATGTCGATCATGCGGTTGATTCAGAGCCGGCCCGGCAAGATTGTCGGTGGCGAGATCAACTTGCACATGAAGCAGACCGACCAGGTTGTTGATATAGTCAAGCTCGACCCAAACGGATCCAAAATGCGCAGTATCCGCGGCGCCGAAATCGCCATGATCTTCC
>SXGS01375969.1_pt1 | contig 12267 bp, 7 predicted proteins | sample 3174681 | NCBI WGS metagenome assembly SXGS01 (sample SAMN11356861, study PRJNA531348) | freshwater metagenome | isolation source: freshwater sample F1-80 | place: China: Fuxian Lake, Yuxi | collected 2017-12-25
GGGATCGTCAATGGAGGTGAGATTAGATCTAGGCCACCATCGTAATAAAAAAGGTAGTTGTAATTGCCCATAAATCCAAGTTCAGCTAGTTTAGCAGGATTTGGAGATTTTTTCGCTTCCATTAGCGCATATTCTGACCTGTTAACGGAGATAATTGCATCCATTTTTCCGTCGCTGTCTAGGTGCTCTTTGTAAATTTGATAGGTAAATTTTTCAGAATTAGGAATTCTCAACTGTAGTTTAATGTGTTCTTTGACATACGTATCTAAATCCTTTCCTTTTACAATCTTTTTTTTAGTTGAAAAAACTGATTTTTCTTTGTCAGAATCAGAACACGAATGCAACATAAAAGCTGCAAAGGCAAAAAGATAAAGTTGAGTTAATCCAGTCATAAATCTTGATTTAATTAAACAATAATTCATCAACAAAAAGCCATGTTGGATTCCCTTTGCCAAGATGCCAGTCGGGACAGACTCCTGGATTTTTTATTGTATATCGAATTGCTTTTATTGCCTTAGCTTTTGGAATTTTCATCGTAAATTCTTTGTTTTCTGGATTTTCTTCACCTTCTTCAGCTTTTGGAATTACAATAGGACTTAATTTTACAAAACTACTTCCATTTTCAGAAATCTCAATTTCAATTTGTGAGGGATAGAATATCCACGATTTTTGATCGCGAATTGTTGAAATTCCAAATGAGGAGAGTTCTATGGGGTCTTTAAATTTTACTTCTGCTTGAATGTCTGTACCAAAAAATCCCTGCCAATCTCCAGTTCTAAACTCATTCCCTCCCTGAATTTTATCGATTAACGAATTTTCGCCTGATGCAGCATATTGATTCGCATATGGAGTTTTAAGTGTAAGCTGAATGTTGGTCGCTTTTTTTGTCAATTTAGTTTTAACAATTGCACTTTGATATACTTTTTGTGGATTTATTCTTCTCTGTAACTTCATGTCAATTGTACTTGTTTTTTCAATTATGAAGGGTTTTTCATAGACAATCCAATCTCCATTATTTAATTTGTAAAATACCAAGAATTCATCTTGTTGATTTAATTTTATGAAATCAATACTTATTTTCATTTTGTCATCAAAAATCCGTTCCTCATTTACCAAATAGGGTGTAGGCACAAAAGTCAAAGGCATCTCAGATTCAGGTGATCCGGCAATCCACTTATCGCGCTCTAAAAGTGGGGTAGCACCCATTTCAAATTCGAGAATACCACCTTCGGTAAGTTCAGAGTGAGAAATATAACTGCGATTAATCAATCTGCCGTTTAACTTCAAAGATTGAACATACTTATTTGTTTCCGAATTATTTTTAGTAATAATTTGAAGAATTTTATTGTTTTCAAACTTCATTGTTATTTGATTAAAAAGAGGTCTCCCAATTTCGTAATATGGTTTTCCAGGTGCTACAGGATAAAAGCCCAAGCTACTTAATACAAACCAAGACGACATTTGTCCGCAGTCTTCGTTTCCCGAAAGCCCATCTGCCGAATTTGAATATAGTTCGTTCATTATTTTATCGACATAAAACTGGGTTTTATGAGGTGAATTTGTGTAATTATATAAGTAAGACATATGATGAGAGGGCTCATTTCCGTGCGCATATTGCCCAACTAAACCCGTAATATCTGCTTGCTCTCTTCCTGATAGTGCACTTGAGGTGTTAAATAAGCGGTCTAACCAAGTTTCTAGTGAATCTGCTCCTCCAATATTTTTTATAATTTCTTGAACTGCATGAGGAGCCGCCATTGAATATTGCCAACTGTTGGCTTCGGTATAATTAAAATTGACTTCACTTGGCTCAAAGGGAGAATACCATTGTGCTCCTCTTTTTGCTCTCATAAATTTTGTTTTCGGATCAAAAACATTCAAGAAATTAAAGGATCGCTCTCTAAATTCATTTTCAATCGAGGTATTCCCCATTTTTTTCGCCATCTCAGCAATACAAAAATCGTCGTAGGCATATTCTAAGGTGCGGGAAACAGATTCTGGTTCTTGGTCGGCAGCTATAAATCCTTGTTCTGAATAGAACCTTTTACCATACTCATCCATTTTTGCTGTTGCTACCATTGCTTCTAATGCAAGTGTCGTATCAAAATCTCTAATACCCTTTAAATAAGCATCAGCAATAACAGATACACTGTGATAACCAATCATACATTCTGTTTCATTACCTGCTAATTCCCAAACTGGAAGATCTTTTCCTTCTTTATATTGTCTTAAAAAAGTTGCAATAAACTCATTGGTTCTTTTTTCTTGCATCAAGGTAAAAAGTGGATGTGTAGCTCTATAAGTGTCCCATAATGAAAACACGGTATATTGTTTTTGATTGTTGGAAATAGTATGAATTAATCCATCTCGACCTCTGTAATTACCATTAACATCACTAAAAATATTTGGCGCCAAATAACTGTGGTAAAGAGCTGTGTAAAAAATAGTAGCTTTCTCTTTATCTTCAAACGAGACATTAATTTTCCCTAATTCATCATTCCAGTTTTTAACTGTTTTTGCTCGTGTTTCCTGGAAATTCCAATTTGGAATTTCTGTTAGCAGATTTTGTTTTGCACCACTTGTATTTGTTGATGAAATCCCAACTCGAAGTGATATTTGATCGGTATTACTTGGAAATTCTAAAAGTAACTTGTGTGTTCCTTTATCTTTAATTTTTGTTGATTTTGAAAATGGAACGGATGTTTCTAAATAAAAATAAAAGTGCTGTTCATTTGCCCATGCTTTTGAAATTCTTGCACCTTGAACTGCTGTGTCACCTAGAAGGGTAAGTTCATAATCTAACACTTTATCACGATGATCTAAATCAATAAGAATAAAGCGTTTTTCATCTTTATTTTGAAAAGTATATTCATGAAATCCTGCTCTTTCACTTGTAGTTAGTCGCACTTTTATATTTGGTTCTGTCAATAGCACTTCATAATATCCAGGGCTAGCTTTTTCACTATCGTGGTTAAATTTGGAACCGTATCCATTTTTATTGAGATAAGCAGGAATAACATTTGCATTTTTAGACTGGGGAACAATCAATAAATCACAATAATCTGGGACTCCTGTTCCACTTAAGTGAGTATGCGAAAACCCAAAGATTATCGAATCGGAATAATGATATCCTGAGCAACCATCCCAACCATCATATCGTGTATCGGGACTTAACTGAATCATACCAAAAGGAGCACTTGATCCTGGATAAGTATGTCCGTGTCCGCCTGTTCCAATAAAAGGGTTCACAAAAAGCGATGGGGAGTATGCAGTAATTTTATTTTCAATTTTATCTTGAATTTTATCGCTTATATCTTTGATTTTATCAATAGGATTTTGCCCGTAAAAAGATTGAAAGCTGCTCAAAATAAAAAACAGAAAATAATAATTTCTCATACTTTCAATTTACGTTTGTTTAATTTTAAGTAAGTCTTGTTTTTTTGAATAAAAAATGCCCACAAAATGCTTCCATTGTATTTTCTAAAAGTATGAGAATCCGCTTTTAATAATTTTCTTTTACCCAAAAATAGGAACAAGTTTAAATAAAGTGAAATATGAGCTTTTAAAACCGATAAACTGTGTTTTATTTTCCCTTCAAAAAGAAATTTTAGAAATGCTATGAAATCTATTGTCATTCTAGTAACTAGTTTTGGAAATAAAAATCCAGGATGATTCTTCACAATAAGAAACAAGTTATTTCTGAAGTTTAAGTATACTTTTCTATCCGAATTATAGGGTAAAGTCCCACCTCCGAGGTGAAAGACAACACTTTTAGGATTGCACTTTAAATCGTATCCTTTTTTTTGCAAGCGCAAGCATAAATCTATTTCCTCCATATGAGCAAAAAAGTCTTCGTCAAATCCGTCTGCCTCAAAAAATACAGAAGATTTAATGAGCATTGCAGCTCCTGAAGTCCAAGAAACTGCTATTTCGCTTTCATATTGAGCACAATCCTCTTCAACTGAATCGATTATTCTACCTCGACAAAATGGAAAGTAATGTTCATCAATAAAACCACCTGCGGCTCCAGCGTGTTCGAAACTACTTTTATTAAGATAAGACAGAATTTTCGGCTGACAAGCTACAACATTGTTGTCTTGAACGGAACTCAATAGGGGTTTTATCCAATTTTCAGTCACTTCAACATCATTATTCAGCAATAAAAAATACTCGAATTTGTCTTTTATTTTTTTTAGCGCCTCATTATAACCTCTTGCAAAGCCATAATTTTCATTGTTTTCGATAATTTGAATACTTGGGTGGGAATTTTTTAAGAAATCAATCGAGTCGTCTGTACTTGCGTTATCTGCAATCACAATTGTATGCTCCTCTTTAAAACGAATAACGCTTGGAAGAAAAGTCTCTAAATGTGTTTTTCCGTTAAAGTTAAGAATGACAATTGCAAGTTGATTCATTGTATTTTAATATTGTCGAAACAAGTCGCCACTGTTTGCACCCCAGGATTTTTGATTGAATTTATTTGGATCGTCAATGTCACCATTATTTGTGTTGCGTTTCGATAGAATTTGAGACCAAGCTGCATTTTTTAGTTCTCCTAAAAGATCAGAGTGTAAAAGTCGATATGCGCCATTTGTTAAATCTGGATTGTAAAAAATAAATCTTCGATTGCTGTACTTTCCTATTTTATCATACGTCCAAATTTCATATGGGTATTCGGAAGGAGAATTTTCCTTGACAATATGTGTGCTTGGAGCTCCATACTTTAGATAAACCCTTCCTCTGTCTGTTTCATGTCCATCTTGAAAATTATTTCCATACAAAGTTTCAACAAAATCAACTTGCATCTTATATTTTATCCATGCTTCGTAGCTATTTCCTTGAGCTGTTTCTTTCCAGAAAGCTTGAATGTGTTTGCGTGATTTTTCAATATTCTTCGATTTGAGTGTTGAAATGATATTTTTTATTTCTGCAGATCTGGCTATTGGAATTAAAGACGCTAAATAATAGCTAACACTATCCTCTTTTATAGAAGATTGAAAAGCTGGATCGATCAACATGTTTTCAGGATCAAATGTTTCTAAAATTTCATTTGAGCGATCAAAAGAGTAGGTGCTTTGGGCTAGTAAATCCATTTTAGGATTTATTAAATTAAGTTCGAGCCGATAAGAACCTGTTGGAACTTTTTCAATATCAATCATTTTAAAAATAGGAATGATGGTATCAGTAGAAAAGCGTGCAACACTAGTTAAATCCTCTAATACAAGATTTGTTTCTGTATCAATAATTTTATATAAAATTCCTGCAAGTGAATCAGTTAAAACTTGACTATTGTATATTTCAAAATAAATTGGAATTCTATTTATCTCTGTGGGAAAGAAATTTGAAATAAGGGGTACAATGTGAATACCTGATTTTTGAAAACTTGACTCAAGTTCAGATCTAAAGGCGTATTCAGCTATCTCAATATCGGATATTTTTGGCTTAGCTGAAAAATCTGCAATTGAAATTTCTTTTTCAGCACTTACTTTTGACTCAGTTCCAAGATCCGTGAATTCCATTTGAAGATTGTATTTTCCTGGAGGCAATACAAAACGCTTTACCTCATAAAAATCATCTTGAATACTGTCTTTTGAAATTGGAGAGGTAAGTACATAAGCATCATTTTTAAATTTCTTTCCGTTTTCTAAAATAGAAAATTGCAATGCGATTTTAGCTTGAATACCATCTTTTACAGGATTAAATTTTATTGAGGGACCAACAAATTGTAAGTATATTTCAATGTAGTTTCCAATTTCAGAATTGTAAAATTGCTTTGTATCTAAATATGCTTTTAGTTTAGCGCTTTGAGAAAAAAAACTGAAAGGAAGAAGAAAGAAAGAAAATAAAAAAAGGTTACGCATAAGTAATTTTAAAATAAAGTTAAGCATAAAGGCTTATTCTTCAATATTTAAACGTATTTTTTGGGTAAGCTGTCTATTGTAGGTCTCAATTAGAAATTTAAAATAGTTTTCAGTACTTTTTGTGATACACTTCGTGTAATGTTTTAAGCGGTGTTCAATGTGATCCTGGAGAACCTGCTGCAAAGCCAGGGCATGATCGAGATTTTTTGAACTTTCTTTAATGGCTTTATAATGATTATCTAAAGAATATTCAATGGCCATTTTTCCTTTTAATCCTTGATCCAAACAATCAAAATAAGATTCTTTTATACTAAATGAATCAAGAATTTCAGTATTAACTATCTTTTCAAATCCTTTTGGAAATTCAAATTCTATTTCAAATTCCATGTCCTCTAATTCTGAAATACGAGATTCTAAAAAGCGATCAGGGAATTTAAAAGCATCTTGCCAATTAATGTAATCTTGCCAAAATCCAAAGCGACGAACGTTATTTCCTAAGTCAATGATTTTAAAATCACTTTTATCGGGTAATTTTCTTGAACCCCTTCCAATCATTTGATGGTACAAAGTAAGAGAACGAGTTGCACGATTTATGATAATTGACTTTACTGTTGGTTCATCAAAACCTGTTGTAAGAATTCCAACAGAGGTAAGAATAGCATTTGGCGTTTCTTTGAACCAAGATAAAACATCTTTTCTGTCTTTATCGCTAAATGTCGAGTCTAAATGTCGGATATTGAATTTTAGTTTTTTAAAGGATTCTTCAACGCGCCGTGATGTTTCAATTCCAGCATTAAAAATGAGCGTTTTATCGCCAGCACAAACTTCCTCATAGGCAAAAATTAGTTTTTCTTGCATGAAATAATTGCTATACAAAACATCGGAGCTTCCGATTGTGAAATCACCATTAGAACCTATTTTTAAACCATGAAGATTTACATCATACGAATAGGTTTCTGCATTTGATAAGTAGGCTCCTTCAATAAGATTTGAAATGGACTCGCCAACTAATAATTTTTTGTAATTATCTTTTAATGGTAGCGCTTTATTACTGCTTAAGGGCGTTGCAGTAACTCCAAGTATATTGCTCTCATTGTAGAATTGAAAAATTTTTCGAAAGCTATTGTAGTGAGCTTCGTCAACAATAACCAGACCTATATTTTGAATGAAATTTTCGTCCTCATGGAGGCGGTTATTTAGCGTTTCTACCATTGCAATAAAACAACTAAAGTCAACTTGATCGTCCAAGTTTTTGACTTCCGAGTTAATTACTTTATTATCTACCCCAATTGCGTTTAATTGCTTTGAAGTTTGGACAGATAGCTCAATTCTATGAGTAAGAATAAGAACTTTCTTTCCCCATTCTTCAATGTACTTTTTTGCTATTGCTGAAAAAATTACTGTTTTGCCACCACCAGTAGGAAGTTGATACAATAAATTAAAATCTGCTCCATTTTTACGAAGTTCATTTAAAACATTGTTTACTGTGTTTTCTTGAAAAGGATAAAGTTTTTTTGCTTCGTAGAGATCTAAATCTATCATTTGTAATTTTAGAGATTTGCAAAAATACTCCCTTTATTTGGTTCTTGCATAATAATGTGTCTTATTTTTTTAGAACACACTAATTGGCAGTAAATAAATAATGATTTATAAAAAAAATCTTCTAGCTTATTTTAGTCTTAAAAAACAATAAACGGAATTCTATATGGTTTTAGGCTATTAGATACAAATGATGCAAAATATTTCCCTGAAGAAAGGTTCATTTCAACAGTCTCACTTTTATTAATCTTAAAACTTTGAATGTTTCTCCCGTAAACATCATATATGCTAACTTCATTTGTTTCATCACTAGAAATTAAGATACTGAAACTGCCATTATTAGGATTTGGAAAAATTGAATATTGATCAGCATTTATTTCAGAAATAGTTGTTGTTTGAATTGTCAAGTTTAAAACTTCTAGAAAACAGTCTGAGGATAAGTACTCATACTCACCAGATTCAGTATACGTTATGCCATTTACCGACCAAAAATAGGGTGCAATTGTGTCAATAATTGTAATATTTGTTATTGGTTGTCCTGAAATTATCCAATTACATGTATCATTATCAAAGGTGGCAATTTCATAACATGCTAATGAGGGTTGTATTGGTTGAGTGCCACTTACATCCCAAGAACAAGATGCGGTGTTAAACGCTGCTGTTTCGTAGCACGCGAGTGTTGGTTGTAAAGGTTGAGTGCCACTTACATCCCAAGAACAAGATGTGGTGTTAAACGCTGCTGTTTCGTAGCACGCAAGTGTGGGTTGAGCAGGTTGCGTGCCACTTATTACCCAAGCACATGAATCTTCAACATAAACAGCATTTTCGTAACATGCAAGATTACTTGGTGCATTAACTTGATCAACAACATATACAGATGTATCCAAGACACAACCATGGATGTCAGTAATTTGAACATAATACGTATTTGTTGAAAGCATAGTATCTAGAAAACCAATATAATTGTTACTCCAGGTAGCTGTATATGGTGACTGACCACCCTGAACGTTTAGTTGAACCGATGCATCATTAGATAAGCAGCCATTCGAAATTATAAACGAAGGCACGATAGGATTTGACATATTCATTGCGGCCAAGACGGCTTGGTAAGAATCCAATCTTCCAGCACCTATTAATCCAGCATAAGGTAAATTTAATGAGTCAAGAGGGAAAGATGTATTTTTTAGAATATTTTCTATGTCAGCATTTGATAAGCATTTGTTGACGGAGAGCATCAATCCAATAGTACCACTCACATAAGGTGCAGCAAAAGATGTCCCACTAGTATTTATAAACCAATTTGCCGCAGGATTTACAGCAACAGCATAACCCGGCGCTGCCAAATCAACAGAGTCGTTATGATGATGGGTTGAAGTAGGATTGCCAAAATTGAAAACATCTTCATGATTATTTGTTGGGCCGACAGATGTTACAGAAATAACATTAGCATAAGAAGCTGGATAAACGTAGTTGCCAGAACACGTAATTCCGTTACCTGCAGCTGAAACAATAATGGATCCGTTTGCAACAGCTTGGTTTATCACATCCTGCTCGAGCTGACTGTAAAAACAACTACTTGCCCAACTCACATTTATCACATCAGAACCTGCTTGTGATGCTAATAGAATATCGTTATATGTCATTTTGTAAAGGGCCATGCTTGTATTGAAGCCAATAGAACTTAAACCTTGACCGTTATCCGTATTTCCTGAGGCTGTAATTGCAACAGCAGTTCCATGTGTTTGTGTTTGATTTATTGTTGTATCGTAATGGAAAGTAACACCACCAACCAACTCTATGTTTTGTTCGTAATAATCTTGATCACTGATAGCAATAATTACGTTTGTATCTCCTTGTGTTAGGTCCCAAGCTTGAGGTGCATTTATAAGGTAAAGTGCATAATCTGAAATTTCAGGATTATTCAAATCGTTTGGTATATAAAGTGGCTGGTATATTGGACCTCGCTCTATACTGTAAATATCTTCAGGTATATTTTTGGTTGCTTTTTTAAACTCTTCTAGAGTACAATTGCATTCCATTTCATAAATCTTGGAAAGTTCGATATAAGTACTTGAAGGAAGCGCCTTTTTAACGTTTTTAACAGATAAATTATTACTTAGTTTAATCCAAGTAGGAGATTGAAAAATAGCTTCATTCTTAGCCTTAAACCAAATTACGTTTGTTTGAGAAAAGGAAAATGATATCGAAAAAACAAAAACAAATAAAAATAAGTATTTAAATATTTTCATGAATTAAATTTTAAAAATAGATTTATAATCTACAAAATTAAGTTATTCCTATTTAATCGCAGTAATTTTAATTTAAATTATTTCAAGAGAATTTTAGTTTAAAACCCTATCTTTGCGCTCAAATTAAAAATTATGCCAACAAACAGAACTTTTACAATGTTAAAGCCCGATGCAATTGAAAACGGACATATGGGGAAAATCGTCGATATGATTATAAAAGCAGGTTTTCAAATAAAAGCAATGAAATATACAGTTTTATCTGTTGACCAAGCGAAAGAATTTTATGCTGTTCACTCTGAACGACCTTTTTATGGAGAATTAGTTGAATACATGACATCAGGTCCAATTGTCGCTGCAATTTTAGAAAAAGAAAATGCTGTGACAGATTTTAGAGCTTTAATAGGAGCGACTGATCCAGCAGAAGCAGCTGAAGGTACTATACGTAAATACTATGCTGAAAGTAAAGGAAGAAATGCCGTACATGGTTCAGATTCTGATGAAAATGCTACAATTGAAGGTGAATTTCATTTTTCTCCTTCTGAGATTTTTTAATTTTACATATATAAATTTTGTTAAAGACTGCCAAGGCGGTCTTTTTTATTGAGTTAAAATTGATATGAACAATCAAGAAGCCATTGAAAAAAGAAGAACCTTTGGGATAATTTCCCATCCGGATGCTGGTAAGACAACTTTGACTGAAAAGCTCTTGTTATTTGGTGGCGCTATACAGACTGCAGGCGCAGTTAAAAATAATAAGATTAAAAAAACTGCAACCTCAGATTTCATGGAAATTGAAAAACAGAGAGGAATATCTGTTGCTACATCTGTTATGGCATTTGAGTACAAAAACAAGCAAATAAATATTCTCGATACACCTGGTCACAAAGATTTTGCCGAAGACACTTTTAGGACTTTAACAGCGGTTGACAGTGTTATTTTAGTAATTGACTGCGCAAATGGAGTAGAGGAGCAGACAAAAAAACTAATGGAGGTTTGTCGCATGCGTAAAACGCCAGTAATTATTTTTATAAATAAGATGGATCGAGATGGAAAAGATCCTTTTGAACTCTTGGATGAATTAGAGCAAACACTTGATTTAAAAGTACGACCATTGACTTGGCCAATTGGAATGGGCGATCGATTTCAAGGTGTTTATAATATTTATAAGAAAAGCTTGAATTTATTCTCAGCAAATAAAACAAGAATCGCCAATGATCTTGTTTCGATTTTAGACATGAACGACAAAAGTTTAATAGATATTATTGGAGAAAAGCCAGCAGATGAATTACGGGATGAATTAGAGACGATAGAAGGAGTTTATGATGTTTTTAATCGTGAAACTTATTTAAGTGGTGATGTCGCTCCTGTTTTTTTTGGCTCAGCTGTTAATAATTTTGGAATTCAAGAATTACTAGACACTTTTTGTGATATTTCTCCATCGCCGCGCGGAAGAGAATCAGATAAAAGAATGGTAGAACCAACTGATGCTAATTTTTCAGGATTTGTTTTTAAAATACATGCGAATTTAGATCCTAAGCACAGAGATAGAATTGCCTTTTTGAGAGTTGTTTCAGGGAAATTTGAGCGAAATACATTCTATTACCATGTTCGCAATGAAAAGAAAATGAAATTTCCGAATCCCACCTCATTTATGGCGCAAGACAAAAGTGTAATTGATGAAGCATTTCCAGGAGATGTTGTAGGCTTGTATGATACAGGTAATTTTAAAATTGGCGATACAATGACCGAAGGCGAAATCATGATGTACAAAGGAATTCCAAGTTTTTCACCTGAAATTTTCCAAGAATTAGAAAATTTAGACCCACTTAAATCCAAACAATTGGAAAAAGGTATTCGTCAGTTAATTGATGAAGGTGTAGCACAATTGTTCATCCAACAACCAGGAAATAGAAAAATTGTTGGAACTGTCGGTCAACTCCAATTTGAAGTAATCAACTATAGGCTAATACACGAGTATGGAGCGAATTGTCGATTTGTTCCTCGAAATTACTTTAAAGCTTGTTGGATTACAAGTGACGATAAAATTCAATTAGAGAACTTTAAAAGAGCAAAAGCGAATTTTCTTGCAGTTGACAAAGATGAAAATCTTGTGTTTCTTGCAGAGACAACTTTCTTACTTAGCATGGCTGAGCAAGATTATCCCGATATAACTTTCCATAAGTCTTCGGAATTTATGTTAGAATTAACAGATTAAAAAAAAGCCATTTAAAAAATGGCTTTGGAAATTTATTCTTAGTTTTTTTCTTTTTTACTTTCCTTTCTCTTTTTTATTTTCTTCTTTTTTTTGGCTTTCTTTTTCTGTTTTTCCTCTAAGGCCGTTAACTTTAGTTTTTGCTCATCATTTAATATATCATTAATCATGGATTTTCGCGCATCACGAATTGATGAAATAGCATTTCTTTTTTCATCCTCATTCATTTTTGATATACGAATAGCTTCCATTTTTTGATTGATACCAGTTTGGATAGTTAAAAATTTACTTTTTTGTTCTTCACTTAGATTTAATTCTTTTGCGAATTTTTGAGTTTGAGCAATAGCTCTCTCTTCTGGTGATTTTTCCTTTTGAGAAAAAATAAGTGAGTGAATGAAAAGAAAAA
>SXGS01204838.1_pt1 | contig 12265 bp, 12 predicted proteins | sample 3174681 | NCBI WGS metagenome assembly SXGS01 (sample SAMN11356861, study PRJNA531348) | freshwater metagenome | isolation source: freshwater sample F1-80 | place: China: Fuxian Lake, Yuxi | collected 2017-12-25
CCGAAGATTCGAGTTCTTTATCTTACTTATTAAAACCCCAATGAACCGAAGTTCATCTGGGACCCGAACACTTATTTCAACTAGCTATTTAGTTTTCAAAGAACGAAATTTTTACAAGGACCGATTTTTTATCAAAACTCGATTTTTACGTCAAGTTTTTTTCGAATCTTTCTTGCTGATTTTATTCAGCTTTCGGACTCATCAGTTTTTGCAAGGACCGACTTTTTATCGAAGTCGCTTTTTCAAGTCAACTTCTTTTTTGAACCGTTTTGCTGATTTATTTTCTCAGCTTTTCAGTTCGTCGATTCTTTTGCAGGGACCGAGTTTTTATCGAAGTTACTTTTCGTCGTCAACTTCTTTTTCGAATCTTTTTTCTGATCTCTCAGATTTTGATTCGCTCGATTTGCAAGGACCGTTTTTTATCAAATCGCCGATTGTTACGTCAACGATTTTTTTCGATTTTTCAGAATCATTTCGCCGGTTAAGGCTACTTTCGATTCTCGGGAAATCAGGGTTAGTCCGCTCCCTCCCGCGATCGCGCTTCACTCATTCGAAGACAGGTTGGCTGTGCCGTTTAGTCTCTCGTTTTTGTTAGCGCGAAGTTCGATTTCTATTTGAGTTCAACTTTTCGGTCAAACTCTTTTTTCTTTTTCTTTCGAGGTGCTTACTTTCGTTAGCTTTTCTCGAAACAACCTCACCTAAGTGAGGAGAAAACTGGTGGAGGCAACAGGGATCGAACCTGCGACCTTCTGAATGCAAATCAGATGCTCTCCCAGCTGAGCTATGCCCCCAGATTTGAAATCGAAGAGGCCCGAATCTGCTAGAACGTGGCCTCTTCGTCAAAGGTTTTTTACCGATAAATCTGATTTTTGTGGCGTGATTCTTTGCGCGGACGCGTCAATGCAAACTAAAGCGGCAAAATAGCCGCGTTTTGCTGGCGATATAAGCAGATGAGGTCAGGATGCAATCTTCGTAAAGGCTGAGGGAATACGTGCAAGCCACGATCTTTCGTTCGAGAGATCAAATCCTACGGCTTCGCCACCCGTGAGAACGGCTTCGAAAACGCGCTTTAACACATTTAATTCATGCGAATCTGGGCCTGCCGAATGAAGTGCGTCCTGAATGGCTTCAAAGACGTTTACAACATCCGGAGTGGTGACAACGCGAGGGAGCTTAGAGACGTCAAGGCCCTTGGGGGCCGCCGGTTTGAATCCAATTAGTGTGTCTGTAAGAAGAATTTTATGTCCGGACACGAAGTTCACCTGAATAAACTCTTCTCCTTCCGTGTCGGACCGGAAGAGGACGTCCTCGATTTGCTCGGTTTCTATATCAATGGATTTGCCATCCGCCGACTGATGGATTCGCGCTTTGCACTCGCTGACGCTGTAACCACGAAGGCCACTGCTCTGCTCAACGAAGACCAAGATGTCGCTGAAGAACTTCTGTTGTTTGCCGGAACCAGGTGCGCAGTCCAAAAAGCCTCCATCGGGATGCTATTCAGAAAACCTATCGTCGTGGGTGGTAGATCACTTAAGGTCCAGAAGTAGCGTGGGACCATTTAGGTAAGGTGGCCTGTTTAATTACGAAACGAATTGGGGTACAGATGAGCCAGATTCCTATAAGATTGAATAAGTTCAATACGATCGCGCACTAAGGTGAGTACCCGAATGGTTGTGACAAGATGGCAAGCGCCGGTGCTTCCGACGCCAGAACAAATCAAGATGATCTTCCAAGCGGAAGGGTTAAATACTGCTGAAGAGGTCTTGTCGCCGAAGATGGTGATTCCGGATCACCGACATCCTTTTGATGAGGTCCGCGTAGTGATGTCGGGCGCTCTCTTCATGAATATCTCCGGGAACCAAATCCTGCTTCGCGCTGGGGATCGAATCGACATTCCGGCCAATACTCGTCATTCAAAATCAGCTGAAGGCGACGAGCCGTGCATCTGTATCGTAGCCAACCGACCGTTTTAATTTAGGATTTTAACCAAGCCAGGTACTGGCGAATATTCTTTTCGAAGCCGTGGTCCGTGGGCTCGTATAAAGAGACGTCGCCGAGTTCCTCAGGCAGGAATCGCTGAGGCTGGTATCCTTTTTCGCCATCGTGGGAATATTTATAACCTTTCCCATAGCCCATCCCCTTCATAGTCGCCGTTTTCGCGGATCGTAAAGATAAGGGTACGGGTACGGTTCCCGTTTTTTCTACTAGGTCTTGGGCAGCCTTGAGAGCCATGTAGGAACGATTGGATTTTGGAGCTGACGCTAGATAAGTCGTCACTTGGGCTAGCGAAATGGCGGCTTCGGGCCAACCAACTAATTCGACCGCCTGTAATCCGGATACGGCGAGCGTGATCGCGCGCGGATCAGCGTTTCCGATATCTTCGCTGGCTAGAATCACGAGTCTACGAGCAATGAAAACCGGGTCTTCTCCACCCTTGATCATTCTAGCTAGATAATAAACTGCGGCATCGGGATCCGAGCCTCGAACACTCTTAATGAACGCCGAGATCGTATCGTAGTGCTCGTCAGCCGTTTTGTCGTAGCGGAGGGTTGGTGCGTCTAGAAGACGCGAAAGCTCTTCGGTTTGTAGTGGCCATGTGGATTCGTTCGGCGAAGCTTTAAAGCTCAGGATGATTTCCATGAGGTTCAAAAGCCGGCGCCCGTCGCCATCGGCGTACTGAATGAGACGCGAGCTGGATTCCTCATCAATAAGCGCCGTGAGCTCATGGCCGCGAAGAGCGCTGGCGCGTTCTGCGAGGATTTTGAGTTCGTCATCTCCCAAACGCTCGAAAACCAGGATTCGGCAACGACTCAGAAGGGCAGAATTGATCTCGTAGCTCGGATTTTCGGTTGTTGCGCCAACGAGAACTACGTCGCCCTTCTCAACAAACGGCAAGAGAACGTCTTGCTGGCCTTTGTTGAGCCGATGGATTTCGTCGATGAAAAAGAGGGTTTTCCGGCGTTGTTCGAGCCGCTTTCTTCTCCCTTGCTCTCCAAGTTCCCGCAGGGTTTTTGCGCCGGTTTCTACGGCGTTTACCATCAGGAAATCAGCATCGACCTTCTGAGCTAAAAGAAGGGCGAAGGTTGTTTTTCCAGTTCCGGGTGGTCCCCAAAGGATCAAACTCGGAATTTGGCCTGAATCAATGAGTCGACGCCAAGGGGCTTTCTCCCCTAATAGCTTTGGCTGGCCCAACATTTCCTCAAGCTTTTTGGGACGCAGGGCCTCGGCAAGAGGCTGGTGGCTCGGAGATTCTTTGTCGGAGAAGGAAAAAAGATCCATCGCCCCTGGGTTTAACGTTTTCCCGGGGGCAGGAGCAAGATGAGTTTCGGTCTTAAGATCCGTAATACATGAACGTGGCGCTCGTTCGCGCTCTTACGAAACGCAGCTTGCCCTCGGCGTCTTCAGCTGAGCCGATGAGTTCGATCGTAATCCGACCGCGGAAAGATGCTGTTTTGTTTCCATCTGTAAGCGTAACCGGACCGATTGGAAGACCGCACGCAATCTTGCGGGTAGCGGCGTTCGAAATGATCGTTGTAGGACCTGTGAGTGTTGCTTGATTGGATTCAAGGAGCATTGTGATTTCGTCGGATGACAACTCGAACTCTTTTACGCCGTCCGGAAGGCCTGAGCCTTCAACTTTGACCCGGATGCCGGCCACGTAGAGGATTTCTTGATTTTCCCACACCAAGCTGAACGCATTGAAGGTGGCAACGGGACCCCTCACCGAGCGCTCGAGGTAGCCGGTTGACGCACGGTTTGCGTAGTCCAAACAGTTTGCGCTGGGACCGGGCCCAAGAAGAACGTCGTTAGATGGTTTCACGGCTATGGCGATACCTTTGCCTGGATCTTCTTTCGATCCACAACCGGCCGAAATCGCCGCGGCCGCGATCACGACGGCAGCTCCTTTTAGGATATCGGCTAGTTGGCTCCTCATAACGAAGTCTCCTTCTGGATAGACTTTTCGGCATTTAGGATCCGAGGCGTTAGGAAAACCAGCAACTCGTTCTTCTCGTTCGTTTTCGTGTGGTTTTTGAAGAGCCAGCCTACGACCGGGATGTTTTTCACCCACGGGAACCCTTGCTCCCCTTCATTCGTATCGGATTGATACACGCCACCGATCACGGCTGTGTTTCCGTTTCGAACTAGGACTTTCGTTTTAGCTTCACGAGCGTTGATGTCGGGTTCCTGACCGCCGACGCGGTTACCGGCAAACTGACGAGTCACGTTTACTTGCAGGATGACGTCGTTTTCCGATGTCACTTGAGGAACAACATCGAGTTTTAATGGAACTTCTTGGTACGTAACGGAGTTCGTGACGGTTCCGCCGGTCGTCGATGTCGAGTTAACCGGGATCTTAGTACTTTGGTTGATCGTCGCTTGTTCGTTGTTAAGAACGACGATTCGAGGTGAAGAGATGATCTTCACTAAGTCGTTTCGTTCCGCAAGGCCGAGCCGGGCTTGGATATCGCCGAAGATATCGAACTGGCCAAAACGGAAGTTCATCGCGGCAGTGCTCGTCGTCGGGAGACGGAGGTTGAAATCCTGACGAAGCGTTTGGTTGCCGAGGGCAACTTCAGCACCGGAGTAACCCCAGTTGATTCCGAAATCGCGGCTGAAAGTTTCGCGAGCTTCGATGATCTTCGCTTCGATCAGGACCTGCAGCGGAGGAAGATCGAGCGTGCGGACGAGATTCGCTACGCGATCGAGAACATCTGGCGTATCGGTCACAAGAAGCGAATTCGTGCGGGCGTCGGAGACGACTTTTCCACGGCTCGACAAGAAGGGTGTTACTTGCTTTTCCATATCGGCTACTTTTGCGTAACCGACGGGGATAACTTTCACTTTGAGCGGTTCGGCTGACTTTTGTGCGTCAGCAACTTTCTTTGCCGATTCCATTTCTTTTTGAAGAGCGTCGTAGGGAGCAATTCGCAAGATAGTGCCTTGGCGAACGTAGCCGAGGTTTCGCGTCTTCATCACCAAGAGTAGAGCTTGATCCCAAGGGATTTGGCGAAGTTTGAGCGAGATGTTGCCTTCAATTTCACCAGCCAACACCAAGTTTGCGCCACTTTGCTCGGCGATCAAATTGATGACTTCGCGAACGGGAGTGTCGCGAACTTCGATCGAGATCGGTTTACCGTAGAACTTCACATTATCGTAATTCGTACCGTCGACGGAAGAAGCCGGAAGAATGCGAGGATCACGCGAATCGGTTGAGCGGCGGCTTCCTCCCGACTCGCCAGTTGATTCGGCACCATCATCGGATCCGCCAAAGTCAGAGCCTGCGACTTCCCCTGTTTCTGTGCCGAGTGTTGAACTCTCATCAAGCTCCGTTGCGCTGTCGACAGCCGTGAGCATGAGCGCGCGACCTTCTTGCTTTACGTCAGCACGCATCGGTGAGCGGAACTGAACAACAACTCGTACAGTTGATGAGCCTTTGTCCTGGTAAGCGTTGATCGAAGAAATCGATTGGTTGAAGTCTTTGGTGACGTAGGGACGCTTCAGCTTATCGGGAAGCTGCGCGTTTGCGATTTCGATGATCGCCTGACTCTGCGCGGGCACTTCGCGCGTGTGGTAAGTCGCGGGTGACGACGTTTCAACAACGACCGTCCCGCCTCCTTTACGTGCGACATAGCGAATGTCGGAGATGCTCGTTTCAGCGAAGTTTCCGCTGAAACTGCTCGAAGGCTGTGTGTTCGAGACAGCCGGTTCAGTCGCGATCGCTGGTTCAGGATTCGAAGGCGAATTCGTCGCTGCGGCTGGAGTTGCCTGGGAGCCTTCATTGAGCGGCTGACCGAGTTCTTCGAGCGCGAGCTCTTGCGACAGACCACCGCCCGCTTCGGGAGCGGCCGCTTGCTGCGAAGGAGTGTCGGAGCTTTCTTGGGAAAAATCGCCTTCAGCGGAGACTTGCCCTTCGGCATCCACCTCATCTTGTGCTTTTTCCGAAGAGGTGCAACCAGGTGTTGTTGAAAGGGCTGCAATCGCGAGAGCGATCGTTGCGCGCGTGATCCAGCGCTTGGCAAGCAGGTTCGTCATCCTAAACACTCCTAGGTCGCCGTACTAGCGACCACGCAGTCATTGTCTCACAGTTTTATTTGGCAATCTTCACGACTTGAGCCGTGGAAATGAGTCGGCCTTCCTGTTCCATGGTCTCGACAACTACGATTTCGCCTTCCCGGATGACGGCAACATAGCCGTTCCGCGGGCCAATCTTGGCGTTGGGCCCGATGATGTGGATCTGTCCGCTCGGATCTTTGAGCATGGCTTTGGGCGAGCGCACATCCCACATGATTCCCATTAAACGAAATTGATTGAGTTCATACCGCTGAAGCGGCAAGAGTGGGAGGTGAAGCTGCCCTTGCGCCATCGGCTTATCGTCAATGGGAAGCGAAAACGGATCTCGACGTCCACGAGGATCGTAGTCGAACGGATCCATGAAGCCGGCGAAGATATTCGTTGCGCCAGCCGGTGCGGATTCGGTTTTGGTGATGACGGAATCGGCCGCATTTTTTGCGGACTCCCCGCTCGACGGAGCACTCGGCGGCGATGCGGTCGCCGGATCTGCCGGAGCCGCGCCGTTTTGCGCAAATGCAGCCGATGCCATCGAAATCAAAAGCGCCGAAAGAAAAGACTTACTGAGGGCTTGGCGCACTTGCACCTCCCGCAGCGTTGGCTTTGTCGTCGATGACCTTGATCGTCTTCGTATAACGGTAATTCACGAGAGTTCCGTTAAAGATGAGCTTAGCGACCTCTTGATCGCCGACTCGTTCTCCGAGCATTTCGACTTTGTCGAAGGTCATTAGCCTAGGGACGCGAGATAGGTACGAAAGAAACATCACGATTTGCGAGAAGCTTCCTTCGAGTGCGAGATTCAGACGATACATTTCGTAGAAGTCGGCTTTTTCTGATCCGGCACGAGGTTCGGTCTTCGTTAGTTTCGCACCGGATTTGGCTGCGAGATCCGTCACGAGGGTGACCATCTCTGCCGTACTCGCCTTTTCAGGCATGAACTCGACGATCTTCGTGAATTGTTCGATCGTGTCGCGAACTTCGCGTTCGAACCTGTCGGCATTGGCTACGGCTTCTTTTGTTTTCTTGAGCTGCTTTTCGGCATCAGCAAGCTCTTGGCTCGCGATGGCGTATTGAGATTGGAGGGTTGAGCCGTCATCGTAAAGAGCGGCCCAGTAGACGCCTCCAGCTAACAGCATGCCGAGGAAAACTTTTCCCCAAGAAAGATTCGCAAGTTGAGCGACGGTTGGATTCATAGCTGCGCCTTAATCCTGTTTCCCGATGCGGAAGTCCATCTCGAACCTCTTCACCGGACCGCTTGCCAAATTTTCTTGCACGGTGCTCTTAGGCTCGACGCGCGAGAAAGACACGGAGTTCTCAAGTGCGCGGATAAATTCCGTTACACCGGTTTCTGAACTCGAATAGCCTTCAAGCTTCACGACGTTGCCTTCGATCGAAACCTTTTTTACCCAAGTGCGATTCGGCATCAGGCTTTGAAGGGCATCGAGTGCTTTGACTTCACGTAAACGAACCCGCGCGAGGTTGCGGACTGCTTCGATTTCTTTCTCAACTCGGGCTTTTTCTTTGTTGAAGCGTTCAACCCGTGGCCCTGTATCGCCGTACTTCGACTTTTCGGCCTGGATCTGTTGGACCTTTTGCTGCTGCTGAATCAAGGCTTCTTGCAGCGACGTCAAGTTGAAGTATTCGTAGATGTAGAGTGCGATCGGGAGCACGAGGAAAGCCGCAACTTTGAGCGCTACTTGCTTTTGCGCGTCGTCGCTCAATGACATCGCTGCGCCGCCACCGCCGCCGGCAGCGCCAGCTGCTTCGAGCGAGGCGCCTCCCTGGGTCATTCCGAGATTGCGAAGAAGGTTGATCTTGATCATTAGTCAGTCTTCCTTCTCAACGCCAAACCTAGAACAACGGGGCTGATCGCTTTGATCTGCTCGATGTAATCCGGAGTGAAAGCTTTTTGGTCGTACTGTAGTTTCGAGAACGAGTTGATCATCTCGAACGGAAGGCCTGTCGTTTGGGCGATCTGCTCAACTAATCCAGGGAGATAGATGCTGCCGCCGCTGACAAAAAGTTTCGTAATCGGCGATCCACCTGCCGTAGCGGCATAGAACTCAAAACTATTCTGAAACTCTTGAATCACCTGTTCCGTCGTTGCCGCGATGATCGAGTTCACTTCATCAGGAACGGCTTGGCCCATCGAGGCGCTGACTTTGAGCGATTCAGCTTCTTCGGGGCTAACGCCCATGCCTTTTGCGATTTCGTTCGTATAGATCGTGCCACCGACGTTGATGTCGCGGCAGAAGATCACTTGGCCCTTCTCGACGATCACAAAGTTCGTGAGTCCGGCGCCGATGTTCAATAGCGCCACCGCCCCGTCGAGTTTTCCGTAATTGAGTTCAAACACATTTGCGAGCGCGAATCCTGCGACATCCATGATGGCGCACTTGAGCCCGCCCGACTCAAGACACTCAAGAAAACGGAACAAGTATTCTTGTTTAGCCGCGACGAGCAACACGTCCATGTTTTCGGCGCCACCCTCGAGGATGTGGTGCTCTAAACTGATCTCATTGACGTCGAAGGGAATGTATTGCTCGGCTTCCCACTTGATTTGTTCCGCAACGAGCTTGGGCTCCATCTTTGGCATCGCGATCTTCTTCACGATGACCGAGTTGCCCCACATACCCGTGACAGCTTGTTTGCGTTTTGATTTTGCGATCTTGAGCAAGCTCTCGATCGCTTGACCAACGCCGCCGACGTCTTGGATTTCACCGCCGTCGACGATACCGGGATTGAGTGGATAAACTCCGAACTTGCGAAGGATAGGACCGCGCGAAGTCTGATCGATCTCGGCCAACTTGATGCTGCTCGTGCCTATATCCAGAGCTACGAGTTTATTGCTACCGAAAAGGAACATGTCTCCCGAGAGCCTTTCAACGCCATCCTTGGCGCGCTTTACGCAAGACCTTCGGCGGAGCGAAAGTCTTACGTTATTCAAACCTATGAATCTGTTATTAAATTACACAGGAGCGCCGCAGGATTGTCAAATTTGCGCAGGTCGTGGAAAGGCGCAATCAAAGCCCGTGGAGCGCGAGATACCACTCGCTCCACTTAGCTCCTCCGAGAAGAAGATAGATCAACGCTGCACCAGCAAGGTAAGGACCGAAGGGAATGGGTTGTTGCATCCCGCCCTTCGTCCGGGCCGCAAGTGAAATGCCGACGATACTGCCGAGCAAACTTGAAACGAGAATGACGACGGGAATGGCTTTCCACCCGAGGACGGCGCCGATCCATCCAAGAAGCTTGATGTCTCCCCCGCCCATGCCTTCTCGATTGCGAAACACGTAATACAGATACGCGATCGCCCATAAGAATCCCGCACCGAAGAATGCTCCGATCAACGCGTCCATAAAAGGTCGCTCGGGATTGAGGGCGGCACCGATGAGTCCAATCACGATGCCGCTTAGAGTGAACTTATCAGGAAGAATCATGTGATCGATATCGATGAAGCTTGCGGTCACGACACCGAAGATGAAGAGAAGGGCCTCGACGAGAGTCCAGGTGGGGCCGAGAACATAACCGGCGGCCGCAAAAAGCAGAGCCATGATGAGCTCGACGATAGGATAGCGGATGGAGAAGCGGGCTCCGCACTCCGCGCACTTCCCGCGCAACCAAAACCAAGCAAAGATCGGCACGTTGTTGTACCAGCGAACCGGCTTCTTACAACTTTGGCAGTGGCTGCCGGGCCAAGCGACGCTTTCTCCGCGCGGCATCCGGTAGATCACGACGTTCGCGAAGCTTCCGAGCACGGCGCCGAGAAAAAAGAGCGTTGGGATCAAAATGACCGGTTCGAAAAATTCAGACAAAATCGCGTCTCCTGAAAATGATCGAAGTAACGGTCATGAGCACGAGGATCCAACCGATCGCGTAGCCGGTGGAAGCGAGAACTTCCGAAGCCGGAACCTGCAAATCGTAGATAGGCGCCGAACGCCAGTTGAACTTCTCGAAGTTGGGCATTGTCTTCGCGACAAATGTTCCGGCGCTTTTGAATGCAGTCGAGTTGCTCTTCTTGATGAAATAGTCGAGCGAATCAACCCAATGGCCGATCAAGAACAAACTCGCGGAGAAGATAATCGTCATCACGGGGCGCGAGAACGTGCCGAAGAAGAGCGCGAGCGCGATGAGGATCAGTGCTTCTAGAAGAATGCCGAAGAGCGCGATAACGAAGGTGGCTCCGACTTTCAACTCGAGGAATGCAACAAGCCCGGCGAGCACGAGCCCGAGTCCGCACATGACACTGATGAGCACTAGGGACAGCCCAAGATACTTGCCGAGGAGAAACTGCGTTCGCGAAACGGGTTTCGCCAGAAGCGTCAGGACCGTTTGCTTGTCGATCTCTCGCGCAACCAACGTACTTCCCGCGAAGACCGCGAGAACGCACGAGGCGATTTGGATCCCGGTGAAGCCAAAGTTCGCCGAAATACGCGCGTGTTCCACGAAGGTCAGCTCGCCGAGAACGACGCTGACTCCTATGAGGAGCAACGCAAAGACAACGATTCCATAAAGAATGCGGTCGCGAATGATTTCGCGAAACGTGTTCATCGCGATGATGAGAATCTGTCTCATGCGCGGCCTCCCATGGCGATTTTGACGAAAGCTTCTTCGAGCGTGAGTCGATTGGGTCGAACCTCAACGATCGAGACTTTTTCGGCGCGTTTCGCGTCGATAAGTTTTTGAAGTTCGTCTCCGCTCTTCGCGACTTCCGTTTGCAGCTTGCCGTCTTTAGCGCTGACGAGCTGGTAGCCGACTTCTACCCGGCCGAGGAGTTCTTCCATCGGACCTTGGTAGACAAGTTCACCCAGCTTAAGAATGACCAGACGCTCGCAGAGCTGCTCGGCATCCGGAAGAAGATGGCTGCTAAAGAACACGGCTGTGCCTGCACTCGCCGTTTCGCGGATGATCTCGCGAACTTCAAAGCGACCGTCGGGATCGAGGCCGGTCATCGGCTCATCGAGAATGATGAATTCAGGATCGTTGATGAGGGCTTGCGCGATACCAATTCGCTGAAGCATCCCTTTAGAGTAGCCACGAAGCGGTCGATCACCGGCATGTTCAAGACCGACACGCTTCAGAAGGTTTTGGATCTTTGTCTTCAAATCAGGATTTTTGAGTTTCGTGGAAAGCTCTCCGTAAAACCGAAGGAACTCTCTCCCCGTCAGGTATTCATAAAAGTAAGGTCGCTCCGGAAGAAAACCAATTCGCGATTTTACTTCTGGAGTGAGCTCATTTGATCCGAAATAGCGGATTTCTCCGCTGTCGGGAAATGAGAGCCCGAGTAGGCATTTAATACTTGTAGTTTTACCGGCGCCATTTGCGCCTAAGAAACCGGTGATGGTGCCTGCGGAAATCTCGAAACTCACGCCTTTTAAAGCGTGCACGGGTTTCGATGCAAGGCCCTTCCGGAAGGTTTTCTTGAGGTCCCTTACACTCAAAACGGTCTTGGACATTCGTTCATCCTCTCCGTGACTGAACTGATCTTGAATAGGGGCGCCCCGTCAGTGGAGCGCCCTTACACTCAAATCATCTTCTGGAGAGGCGAAACTGTAAACTCCTTCGAGCGTTGCATATGAAGTGCGGTGAGCAATGCTTCGGCTGCGTGGCTCTCGGTAATGCAAGGAATCGCAAAATCGATACAGCTGCGACGAATGTCGAAGCTAGCCTCGACCGACCTACGTCCTGAAGTCGTGTTGATCACGAGCGACACCTGGCCCGACCGAATCCGGTCGACGCAGTTAGGACGTCCTTCGTGAACCTTCTTTACGGGAACACAGTCGATTCCCTCATCGTAGAGAAATTTCGCCGTACCGAACGTTGCCGTGAGGCGATAACCCATCGACACGAGCGACTTTGCGAGCGGCAACATGGCTTCTTTATCCTTATCCCGAAGGGAGAGGAAGACTTCTCCTCCCGGCGGAATGTGGATGTTGCTCGAGATCGACGCCTTCAAAAGCGCTTCGGAGTAATCGTGTCCGCGACCCATGCTTTCGCCGGTCGACTTCATCTCGGGACCGAGAATGGTGTCGGATTCCGGGAACTTTTTGAACGGGAACACGACGCCTTTTACGCTGACTTGATCGACCGCGCGCCAGTTGTAGCGCTCAGGCTTCACTTCGCTTGCCGTTTTACCAAGCATTGCAAGCACGCCGATATCTACGAGCGGAATGCGCGTTGCTTTCGCGATGAAAGG
>SXGS01068693.1_pt1 | contig 12264 bp, 11 predicted proteins | sample 3174681 | NCBI WGS metagenome assembly SXGS01 (sample SAMN11356861, study PRJNA531348) | freshwater metagenome | isolation source: freshwater sample F1-80 | place: China: Fuxian Lake, Yuxi | collected 2017-12-25
CAGATCCTTGATCATCGCCACGATATCCCCGTCGGCTAGAATGTTCCTGTGGGCATCTTTGACAACTCGGGGTCCAGCAATCGCGTCTGGCTGGGCTTCTCGCTCCCATTCGTGACCACAGGTAACGCACTCCCAAACGGCGGGGTGTGCCAAGATATCGGTCATTTCACACATTGGACAGGCTGGATTACTCATCATCAGGAAGGGTAGCCAGATTGTTTCCCGAGACTCAAGCGTGCTGAAACTCCATTGCCTGTTGAAGGAGGTTCTCCCTTTTGCTCGCCTCTGGAGCAATCAAAAAATACTATCGCTGATAGGTGCCGATTTTTTACGAATGCGATCGCTGCACGGCTTGCTGTCGCTGGCCGGGTCAAGTGCGTCTAACTGATCTGGAGATCGAACGGATCGCTCAATTCTTGGATCTGACACAGCATGAGTTTATTCAGACCTATGCTCGGCTGACTCAGGCACGCCAAGGGCTTGCTATCGCGGATAAACCCAATGGGGAGTGTGTTTTCTTAGAGAACGGTGGCTGCCGTGTGCAACCAGTTAAACCTCAACAGTGCCGCGATTTTCCTAATCTTTGGAATTTCCCCGGGTTTAAGGCCATTTGCCACGCGAAGGAGCACATTGTCTCGGAGTCCGAGTATCGTAAGCGGATCCGGGATGCTACGGGTCGGGATCCCGATGACCTCCCACGATCCTAACGGGAATCCTCGCGGCACGTAGGCATTCACCGGCTCGCCTTCAGAACTTTAGTTTCATGATCAGAACGCGTCTTCCTTTTCTTTGAAAAGGAGATTGAAGGTTGTCATGGAACCGTAACACCTCGTGATATATTGTTGGGTGTCGAATTTTTCAGCAGCAGTGAGGGTTTCACTGGCATTAATCTTTTGTTCCAAGGTGCGTAGATTGTTCCGCATCATCACAATTTTATGAAAAAATGTTTCCAGAGGTAACTCCTTGGGTTGGAGACTTGGATCTGCAGGATGAAGGGTGAGCTTACCTCCCTGCCATCGTTGCGCAAGTGCGTGGACGATGATATCGGTTTTTTCGACTCCCATCCCACGTAAAACACTTTCTACAACTTGATCGATTAGGACGTTAAAAGGCATCTCGAGCTGGGTTATGGAAGCTTGGGTGACTGAGGCCGTTATTTCGCTCGCCTCAGGATCAACGATGCGTTTGCTATCCTCGAATTGGATATCGACAGTGTGCTCGGCGATTCCTTTAATGACCCCTTCTCCGTAGCGAGGGTGTCGGACGTTCATCCCAATATGAATCGATGTAATTTTCATAATACCAGCAAAACTCTCATTGCTGGGTTTCAGGATCAATATCCTTTTACTTCACGGATAACTGAGGCGACAATTTTGATTACAAGGTTGGGGAACTTTCATAATTTCAGGCCACGCGGCACAGCGATGCCGCCGAAAGCTGGAATACCATCCTGAAATGAATCATTTGAAAGAATCTACACCCGATACAGACACGCTGGTGGCAGGGTTGCACCGATTGGCCCGCAATCTTTGGTGGACTTGGAGTCAGGATGCTCAAGAAGTTTTTCACGAACTCTCGCCGCGTTGTTGGCAGAATCTGTATCATAATGCGGTGGCAATCCTGCAGGAGGTTTCGGATTACGAATTGCGGATGCGCCTACTGAACCCTGACTTAGCGAGTCGGGTTTGTGAAGTGTTGGCGCGGTTCGATGCCTACATGGGGGAGACGAATACTTGGGCATCCCAGAATGCCCCTCAACTGCTGCAGAATCCCGTGGCCTATTTTAGTGCTGAATTTGGTTTTCACGAAACTTTACCTATTGCGGCAGGTGGACTGGGAGTTCTGGCTGGCGACCACACAAAATCTGCGAGCGATTTAGGACTTGGTTTTCACGGGGTCAGTTTGTTTTACCGTGAAGGTTATTTTCAACAGCAGATCAACACAGACAATTGGCAGACCGAGTATTATACCCAACTGAACCCCAAAAACCTCCCGATTGAACCAGTTCTCGGTACAGATGGGGCGATGGTTGTGTGTTCAGTGGAAATAGCGATGAGCTTGGTTTATTTTCAGGCTTGGAGGGTTTCCGTAGGCCGGGTGCAGGTTTATTTGCTCGACTGTAATCGCCCTGAAAATGAGCAACGCTTTCGTGATCTGACGTTACGCGTGTATGGCGGCGACAGCACAACAAGGATCATGCAGGAAGTGCTTCTGGGGATAGGAGGCACTCGGTTGCTGAGAACCCTAGGGCTGCGACCTTCGGTGTTCCATATGAACGAGGGACACGCTGCATTCCTCGTGCTGGAACTTATTCGTGAAAAACTAGCGGTGGGTCAAAGTTTCCTCCAAGCCACCGCAGCCACAAAAGCCGAATGCATTTTTACGACTCACACGCCGGTTGAAGCAGGGCACGATCGATTTACGCCTGATTTGATGGGGTATGTATTGTGCAAGATCCAAACTCAGTTATGCCTATCTTTTGAGGAGTTGATGGCACTAGGCAGGGTTCACCCGGGCAATGCCCAAGAGCCTTTCTGCATGACAGTGCTTGCGTTAAAGAACTCTCGAGCAGCCAACGGGGTCAGCAAGCTCCATGGAGAAATCAGTCGCCAGATGTGGCGGGAACTTTTCAACACTCAATCCACTGCGGAAGTCCCGATCGGGCATATTACGAACGGCGTCCATGTCGCAGGTTGGATGAAGGGGCCGTTGCGTCAATTTTGGCGGAAACGACTGACAAAAACGACTCAATCCAGCTTTATGGGGGGTGAGGGAGTGGCAACCCGATTCGGAACTCTTCCCCCCAACTGGCATTGGGAAACTGCCCTCGATCAACAGGAATTCTGGGCCCGAATGGAAGATCCTCAGTTCATCAGCGACGAAGAATTGTGGGCACTCCGCTATCAGTTGCGTCGCGAACTCGTCGAATTTACTCGTCGTCGCCTCCTCCTCCAAGGCCACCGGTTGAACCAAGGGGATTTTATCGCATTCGATCATTTATTGAATCCCGATGCGCTGACCATCGGGTTCGCCCGTCGGTTTGCGACCTATAAACGTGCTCCGCTTGTTTTTCAACAATTCGAAAACATTGTTAAGCTCACGAAGAACACACAACGTCCCGTGCAGTTTATTTTTGCAGGCAAAGCGCACCCCCGAGATGATGATGGGAAACGGTTTATTCAACACATCATTCACCTCAGTAGATACAGCGACCTGAAGGGGAGTCTTGTTTTCATCGAGAACTATGATGTGCATGTGGCGCGTCAAATGGTCTCTGGGTGCGATGTTTGGCTGAACAATCCTAGGCGACCGCTCGAAGCATCAGGAACTTCAGGGCAAAAAACCTCCTGCCACGGGTGTCTCAATCTGAGCATCCTCGATGGTTGGTGGCGAGAGGGCTATGATGGAACTAACGGTTTCAGCATCGGATTAGACTCGAATCCCGACAACATCGAGGAGCAAGACCAACTGGATAGCGCGAATCTTTATCGTGTGTTGACCGAGGAAGTTGTGCCGAGTTTCTACAATCGAGATGCCAAAGGAATCCCTCGTGAATGGATTCAACGAATCCGGAGATCCATGAGCACCTTGGTGGCACAATTCAGCACTGGGCGAATGGTTAAGGATTACGTGAACCAGTATTATGTTCCCAAAAGTTGAACTTGGTTGAAGCATGTGAACAGCGGATTTCCAGTGAGGACGGTGGTATAATCCATGCTTCCCAACCCAATGGCTTTCACGGTATCTGGTAGGGATGACGCCTCTCGATTTACTTGCCGTTCCGAAGACGGATCCCCTGTCGATTTACCGGTTTAGAGACGGACTCTACGCCGCTGATTTGCTGACGGCAGCGTTGGTTCACTTAGACCTCTTCACTTGGCTAAAAGGTCGCGATGCTTCGGCTGAGGAGATTTGCGGCCATTTTCAAATTCACGCGCGGCCTACGGATGTGATGCTGACGTTGTTCAACGCCCTAGGTTATTTACAAATTGTGAACAATCGATGGTCAACCACTCTGTTGGCTGAGGAACATCTTACGAAGGATTCGCCTTGGAACCTCGCTCCGTATTATGGGTCGCTCAAGGATCGCCCAGTCACACTTGATCTTCTTCGGGTCCTCCGCACAGGTAAACCTGCCAACTGGGGAAGTTACACTAAGGAAGAGGATTGGCATAAAGCCATGGAGAAACCGGAGTTTGCCAAAAGTTTTACCGCCGCGATGGATTGTCGTGGAGTTTACTTAGGTGCTGCCTTGGCACGGCAGGTCAGCCTTGAGGGGTTCCATCGACTGTTGGATGTCGGCGGGGGCTCGGGTGTTTATGCCTGTTCATTGATTGCTCATCACCCCCATCTGAAGGCGACCGTCTTGGATAAAGCACCCGTCGATCAAATCGCCGCGAAAGCTATTACTGAACGAGGGTTTGAGGAGAAGGTTAGTGTCTCTGCTTGTGATATGTTTCAACAAGATTGGCCGGAAGGATTCGATCTGCATTTGCTTTCGAACGTCCTGCACGATTGGGATGAACCTGAGGTCGCAACGTTGGTGCAGCGATCGTTTGGGTCCCTGCCCCGTGGAGGTATGATCATCATCCACGATGCTTTTATCGATTCTGACAAAAGTGGACCTCTTGCCGTCGCTGCGTATTCAGTTATCCTCATGCACTCGACTGAGGGAAAGTGCTATTCAATATCGGAGTATGAAACTTTTCTTAAAAAAGCGGGGTTCGTGGACATCGAGTTCAGCCCTACTGTGATGGATCGCGGCGTGATGACCGCTCGCAAACCCTAGAGAATAGCGACGAATGCCCCAACCAATCCTATTCATAAATGCTCAGCTCGTTTTTCCCGATTTCGTTGGGGAAGGTTCACTTCGGGTGGAGGGTGGAAAGATGGCCGCGATTCGGCTTGGGGCGAATCTCCCGTCGAAGCTCGGTGAGGAGATCCGGGATCTTAACGGAGCGTTCCTCGCGCCGGGGTTAGTAGACATACATAACCACGGTGCGATGACTCATGACTTCGTGGCAGGGAGTTCAGAAGGAAATCGTCAGGCACTTGAATTCCATCTCCGAAACGGGGTTACGTCGATGTTAGCCACCGTGATGACCGAAAGCCCGGGACAGATGTCTTCGGCCCTCGAATTATTAGCGAGGCAATCCCAACAAAAAAATCTTCCACCCAATCTGCTCGGGATCCATATCGAAGGTCCTTTTCTTCACCCAGAAAAGAGAGGCGCACACCAACTCGAACATCTGCGAACGCCGAACCTCGCCCAAGTCGAGGAGTTTTGCCGCCTCTGTGGACCCCTGTTGCGGATTCTAACTCTGGCTCCTGAACTACCCAATGGATTGGAAGTTTGCCAGTTTTTGACGGAACGACAGGTGCTCGCGGCGATTGGTCATACCAAAGCAAACATGCAAGAAATCCGTGCGGCGTTCGCTCATGGAGCTCGGCATTTCGTCCATGCGAATAACGCCGTGGATTGGCCGATCCGAAAGCCTCGCTCTGATGGATGGCTGGGGACGGAACTGATGGGGATGGGAACACTTCTGACCCACACAGCGATCAGCGGTGAGGTGATTGCCGACGGTTACCATGTGCCACCGGAAATGGTTCGGTTGCTGATTCAGCAAAAGGGACCGCTGCAACTTGCTTTGGTCAGCGATGCAAGTTCCGCGACGGGTTGTCAACCCGGAGACTATGCACTCGGAGGACTCACCATCGAGTTGCGACCCGGCAACCTCGTGTTGACGAAGGAGGTTTCGCCCGAGACGGGAGTACGCCCGATGGCAGGAAGCGCGACTCCGCTGCTACAGATGGTTCGGAATGTCGTATCTTGGGGCTACCCGTTCCACGATGCGATACGAATGGCAACACTTGTTCCCGCTCAAATAATTCATGAGCCACGTATCGGATGTCTGCGTGTTGGGAACGATGCGGACCTCATTGTTTTGAATCCTCAACTTGAATTGCAAACGGTGCTCGTGAAAGGTGAAACCCATTTTAATCGCTAGGCTTAGCCAATCCGTAGGTCCTGAATGTTAAATATCATCTGGCTATTCATGATCGTGTGCTCGGTGTTGCTGGCCGGAACGAGTGCAAAACTTCCTGTGGTGGCGGAATCCGTCGTGAAAAGTTCCGAAACTGCTGTAACCCTCGCTGTGGGGTTGATCGGCATTATGTCGTTGTGGTTAGGAATGATGCGACTCGCTGAAAAAGCGGGCCTTGTTCAATCGCTATCCCTCCTGCTGCGGCCAGTGCTGCGTTGGCTTTTTCCCGAGGTTCCTAAGAATCATCCTGCCATGGGTGCGATCGTCATGAATATCGCCGCGAACATGCTGGGGCTGAGTAACGCAGCGACACCGTTAGGACTCCGTGCAATGCTCGAATTGGAGAAACTGAACCAAAGACCCGGAGTCGCCACCAACGCGATGTGCACGTTTCTCGCGATCAATACCAGCTCAGTCCAACTCATTCCCATCACTGCCATCGGAATCCTTGCTGCAGCGGGATCATTGCAACCCCAATTCATCATTGGCACCGCGCTCCTCGCGACAACCTGCTCCACAGTAGCAGGGATCATCAGCGTCAAGTTACTCGAGCACTTGCCAGTATTTAGACTCCCTGCACCCCCATCGACCTCGCTGAAGGAAAATCCTGCGGTTGCAGAGGATGAAAAACCTGAGCAGTTGGCTCCTTGGAAACTTTGGCACTGGTTGGTGGTGATCTCGCTGATCACCTGTTTCGGTTTCTTTTTCGCGGACATTGTTGGATCAACCACTAGTTCCCAACATGGTTGGCTCCCACGGATTATCAACGCGCTTTCGATTCTCGCGATTCCATTTCTTCTGACTTTGTTTCCGATTTGTGGATGGTTAAGAGGGTTAAAGGTTTACGAAGAATTCGTGGATGGCGCGAAAGAAGGATTCAACGTTGCCATCCGAATCATTCCTTTCCTAGTCGCGATGCTCGTAGCGGTGGGCATGTTTCGTGCGGCCGGTGGGATTGACCTCATCGCAGGATGGACACAGCCCGTGTTGAACGTTTTCCAATTTCCAACTGAACTCCTTCCCATCTCACTCATGCGTCCCCTCAGTGGGAGTGGGTCCTTGGCACTATTTTCCGAACTAGTGAATCAGTATGGACCGGACAGTTTGATTACTCGCACTGCTGGGACTCTTTATGGAAGTACTGAAACGACATTCTACGTTCTCGCGATTTATTTCGGTTCGGTAAATATCCGACGCACCCGGCACGCACTCCCTGCGGGCCTGATTGCGGACGGTGTTGGAATAATCGCCTCGATTGTGATTTGCCGATGGTTGATGCCTTCGTGATGAAGATTTCCCGATGGACAGTGTCATCAAATTGCCGATGAATGGATAATCACATGGACTTAAGCGCAGATTATCTTGGGAAATGTCGTGGTCTGATTCAGGCGGTGGAGGCTCAAAAAGCGGAAATCCAACGGACTGCCGATTGGTTCGCAGAAACCATTTTAGCGGGCCGGATGGTTCACCTTTTTGGCTCCGGTCACAGCCGTATTCTTGTCGAAGAGATGTGGCCACGTTACGGATCGTTTCCCGGATTCAATCCGATTGTGGAGCTTTCCCTGAGTTTTCATAATCTAGTTGTTGGAGCCAATGGCCAAAGGCAGGCGATGTTTCTCGAAAATGTTCCGGGACTTGCTGAAAGGATTTTGCGGAACTTTGATCTGCACCCTACGGATTCCGCACTCGTTATTTCCTCCAGCGGTTGCAATGTTGTTCCGATCGAGATGGCTTCCGAGTTCCAGCGGCGAGGGGTGAGGGTTGTTTCCATTATCAGTCGAGCGCATTCGGAAGCGAGCATCAGCCAACATTTCACCGGCAAAAAATTGCAGGATTTTTCGGATATAGTGCTCGATACGGGTGCTCCTGTGGGGGATGCGATGATCGAGGTCGAGGGATTAGCGACGCCTGTATCTCCGGGTTCCACCATTGGAGGTTGTATGCTGGTAAATTGTATTAAAGCCGAAGTTGCTGAGCGACTCACTCGAGCAGGTCAACCACCAAAGGTTCTCACCGCGAGTGCCGTAGTTGGTCGGGAGCGCGCCACTGCTCTGTTTGAGGCTGCGTATGATGAACACGGACGTCGGTTAGCAAAACTTTACGAAAATCTTGGGTATCCCAACTCAGAAAAGCTGTCATGAAAGATCAGCCACTGCGCTCAACTGTAATCGGAAGTTATCCCTTTCCGAGTTGGATGGAATTTGCTGTTCACCATCTCGACCAATTTGGTTCGCATGATCGCGATGAATTGATCGATGACGCTGTTCGTATTGCGATTGCAGATCAGACGGACGCCGGCCTCGACGTTATTACAGACGGCGAACAAACACGTCTCGATTTCAACCTTTCCTTTTACGGTTTCCTCGAAGGCATTGAATTGGAAAGTGCATCCCCTCGACGCTTTGGTCCTCCAGCGCATGATCAACGGGGTAAACACCGCGTGACTGAATCCATCACCGCCTCTCAAGGGCTAGGAACGGTAAGGGATTTTCAACGGTTGAAACGGGTTGCACCCCCGAACGTGGTCCTCAAAGCCAGCGTCCCAGGCCCTTATACTTTGAGCGGTCGGTTGTTACCCAACTCACAGTATCCAGATCGATGGGCATTGACAGAAGCCTTGCTGCCATTGGTGCGCACCGAGCTTGCCGCATTGGTAGCGGCCGGTTGCCAAGAGATCACTGTCGATGAACCATCCATGAGTTGTTATGCCCACAAGGAAAACCCTCAACGTTTTGTCGATATCTTTAACCGTACGGTCGAATCCGTGGTAGGTCGGTGCCGACTTTCCACTCATCTCTGTTTCGGGAATTACAAAGCTCGCGCCGTTGGGTTACGTCATTACGCACCGATGTTCCCTGTGTTTCTAGAATTAGCTGTGGATGAAATCCATTTAGAGATGAGTAGTCGGGAGTTTTCGGAAATAGAAATGATCCGGGAGATTGCTCAAAGGAAGGATGTCGCGGTTGGGATTGTCGATGTGAAGAGTTATTATATCGAAACTCCCCATGATATCGCTCAGCGAGTGAGGACCTGCCTAAAACACGCCCCTGCGGATCGGTTGGCTTTCGCTCCGGATTGTGGACTCAGCCAAACGGCTCGTTGGGCGGCACGCCAGAAGCTTAAGAATATGGTTGAGGGAATTCGCATCGTAAAAAAGGAACTTGGAATCCGCACATGATCCGGCCCCATCTCCAAGATGACGCGCTGTTGGAGGATATTTGTTTGGCCCGAAGTCAACCCGGTCTGCATCTATGGTGGTTAGGCCAAAGCGGTTTCCTGCTTCAACACCAAGGACGACATTTACTTTTTGACCCCTATTTGTCCGACTCGCTGACGAGGAAATACTCAGGAACCGACAAGCCCCATGTGCGGATTACCGAACGTGTAATTGCGCCGGAAAGGCTTAATTTTATAGATGTTGTCACCTCGTCTCACAATCACACAGACCACCTCGATGCCGAAACCCTTAATCCCATTTTTCGAGCGAATCCGGGTGGGAAATTCCTCTTAGCGGAAGGTAATCGTGAATTTGCTGTTGATCGACTCAAAGTGGAAAAAACTTGGCCCCTCGGAATAGACGCTGGCCAGCAGATTCAGGTAGGTGGGGTCATCATCCATGCGGTTCCCGCTGCGCATCCACAAATTGACCGGAACAACCGTGGTCAACATCATTACCTAGGGATCATTGTGGAAATCGGAGGGTGGAAGGTTTACCATAGCGGGGATACCATGATTTACGATGGCATGGCCGAATTGATCCGCGATTTTAATGTAGATGTGGCTTTGCTTCCGATCAACGGAGATGATCCCTCACGACGAGTCGCAGGTAACCTCAATGGTGCAGAGGCTGCGAGTCTGGCATTTAACATCGGAGCGAAGCTCGCGATTCCATGCCATTTCGAAATGTTCGAATTCAACACTTCATCTCCGACTTTATTCGAGGATACCGCTAGAAAACTCGGACAACCGTTCCGAACCCTTCGTTCAGGAGAACGATGCACGGTTGGGTCGCACCAACGAATCCTGACAAACCCAGTGGCTCCTGCATGAAATTGTCGTTACGTGGAGAGTACGCGCTGAGATCGTTGGTGGTGCTGGGATTAATCCCTAAAGAAGAGGTGATCCACACCCACCGCATTTCTGAACGGCAAAATATCCCGCGTAAATTCCTCGAACAAATATTGCACGAAATGAAGAATGCGGGCCTGCTGGAGAGCCGTCGCGGGAGATCTGGAGGATATCGACTCAAATTGAAACCAGAGGAAATCTCGTTGGCGATGGTCATTCGGTTGATCGAGGGGCCACTCGCTCCAGTGAGTTGCGTCAGCGAAAGATTCTATGACAAATGCACGTGCCCCGATGAACAACAATGCGCCATTCGTAGCATCATGAAAGAGGTCAGAGACGCCATCGTCCGACAACTAGAAAAAGTCACGGTGGCAGATCTTTGCGCTCGAGCCCTTGTCCTCGGAAACCAGAAGACAAACCCCCTCGAATACATCATCTGAACATCGTTCACTAATCTTCCACTCATGCAAACCACTGCCGCGATCGCCGATGGTTTTGGCCGTTTTAGAATCGAGCCTATTGAGGTTGCTTTGCCAAAAAGCGATGAGGTTTTAGTCAAACTAAAGGCGGCAGGGATTTGTCATACAGACCACGCCTCAATGTCTTGGAAACGCCCTTTGGTAATGGGCCATGAGGGTGCTGGCATTGTGTGTGAAACAGGGGCTGGGGTCACCCATGTCAAAGCCGGCGATAGAGTGGTTCTTAACTGGTGCATCCCTTGTGGTCGATGTTTCCAATGTGACCGAGGAGACACGGTGCTCTGTGAATCCAGCAAACCGGCGCATATCATGAAACCTTCACAGGGTCATGCGCATGCTCAAGGAACCCTTTTGCGGGGTCACCCTGTCGATCGATCGTTCAACCTTGGTACCCTCGCCGGGCTAACCTTAGTTCGCAAAGAGGCGGTGACTCTTATACCTCCCAATGTCTCATTCGCTGTCGCCGCGATCAGTGGTTGTGGGGTGATGACAGGGTTCGGCTCAGTCATGAACATCGCCCGGATTCAAGCAGGAGAAACCGTCGTAGTGATGGGCTGCGGCGGTGTGGGACTTAACATCATCCAGTCAGCAACGATCGCAGGTGCCAGAAAAATCATCGCCATCGACAACAATCCATCCGCGTTAGTACGTGCTAGGCAGTTCGGAGCTTCGGACACCATAGCTCCAGACCAAGGAGATGGAGAATTCTCCGGTCTGGCGGATCGAGTTCGGGATCTCACTGAGGGTCGGGGTGCGGATTATGCCTTTGAAGCAACGAGTTGCGCTAGACTCGCGTTTGTTCCGCTCCTGCTCATACGCGATGGGGGAACAGCCCTACAAGTGAGCGGTATCAATGAAAACGTCAATGTCCCGATGCCATGGTTCATGTGGAACAAGCACTACATAACGCCACTTTATGGAGGATGCCAACCCGCCCGCGATTTTCCAAAAATGTTTGAACACTACAGCAAAGGAGAGCTTAAACTGAACGAACTCATCACTCGCACTTACTCCTTAGAGCAACTGGGAGAAGCTATCGATGATATGATGGCGGGCCGGAATGCGAAAGGCGTGATCATTTTTGAATAAGGCAAATTCCAGCTCGGTTCAGCTGGGTTTTTATTATGTTTAAAAGTTTTGAAAAGTCTAACCCTCGTTTCGAAGTCGATGGCTTGCGGACTGTCACCGTAAAGAGTCCCGCTCTCAAAGGACGAGGTGATATTACACTTTGGGCACCTGACGAGGATGTGCCTGTAGCCGTGGTGATTCTTTTGCACGGTGTTTACGGCAGCCATTGGTCTTGGACTGGACAAGGGGGTGCCCACCGCACTGCAGCTCGATTGATATCCACCAAGGCCATCGTGCCGATGGTATTAGCCATGCCGAGTGATGGTTTACGCGGTGACGGCAGCGGTTACATCCTACACGAGGATGGAGTTGATTTTGAGCGGTGGATCGTCGAGGAGGTGCCAGCGGCAGTGCGTAGGGCTTTGCCTCAAATTGGAATGAATACTCCCATTTTTATCGGAGGCCTTTCGATGGGAGGTTTTGGCGCACTACGCATAGGTTCCAAGCACTCCAAACAATTCAAAGGGATCTCCGCACATTCTTCCGTGACCCACCTTTCGCAACTCAGTCAGTTCATGGGAGAGAAACTGGTCCCCAGTGGA
>SXGS01047317.1_pt1 | contig 12263 bp, 8 predicted proteins | sample 3174681 | NCBI WGS metagenome assembly SXGS01 (sample SAMN11356861, study PRJNA531348) | freshwater metagenome | isolation source: freshwater sample F1-80 | place: China: Fuxian Lake, Yuxi | collected 2017-12-25
AGCAGCAGCAACAGCAGCAGCAGCCACGAGGCCGGGGCGACCGGCGTTAGCACAGGTCATGAGTCGCTGCGTCACGCCCGGGTGCTCCTTGCCATTGGCGAGCTCGGTGAGGCCGAGCGCGTCGTCGCCCAGGTGCTCGAAGAAGAGCCGAGCGATGAGACCGCGCTCTCGCTCTGCGCGACGGTCAAGCACCGGTCGGGCGAGCTCACGCTGGCGATCGCCATCTGGGCGGAGCTCGCGTTGAGTCGCGGCGGTGCGTCGACGGGGCGCAGCCAGATCCAGGCGCTCCTCGGCCTCGCGCGCGCTCCCGAGCGCAACGCGGGGGAGTTCATGGCCGCCGGGCGTTTCCACCTCGTGCGCAAGCCGGCGCTCTACCTCGAGCTCGAGCCGGCGTTTAAGCTCTACGTAGCCAGGCGCCCGCTCGAGGCGCGCCGCTACGTAGAGGCCGTCGCCGACAAGGTTCGAGCGCGCGACCGCAGCGTCTACCGGCTCGCGATGTTGAGCCACGCATGGATCAGCGAGCACATCGGCGAGCTCGAGCAAGCCGCAGCCACGCTCGAGCTGCTCGGCCGGGAGCGCGATTTCGCGGCCGATGTCGAGCGCGTGCTGATGCTCGCGAACGTCTACCAGCAGATCGGGACGAGCGAGCGGCTGACCGCGGCCATCCACATCTACCGCTATCTCGAAGGCACGCTTGGCCTCGACCGGGCGCTGCTCGGGCAGGTGGCGCGCTGCCACGAACGCGTGGGCCACGGGGAGGACGCGGCGCGCTTCGAGCGGCGCCACTTGGCGCACTTTCGCGAGGTCATGGACCGTCCGAGCGCGGTCGACGTCGTGGCCGTGGCGAGCGTGCGCTACCTGCCGCTCGCGCGCCTCTTGCCGGCGTTTCGCGACGACGAGCCCGGGAGCGCGGCGCTCCTGCTGCTCGGCGAAGAGCACGAGCGGCTCGGGACCCGCGAGCGCGGCATCGCCCTCGGGCTCGCGGGTGAGCACGAACGCGCGGAAGAGGTGCTTGCGCGTTCCCAGCACGCGCTCGACTTCGCGTACCGCGGTGACGTCGCGCGGCTCTCGGGAGACGGCGCGCGCGCCCGCGGATTTTACGAGGCATCCCTGCGCGAGCTCGGCGCGACGGAGCTCGACGGGGTCGCGTGGATCGCCGGCAACCTGCTCGACGGCGCCCTCTCGGTCGAGTCGGCGCCGGACTCCCAAGAAGCAGGAGCCCGCCTTGTCGAGAGCGGGCATGAAGCGAGCGGCGCTGGGCAGCACGATGCCGCGTCGCTGCACGCCGTCGCGTCCATGCCGGCGTGGCGCTCGCGCGTGACCGCGGCGCTCGAGCAGCGCGTCGAAGTGTGCCCAGAGGAGCCTCGGGCGTGGCGCCGGCTCGGTCTCGCCCACGCGCTCTCGGGGAACGAAGAGGCGGTGGCCGAGTGCGACGCGCGCGCGGTCGTCCTCGAACAGGCGCAGCACCAGGACCGCCAAAGCATCGGCCACGCACGAGCGGCGGCCGTGTACCAGTTCGGCGGCATGGCGCACGGGCTCGTGCACGAGCTATGGGCGCAGCGCGAGCCGATCGGCACGGGCAGCGGCGGGCACCTCCCGCTCGAGAACCTCCACGGCAACCTCTCGGACGAGATGCGCCGCGACGTGCGAAACGTGTTCTATGCAGTCCGTGAGTTCGCGCTGGTCCGGCTCCGGCACCTCGCGCTCGGCATCGACGACTACCATTACCGCTTCAAAGTCACGAAAGAGGACGAGGAATCCGGTGGGCGCTCCGCCGGCCTGCCGACGGCGCTCGCCTTCTTGTCGGTATTCATCCAGCGGCCGCTCTTGCCGCGCACCGTCGCGACGGGCGCCATCGTCCCCGACTCGCACCGCGCGATGATGGTCACGCCGGTCGGCGACGTCGACCACAAGGTGGCGGCGTCGTACCACTGGCAGGCGGAGCGCGTGCTCTTGCCGGCGGGCAATCGCGCCACCCTCGCGGCGTCGGCGGCGTTGCCGCGCGCGGTCGCCGACGGGCTCGTCGTCTACGTCGCGACCCTCGACGATGCCGTGCGGGCTGCCTTTGGCGGCGATCTCTTCGCGTGAAGCAGGTTCGGCGGCGAAGCGACGGTCGTGGAGACGCGCTTCGCCGCCTGGTTGTTCCGGGTGCTCGCCCGGGGATGCGTCACGTGTTGTAGACGAACGGGAAGGTCTGCGCGACGCGGCGCGGATCGGTCGCGCGAAGCTCGGCGAGCCACTGCTCCTCGACCGTCGAGTGCGAGAGGCCGCCGAGGCCGACGGCAGGCTGGGCCCAAGGCGTGAACGACGGCGCGCCGAAGACGTTGGCGTAGCCGGCGGCTTGCGGGACCTGCGCGGCCAGCGTCTGGCCATAGAGGCTCTGCAGCGCCTGGAACTGCGGCAGGCTCGTGTGCTGCAGGCCATACGGAGTCGCCGCGAAGACGGCGTAAGGCGACTGCATGGGGGGAATGCCCACGCTGGCTTGCGGCATGGTGCCGAGCGCGCCAATCGGAGCGATCGGCGGCTGCGCGAACGCGACGTTCGGGATCATCGCGCTGTGCTGGAGGCCGTGCACCGAGAGCCGCACCTGATTGAGTGCCTCGATGGTCTGGACGATGCGGTCATTGAGGAGCTGCAGCTTCTTGATATCGACTCGTGCTTCCATGATGTTCCTTTGGTTTCTGTTGGATTGTGTCAATACGTAGTGGGTCGCGGCCCTGACCGGTGAGCGGCTCGTGGACGCATCAGCGAACGGGCCGGTGAACGGGCCGGTGAACGGGCCGGTGAACGGGCCGGTGAACGGGCCGGTGAACGGGCCGGTGAACGGGCCGGTGAACGGGCCGGTGAACGGGCCAGTCTGCGAAGAAGTCTCAGTGGACTTCGATGTTTCTTCCCTGCGCCGCGGCGCGCGGGACCCTGAGGGTCAGCGAGCCGTCCTGCATCTTCGCCTCCACCTGCTCGAGCGCGGCGTCGGCGGGGAACGCGATGTGGCGCGCGTAGGCGGCGATCGGCTGGTCTTGATGCAGGACGCGCGCGGCCGGGGCGCGCTCGCTGACGGGGTTCGCGCGAAGGGCGTTCACGATCAAGCCACCCGCCGCGAGCGACACCTTGACGCCCTCGCGTGCGACGCCAGGAAGATCCAGTACGGCCACATAGGCCTGTTCCGTCTCCCAGAGCGTCATGGGAGGCGAGGCGGTGCGGGGCGCTTGCGGCGGACCGAGGGCCGAGAGCAGCCGATCCATCTGGGCCTCGATGTACTGCACCGGATCTCGCTCGGGCGGGATGACGTCGGTCGGCGCTCCGTTGAGCGGCGCCGTGCCGGTGATCGAACGATAGAGTTGCTCGACTCCTTCGATGGTGTTGTCGATGTCAATCACGCTGGGGTTCTCCTGGATTCGGGTAGAGCGCGCACGTACGTGTTTCTCATGCCGCAATTGGCTCGTGCTGCGATGTGTGCATGCTGCATTGGGCCCATGCCAGCGTGGCCACATGCTGCGATGGCATTGCCGTGTTGGCGCCTTCGCCAGATAGTCCCTGCGCTTCGGGAGGCTAGGGCCGGCTGGCGTTATTTGTTTCCAGCCGAGCGGGGCAATACGGCGCGTGTTGCCATGGTGAGCACGGGTCCCCCCGAGGTCAGCAATGCCCGTGCCGCTGTTGGTCATTGCGAGGGCGTTACCGGAGGTAAGCGACGAGTCGGTGCCGCGCGGCGAGTGAGTCTCCTCGGCGTTTCCTCCGCTTCCCACGGCGCGTGTGGGCGAGGTGGTGCGCTCGACGCGGCTTCGCGCGGTTGGGCGGCGAGTCGGCGTGGGCGTGCCGCAGGGCTGCCTCTCGGGGTGACGCGATGCCGAGGGTGGGCTCCGCCGGTGGAACGTGCGCTCCGCGGGCGGAGCTGGGCCCGTCCGCCACGTCCGTGGCGAACCTGGCGGGGAGGGGCCCTTGCCGCTTGTTTGCCCGCTGGCCCCTTGACGGTTGTCTCGGCTGCGTGTGCTGCGCCGGCCCTGCAACGGAGGCCCAGGCGCTTGACACGCGCGCGCGATTCTTCGATGGTGCCGCGGCTCGCGCCTGTAGCTCAGCTGGATAGAGCGGCAGCCTTCGAAGCTGCGGGTCGGGGGTTCGAATCCCTCCGGGCGCGCCAGCAGCGCTGCTGTTGCGAATCAGAGACGCGCCACCTGAGTCGCGCAGCTCCGCAGGTCAGCATGAGCCGCAGGGCGCGTTCGCTCAGCAGTTCGGGCAAGAGCAGCTGAGCGCGCCGCCGGCGTCGGCGCACGAGGCGTACGGCGGCAGGCACACGCTCGCGCCCATGCACGCGCAGCTCGCCTTGCCTTGGCACTCGGCCGGCACTTCGACGCAGCGGTGCGTCGCGCCGCCCTGGGCGACCTCGGTGACGCACGCCGTGCCCGCGCCGCAGCTCGCGCAGGAGGTGACCGCGCTGCACTCCGTCACCGGCACGCACCCGCCCCAACACGTATTGACGACGAGCGGCGTTTGCCCGGCGGGGCATGATGGCGGGAGGCTCTTGCAGAGGACCTTCGAGGCGTCGCAGGCGAACGCGACGCATTGCCCCGCGGTGCACGAGGCGACCGGGCTCGGCTCGCCGAGCGCCTGGCACGACGGAATGAGGCACTGGAGGTTGCACACTGCGTTGGCGGCCTCGGCGACGGGGAGCGAGCTGCACTGGCAGCAGTCGTTGACGATCGCGCAGTCGCTCGCCTTCGTGCATTCCGGGGCCGCGCTCCCCGAGCCTCCCACGCCCGAGCCCCCCGTGCCCGAGCCCCCCGTGCCCGAGCCCCCCGTGCCCGAGCCCCCCGTGGCCGTCGAGGTGGGACCGCCGCCCGTGGACGAGCCGCTGCTCTGCGCGCCGCCGACGGAGGTGCTCTCGGAGCCGCCGGTGCCGCCCGTGGCCCCGCCGCTTGCGCTCGACGACGTCGTGGCCGTGCTGCTGGTCTCGCCGTCCGTGCCCCCCGTGCCGGAGGACGAGCACGCGACGAGCGCGGTCGCGAGCAGCGCCGCTGCGACCAGCGATTTTCCGGGGAGCGACGTGGTAACGAGCGAGCTTGCGACGAGCGCTCCTGCCGGGAGCGCAGTGCCTCCGAGCGAAGGGGCGTGCGGGTTGCGGGCGAAGCGAGGCATCGACCGCATGTTAGCGCAATCGCCGCGCGCGCACTGTGCCCTCACTGTGCGCGAAAGCCGCGCATGCCGACGGGCCAGCCCATCGAGTAGCGAGCGTTGATCTCGCTCCGCGGCTGGAGGGCCTCGCCGCCGCTCACGCGATAGCTGAAGGCGTCGACGCCGAAGGGGCCGAAATAGCCGGCACGATGAAGCGCGGCGCCGACGTGTGCGACCTCGGCGAGGAGGGCGCTTCGCACGCCGCGGTCGAGGGCGTGCTCGTCGACGGGCTCGGTCGAGAGCCATCGGCCTCGCCGGTCGCAGCGCTGGCGGACGACGGCGCCGTGCGCGAGCTCGCCCGTCGCCGCGAGCAGCCCATGAATGGCCCACTCCGCGACGAGCTCGACCTCGGGCTCGAGCACCACGGCGCCGTGGCGCGAGAGGCAGGTGGCAAGAAAGCCGGCGTCGTGCGGCGAGAGCGCCCCGCACGCGAGCGAGCGCTGGCCGCGCCCCGCCAAGCCGAAGAGGCTCTTCAGGCGCCAGCCGCGCGAGACGGACGGGGGCCGCGACAAGAGCTCGCGGGCGCGGGCCTCGGTCGTCACCACCTCGGCGTCGGGCAGCGTCGCGCCGAGCGACATGGCGAAGGCGCGGCTGTTCACACGGCGCAGCACCTCGAACGATGGGTGCGGCTCCGGGACGGCTCCCGTCCGCGTGAGCGCCGCGAGGGCACGCGGCGTCGGGCAGAACGCGCGTCCCGAGAGGCCCCGCGCGCAGCCGGCCGGCGAGGTCTCGTCGATGAGGAGATCGTCCGCGCCGAGCAGCGCCTTGGCCAGGGGCTCCCGAGTCTGCGCGATCGCGGCGACGATGGCGCCCCTCGGCGCGTAGCCGACCCCACGCTCGAGCTCGAGGTCGGCGTCGAGGTTGAGAGTCCACGCAGCCCCGAGGGTCATGAGCCCTCCGCGGGCGCGGCCTCCCAGCGCTCGAGCTCGTCGATGAACGTTGGCGGCTGACCTGCCGCGAGGCGCGCCTGTCGCGCGATCGGTGAGCCTCGCATCAGCATTGGCGAGAGCGGGGCCGGCAGCGCGCGCGACCAGCTCGCGAAGCCGAGCGAGCCCGTGAGCTTGCCGAACCAGTGGGCGCCGAAGCGCACGTGCGGGAGCTCCTCCCGTCCGACGAGCTCTTGCACCGCTGCTGCCTCCTCGTCGCCCGCCTCGCGAAACCGCGCCGCGAACGTCGCCGCGTGCTCGAGGTTGGCGCTCTCGAAGCCGAGCCCCATCACGGCCATGAAGCTCGCGGCGGTCGGGCAGCTCGGCACCCGCTCCCAGAACCAGTCGCGCACCGGAAAGTCGCCGATGGAAAAGCCGAGGCGCGCGAGCTGCTCGGCGTAGAGGCGCATGTGGCGGATCTCGTCGCGGGCGATCCCGATGAGGCCCGCCCGCAGCTCTTGCGGGGCGTCGGCGAAAGCGAGGACCGCCCACGCCATCAGCTCGGCTGCCTGCAGCTCGTGGTGAAAGAAGGTGTGCAGCGCGCGCGCTCGCCCGCTCGGTGCGCGGAGTCCACGCGTCTTCGGTGCGCGGTCGACGACGCGCAGCGCGGCTGGACGCCCCGGGCTCGCGAGGCGGCGCGACGTCGGCGCGGGCTCCCACGCGGCGCGCACCGGGGGCGGCGTCAGCTTCTGCTCGAGCGAGTCGGTCCGCACGTAGGCGAACGCCCAGGCCTCGAAGGAGTCGGACGGCGGCTCGCGCATCGCGGAGGGCGTCATCGCGGGAGGCGTCATAGGACGGCAGTTTCCGATTTGCTCGCGCGCGAGACTAGCGTACCGGCGAGGCAGGGGACCGAAGAGAAGAGAAGGAAATCATGGGCCGATCAAGAATGATGCGGGTGGCGGCGTGCGTTGCGGTTGTGCTCGGAGGCGTGGCGTGGTCGGCGTGCACCGGAGACGCGAATCCGGACGTCAACCCGACCACCGCGTCGAGCGGCACGGGGATGGGGGGCGACGCGGAGGTGTGCCCGGGCGGGACGCTCTGCGAAGGGACGTGCACGAACCCTGCCTTCGATCCGAAGAACTGCGGCGCGTGCGGCACCGCGTGCGCCGAGGGAGAGGTCTGCAGCGAAGGGCAGTGCGGCGTGACCTGCCTCGGCGGGACGTCGAAGTGCGGCGAGCTGTGCGTCAACATCGCGAGCGATCCGCTGCACTGTGGCGCGTGTCCGATCGCGTGCGCCGCGGGCGAGGTGTGCTCGAACGGGACTTGCGGCCTCACCTGCGAGGACGGCGGGGGGATCGACTGCGACGGCGTCTGCGTGAACCCGAAGACGGACGCCGGCAACTGCGGCGGCTGCGCGATGGCCTGCGACGAGGGCCTCGTCTGCGCGGACGGAGCGTGCCAGCTCGCCTGCTCGGGCGGCACCATGAGCTGCGACGGCAAGTGCGTCGACGTCGGCAACGACCCGCTGAACTGCGGCGCGTGCGGGACGAAGTGCGACGCGGTGAAGATGGAGGTCTGCTCGCTCGGCGTGTGCTCCTTCGACTGCATCGGCGGCACGACCGAGTGCAGTGGCCTCTGCGTCGATGTGAACGTCGACGTCGCCAACTGCGGCGGCTGCGGCATGGCGTGCGGGATGGACGAGGTGTGCACCGCGGGCGCATGCAAATCCGTGTGCGGGGCCGGCCTCACGAAGTGCGGCAACGCCTGCGTCGACGTGATGGTGGATGACGCGAACTGCGGCGCATGCGCCGTCGCCTGCAAGAGCAGCGAGGACTGCAAGGCTGGCAAATGCGAGGCCTGCAACACGACGACGACGGACTGCGACGGCGACGGCTGGAAGGTCGCCGACGGCGACTGCTGCGATCTGCCCGGTCTGTGCGGCGCCCAGCCGAACCTCGTCAATCCGGGCGCGGTCGAGGTGAAGGGCAACGGCGTCGACGACAACTGCAACGGCAAGCTCGATCTCTTCGACACGAGCGACACCGTGCCGTGCGATCAGGGGCTCGCCTCGAGCTCACAGGTCCCGGGCGACTACGCGAAGGCGATGGGGATCTGCCGCACGACGACGCTCGCGCCGGCGCTCAAGGACAAGACCTGGGGCCTCATCGAGGCGAAGCTCCTGCGCGCCGATGGCACGGCGCTCGTGGCGAACGCGACGTCGATCTCGCTGCGCAGCACCTTCGGCAGCGTGGCGCCCGCGACGGTGCAGGGTCAGCGCGCTGCGGTGCTCTCCACCGGGGTCGCCTCCGACTACACGCAGACGACGCCGGGGCCCAACACGACCGCATCCAAGGATCACGGCAGCAGCGTCAACATCGCGACCTGCGTGAGCGCCGACTGCATCAAGGATTGGTTCACGAAGGCGAACCCCCCGCTCAAGAAGGCGAACGAGCTGCCGGTCGCGCCGAACTGCGGCTCGGGCAGCGCGGGCGAGCCAACTCTGGCACGCGACTCGGTGATGCTGCGGCTGAAGCTGCGCGCGCCGACGAACGCGCGGGCGTTCTCGTTCAACAGCTACTTTTTCTCGGCCGAGTACCCGGAGTTCGTGTGCACCAACTTCAACGACCAGTTCGCGGTGCTCATCGATACCGCCAAGCCGCCGACGCCGATCCTGAACCCCATCGACAAGAACCTGATGGTCTTCAGCGACGGGATGGCCCAATGGCCCATCGGCATCAACGTGGCGAACGGCACCTCGCTCTTCAACGTGTGTGAGACCCAGGCGCAGAACGCCGCGTGCTGGGACGCCACCGTGAGCGCAAAATCATGCGCCCTCGGCGCAGCTCAGCTCGCGGGGACCGGCTTCGGCAAGGACGGCGGCGCGACGTGCACGGGGGGCGGCGGCACCTTCTGGCTCACGACCAGCGGCAACATTGCCCCGGGCGAGCTCGTCGATCTGCGCATCGTCATCTGGGACGTGGGCGACAACCTACTCGACTCGCTCGCGCTGCTCGACGGCTTCGAGTGGCTGCCGAACGCGACGCTCCCCGGCACCGACGTGAACTGAGCGCGCCGCTCGAGCGGAGCGCCGGCGCGTGCCCAGCGGCGCGTGCCCAGGGAGCGCGAGCGCGCGTCCGAGCCTAGCGGTTTGGCCGCGGGCATTCAAACCACGCAGGAGACAATTCACGGCCACAGCACCGCGACGGCGCGCTGGCACCGCGGCGGCACGCCGTCTCGCGCGCGAGGTCGAGCTTGCCCGTGCCTAGCCGAGGGCGAGGCGCGTGCTGATCGCCGTCGACCGAGGCGCCGGGACCGACTCCCGCGACGCCGCTGCTGGCTCGCGCGTCGCGGGTGCTGACTCGCGCGACGCTGGCGCTGGCTCCCGCCTAGCCGCTGCTGGCCCGCGCGACGCTGGCGCTGGCTCCGAGCGCGGCGCGGCCTCGTGCCAGTCGGACGCGCGCAGCGAGCGCACCTTGCTGATGGCGATCTCGCCGGTGCCGAGGTCGAACACCAGCTTGCGGCCAAGCTGGCCGCCGATGTCTTCCGACACGACGGCGACGCCGAGGCGCGCGAGCACGCGGCGCGCGACGGCGACGAGCGTCTCTTGCCCCGCGCCATCGCCTTTGGCCGCACCGACGAGCTGGGCTTCCCACGCGGAGGGCTCATCCTTCACGCTCAGGGAGCGCGCGAGCCCGTAAATGGCGGCGTTTCCGAAGCGCGCCGTCGCGAGCTTGGCGTCGGCTGTCGACGGAAGCTCGAACTGCGCCATGCCGCCCTTCTTCGTGGTGGCGTTCCATAACGTCACGACAAGACTCGAGCCCACGATCGCGCCGATGCGTTCTGGGGACTCGCCGTAGCGAATCGCGCTGGGCTCGAGCAGGTGATTCATCAGGCTCCCGGAAGCCGCGAGAATGGCGCAAGCGGACGCTTTCGGCCAAGAATGCGGCGCGGCCTCACGAGCCAGCGGAAGTCGCGAATTGCCAAAGATGCCGCCCTCGAGCGCGCCAGCGGCCACGGTCCACGCTCCGACGACACCGCTCAGTTCGAGCAGTGCGTGCCCGGCGTATAGCCCTCCTCGGGCGACATCGGGCCGAGACCGCCGAGCTCCTGGCGCTGCTCCGTCGTGAGCTCCCGCGCCGCCGAGACCGCGCCGAGCACCGTCGCGCCCTCCGTGGGCGAGCGCTCGTAGCTCGCGAAATCGACGCGGTAGAGCCCAAATCGCGGCTCGTAGCCCTCGACCCACTCGAAGTTGTCGTAGAGGCTCCAGTGCAGGTAGCCGCGCACGTCGACGCCCTCGTCGCGCGCCTTCGCGATCTGCTCGAGCGATCGCACGACGTGCTCCGCGCGCCTCCGGCCCGACTCCGTCGCGAGCCCCGACTCGCTCACGATCATGGGCAAATCGGGCCATCGCGCCGAGAAATCCTTCAAGATCTCGTACACGCCCGGCTCGTAGTACTCGTACTTCATCGTTGGCACGCACTTCGTGAAGTCGTCGCCCACGGGCGGAATGCACGAGCCGAAATCGATGCCGTTGAAGCACGGCGCGATCTCGACGACGGGGATGAGCTTCGTCTGCCCCGTCACGCCCGCGCGGAAGTAGTACTGGACGCCGAGCCAATCGAGCGTGCCCTTCACCTCGGGCAACTCCTCGTCGAGCGTGCCGTCGAAGTCCGGGTCGAACTTGCCTTGGCGGATGCCGTCGACGAACAGGTAGTGATACAGCGCGACGACGCGGTCGCGGGCCGCGACGTCTTCCGGGTCGTCGCTCAGCGCGTTGAACCGCGCGGGAATGAACGAGCCGACCGAGAGGCTGAGCCCCACGTCGGCGCCGTTCGCGTCGTTCGCCTTGATCGCCTCGTACGCGGCCGCGTGCATGCGGAGGTACGTGCGCACGACGGGCACGAACCGGTTGAGCAGCTTCTCCGCGCCGAGCACGTAGGACTTGCCCGGCGGGACTGAGCCGACGCCGTAGCCCGCGAGCAGGTAGTTCACCGGCTCGTTCACCGTGCCCCACACCCGCACGCGATCGCCGAAGCGCTCGGCGAGGAGCTGCGCGTGCTCCGCGAACTCCTCGATGATCTGCGGCGCGCCCTCCGGGTGATCGAAGCCGCAGAGGTTCGTGTCCGACGGGCCATTCGCGCACGCGACGTCGCGCGGGTCGTCGACCCAAATCGGATTGGAAAAGTGGTGCACCGTGATCACGGGCTCGATCCCGGCGGCCACGAGCGCGTCGATCACCTCGTCGTAGTGGGCGAGCGCCTCCGCGTCGATCACGTCGCGCTGGGGCTCGACGCGCGCCCACTCGATGCTGAAGCGGTAGGTGTCGAGCCCCATCTCCTGGAGCAACGCGATGTCGTCGAGCGCGCGCGTGTAGCCGAACGTGGCGTCGCCGAGCGGCGCCTTGCCCTTGCCGAGCCCGCCCTCGCTCTCGGGCGCGGTGAACACGGCCCAGTCGACGCTCGTGTTGCCGTCCTCGATCTGCGTCGCCGCCGTCGCCGCGCCAAGTCGGAACGAGCCGCGCCCGTCATCGCTCACGAGCGAACCCGGCGCGCCGAACGCGATCGGATCGGGCGGCGCGGCGCTGCCGCCCGTGCCCGTCGTCGCTCCGTCGTCGCCGCACCCAACCACGCCGGAGGTGAGCGCGAGCCCTCCGACGACCACCGCCACAAGCCCACGATTTGCGCCGATTTTCCGCACGGTCGAGACGCCTATCACGTTTTGGAACCCTTGCGTCGCGACGCGCCGCAGAACCCACCTCCTCCTCCCGAACTCGCGCGCAAGCCTGCCTCAGCCATGACGAACGACACCCTCGGTGGCAGCCCGCGTCGTCATGAAACAGTCGGCCGTTTAGACGCTCGCGCTCGTGTGTTCCCTCGGGATGATCGGCTGCGCCCCGGGAGGCGACACGCTCGACGAGACGGGCGGCGCGAGCGGCGACGGCGGCTCGGGCGCCGTGACGGGCGCGACGCGCGCGCCGGGCGTGACGTCGGGCTCGGGCGCCGAGTCGACCACGACCTCGACGGGCTCGGGCTTCGAGTCGACGGGCAGCGGGATGCCGCCCGCGGGCTGCGAAGGGAACGCCGGCGACATCGACCTCATCTCGAAGCCGTACGACCTCCAAAAGCTCGTACCCGCGTCGCTCGAGCTGACGAAGATCGGCGCCCTGGCATGCCTGCAAAACGGCGGCGTCGCGACGCCGACAAGGTCGAGCGAGAGTTCGGCCACACGATG
>SXGS01259359.1_pt1 | contig 12263 bp, 11 predicted proteins | sample 3174681 | NCBI WGS metagenome assembly SXGS01 (sample SAMN11356861, study PRJNA531348) | freshwater metagenome | isolation source: freshwater sample F1-80 | place: China: Fuxian Lake, Yuxi | collected 2017-12-25
ACAAGTGCCCGGTGCACCGCACGCTGCACTCGGAGATCGACATCCGGACCACGAGCGCGCCCTAGGGCAGTGCGCGGCACTGCCGCATCACCGCAGCAGTCGGGCGATCCCCCGTAGCGGAATGTGCAACCAGTCCGGCCGGTGGCGTGCCTCGTAACCGGTCTCGTAGACCGCCTTGTCCAGGACGTAGGCGCCCAGCAGATCGGACTGGGCGCGGGGGTCGGCACCCGCTACGGCGGTGTATCCCGCACAGAACGCCGCACCGCGACCCGCCGCGTCGTGGTCGGCGTAGTCGAAAGATCGCACCATCCCGGCAATATCGCGCAGCGGTGAGTCCGGTTGGCGCCGTTGGTCCAACGGCAGGCCGGGTTCCCCCTCGAAGTCGATCAGCAGCCAGGTGTCCGGGGTGCGCAGCACCTGTCCCAGATGCAGGTCGCCGTGGATGCGCTGCACGGCCATCTGCTGGCCGGCGAGGCGGTCGTAGCGTTCCTCGATCGCGCCGCGGTAGGGCTCAAGTTGGGGGACGATCGCGGCGGTCTGAGCCAGGCGACTGCGGAAGCGGACGACCGGAACCGGCGCGATCGAGGTTCCCATCGCCCGGGCCAGGTCCGCGTGCACCGCGGCGACCGCCGCGCCGAGACGCTGTGCCTCGTCGGTGAAATCCGCTCCCCGGCAGGCTATCTCCCAGCCCGGCACCGCCCCGGCGGCATAGGTGGTGACCGTGCCCAGCGCGCAGGTCTGGCCATTGTCGGTGATCTCTACGGATCCGAGTGGTCGCGCCACATGGGGGTTTCCCTGTCGGGCCAGCGCCCGGTTGAGTTCGATGTCGGGGTTGACGCCCGGCAGCACCCGGCGGAACAGTTTGAGTACCGCAGCGTCGCCGAACACCCCGCTGGTATTGCTCTGCTCGGCCCCGATCACCCGCGCCACGGCACCCACCGAGAGGTCGGCCCCGGGTTCCCGATCGAAGCGGACCTCACCGATCCGGGCCGACGAGTCCAGCAGCGACAGCAGAAACCGGGCCGACTCCGGGCGATACAACGCGTCGTAGGCGGTGCGGCCGTCCGGTCCGCGCAGTGTGCCGATCACGCCGTCACCCGTTGCCGGACCCGGATCCCACTGCACGACAATCTGATACCGCTCCTCGGCGCCGCCGTCCGGGTAGCTGACGGCAAGGATGGTGAGGTCGAGGCCGGAACGCAGCGGTACCACTCGGTGGACCCCAGCCGAGGCCGGACCCCGGCCGCGGCCGGCGAACCAGCGCTGACGGGGCAGCCAATCAGCCCACGGCAGTGCGGTGAGATCGGCGGTCATCGGGGTCGGGTCAGTCGCGAACCCGCACCACGACCTTGCCCCGCGCGGTGCGGCTCTCCAGCGAGGCGATCGCCTCCCCCGCCCGCGACAGCGGGTAGACGTCGGGCTGCGGGGCGGCCAGCCTGCCGGAGTTCAGCAGTGCGGCCAGTCCCCGCCACTGCTCGCCGAGTGCCTCGGGGTGCTTCAGCGTCCAGGCGCCCCACCCCACGCCCACCACGTCGATGTTGTTGAGCAGCAACCGGTTGACCTTGACGGTGGGGATCTCCCCGCCGGTGAATCCGACCACCAGCAACCGGCCCGCGGGGGCCAGTGAGCGCAGCGAGTCGGTGAACCGGTCGCCACCGACCGGGTCCATCACGATGTCGACCCCGCGGCCGCCGGTGAGTCCGGCCACCGCGTCCTTGAAACCGTCGGCGAGCACCACGTCGGTGGCGCCGGCCGCCCGGGCCACCTCGGCCTTGTCCTCGGAGCTGACGACGGCGATCACCCGGCTCGCCCCGAGCGCGGGTGCCAGCCGCAGGGTCGAGGTCCCGATGCCGCCGGCGGCGCCGTGCACGAGCACTGTCTCGCCGGCCGTCAGCCGGCCACGCTCGGTCAGCGCGAAATACACCGTCAGGTCGTTGAACAACAGGCCGGCTCCCGCCTCGAAGCTGACGTCGTCGGGCAGCGGGAACACCCGGTCGGCGCCGAGCACCGCGGTCTCGGCCATCGCACCGCCGATCATGGTCAGGCCCACTACCTGGTCACCGGCCTTGATGTGGGCACCGGCCGGGGCGGTACGCACCACGCCGGCGAGTTCGGCCCCGAGGGTGAACGGCAGCTCCGGACGGTACTGGTAGAGCCCGCGGGTGAGCAGCGCATCGGGAAACGCCACACCCGCGGCACACACGTCGATCACCACATCGCCGGCGGTTTCAGCGGCGGGATCGGGGATGTCGAGGAGTTCGACGGACTCCGGGCCGCCCAGCGAGGTGACCCTGACCGCGCGCATCAGGGCTGCTCGATGGCCAGCAGCTTGACCTGCAACTCACCCCGCGGGGTCCGGTAGGTGACGGTCTCCCCGGCCTTGCGGCCGAACAGCGCCAATCCGAGCGGGCTGTCGGCGGTCAGGGTGGTGTCCTCCGCGCCGGCCGGGGTCTCCTCGATGAAGTTGACCACCCGCATCTGGATGTCCTTGTCGTCATCGGGGAACCGCAACGTCACCTCGGTGCCGTTGGGCAGCTGGCCCGGCACGGTCGCGTTGCCACCGGCCAACAGCCAGGAGACGCGGCCGATCTGCTCGTCCACCCCGGCGAGATCCTCGGCACGTTGCAGCGCCTCGGCGGCGTCGCCGCGGTCGCCCACGGTTTCGGCATCGGCCTGCAGATCGGCGCGCAGTTGGTCGCGGCGGCGGTGCAACTCGGCCAACTCGGCCTCCAGGCGGGCGCGCTCCTGCTCGGCGAAGTCTTTCGATCCGGTGTCCTGGGTCATGCACGACAAGGTACCGAAGCCGTCAAATACCGGAGCGCGGACGCCCAGGTAACCCGGCCGGCGCCGCCCGGCGCGGGCGGTATCGTCGGCGACGTGGCTACCCGCGATCACGGCGACCCCGGCGACGGACCCACCATGCCGCCACCGTTGACCGATATCGTCGACCCCACCCGGCCGTCGGCGGCTGAGGAGGCCCGCACCATCGCGGCCGCCACCAACGCGGCCACTCTGGCCAGCCTGACCGCAGCCGGCGATCCGTGGGCCTCCTTCGTCACCTATGGCCTGCTCGGCGGCGCGCCGGTGCTGTGTGTCTCCCACCTGGCCGAGCACGGCCGCAACCTGGCCGCCGACCCACGGGCCAGCCTCTCGGTGGTGGCCCCCGGCGCCGAGACGGATCCGCTGGCCAGCGCCCGGATCACGGTGGCCGGAATCGTCGAACGACCGGTGGGGGCCGAGCTCGACGCGGCACGCGCCGCCCACGTGGCGGCGGTGCCGGCCGCGAAGTACTACATCGACTACAGCGACTTCGCGGTGTGGGTGCTGCGGGTGCACCGGGTGCGTTGGGTCGGGGGCTACGGCCGGATGGACTCGGCGAGCGCCGCGGATTACGCCGCCGCCGAGCCCGACCCGGTCAGACCGCGCGCCGCGGGCGCGATCGAGCACCTCAACGCCGACCATGCCGCCGGCCTGGCCGAGATGGCACGGGCGCTGGGCGGGTTCCCCGACACCGCGTCGGCGACCTGCACCGGAATCGACCGGTACGGCCTGGACCTGAAGGTGATGACGCCACGCGGAGCGGCCTACACCCGGGTCGGCTTCGGCGGACCGCTCAGTTCGGCGGCCGAGTTGCGTTCGGCGACAGCCGATCTGGTGGCCCGAGCACGCGCCGTAGAAACGCGACCTGATCGAGTTTGACCTGCGGGTCCTGATAGATCGCGAAGTGCCCGTACGGGTAGTGGCGCAACTCCCCCAGCGGTGCCGCACGGGCCGCCGCGATGGTGGAGGACGGCGGGGTCGTGGTGTCGTCGTCGCATACGCAGAACAACACCGGCATCCTCAGCCGGTGTGCCACCCGCACCGGCCGGTAGAACGGCAGCGTGAACATCAGTCGAGCGGCGAACTCATTGCGCCACAACGATTCCGCACCCACGATCGCGGTGAAACCCGGCACCACGTCCGGCTCGGTCATGGCCGCGAAGCTTCCCGGAGGTCCCGCTGCGGGGATCAGCGTCGGCGGACGACCCCGAAGTGCGCCCAGTCCGTCCCGCAGTGCCGCCCACGCCGCGCGCACCAGATTGCGTCTCGGCATCCGGCGGATCACCGGCAGGCTGTCGGTGTAGGGGGCCTGGGCGATGACCGCGGCGATGCGCGGATCCCGGGCCGCCACGGCCACCACATGCCCGCCACTGAAAGATGTTCCCCACAGCGCGATCCGGTCGGCGTCGATACCCTCGGTACGGCGGGCCCAGTCCACCGCAGCCCGGTAGTCGTCGTGCTGGCGACCGATGTCGAGCACCTGCCGGGGCTCACCGCCGGAGGCCCCGAAACAGCGGTAGTCGAACAGCAGGACCGCGAAACCGGCGGCGCGGAACGCCTCGGCGTACTCGGGCAGCCCGTCATCCCGGGTAGCCGAGAAGCCGTGCGCCATCACCACGCACGGGACCGCGACATCGGCTGTCTCGGGCCGGTAGAGGTAGGCGGCGAGGGGCTCGCCGTCCGAGGGAATGCGCACCTCGACACGCGCGCTGGTCATGGGAGTCAACCTAGTACGCTTGACCGGCGAGAACCGCTCAAGCGAGGAGAACCATGACCACAGCGACCAACGAGCGGCAGACCGTGGCACTGCTGGCCCAGGAGCAGGACTGGCAGCGGCGGGACAGCGGGGCCAACGCCGACGTGTTCAACCGCGGCACGGTACGCATCCGGGCGAACTGGGCGGGTGGGGACACCCTGAGCGGCGCCTCGCTGTTCCACGACGAGATGTACGAGTCCTACACCCGCGAGGTCGCCACCCTGCGAGCCTGGTTCAAGCGCTAGGAATCCAGCCCGAGTTCCGCGGCCAACGCGCGCAGCGCCGGACGCGGGTCCCAGGCCGGATTGCCGTCGCCGAGGACCGGCACCAGAACGTGATCGGCCCCGGCGTCGAGGTGCGCGCTCACTGATGCCGCCGCCTCCGGTACCGAACCCATCCCGACGATCCCGCGGGCCAAGCGGTCGGATCCGCCCGGCACGAAGTCGGTCTCGTCGAAGCCCTGACGCAGCCACGAATTGCGGTAGTTCGGCAGACCCGAGTAGATCTGCAGGTGCAGGTGCGCCCGGTGCAGTTGTTCCTCGGCATCGCCGCCGACGACGACGGCCTGCTCGGAGACGATCCACTTGTCCGGCCCGAGGATCTCGCGGGTGACCGCGGTCTGGGCGGGATTGACCAGGTACGGGTGTGCGCCATCGGCATGGCTGCCGGACAACTCGATCATCTTGGGGCCCAACGCCGCCAGCAGCCGCACCGGCCGGCCCGACCCGGGCTCGACCATCTCCGGCAACGCGGCCATCCGGTCCAGGTAGGCCCGCATGGTCGTCAGCGGTTTGGCATAGGTGCCGCCGAGCATGTTCTCCACCAGCGGCCCGTGGCTGACACCCAGCCCGAGCACGAAGCGGCCGGGGTACAGCGCGGTCAACGTCCGTCCGCCGCCCTCCATGGTCCCCGCGACCCGGGCGTGGATGTTGGCGATGCCGGTGCCGACGACGAGGCGGTCCGTCGCCTCGAGGAAGGCGGCCGATTCCACCATGCAGTCCTTGAGACCCACTTCCGGCAGGAACAGCGACCCGTACCCGAGGGCCTCGATCTCCCGTGCCACGTCTTGGGCTGCCGCCATGGGCCAGGTGTCGCTGGCCCACCAGACGCCGATACGGGACGGGAAGTCGATACGCGCGCGTTGCGCCATGAACACTCCTCGAAATTCGGGTTCGGGGATAAACCTATCCCGCCTGATCCGACGCATAGAGTGGCCCGGTGAGCTTCGATCTGTCCACCGTCTTCCATACCGTCGCCGAGACCATCCCCGACCGCGAGGTGCTGATCTGGCGGGATCGCCGGCTCACCTACGCCCAGATGGACGCCCGCATCGACGGGATCGCCCATTACCTGGTCGAACAGGGACTCGGCTGCCACGCCGAACGTGACAGCCTGGAGAACCACCAGTCCGGCCAGGACCACATCGGGCTGTACCTGCGCAACGGCAACGAGTACCTCGAGGCGATGGTCGCGGGCTACCGCGCCCGGGTGGCCCCGTTCAACGTCAATTACCGCTACGTCGAGGAGGAGCTGCTCTACCTGCTCGCCGACGCCAAGGCCAAGGCCCTGGTGTACGCGGCCGAGTTCGCCCCGCACGTCCAGGCCATCCGTGGCCGGCTGCCCGACCTGACGGTGCTCATCCAGGTCGCCGACGACTCCGGCAATGACCTGCTGCCCGACGCGGTGGACTACGAGTCCATCGTCGCCACCCCCGCGCCCGCCGGCGGGAGGCCCCCCCCGACCGGGGATGACCGCTACCGCCGCTACACCGGCGGCCCCACCGGCATGCCCCAGGGGGTGCTGTGGCGTCAGCACGACATCTTCATGTCGGCCATGGGCGGCAGGCCGTTCCTGGCCGCCGGCGAACCCCTGCGCTCCTTTGCCGACCTGGCCGAGCAGGTCCGCGCACAGGCCGGATTCCGCTCGCTGCTGCTGATTCCGCCGCTGATGCACGGCGCCGCCCAGTGGGGCGTCTTCAACACCATCAGCACCGGCGGCTGGATCGCCATCCCCGATGATGTGGCGCGATTCGATGCCGACGCCATCCTGCAGCTGGCCGCACGGGAACGGGTGCTGGGCATCCCGGTCGTCGGCGACGCCATGGCCCGGCCGCTGGTCGACCAGATCGAGAAGGGTGACTACGACCTGTCCGGTCTGATGGCGATGACCAACGGCGGGGCGCCGCTGTCCCCGACGGTCCGCGACCGGCTGCTCGAGGCGCTGCCCAATTTGATGATCATGGACGCCGTCGGCGCCTCGGAGTCCGGCGCGCAGATGACGACGATCGCCACGAAGGGTGCCGACGTGCAGCCCGCCACCTTCACCCCGCTGGAGGACACCACCGTCGTCGCGACGGACTTCAGCCGGGTCCTGCAGCCCGGCGACGGGGACGGCTGGCTGGCGCGGCGCGAACTCGTACCGCTGGGCTACCTCGGTGACGCCGAGAAGACCGCGCGCACCTTCCCCACCATCGACGGGGTCCGCTGGTCGATTCCCGGCGACAAGGCGCGCTTCCTCGAGGACGGCCGCATCGAACTGCTCGGCCGCGACTCGGTGACCATCAACTCCGGCGGGGAGAAGATCTTCGCCGAGGAGGTCGAGCGCGCGGTGGCCAGCCATCCCGCCGTCTATGACGTCGTGGTGACGGGCCGGCCGTCGGAGCGTTGGGGCAACGAGGTGGTGGCGATCGTGCAGTTCGCCGAGAACCGCAGCGCCACCGATGACGAGCTGGCGGAGGCCTGCCGGGCCCATATCGCCGATTACAAGGTGCCCAAGGCCTTCGTCCGTTCGGACAAGATCGTGCGCTCCCCCGCGGGAAAGGCCGACTACCGCTGGGCCAAGGCGATGGCCACCGCCGAGCACTGATCCGCTCCGCCACCCCGGCGAGCGGTCTCTGGCGGAATCAGTCTATGTATGGTTGCATACATAGATGGCGGGTCACCGGGAGCGGATGGTCGCCTCGGCGGCACTGCTGATCCGCGAACGCGGAGCCCGTCCGACCGCCATCGCCGATGTCCTGGCCCACAGCGGCGCACCCCGCGGATCGGCGTATCACTACTTCCCCGGCGGGCGCAGCCAACTGCTGTGTGAGGCCGTCGATTACGCCGCGGATTATGTCGCCGACGCCATCGGACGCGCGGGCAGCGCCGCCGAGATGCTCGACACCGCGGTGGGCTTCTACCGCGCAGGATTGCTCGACAGCGACTACCGGGCGGGCTGTCCGGTGCTTGCCGTCGCGGTCGAGGCCGGCGACCCGGATGCCGGCCCCGAACCTGTCGCCCGCGCCGCCGCCGCCTTCCAGCGCTGGCGCGACCTCATCACCGCCACACTCGTGGACGACGGTCTGGGCCCCGGTGCGGCCGCCGATCTGGCCACCCTGGTGATCGCCGCGCTCGAGGGCGCGCTGGCACAGGCCCGGGCCGCCCGCGAGGTCGGCCCGATCGACGCCGTGCACCGGCAGCTTCGCCCCCTGCTCACCGCCGCAGCATCATCCAAGCCCGAGGAGACAGCGCCATGACCGCCGAATGGAAGCCCACCGCATGCATCCTCTGCGAGTGCAACTGCGGCATCGTCGTACAGACCAGCGAGGGGCCGGACGGCCGCCACCTGACCAAGATCCGCGGCGACAAGGACCATCCCGCCTCGCAGGGCTATACCTGCAACAAGGCGTTGCGGCTGGACTACTACCAGAACACCCCGGGTCGACTCACCTCGCCGCTGCGCCGACGACCCGACGGTAGCTATGAGGAAATCGACTGGGCAACAGCCATTTCCGAGATCGCCGCGGGATTCCAGCGGATCAGCCAGAACTACGGCGGGGACAAGATCTTCTACTACGGCGGTGGCGGGCAGGGTAATCACCTCGGCGGCGCCTACAGCAGCGCTTTCCTCAAGGCGCTCGGCTCGCGGTACCGGTCCAACGCCCTGGCCCAGGAGAAAACCGGCGAGGCCTGGGTCGACGCCCAGCTCTACGGGGGGCACACCCGCGGGGAGTTCGAGCACGCCGAGGTGTCGGTGTTCATCGGCAAGAACCCGTGGATGTCGCAGAGCTTCCCGCGGGCCCGCACCGTGCTCAACGAGATCGCCAAGGACCCCGGTCGCTCCATGGTGGTGATCGACCCGGTCGTCACCGATACCGCGGCGATGGCCGACTTCCACCTGCGGGTCAAACCGGGTACCGACGCCTGGTGCCTGGCCGCCCTGGCCGCCGTGCTGGTCCAGGAAAACCTCTGCGACGAAGCCTTTCTCGTCGATCATGTGCACGGCGCCGACGAGGTGCGCGCGGTCCTGGCGGACGTCGACGTCACCGGGTACGCCGCGCGCTGCGGGGTCGATGAGGATCTGTTGCGGGCCGCCGCCCACCGGATCGGCGGTGCCGGCAGCGTCGCGGTGTTCGAGGATCTCGGCGTCCAGCAGGCGCCGAACAGCACGCTGTGTTCCTACCTCGAGAAGCTGCTGTGGGTCCTCACCGGCAACTTCGCCAAACCCGGCGGACAACACCTGCATTCGAATTTCGGCCCGCTGTTCAGTCACACCCCCGGTATCGGCCGCACACCCGTCACCGGCGCGCCGATCATCGGCGGGTTGATCCCGTCCAACGCCGTGCCGCAGGAGATCCTCAGCGACCACCCCGACAGATTCCGCGCGATGATCGTCGAGAGCAGCAACCCCGCGCACTCGATTGCCGACTCGGCGGCCTGCCGGGCGGCGTTCGAGTCCCTGGAACTCCTGGTCGTCATCGACATCGCGATGACCGAGACCGCCCGCCTGGCGCACTACGTGCTGCCCGCCGCCAGCCAGTTCGAGAAGCCCGAGGCGACGTTCTTCAATCTGGAGTTCCCGCACAACACGTTTCACCTGCGCCACCCGCTCTTCGAACCACTCGCAGACACCTTGCCCGAGCCCGAGATCTGGGCCCGACTGATACGTGCCCTCGGTATCGTCAGCGATGCGGACCTCCGGCCCCTGCGTGCGGCCGCCGCCGAGGGACTGGGCGCCTACACCCAGGCGTTCTTCACCGCAGTGGCCGCCAACCCCGCCTTGACCAAGGTGCTGCCCTATGTGCTCTACGAGACCCTGGGGCCGACACTGCCGACCGGACTTGCCGGTGCGGCCGCACTGTGGGGGCTGGCGCAGAAGGCCGCGATGACGTACCCGGAGGCGGTGCGCCGGGCCGGCTTCGCCGACGGGAATGCGCTGTTCGACGCCATCCTGTCGGCGGGGACGGCGGTCACGTTCACCGTCCACGAGTACGTCGACGACTGGGCGTTGATCACCCATCCCGACCACAAGATCGCGCTCGTCATCCCCGAACTGCTCGACGATCTGCGCGCGCTGTCGACTCCCACCCCGGAGCTGATCACGGCGGAGTTCCCGATCGTGCTGTCCGCCGGCGAGCGACGGGCCTTCACCGCCAACACCATTTTCCGCGACCCGGCCTGGCGGCAACGCGATAGGCAGGGCTCGCTGCGGGTCAGCCCCCGCGATGCCGCCGAACTCGGTCTGGCCGAGGGCGCCCTGGCGAAGATCATCACCGCGGCCGGCAGTGCAGAAGCCGTCGTCGAAGTCAGTGACGCCATGCAACCCGGCCACGCCTCACTGCCCAACGGCTTCGGGCTGAACGGCACACCGGGCGTCGCGCCCAACGCGCTGACCTCCAGCGGATGGCGGGATGCCTATGCCGGCACCCCGTGGCACAAGCACGTGCCTGCCCGCATCGAACCCGTTCCTGCCTAGAATCGCCGCGTGCGGTCCCCGTGGGGTGATGAAGTCGTCGATGGGCACTATGGCGGGCATGCCGGCCTGCTCTTCTCCCGAAGGCCCCGTACTTTCACCGACCTGCTGACCGGGGTCGAGCGCTGGACCGACCGGCCCTTCCTGGTCCAGGGTGATCATCGGATCACCTTCGGAGCGTTCTTCGCTGCCGTCGGCACCGCACGGGAACGCCTGTTGGACAACTCGATTCAGCCGGGTGACCGGGTGCTGCTGCTGGCCTACAACTCACCGGACTGGGTGCTGGCCTTGTGGGCCATCTGGGCGGTGGGCGCCATCCCGGTACTGGGTAACCGGTGGTGGAGCCAACGGGAGGTGGATCACGCGATCGCGCTCATCGGTCCACGAGCCGTGATCACCGACGCACCCGATCTCGTCGGCCGCCCGGCCGTCGGGGTCACCGATATCGCCGATCTCCGCGGCTGCTTCACCGATGCCGTCGGCGCAACCCCCGACGTCCCGGGCCCCGGCGATGAGGAGCAGCCCGCGGTCATCCTGTTCACCTCGGGAAGCACCGGCATGCCCAAGGCCGTCGAGCTGCCGTTCCGCTCGGTGGTGGCCAATCAGCAGAACGTGCTCGCCCGCTCGCGCCAACTGCCGCCCCTGACTCCGGGACCCCAGTCGGTGAACCTCATCTCCACGCCGCTGTTCCACATCGGGGCGTTCGCCACGTTGATCACCCAGACGATCACCGGCGGGCGCATCGTGTTCACCGCCGGCCGCTTCGACCCTGCCCAGGTCCTCGAACTGATCGAGGCCGAGCAAGTCGAACGCTGGGGGGCGGTGCCGACCATGGCCACCCGGCTGCTGGAGCACCCCGACTTCGACTCCCGTGACCTGTCCAGCCTGCGCTCGTTCCCGCTCGGCGGGGCCCCGGTGCCGCCGGTGCTGCTGGAACGCCTCGCCCGGCGGCTGCCCCAACTCCGGGGCCGCGGCATGGTCAACATGTGGGGGATGACCGAGGGCGGTGGGTTCTTCACCGTCGCCACCGGCGCGGATCTGCAGCGGCACCCGAAGACGGTGGGCCGGGCACTACCCACCGTGGAGGTGCGGATCGATGCCCCCGATGGCGACGGGCGGGGCGAGATCCTGGCCCGCAGCCCGACGGTGATGCTCGGCTATGTCGGGGTCGGAGGTGACGCCGCCGGGGAGACCATGGATTCCGAGGGCTGGTTGCGCACCGGGGACCTGGGTCACCTCGACGAGGAGGGTTACCTGTTCATCGACGGTCGCAGCAAGGACATGGTCATCCGGGCCGGGGAGAACATCGCCTGCCCGCATGTGGAGGCGGCGCTGATGCGTCATCCTGCCGTTGTGGATGCGGCTGCCCTCGGGATGCCGCACCCGGACCTGGGCGAGGAGCTCGTCGCGGTGGTGGTCCATCGCGCCGGGGGCCCGGTCCCCACCGAGGCGGAGCTCAGCGCGCACATGGCCGGTGAGGTCGCCTATTTCGCCGTCCCGACCCGGTGGCGCATTCGCGCGCAGCCGCTGCCCACGGTCGGCACCGAGAAGGTCGATAAGAAAGCCCTCGCCGACGAGTTTCGCTGACGCCGTTCGGTATTCGCCGTCACAGGTTGGACCGGCGGGCGAAGGCCGGTGCCCGTTCCGGGCGGATCCCGACGCCGACCACCCGGGCCGGTATGACCGTCAGCCACGGCAGCCGTCGCAGCAACGCCGCCATCGGCCTGGGCGGCCTGGCCTCGGCACCGGCCAGCACCGGCCGCACCAGCACCCGGTGCAGGGTGCGCTGCAGCGCCTGGGTCAGCGCCGCGGGCGGAAGCCGGCGGCGGCGGACGGCGGCGAGGTCGTCGTCGGTGACCGCGCCCCGACGCAACGGGTCGGCCAGCAGGGTGGCCGCCGCGACGGCGTCCTGGACGGCGATGATGATCCCCACCCCTCCGACCGGCGACATCGC
>SXGS01181998.1_pt1 | contig 12262 bp, 11 predicted proteins | sample 3174681 | NCBI WGS metagenome assembly SXGS01 (sample SAMN11356861, study PRJNA531348) | freshwater metagenome | isolation source: freshwater sample F1-80 | place: China: Fuxian Lake, Yuxi | collected 2017-12-25
ATCGTAGCGGGCATGGTCGAAGATGAAGAATTCGGCTTCAGGCCCCCAAAACGATGCATCGCCGATCTTGGTGCTTTGAAGATACTTTTCCGCCTTCTGGGCAATAAACCTCGGGTCACGCTCATAATTCTCGCGGGAGATGGGGTCCACCACATTGCCTGTAAGGCTGAGCGTCGGCACCGCCGTGAAGGGATCAAGACAGGCCGTTGCGGGATCGGGGACCACCAGCAGATCACTGTTGTTGATCGCCTTCCAGCCACGAATGGATGACCCGTCGAGACCGGAACCGTCCTTGAACAGGTCTTCTGTCAGTTCGCTCACAGGGATGGTCATGTGCTGCCACACTCCCGGCAGGTCCACGAACTTCAGATCCACCATCTGGACCCTGTGCTTCTTGGCAAACTCCAACACTTCTCGCACGTTCATCCCCTCCTCCTTTCAGCTCTCATTCGCAATGACCAGCCCACCTTTCGGCTCATATTGTTGGACTCCCAGTCCTCGTCACAATGCCGTTTCCCCGGTTTCTCCTGTTCGGATTCGTCCCACCGCGCTCAGGTCTCGCACGAAAATCTTCCCGTCGCCGATGCTGCCTGTTTTGGCCACCCGAATGATCGCCTCAATCACCCGGGGCACCAACACGTTCGTCACAGCCACCTCAATTTTGACTTTTGGCACAAACTCAATCGTGTACTCCTGTCCACGATACGTTTCTTTATGGCCCTTCTGACGACCGAAGCCTTTGACTTCAGAGACGGTCATGCCCAGCCCTCTTATTTCCAGCAGCGCATCCTTCACTTCATCCAGCTTGAAGGGCTTGATGACGGCTTCCACCAGTTTCATCTCTCTGCCTCCTTGCCTAGAAGTCTGCACACTGCGTCAGGCATAACCTATCGCCATGCCTAGAGAAATAACGCGAGCGCCGCCGCGAAGATGCCGACCTCATGTTCCTGGCATCGAAGGGAGCATCATAGCCCAATCCTCTCATTCGGCACAACGCTGAAAAGCGCAAACCTCCTGCCGTTTCGCCAAGAACGATTACGAGAACTACTCCGAGCTGGCAAGAGAGAAGCCGAATCCAGCGAGCGATCGTCCCAATCAGCTACGAATTGCAATACCCGTTGGTGATCGGCATTCGACGATCCTTGCCGAATGCCCGATGTGTGACTTTGATACCGATCGGCGCTTGGCGGCGCTTAAATTCACTGCCATCAACCATGGCCACCACTCGCGCTACTGTGGCACGGTCGAATCCCGCATCAACGATTTCTTCGATCGAGCGGTTTTCTTCCACGTAGGCTTGAAGAATCGGGTCGAGTACGGCATAGACCGGCAAGGAATCTTCATCCTTCTGATTGGGTCTCAGCTCGGCGCTCGGCGGCCGCTCTAGAATCCGTTTGGGAATGACCTGCGCGGCGCCTCGGAGGTTCCGGAGACGAGATAACTCATACACCATGGTTTTCGGCACATCCTTGATCACCGCAAAACCGCCGGCCATATCGCCATACAGCGTGGCATAGCCGACGCTCATTTCGCTCTTATTACCGGTCGTCAGTACAAGATGGCCGAACTTGTTCGAATAGGCCATCAACATGTTCCCGCGAATGCGGGCCTGCAGATTTTCCTCCGCCGTATCGACCGCCTTCCCTTGAAACGTCGAGGTCAGAGCAGCTCGATAGGATTCAAACGTCGGCGTAATCGGGATGGTCCGATACTCGATGCCGATTCGATGGCTGAGCTCCTTCACATCCTCCGCGCTCTCGACCGACGTATAGGGCGAGGGCATGAATATCCCCAACACATTATCAGGACCCAGCGCATCAACGGCAACGACCGCTGCCAGCGCACTGTCGATTCCTCCGCTCAGTCCGATGGCAACATTGCGAAATCCGTTCTTCCGCACATAATCCTGCACGCCCAGCACCAGTGCGCGATAGACCGCATCGGAATCCCCAAGCGGCGCCTCCAGAGGCGGCACCCTGCGCGAGCGCCTTGCCGGACGCGCGGGAGATTTGATCGTCACCTGCTCGACGGCGTCTGCCATGGCTGCCGTAAATCGTTTTCTCCGCCCATGCACCATCCGAGTTCGCACAACGGCATCCACTGTAAGGTCTGCGAGAATCAAATCCTCTGCAAATTCCTTCCCCCGGGCGATCACCTCGCCTGCTTGGTCTACGATCATGCTGTTGCCGTCAAACACCAATTCATCCTGTCCCCCGACTATGTTGGTGTATGTCAGGATGATTCCGTTTTCCCGGGCCCTGGTTGCAAGCATCTGTTCGCGTGTGCGGCTCTTCCCGATATGAAACGGCGATGCATTGATATTCACGATCACTTCCGCACCCGCCGCTGCCTGCATAGAAGTGGGCCCATCCGGCGACCAGATGTCTTCGCAAATGCTGACAGCAACGGCCACACCGCGCAGCGTCATCAGTACCATGTGGCCGCCAGGATGGAAATACCGGCTTTCGTCGAAGACGCCGTAGTTCGGCAGGACCCATTTGCTGTATCGGGCGATCACCCGCCGGTCCGCAACGATCGCCGCCGCGTTGAAGAGTTCATATCCGCCCGCGGTGGCGGTACGCGCCACCTGCGACTTCCCTCTGCCTGCGCTGCCTTGGCCGACATACCCGATCACTGCCACAAGCCCCGTACACTCTTTTGCAATCTCGTCGAGCGCCCGCCGATTGTCCGACACAAACCGCGGCTTCAGCAGCAAATCTTCAGGAGGATAGCCGGTCACAGCCAATTCAGGAAACGCCACCAGATCGGCGCCGGCCTTCCGCGCTTCTTTGATCCACGCTTTGACAAGCCGCATATTGCCGGAGATATCACCGACCGTCAGATCAATCTGTGCCATGGCAATCCGAAGTCTGCGCATCAGATAGACCTACCGTCTCTGTTGGACCGTCTTCTTGCGGGAGAGGCTCTTACCAGAAGTGGACTTAGGCAACGTTTGATGCCATTGGTAAAAAGTCGGTTCATCGATCGGCATCATCCGAACATGTCCGATCCGTTCCGGCCACACACCGACAACTTGTCCTCCGGACACTTTCTTGTCATGAAGCATCGCCTTCCAGATTTTGGCCGCTGTCCACTGCGGCATGCGATCGGGGAGGCCGGCGGCCTGGACAATGGCTTGAATGCTTTGAACGACACTGCGATCACAGACCCCCAGAAAACACGCAACGTCAGCCTCCTGAACCAACCCGATCCCGACAGCCTCACCATGAATGAGCGATTCGTATCGACCCAGCGTCTCAAGCGCATGCCCGATCGTATGGCCATAGTTGAGGATGCGCCGCCGGTCAGACTCCCGCTCGTCCGCCGTGACCACGTGAGCCTTGACTTCGCAAGACCGCTTCACTACGGCTGTAACAATGTCTGGTTTTCGCTTCAGCAAGCCGGGCATCTCCCGCTGAAGATACGAAAAAAACCCCTCATCGGCGATAACGCCATACTTGATGACCTCCGCCAGCCCGGCAACCCACTCGCGCATCGGTAACGTCCAAAGCGTCAACGGATCAATCCATACTTCCTTGGGTTGATAGAACGCTCCAATCAGATTTTTACCCAGCCGATGATCGACTCCCGTCTTTCCCCCGACGCTCGAATCGGACTGGGCAATGAGGGTGGTGGGAATCTGAATAAATGGGATACCGCGCTGATAGATCGCCGCCGCAAATCCTGCTATATCGCCGACCACACCTCCGCCCAGCGCAAAGAGAAACGACGACCGCTCGAACCGATGGCGCGCCATCACATCAAGAAGGTGCGTGATCGTATCCAGTTTCTTCGATCGTTCACCGGAAGGCAGCACAATAGGAACCGCGTCGACGCCGAACTTCTTCAGCTGACGCAGCACCCCGCTCAGGTAGTAGCGGGCTACATGACGATCCGTCACCACGCCGACTTTCCCTTTCACCGCCAGTTCGCTCAGCCTCCCTTCAAGCCGATTCAAAAGACCGGCTTGAATCAGAATCTTGTAGCTCCGCTCACCAAGCGAGACCGATACAGTCGAGGACAATGTCATAGCCGATTCCTACACCTGGCATTCATTGGATCGTCATGGCACATCACATGTTCTTCGGAAACAAGGAGGCCAATACGCGGAGAGATCGTAGCACAGCTCGTCGTTAAACTAAAAGGATTACGCTGCCTTCAGAAAAGGAGCGGGAAGAGTACTTGGAACTGAGATGAATCGACCGGTGGAGCTATTCTACACATGCCAAGAGCGGCGCCTTCAGCACAAAACAAACGTGCGTGGTGAGGCTGATTCAGCATCGCCACACACGTTCTCTTACTTCAGAACATCTGACTGGAAACTGTTACGGGCTATGTCTTCACAATGCTCGGCGTCAAGAAAATGAGCAGCTCTTGTTTGGAGACCGACTCGGACTTGTTCTTGAACAACCAGCCCAGGACCGGGATGCGGGACATATACGGCACTCCCTGGACGTTGTTATTCTGCGTGTCGACAAACACCCCGCCGATCACCATCGTCTCTCCATCTCGAACAAGCACTTGGGTGTTCGCCTCGCGTCGATCAATGCTCGGGCCGGCCGGATTGCTACGGGCGCCCACGGCATTCCGAGTTGCCCGCACCTTCAGCAAAATCATCTTGGCGTCCTCCTTCGGATCGCGCGATGTGATTTGGGGTGTCACGTTCAGTTCCAAATTGGCATCCACAAACGTTGTCTGTGTTCCCTGTAACGAAGTGGTTTGAAATGGGATCGATTCGCCCTGAGAGATCTTCGCTTCGCGCTTATCCAGCGTCATGATCTTCGGGGCGGCAATCACTTTCGTCAGACCCAACAATTCTCCGGCAGACAACCGCATATCCAAAGCAAAACCTCCACCAAACTTTCCAAACGTCCAGCCGATGCCAGGCACAGCAGGCAACCCGCCTACTTGAGCCGGAAAATTCACCAGGAAGCTTCTGGATATCGTATTGTTCCCCGTGCCAGCAACTTCGCCGAACGGGCCATTAAGGCCGCCGATGGCGTTGAACGTCGAAGGCGTTCTGTTCGCAGCCTGGAAGCCCCACTGAATTCCCAATCCTCTGGCATAGACGGTATCCGCCTGAACAATGCGCGCTTCAATCTGGACTTGCGGCACTTCCAAATCGAGTCCGTCGACCAGTTGCCTCATGATTGCCAGCTTGCTCTCCGTTTCCCTCACAATCAGCGCGTTGCTTCCCGCGTTAAACTGCATCACGCCGCGTGGGCTCAAATATTGGCGTAACGACGTCATGAGCTCTTGGGCTTGGATATTCTTGATGTAAAAGACACGGTCGACTAATTCCTCGGCCTTGACTTTGGCATCTTTCACTCTGGCTTCTTCATCCTGTTGCTTTGCAAGATTTGACAGCGTGTCCACCCAGACAATCGATCCCTGACGAATCATGCCGAGCCCATTCATCTTCAAGAGCATGTCCAAGGCCTGATCCCACGGCACGTTCACAAGCTTCATGGTGACCTTGGATTTGACACCCTCGCCAACGACGATGTTGAAACCACTGACGTCGGCAATCAGTCGTAAAATATTCGTGACGTCCGCTTGCTGAAAGTCGAGCGAGATGCGTCGCCCAACAAACCGAGTCTGCCCCGCGACAATGTCATCCGATCGGCTATCCTTTTGATCTGGAGCGCTTTCCGCTGCCATTTGTACCGGCTGAACCTTAAAAGGAGACTGTGCGGGACCGATGATTCTGGCCATCGGCTTCACAAGCCGAGGCCCCGAGCCAAACAGCACCTTGCGCTCCTGACGTGCCGGATGCGAGGCCTCGATGGAATTGGCCGACTGCGACACCTCACTGGGAGACCTGCGCGACTCTTTCGGACTGAGTACAACGAGAACTTTATTGCCCTTGGTTTCGACAGAAAAAGCGGGCTGCTCAAGCAGGTCAAATACGAACCGAACCCTATCGGCGTGATGCCCTATCCTGATTGCTTTGAGCAACTGGTGCTGCCCCGGCACGGGCGACTGCCGGAATGCGGAGGACACAGCCGGCATATCAATGACTAACCGAGACTCATCTAGCAACTTCGCATGGGGAAAGAATGTGCCGTCACCAACGATTGCCACCGTGACCAGATCTCCTTCCGGATGTACCTCGATGTTGGTCACTGATTGAGCCGGTAGCGCGGCAATATCCTTCTCGACTTCGACAAGGCCGCGCTTGCTGGATTCACCGGCTTCATCATCAAGTGGAATCATCCCGGCATGCGCTCCCAAAGCAATGAGAGATACCCCCAAGGCTCCGATGAACCGCCTTGCCGTCATCAAACCACACAGGCTAGATAATAATGATCTCATTCTGAGCCTTCTTTCGGATGGAGGAGCTTGACATACTCACGCTCCTGCTTCTTGCCATACACATCGGTGAGTCGCTCTTGTACAATGATGCCCCGCTCAGTAATTGCGCTGACAACTCCGTTGTTCTGCCCGACTCTTGTCCCCCGCTTGATTGTATACCCATGCCCTTCAGGCGTCTGAACCATGGCCGTATACCCATAGGCGCCCCACACAATGGCGATCAGATTCAGCTCCGTTAATGTCACACGTTGGAGCGGAGGAAGATTCACATCAACTTTACCCAGTTGGAGATCCTGTATGACTGGGGCGAATGGGTCTCGGCGCCCGGATGGATCATAACCGGATCCGACCACACCGTCGGGAAACGACGCCTGGGACGGCGCCTGCGCTAACTCTCCAGATGGTAACGGATCAGCAGCTGCAATAGGCGCCTTCGGAACGTCAGGAATGGATGTCATCTGGATGGAATCCTGCCTTATCGGACTTATCTGGGCAACAAGGGGATCGGCTTGAGCAACAACGTTGTGCAGGCAAACAACGACCACGATGCTAAAGAAAGCCGCTGTACTTCCAGCGACCGCATACCGATGCCCACCCGACCTCTTATTTGTCAGACGATCCATTTGCCCTGCGCATCTCCCTCATTTTCCAGCTGGGACTGGCTGAGCCGGCTGTGCCAGCTTGGCTCCTGCAACTGGTGCTGCCACAGCGGGGGGTTCGTGTGGCGCAGCATACGCGACTAAATCAAACGTTGTTTGTGACACAATCCGCCCTTGATCAACCTTCGGCGATCCCATTTTGAGCCCGGACACAGTAATGATTCTTGGAAGCCTGTTAATGCGGTCGAAAAATAGTGCGGCTGTGTGATAGACTCCGAACACCTCGACATTTACAGGCATTTCCACAAAGAGCTTCGATGCATCCTCAGCTGGGGTCCCCGGCTTCCACAATCTGATATCGAGCCCCAACCGGACGCCAAGATCAGACACTTGCTTGAGCAGCATAATGGCTTCTTCCTCCGGAGGGAGGCGTTCCTTTTTCTTTGCCAACTCAATTTCAAGCTGCTTACTCGCAGCAATGATCTCATCCAGATGTTTGACTTTGGTGCTGAGCGTTTGAACTTCGCTCTCCAACCTGCTGTTTTCAGCCTCTAGGGCCACGATCTCCGCTGCTTTGGGTTCAGTAATGTAAAAATTAAATGCGGCAACGAGGCCGACAACGAGCAGAAACAGGAGCGCCGCCTTCTGCGGGCGGGAACATTGCGTAGCGAGTCCAGCTTGACCAATGGCAGCGCCATATTCATCCCTTCAAGCGAAACGTCAATCGAAACTGGTATACATTGATCTTGTTTTCAACCGTCGCCTTGCTTTCCTGAAGATTGATGCCGACAAAATAGTCTGTCCGCCGAAGATTATTCGTGAATTCCACGACATCATCGTTCGTGAGCGCTTTCCCTTCCAATTCAACCGTATCGGATTCCACACCTAACTTCGTCAACCAGATCTTCAGAGGCTCGATACTCTGGCTCACATGATCAAGCACTTTCATCGGCCCCATTCTCGACTGCTCAAGCTGGTCGATGATTCGATTTTTATCCTCTAGCAGTTTTTTCTTTTGCTCAAAGTCTTGAACTTTCTTCACCTGCCCTTTTAATTGTGCGACCTGACTTTCCTTATCCCGCTTCTCGTCCTGTCGCGCCTCGATTTCACTATCGAGCGTGGCGGCATACCACCAGCATCCGGTCACGACAATCAGCATCACCCCCACGCCAAGCAGTGCTCGCGCACGGACGTCATACTGGGGTTTTGCCTTTCTTGCTATTGCCCCCGCTGCAAGTAGGTTAATGTGAATCATCGGTCCCCCACCGCTCTCAGTGCCAGCCCGACGCCGACCGCCGCCGATGGCGCCAGATCGGCCAACAGGTCTGGATCCATGTCGCTTCCAGTCACATCAATTTCGCTAAATGGGTCGACCAGCTCCACAGGGATTTGCATCCGATCACCGAGCTGTTGGATCAATCCCTTGGCTTGGGCGCCCCCACCGCACACAAGCACTCGATCCAGCTCAGCATTTGCAGCAGACGTCTTAAAGTAATCCACTGTTCTGGCGATCTCGGAAGCGACCTCCCCATTCATGTTGTTCATGACATTGCTCAGCGCCCCTGTGCCAGAGTCTCTCCCCTGCTTCACTTTCTTGCTTTCTTCAGCCTCTTCATAGGACATCCCCAGCTCGCGTTGGATGGCCTCGGTGTACCGATTGCCACCCAATGGAATGTCCCGCGTGAACAGGGAGGCGCCACCCCGGATAATATTCACGTTCATCACACTTGCCCCGATATTGATCAGCGCCGTCGTTTCATCCTGCGCCATCGGATAATTGATGGCGTGCATGTTCTCGATCGCAAACGCGTCCACATCCATGACCATCGGCGTAAGGCCGGCTCCCTTCACAAGTTCAGTCAACTCATTGATCTTGTCTTTCTTGGCGGCAACGAGAATGACTGCCATATCTGCCTGTTTGTCTCCTGACAGGTCGGCCGGCAATACATGAAATCGATATTCACTTCGTTGATATCGAACGGGATATACTGTTCTGCGGCCAACTTGACCTGCCCTTCCAACTCTTCGTCCGGCAGCGGAGGCAGGCTGATCTTCTTCACAATGACGGCGTGTCCTGAGATTGAGACTGCCACCTGCTTGTTCTGCACGCCGGTTTCATCGAATAACTCTCGAATGGCCGAAACCACACGACCTTCGTCCATCACCATCCCATCGACAATCACCTCCGGCTCAAGAGGCTTCACGCCGAACTTCTGAAGAATGTACCGCCCCTTGCTTTCCTTCAGTTGAACAAGCTTGATCGCGCTGGATCCGATATCGAGCCCCACCAGCTGCTTGCGCGGCGTCAGGAGTGAGATCAGATCAACCTCGAATACGTTTTTAAATGAGTGCAGCATATGTATTTTCTATCACTCTACACGACAACCTTTCGTGCGCAAATTATTTCCTCAATTTCGTCCAGGTTCTTTTTTGTAGAACTTTCCGTTTCTCCGATCGCGAGAAGGCCGGCGATCACGCCGTCGCGTTTTCAGCGAACACGAGTTGCCTACAAAATATCGAACATGTCGCACGGCTGGCATGCCTTGAACCCCGCATGACCAGAAGAGAGTATTCGCTTCTTCACGTCGAGGGCTCACCTTAAAAAAACTGTTTTGTATGCTCACAGGGGCAAGTATCGTCACGATGTTCTAGCTGTCAAGAAATGGGCAGCCTGACGCAACGGCGCTGTGATAAAAACGAGCGGGCGTGGTTCTCTTTGCAAAACCTATGATTTGTGAATGTCGCGATGCTTCAGCGCCACGTCGTAGCCTAGGGCAGAAAGGCCTTCTTGCAGGCGCCCGGCGACCGCAACGGATCGATGCCGACCGCCGGTACACCCGATGCCGATCGTCAGATAACTGCGTGGCTCGCGCTCAAACTGTGGAATGAGAAACTGGAGCAAACCTTCAAGCCGCTCAATCAACGCGACAGCATCGGAGTTCGACAAGACGAACGCGCGAACTCTTGGGTCGTCTCCGGGAAGCGGCTTCAGATCAGGAACGAAATAGGGATTCTTGAGGAATCGCACATCGAACAACAAATCAATGTCATAGGGAACTCCGAACTTATAGCCGAAGGTGAGCAGCGAAATAGTCAGTTTTTTTTCGTCCGAGCCTTGCCAGAACTGCTTCGTGAGCAAGTCGCGGAGTTCATGGACCGTCAAGTCCGACGTATCGATGACACGGTCTGCATGCCGCCGAAGTTCCGCAAGGCGCTCCGCTTCGAACCGAACACCTTCCAACACAGGCCGATGAGGCAAGAGTGGATGTGGACGCCTCGACTCAGAAAAGCGCCGAACCAATACTTCCTCGCGCGATTCAAGAAACAGCAACTGGACGGAATGACCGAGGCCCTTGACACGCTCAAGAATGCCGACCAGGTCAGAAAAAAATATCCGCTCTCGAATATCGATGCCCAAGGCTACATTGGCGATCTCGCCTTTCTGCTGGTTGCAAAGATCGACAAACGTCGGCAGCAGGGCCGGGGGAAGATTATCGATACAGAAATACCCCGCATCCTCAAACACCTTGAGCGCATGCGATTTACCGGACCCGGACAATCCACTGATAATGACTAAGCTGAGTTGTGCCATATCGTTCTCAGTCTACCGAGACTCTAGCAACACCCTCTATTATGGCACGACATTCCAATTCCCTTTCGGCAGCTCCAACTTTGAAAGCGCCTCCCGCAGTCGTGCTATAGCAACTCGGCATCGGCTCGCAGCTGAGCCTTTCTGGTTCCTCCAGGCTTATGGCTGGCCAGACGCCCCTTCCACTTCCTGAACTGTGCATCGACCCGATCCACCAGCCCGTCGATTGTCGCATACATTTCCCGAGTGGATATTTTCGCCTGCAGCGGTTTACCATTCACCGCTCCGATTACTTCAGCCATATGTTGAAGCTTTTCAACTCCCAGCACAACTTGAAGCGATCCAACCTTCAACTCGTAACGATCGAGCCGCCCAAACCGCGTTTCCACATAACTCCTCAGTGCAGACGTGATGCCCAGATGGCGTCCGGTAATTCTCAGCCTCATATCACACCTCCTACTTGTCAGTGAATATGGCTCTTCACGCAGACTAGAAGAAGCGTTTCCGCTGGCCAGCGGATGGGATATTATCCTCCGCCCGATATTTGGCGACCGTTCGTCTGGCAATAAGGACTTGTTGCGTGCGTAGGCGGGTGGCTATTTCTTCATCCTTCAACGGCCGCCTGGCATCTTCCCCCGCCACCATTTTCTTGATCATCTCTCTGACGGATACGGACGAGTGCATATCCGACGGCTGGTCAGTCCGCTGTAGCCCGGCGTTGAAAAAGAACTTCAACTCCAGCATGCCCTGAGGGCAATACATATACTTATTGGCTGTGACGCGACTGATGGTCGACTCGTGCATCCCGATGTCTTCGGCGACCTGTTTGAGCACGAGGGGTTTGAGGTGCGAGACACCGCGGTCAAAGAATTGCTCCTGAAACTTCACGATGCTCGATACGACCTTCACGATCGTCTTATTGCGCTGTTCGATGCTCCGAATAACCCACTGGGCCGCCCTCAACTTCTCATCCATATAGGCTTTTGTTTCCGGAGCGCCTCCCTGGCTGGAAGCCATCAATTGCTTGTAATACGGGCTGATCCTCATGCGCGGGAGACCATCGTCATTCAATAGCACAACCCACTCCCCTTCATCCTTGACGACGAACACATCCGGAACGATGACATAGTTCTGTGTGTTGGCGAACGGCCGGCCCGGTTTGGGCTCGAGATTTTCGATAACCTTGGTGGCCTGAAATACTTCGTCAACCGTCACATCCAACGCCTTGGCAATTTTGGCATATTGCTTCTTTTCTAAATCCTTCAGATGATGAAGGATCACGCCCTCAACAATCGACCCTTTCAGCGCGCCTGGCCGCGCGCCCAACGAACCGATCGGATTGCGGCCTAAATGCCCGAGCTGCAGCAAGAGGCATTCGGACAAATCTCTCGCGCCGACACCAGTCGGATCGAAGGTTTGGATGTCCCTGAGTGCAGAGTCCGCCTCAGATTCCGTGAAATCGGTTCCCGCGACTACCTCGGCCAACGTAATGCGGAGATATCCGTCATCATCAAGGTTCCCGATGATTAACCGGCCGAGCGCTTTCCTTCGGTCGGATAATCCGGACAATGACAACTGCCAGAGCAGATGCTCTTCGAGCGATGTCGCTTTGGCAACAGTCTGCTCATAGGATGGAAATTCATCCTGGGAGGAGGACGCACGCTCGGAATCGCCGATCCGACGGTCACTTCCAAAATACTCTTCCCACCCGGATGCGCTGAACTCTTCGGGCGAACCCCGCTCTTCCGGCGTCCCTCCC
>SXGS01784428.1_pt1 | contig 12260 bp, 9 predicted proteins | sample 3174681 | NCBI WGS metagenome assembly SXGS01 (sample SAMN11356861, study PRJNA531348) | freshwater metagenome | isolation source: freshwater sample F1-80 | place: China: Fuxian Lake, Yuxi | collected 2017-12-25
CCTTCCGCGAGGTCTACGTCCACGGCCTGGTGCGCGACGAGTACGGCCAGAAGATGAGCAAGAGCAAGGGGAACGTGCAGGATCCCCTCGATCTTCTCGCGGCTCATGGCACCGATGCGCTGCGCTTCACGTTGATCGCTCAAAGCGCGATGGGGCGTGACATCCGGCTCTCGGTGCCGCGCATCGAGGGCAGTCGTGCCTTCGCCAACAAGATCTGGAATGCCGCCCGTTTCGTTCTGATGAAGGTGGGCGAGGCCGATCCGGCGGCCGATGGCGCAGTCCCCGTCGAGGATGCGGCGACGCGCTGGATCCGCAGTCGGCTGCGAGCGGCGGCGGTCGAAGTCACGCAGGCTCTCACCGAGTATCGCTTCAACGACGCTTCGAGCGCGATCTACCGCTTCTTCTGGAATGAATACTGCGATTGGTATCTTGAACTCGCCAAGCTCGCGTTGCGCAGTGACGATCCGGCACGCCGGGCGGCGACGCGCGCAGCGCTGGTGGACGTGCTCGGCACAGCACTGCGACTGCTGCACCCGATGATGCCCTTCATCACCGAGGAACTCTCGGCCAGGCTGCCGGGGGCGACGGGCCAGTCGCTGGTCTGGGCTCCGTGGCCCGAAGCTGCGACGCTGGCCTCCGATCCGGCCGCCGAGGCCGCGCTGGAGCGCCTGATCGGAGTGGTGCGAGCGACCCGTAACGTGCGGGCCGAGACCGGGGTTGCGCCCGCGCAGGAGGTCGATCTCTTTGTCTCCTGTCCCGACGACACGATCTGGCAGGAGTTTGCAGCCGCGGGCGACGAGGTCCGCGCTCTTGGGCGGATTGGCTCGCTGGTGCGCTGGACCGAGGCTGCGGCGCCGCGCGGAGCCGTGCCCGCGGTGGTGGCCGGGCTCGAGCTGCACGTGTCGCTGGTGGGGTTGGTGGACATCGCCGCGACCCGCGAGAAGACGTCGCGCGAGATCGAAAAAGCGCGTGCCGAGCTCGAGCGGGTACACGGCAAGCTCGGGCGCGAGGATTTCGTCGCGCGGGCGCCTGTGGAGATCGTCGAGAAGGAGCGCGATCGCGCGACCGAGCTCGAGGCGAGACTCGCCCTCCTCGAGAGTGGGCTCGCCCGGCTCGAGGGAGTGGGCGCATGAATATTATTTGTTTCGGACACCCGCAGAACGTCGCCAGCGCAGCGGGGACGCGTGCCTTGGCGCGCACCGTTGGGTCAGAATCGTGAGCGATCGCGGTGGACGGACGCGCACGCCGGCCGGACGTTCGCGCGGCATCGGTGCGCGCGGGCCGCGTGCGGGTGCCTCGCGCAAGGCGGCGCGTGGCACGGTGCGCATCGGCACCTCGCGCGCCAGCGCGGCCTCGCTCGGTGGCGATCCTTTCGATCACCCCTCGACCGCCGCACTGATCACGCGCGGTCTGGAGGAGGACCTCGGCCGGGGGGATGTCACCACAGCACTGCTGGTGCCCGCAACGGCGCGCGACACAGGAGTGTTCGTTGCGCGCGAGGATCTGGTGGTGGCCGGCCTGCCTCTGCTCGCAAGGGTGTATGAGGCGCTCGGCGCGGGGCAGGTCGAGGTCGAGGTGCTGCTGCCCGAGGGCGCCCGGGCCCTTGCCGGGAGCGTGCTCGCGCGGGCCACCGGACCGCTCCGGCTTCTGCTCTCGGGCGAGCGGCTGGCGCTCAATCTGGTGGCGACGCTCTCGGGTACTGCGACCCTGACGGCGCGCTATGTCGAGGCGGTGGCGGGAACCAAGGCCGCGATCGTCGATACCCGCAAGACCCTCCCCGGGATGCGTCTGCTTCAAAAATGGGCGGTTCGTGCCGGTGGTGGCAGCAATCACCGCTTTGGTCTGGATGACGGGATCCTGATCAAGGACAACCATGTTGTAGCGGTCGGCTCGGTCGCGGCTGCTGTGGCGCGGGCGCGGGCCGGAGCGCACCATCTCCTGCGGATCGAGGTCGAGTGCGATCGACCGGGGCAGGTGGACGAGGCGCTCGCCGCCGGCGCCGATGCAATACTGCTCGACAACATGACTCCCGCCGACGTGCGTCGCTGCGTCGAGCGGATTGGCCGGCGCGCCCGTGTCGAGGTTTCGGGCGGTATCGCGCTGGAGACCGTGCGTGCCTTCGCGAAGGCCGGCGCCGATTTGATTTCGGTCGGCCGCCTGACGCACTCGGCCCCCGGCGTCGACATCGGTTTCGATCTCGAGCGCACCTGAGCCCGCGCCCGGGCGGGCACTTCTCCGCTCCAACGGCCTCCCGCGCTGGCGGAGGTGCGGGGATCTGCGGATGGGTCGGCAACTCTGCGTCGCGAAGGCGCTGCACTGGATCGTCAAGGTAATCAGGTGCCGGGATGCGCGGTTCGGTTGGTAACTCCGCGTCTTCGGCCGGCGTGGTGGCGAGGTCGCCCGCGCCGGCGGCACGGGCTATGCATCCGGGATGAGGGTCGCGGTCAGGCCGGAGGGTCTCGTGGCGTCGCGGATTGAATCCGGCTGCGCCGACGCGCTGGCGGGATTGCGCGCCGAGGTGCTCGAGCGTTGTCCCTCGACCCAGACGCACGTCATCGAGCGGGCGCGTGCGGGCGAGCGGGCGCCGCTCGCGGTTTTCGCCGAAGCGCAGACCGCTGGGCGCGGCCGACTCGGGCGGAGTTGGGCCTCGCCCGCCCGCGTCAATCTCTACGTCTCGATTCTGCTGCGGACCGAAGTGCCGCTCGAACGGCTCTCGGGCGTGACTCTTGGGATGGCGCTGGCCGTCGCTGATGCCCTGGTTCCGGTCGGGGTCGAAGCGGGCATCAAGTGGCCGAACGATCTGCTGGCGGGCGGGCGCAAGATTTCGGGGATCCTGACCGAGTTGGTGGACGACGTCGCCGGTGCCAGTGCATTGGTGATCGGCATCGGCGTCAATCTGAACGCGGAACGCGCCGAGTTTCCGGCGGAGTTGCACGAGACCGCCACCAGCGTGGCGCTCGAGACCGGGCAGCAGGTTGATCGGACCCGGTTTGCGGCGCTGCTGCTCGCGGCTGTCGGGCGGCGCTGGCGCGTGCTCGAGGCTGGGGGATTCGCGGCCCTGCGACCGGAATGGGAGACGCGTCACGTCCTGACCGGCCAGCGCGTCACGGTCGCGGCGGGAGAGAGCATCGCGGGCCTCGTGCGCGGCGTCGACGATGGCGGTGCTCTGCTGGTCGAGGGGCCGGGCGGTGTGCAGCGGGTCATTTCCGGCGAAGCGACGCTGCGGCGGGAGACTTGAGCGCAGCCCGCCGTACCCGGGGAGGGGATTCGATTCTGCCCGCCCGACCCCTCGCGCCGCGAGAGCTGCGGGCGCGCTGCCTGCCCGGAGGGATTCGGATCTGTGCCGTCGCCGTGACTGCGTGCCCCGGGGGGACCAGACGGCTGTCGTCTGCGGCGACATGAGGCGCTTGCCAGCCCGCCGCCGCGACCGCGTGGATCCCGGAGTCCGGCGTCGCCAGGGTTACGTCCGGCGTTGGCGAACCCGGGCGCGAGGCGCTGCGGTTGCGCCGGGAGGGCAGCGGGACCTATTCTTCGAGGCTCCAATGCTGCTCGCGATCGACGTCGGCAATACCCACACTGTGCTCGGGCTCTTCGAGAAAACCACCTTGCGTCGGCACTGGCGCTTGCAGACCGAGCGTGGCCGGACCAGCGACGAGTACAGCGCCACGCTCTGGAATCTGACGCGCATGGCCGGGCTCGATCCGACGGATGTCGATGCCATCATCGTCTGCAACGTCGTGCCGCCGATGCAGCAGATCGTCGAGGCGATGTGCCGCGACACCTTCGGGCGCAGTCCGCTCGTCGTCGGGCCGGGCACTCGATCGGGGATGCCGATCCTCTACGACAACCCGCGCGAGGTCGGCGCCGATCGCATCGTCAATGCGGTCGCGGCCTACGAGCGGCGTCACGCGGCCACGGTCGTGGTCGATTTTGGTACGGCGACGACCTTCGACGTGGTGAGTTCGCGTGGTGAGTATCTCGGGGGCGTGATCGCCCCCGGCGTCGGGATCTCGCTGGAAGCGCTCTTCTCGCGCACCGCCAAGCTGCACCCGATCGAACTGGTGCCGCCGCCCAAGGTGGTCGGCCGCAACACCGTGCACGCGATCCAGGCCGGTGTCTTCTACGGCTATGTGGCCATGGTCGATGGCGTGGTGGATCGCATCGTGGAGGAGCAGGGCGAGACCCCCTTCGTGATTGCCACCGGTGGCTTCGCCAGCATGATCGGCGCGACCTCGCGCGTGATCGACGAGGTGGACGAATTTCTGACGCTGGAGGGCCTCCGGCTCATCCACGCGCGCAACCAGGAGGGAGGAGGGCATGGCCGCTCCTGATCCGGCACGCATTCGCGATCTCGCCCTGATCGGACACGGTGGGGCAGGCAAGACGACGCTCGCCGAGGCGCTGCTCTTTGCCGCGGGAGTCACCGGGGCCCCGGGCCGGCTGGCCGATGGCACCTCCCACTTCGACACCGAGGCCGAGGAGCGTCGACGTGGCGGTTCGATCTTCACCGCCTTCCACCACCTGAGCTTCGCCGAGGGCGAGATCAATCTGATCGACACGCCGGGCGCGAGTGCGTTTGTGCGCGATGCCAGCACGGCATTGCTGGCCGCGACCTCGGCTCTGCTGGTGGTGCCGGCTACAGGCACGACACGCGCCGAGGACGAACGCCTGATGGCGTGGGCGGCGGGCGAAGACCTGCCGCGAGTGACCTTCGTGACGCGCATGGACGACGAGCGCGCCGATTTTGGGCAGGCGATCGAGCGGCTCGCCGTGGCGCTCGACATCAAGATCGTGCCGATTCAGATTCCGGTCGGCAGTGGTGCCGGCCTCGCCGGCGTGGTGGATCTCGCGAGCCGACGCGCCTGGCTCGGGCGCGGCGCGCAGGCCCGCGAGGCCGATCCCCCGGTCGAACTCGCCGAAGCGATCGCACAGGCGCGCGACCGGCTCGTCGAGGCGGTTGCCGAGACCGACGACCTGCTGCTCGAACATTATCTCGACGCAGGTGAGCTTACGGCCGAGGATCTCGAGCGCGGCTTGCGTGCTGCCGTAGCAAGGGGAGCGCTGGTGCCGGCGCTCTGCGGCTCGGGCGAGACGGGGGTCGGGGTGCGTGCCCTGCTGGAGTTCATCGCGACGCGCCTGCCGTCGGCCGCCGAGCGCCCGGTGCTTCTGGCCGCCGATCCCCGCACTGGCGACAGCGCTCTGCGCGCGCCGTCGGTCGCCGCACCTTTCTGTGCCCAGATCGTTCGCACGCTGGTCGATCCCTTTGCCGGGAAGCTCAGCGTTTTCCGGGTTCTTTCGGGCCAGACGGCGGGCGATACGACCGTGCTCAATACCTCGCGCGGCGTGCGCGAGAAGTTCGGCCATCTCTTCCGCCTGGAGGGGCCCAGCCAGGTTCAGGTGGCGCTTGCGGTCGCGGGTGACGTGGTTGCCGTAGCCAAACTCAAAGAATCGATCACGGGCGACACGCTGGCCGACGAGAAGGAGCCGGCGGTGTTGCCACGGCCGCGCGGTTTCGAGCCGGCGATCTCGTTCTCGATCGAACCGCGCACGCGCGGCGAGGAGGACAAGGTCATGCAGGGCCTGCAGCGCCTGCACGAGGAGGATCCAGCACTGCACATCGATCGCGATGCGCAGACCAAGGAGATCCTGCTCGGCGGCGCGAGCCAGCTTCACGTCGAGACCGCGATCGAGCGGCTTGCGCGCAAGTTCAATGTGGGCGTGAAGCTGGCGGCGCCGAAGGTGCCCTATCGCGAGACGATTCGCGTCTCGGCGAAGGCCGAGGGCAAGGTCAAGAAGCAGACCGGAGGACACGGCCAGTTCGCCCTTGTTCACCTGGAGGTCGAGCCCAACGCGCGCGGCGCGGGCTTCGAGTTCATCGATCGGATCGTCGGCGGTTCCGTGCCGCGCAACTTCATTCCGGCGGTGGAGAAAGGTCTCGTCGAGGCGCTGGGCGTCGGGACGCTGGCGGGCTTCCCGGTGGTGGACGTCAAGGCAGCACTCACCGATGGCAAGCACCACGACGTCGATTCTTCCGAGATGGCCTTCAAGCTGGCGGCGGGGCAGGGCTTCCGTGCCGCCTGCGAAGTGGCGCGTCCGGTCGTGCTCGAGCCGATCATGGCGCTCGAGATCTCGGTGCCCGAGGATTGCATGGGCGACGTGATCGGTGACCTCAATGCGCGTCGCGGGCGTGTCTCGGGCGTCGAATCGAGGGGCCACCACCAGGTGATCCGGGCGCAGGTGCCGATGGCCGAAATCCTGATCTACTCCCCCGATCTCGATTCGCGCACCGCGGGTCGCGGCTCGTTCCATGTCGAGTTCTCGCACTACGACGAACTGCCGGCGCATCTGCTCGACAAGGTGCGCGCCGCTGGGCGTCGCGCGGAGGGTGCCTGAGGCCGCCGGGTGGAGGCGGTGCCGGGCCGCCCGGCGCACCCGAGGCCGAGGACCCGGAAGTACGCGAGGTTCTGGACGGGCAGGACCGGATCCATCTCGAGACCGATCTGATCGAGGATCCGCAGCCGGGCGCTGCACGCGCAGATGAGCCCACGGCCCGCGTGATCCCCGAGGGCTTCGCCGTCCGGGTGCGACGTCTCCCGGTGGCGAGCCGAGTCAAGCTGGCATTGACCGGCAACAAGGAATCGCGCACCATCCTCGGGCACGACCCGGTCAAGCTGGTCCAGAGCTGCGTGCTGCGCAACCCACGCATCACGCTCGAGGAGATCCTGAACATTGCGCGCAACCGCAGCGCACCCGGCGAGCTGCTGCGCATGATCGCCGATCACTCCGAGTGGATCCGCAGCTACCCGATTCGGGTCGCGCTGGTGCAGAACCCCAAGACGCCGCTGCAGGTCGGCCTGAGCTTGCTGGGTGGCGTCGTCGAGCGCGATCTTCGCCAGATCGCCCGCAGCCGCAACGTCCCGACGGTGATCCAGACCCAGGCGCGGCGGCGGCTCATGACGCGCGAGGGCTGATCCGGGAGCGCGGAATGGCCGATCCGCTGGTTTGGAGGGGTTCTCCGAGACATCTTTATGTCTGGCGGGACGACGGTGACGAGTTGCGGTCCGGGAGTCGTGCGGGGCGCCGGTGGTGCGGCCTGCCGGAGAGGCACCCCCGTGCGAGCGGTCAGCGCCCGGATGCGCAGACTCGGGGCGTGGGCGGTGCGCGCAGGCCGGGGACCCGCCGCTACCTCAACCCGCGGGCGTTGCCGTGGGCACGGGAGTTGGTGTCGGCGTGCGCGAGAGCACGATGGTCGCGACTGCCGTCTGTGTGGCAAAATCGACCTGTGCCGCCTGGATGTCCACGGTCTCGCCTCCGGTGACGTCGGCAAGCCGGCTCTCGGGATCCTGCAGGACGGCGTAGGGATCGCCGGGATCGACCTGACCGTCCTCGTTGCGGTCGATCCAGAAGAAGAGGGCCAGCGCGCCGGCCGTGATGCGGCTGCGGGTGAAATTGCCTTCGTTGTCGGCCTGGGTGGTGAAGGCGTCGCTGCAGTCCGCGAGCGGTACGCCTGCGGCCGGATCGACGCAGGTCACGATCACGACGCTGCTCAGTGGGTCGAGGGTCGAGAGGCGGAGGATGTCGCCTTCGAGTGTGACGCTGGTCGTGGGCCCCGGCGTGGGCGTGCTGTCCGGATTGCAGTTGAGACAGATGTCGTCGCCGCCGCAAGCGACGAGCAGCGCTGCCGCCGCAACACCGAGGAAAGGTCGGGCAGGGACACGGAGGATCGACATGGGTCGAGCCTAGGGGCACGGACCGGTCGGGTCAAAGGCGGGCGGGCCGGCCGGTCGGGATCGGCGCGGGCGGAGGGCCGGTACGACGGCAGGCGCAGACACCGGAGCACCGGCCACCGCCGGCAGGCCGCATCGCCCGCGCTGGCTGCGTTGCAAAGACGAGCCGGCACGTTAGAGCGGGCGCGCGCCGTGGCGGGGCAGCAGCGCCCCTCGGCGTTCCGAGGAAGGAGCATCATGGCCCGGTTTCAGACGATCGAGGTGCCCGCGAACGGCACGGCCATCCGCATGGGGGCCGACGGCAAGCTTGTCGTGCCCGACCATCCCATCGTCCCCTTCATCGAGGGTGATGGCACCGGTCCCGACATCTGGCGCGCGGCGCAGCGGGTCTTCGACGCGGCCGTCGAGAAGGCCTACGGCGGCCGGCGCTCGATTGCCTGGTGCGAGGCTTACGCGGGTGAGAAGGCCTTCAACCGCTTCGAGAACTGGCTGCCGGACGAGACCGTCACGGCGTTCCGGGAGTTCCTGGTCGGCATCAAGGGCCCGCTCACCACGCCCATCGGCGGGGGCATCCGTTCGCTCAACGTGGCGCTGCGCCAACTGCTCGACCTCTACGTCTGCCTCAGACCCGTGCGCTACTTCGACGGTGTCCCGAGCCCGGTCAAGCGACCCGAACTGGTGGATATGGTGATCTTCCGGGAGAACACCGAGGACATCTACGCCGGGATCGAGTTTGCTGCCGGTACGCCCGAGGCCCACAAGCTCAGAACCTTCCTCCAGAACGAACTCGGGGTGACCAAGATCCGCTTTCCCGAGACCAGCGGACTCGGCATCAAGCCGGTTTCGGAGGAGGGCACGAGCCGGCTCGTGCGCGCCGCGATCGAGTACGCGCTGTCCAATGGGCGCCGCAGCATCACGATCGTGCACAAGGGCAACATCCAAAAGTTCACCGAGGGGGCGTTCCGTGACTGGGCCTACGCCGTGGCGCGCAACGAGTTTCGCGACCGCACGGTGACCGAGCGCGAGACCTGGATCCTCGGCAATCGCGAGGAGAATACCGGACTCTCGGCGGAGGCCAATGCCCGTCTGGTCGAGCCCGGCTACGAGCAGATGACCCCGGCCCAGCGGGCGCAGGTGGTGGTCGAGATCGAGCAGGCGCTGGCGTTGTGGCCGACCCACGGCGAAGGCCGCTGGAAGAAGAAGCTGCTCATTCGCGACGCGATTGCCGACATCGTTCTGCAGCAGGTGCTCACCCGGCCGCGCGATTTCGACGTCATCGCCACGCTCAACCTGAACGGCGATTACCTCTCTGACGCGCTGGCCGCGCAGGTGGGCGGCATCGGCATCGCGCCCGGCGGCAACATCAACTACCTCACCGGACACGCGATCTTCGAGGCGACGCACGGCACGGCACCCAAGTATGCCAATCTCGACAAGGTAAATCCGGGCTCGGTCATCCTCTCGGGCGAGATGATGTTGCGCTTCATGGGCTGGAACGAAGCTGCCGACGCGATTTTACGCGGCTTTGACGGTGCCACGGCGGCCAAGACCGTGACCTACGATTTCCACCGACAGATGGACGGCGCCGTGCTGGTCAAGTGTTCTGAGTTCGGAGACGCGATCATCCGCCATATGTGAAGCAGCGCCGCTCGCGCGGCCGGGCCCGTGGCGGGCAAACAGGAGAGACAGGACGGAAATGGCACGCAGCAAGATCTCGCTCATCGGCGCCGGCAACATCGGCGCGACCATGGCCCACCTCTGTGCGCTACGCGCGCTTGGCGACGTCGTGCTCTACGACATCGTCGAGGGAATGCCGCAAGGCAAGGCGCTCGACATCTCCGAGTCGGGCCCGATCGACGGCTTCGACGTCACGGTGACCGGCACCAACGCGATGGCCGACATCGCCGGCTCGGATGTCTGCATCGTGACCTCGGGCCTCGCGCGCCAGCCGGGTATGAGCCGCGACGACCTCCTCGGGATCAACGCCAAGATCATCTCGACGGTCGGGCAGGGGATTCGCGACAACGCTCCGGGCGCGTTTGTGATCGTGATCACCAACCCGCTCGACGCCATGGTCACGCTGATGAAGCGCGTGACCGGCTTCCCCAAGAATCGGGTCGTGGGCATGGCCGGCGTGTTGGATTCAGCCCGCTACCGGACCTTCCTGGCGCTGGAGCTCGGCGTTTCGGTCCGGAGCGTCGAGGCGCTCGTGCTCGGTGGCCACGGTGACGACATGGTGCCGGTGCGCTCGAGTTGCACCGTGGGCGGGGTGTCGGTCGAGCGGCTCGTCAAGGCCGAGCGGCTTGACGCGATCGAGCAGCGCACCCGTCAGGCCGGCGGCGAGATCGTCGCCTTGCTCAAGACCGGCTCGGCTTTCTACTCACCGGCGGCGGCGGCGATTCGCATGGCAGAAGCGTTTCTTTACGACCGCAAGGAGATCCTGCCCGCCGCGGCGTATCTCGAAGGGGAGTACGGGCTGCGCGATCTCTACGTCGGCGTGCCGGTGCGCATCGGTGCAGGTGGTGTCGAGCAGGTCATCGAGGTGCCGCTCAACGAGCGCGAGAAGCAGGAGTTGGTGGTTTCGGCGAGCCACGTCACCGACCTTGTCGGCGCGCTCGACCGGGTGCTCGCGAGCTGACATCCCGCGCCGCGTGCTCTCGGGGTGGGCGGCGCGGCCGTGGCGGGCCCCGCGCGCGGGCGCGACGGCGGGGCTCCGGGCGGAGGAGAGCCGAGAGGGGCGAATGCGGGCAGCAGCGATCGATTTTGGTGGCACGCTGACCGACGTCGTCGTGGGGGAGGGCCCGGCCTTGCGGGTCGAGCGCACGGCCGTGGCGTCGCGGGTGGCCCGGCCCGACCACGCTGCGATCGAGCACCTGCTGGCGGCCGCAGGTGCCACACTTGGCGAGCTCGATCTTCTGGCGGTGACCGGCGGCCGCTCGCATGAGTTACCCACCCAGGTCGCGGGCGTCCGGCTCGTCCACGTCGGTGAGACCGAGGCCAGCGCGCGTGGTGCGCTCGATGGCCTCGGCCTGCGCCCCGCCGTCGTCGTGAGCCTCGGCACTGGTACGGGTGTCGTTCTGGTGCCGGCCAGCGGTGCCCCGGTGCGGCTCATCGGGAGCGGTATCGGTGGGGGCACGCTGCTCGGACTCGCGCAGGCCCTGCTGGGTACGACCGACGTCGCCGAGATCGGGCGCCTCGCGGCTCAAGGCGAGATCCAGCGCTGCGATCTCACCGTCGGCGACATCATCGGCCGGGGCATTGGTCCGGTTCCTGCCGAGGCTACCGCAGCCCACTTTGCCCGCCTCGCTCGCCCCGAGGGGGCCGACGCGCGGCGCGAGGATCTCGCCGCAGCCCTCGTGAACCTGGTCGCACAGGCGATCGTCCGGCTCGGGCTCGAGGCGATGCTCGTGCACCAGGCGCGGATGCTGGTGCTGATCGGGCACGTGCTCGATGTTCCGGGATTCCGCGAGGCGTTCGCGCGCATCCCGCTGCTCGGACCCGATCAGCTCCACGTTCCCGCCACGCCGGGCCTCGCCGTGGCGCGCGGCGCGCTCGCGCTGGCTCTCGAGACGGTTTGAGTCCACCGACTTCCGCCGGTACGGCCGTCGCGCTTTCGTTCCGCGCGGGGTCGGGACGGCCGCCGAATCTGGCGGATCGGTCCGGCCTATGCGAGAGCAGGCGGGCCTTTCTTCCTGAGCGCGCGCGGCCAGGGAACGACGGTCGGCAGCGGAGCGGGAGCGTATGAACATCCACGAATTCCAGGCCAAGCAGATCCTTGCTCGCTACGGCGTCGCGACGCTGCGGGGCGTGCCGGCCGATAGCGCCGAGGGCGTCGTTGCGGCGATCGCGGAACTCGGGGGCGCGGGCCCGTGGGTCGTCAAGGCTCAGATCCATGCGGGTGGCCGGGGCAAGGCCGGCGGTGTGAAGCTGGTGAAAAGTGCCGAGGAGGGGCGGACCTACGCGGCTTCGCTCCTGGGACGCGCGCTGGTCACGCACCAGACCGGACCCGAGGGCCGAGTGGTGCGGCGCTGCTTCGTCGAGGAGGGCTGCCGGATCGCCCGCGAGTTCTATCTCGCACTCACCCTCGACCGTGCGCGCAGCCTGCTGACGGTCATCGCGTCCTCGGAGGGGGGCGTCGAGATCGAGGAAGTCGCGGCGCACTCGCCCGAGAAGATCCTGCGCGAAGCGATCCTGCCCGAGGCCGGCTTCCAGCCCTTCCTCGCGCGCAAGATCGGTCGCCAGCTCGGCCTGCCTGCGGCCAGTCTCGGTCGCTTCGCCAAGCTCCTCGGCGGGCTCTACGAGGCGACGATCGCCACCGACGCAGCCCTCCTCGAGATCAACCCGCTCGTTCTCACCGAAGCCGGCGATTTGATCGCGCTCGATGCCAAGATGGGTTTCGACGACAACGCGCTCTTCCGGCACCCCGACATTCGCGAGCTGCGCGATCCCAACGAGGAGGATCCGCGCGAGCAGAAGGCGCAGGAGTTCGACCTCTCGTACATCGCGCTCGAGGGCAACATCGGCTGCATGGTC
>SXGS01525535.1_pt1 | contig 12258 bp, 15 predicted proteins | sample 3174681 | NCBI WGS metagenome assembly SXGS01 (sample SAMN11356861, study PRJNA531348) | freshwater metagenome | isolation source: freshwater sample F1-80 | place: China: Fuxian Lake, Yuxi | collected 2017-12-25
CAAGAAGCCATGCGCTTACTTTCAAGCGTGGCCATTGTGAAAAATCAGCCGAGTTCTCAATATCCCGCCTGCCTATTGTTCTTCCGCGGGTCCATCCTTCAACCAATCCGGCCAAACCACTTTTCTTGAAACTGCCCTGGCGAGTAAGAAAGGATGATTTTTCGAGGTGGTGGACACTGAGTGGAAACTGTAGGGTATTGAACTTTGTAGTTCGTCTTGAGAAAATAATCAGTGAGTCGGCAGCCCATAGTCTCGTCGGCCCCGATGAGTGTACTGTTTCTTATTCGTTCGAGGATTTTTATCGATTGTTCGTGGTCAACGAGCTGCGGGTTTCCAACTCGCGCGGCTGCCGTCGATAGCCATCTGGAAGCGGAGCGATTCGATCAGTGTCGCCTCGCTGCCATCGGGACGGATCACCCACACAGGGCGTTTGTGGAGAGCAGCACAAAGTCGGGGGTCGTGTAGATTATGAGGGTAGGACGACAATCCTTTTCAAACGATTGATCCTTCGAGCGGTTCTCCGTGACGTGTACCCGATGGTAATCCGACTCGTAGCTGTTCCGGACTTTTTGGAGCTGAACGATTTCGATGAGATTCTTCATGCCGTTCTCGGTTGGGAATCCGGAATCGGCTACTCGTTCAAAATTCACGGCCAGGAGTTCAACAGCTTCCAGCGCAAGACTCGCTCCAAAAAGCTCTGCGACTTTCGACTTCATCGCCAGGAGAAGTTTCTCTACACCCTCGGCGCGATGGACCAATGGGAATGGGAACTCCGGGTGGTCGATCTGCAAGAGGGCACGAAGGGGGATGAAACCCCTGTGTGTGTGGAAGGACGAGGAGCGACGCCACCGCAGAATTGCGGCGGCGCGACTGGATATCGGCTGATGTTGAAACGTCAGGAGATGGGCGAGAACATGTTCGAGCCAGCGCAGGTAGAGAGCAGTATTCGTGTTTTAGCGACGGCGAATCCGGATACGCCGCCAAGTGCTTGGGACCTGCTTAATCGCGTGCTAAAGGATGGTTGAGGTTAGCAAAAACTATATTGATCGGCGATGGCCGGGGGAGGCCACGTTGGAGAGTCGATTGGTCATCCACAGACGGCGGAGAATTTGAGTCGATGGCAGTGACGTTGGGGTGGTGCGATGTATCGTGGGATGAGGGCGGCAGGAGCTGCGCCTCGAGGGACTCGCTCCTCGACGCACCATTGAGGACGTTCCGATGCGGCTTGAAACATCGGGGTGATGTAGCAGAGGACAGTTGCTCGTTTCAGGTGGCCCGGCGTTCGTAGCGATGATGGAGTCCGCCAACTTCCGGAAAGGCTACGATCTTTCCGTCGTCCGGTCCGGATGCCGGGCGTGATTCCGGAGCGTCCTTGCTCAAAGACAAATGGGTTCGGCTCCGGTGATAGTACGAAAAATAAGCCGTGAGCAAACGGTGGAGGTGAGCCGCGCTGAACACGATGACGTGATCCAGACATTCGCGCCGGACCGAACCGATCAATCGTTCCACGTAAGGTGACTGCCAGGGCGAGCGCGGCGCAATGAGCAGTTCTTCGAGTCCCAACGCAAAGGCGCGCGCCTGGAATTCGAGGCCGTAGATGCTGTCGCGATCCCGGAGTAGGTATTTCGGAGGAGAGGTAAAGTCAAAGGCTTCACGAAGTTGTTGGGCCGTCCAACGCGCGGAAGGGCTGTCGACGATATTGAAGTGGAGAACTCGGCGGCGGTGATGGGACAGAACAATGAAGACGTAGAGGACTTGAAAGGTGAGGGTAGGGACGCGATGGTGTTCGGGCAGATCGTCTTGCGCCCAGGTTTACGAGGTCGGCTCTTCCAACACCAGAAGAGCTGGAATCCGCAGCGATGCCATTTAATGACAGTGCTCGGCTGAACGAAGCGGAGCCGGATTTTCCAATCCGCCCAGGACTGCGAGAGCCAAGCCCAGAGGGCGCGGTCCAACGGGGTCACGCGCGGGCGTTTGCTGGTGCGGCTGAGGACCAAGAGCTGGTGCCGTAAAGCGAGATTTTCGAGGAGGAGATTCCGGCGGGAATTGAGCCCGGCGAAAGCAACCTGAACCACCATTGTCAGCCAAGCGATCATGGGTTCAAGGGTTCGTAGGAACATGAAGAAAAACGAGCCTTTTCACGGCAGACGAAGTTTTTGCCAACCATACAGGTATGAATCAGAAACTCGGCTTGGAACGGACGGAGCAAACCGGCAGCAAGGTTCTGGATGCGGCGTCGCTTCTTCTCAATCGCGGGAAGAAGGCTGGGCTTCTTCTGACTGGCATACTCCCCCTCCAGACGACGCAACGATCGTTCCTCCTTCTGGATTAATTGCTGCGTGACGACCGGGACAATATTGACCGTGAAACGATAGTTGGGCCCGGCCAGATCGCACAATGGTTGCAACGTGAGGGGATTGGTCGTGACCGGCCAGCGCGTGGCGACGCGTTGGGTGTGGTAGTGGCCGTCCATCAAGAGACCGAACGGTTCACTTTGCCCCTCGCTCCACCAGCAGTTTGCGTGAACCGAACGATTCGGATCGAACGCGCTCACCGAGTCAAACTGGGGGCGGTGAACCAGGGACGGGTTCAAGACGCTCGCGAAGTAACGGTGATGTGCCGCATCATCCATTGGGGTGATGGAGGCGCCGAACGCAGCGAGTGAACGACGGATGTTTCCCGCCTGGAGTTCGATCTCGGCACTCACTTGATCGAGCAATCCTCGATACCGCGACTCGAGGCCCACTGGGGAGGCGAGCCAGGAAGGGGGGTCCTTCAGCGGCAGGGCGAGGAACACGATCACCCGTTGACGGTAGAGGGTTCCGGATTTCAGCCGGGCTTCGTATCGTTGGGCTCGTTCCTCACGCACTTGGCGCGACCAGGGATTGCTGTCGGTAGCTGTCTTCCCCATATAACGCTGCAGTGGAGCCTCCAGGTCATTGTCCCGGGTGGTCTGGACCTGAAGGCGCATGTGAGCGGGGAGTTGGAGAAGGATGTTCTGCCAGGCGTCGTTGAACTGATTCAAGACCTCGGGACTGCTGTGGCGCAGATCGGGTAGTGTGAGACTGAATCCCCTCGAAGCCACGTGCGGAAACACGATCAGGTTTTGGAGCAGGAGTGCGTCGGGGCAGATCATTCTAAATCCTGGTTGGGAAGGTTGGGACCGAATCCGGGGCCGCAGATCCAGAGGGCCAGGAGATCGGTGTCATGGGCCGGCGGATGGGTTTGCTTGAACCACACCCAGCTCAAAACGAGCGCTGCTGGGAGACTGCCCACCACAGCGCTGAAGGAGAGGCTGGAGCCACCTTGGAAGAGTGCGGCGAAAACCACGCAGCCGGTGAAAACACCGCCGATGGCCACCCAGAACAACGTGTAGCGAATCCCCCAGATTACGCCTTCCGCCTCGTCGCCGGCGGCGTTGGTCTCCGTGGATCGGAGCGAGTTGTCGTTGGTGGCGCTCACAGCGTCGCGCCTCCCTCGACGAAGATGCCGAAAAGAATCCGCATGATCATGGGAGCCGCGGCGATTAGGGCACCCGCGATAATACTCTGCTTTCCCTCCTCGGTTTCACCGCGATGCATCTGCATGGCGCCACCCATGATTCGGACGGTTCCGTATAAGAACCCGAAGGCCATCAAAATATTGAGCACCTCTTTCAGTTTGGCGGAGAGATCGCCCGCGTTGGCGGCTGCCAGGAAGGGGACAAGGGACACGGAGTTGAACAGGGAGGACGCGTGACCAATACCGCTCGCGCCTGGGAGATCGAGCAGCGAGTTCAGTGGCGGAAGAATCGCTAGAAGAGTGTTGTTCATAATGTGTCAGGACATGTCGGCTTGGGTTTAGTTCGTTGAATTGAGGTCATTCCGATGCCGCTCATTCTGGAGGATTTCAGTGAGCTGGAGTTAGGGGCTAGTGGGGGAGCACTAGCGTGTTTCGGGGGAGTTCTGAAGAGGTGACGCATTGGAACCCGAATGCGACTATTGCTCAGCAGCGAGACCGGGGTGGTTTTTGCGGAGCCAAAAATCCTTGATTGTGTCACGGGCTCGAGCCAGCCAGCGCTTGTCCTTGCCGAGCTCCTCCATCTCCACTGTGCAAAAGAATTTGCCTCCGTTCGATGCGGGATCACCCAGCGGGCGCAGCAGACGCTTGCGCATGAGCTCGGAGATTTCGTGAACTTGAAAGCCCAAGACCCACGCCGTTTGTTCCCTCGTGAGAATCGCCGGCCACCGCTGGAGATTCATGAACCGCTCTTGACCAGAACTCATATCACCCCTGTTTCAGATGGTGAGATGAGTTCCGTTTCAGCGAGATGTGGAAATCGTCGACTCGATCGATCAACGGGGATGAATGGTGGTCAAGGGTAAGCTCATCGGCAGAAAGGGTCTTTTGAGATTCGTGAGCATCATCACCCAGAAAACCCTCGTGGACCGCGTCGCGGCCGCTGGACAGGTTGCTTCGCGCTTTTGGAAGGGAGGGAAATTGCCGCAGCCGCAACAGAATCACCGAGCTGCTTCCCTGACCGGGCAGTCACGACATGCCCAGCCCAATGATTATCTCTCCCTGACACTTCGGGCACCTTGGCCAAAGATATGGCTGGCTTCGGAGTCTACCACAAACCTCTCGCAAATTTCAGCTCTCCGTTGACCTCATGGGGTTTCCTTAGCTAAACAATCATCCGGTCCAAGGAAAACGAACCTCGTCTGGATTCTGGAAAGTGTCAGACTCCTTGTCGGCAAGGTTCGCCTTCAATCTGGCAACCGCGACATACCGAATGGCAAAGACCGGCAACACCACCAAGGAAGCCACAGCCAACCTGGGCTTCGAAGCCAAGCTTTGGCTGGCGGCTGACAAGCTTCGCGACAACATGGACGCGGCGGAGTGCAAGCACGTCGTCCTGGGAATTATCTTCCTCAATTATCTCCCAGACAACTAAACCGCTATGCCGCGCATCTTCGACAACATCGAGCTCGAACTCCTCCCCGCGCTGCGTCAAACGCTTGAAATCTCTCAGCGTGCCGACTTCTGCGTTGGCTATTTCAATCTTCGTGGGTGGAAATCCATTGATGGGCTGATTGACAAATGGTGGGGCGGTAATGACCAACAATGTCGTCTTCTCGTCGGGATGCAGCGGCTGCCGCAGGATGAACTGCGCGAAGCCTACAGTCTGCATCCACAAGAGGGCCAGATGAGCAATCAGGCCGTTATTCGTCTGAAACGCCGATTGGCCGAAGAGTTCCGCGCCCAGCTCACCATTGGCGCGCCGACCGACGACGACGAAGCAGGCTTGCGCCGACTCGCTGCGCAACTCAAGGCGGGCAAGCTCGTCGTGAAACTGCATCTCCGCCACACGCTGCACGCCAAACTCTACCTGTGCTTCCGCGCTGACCCGAACAATCCCATCATCGGTTTTCTCGGTTCCAGCAACCTCACGCTCTCCGGTCTTTCCAAGCAGGGCGAACTCAACGTGGATGTCCTCGACCATGACGCCGCGAAGAAACTGGAAAAATGGTTCAATGACCGCTGGGCCGACAAGTGGTGCATCGACATCACCAAGGAACTCATCCAGGTCATTGATGAAAGCTGGGCGCGGCCCGAGTGCCCGCCGCCTTATCAGATTTACGTCAAGATGGCCTACCACTTGGCGGAAGAGGCGCGGGCTGGTCTGTCCGAGTTCACCATTCCGGCGGACATGCGCGGCGGCTTGCTTGAGTTCCAATCGGCGGCGGTTCGCATGGCTGCCAAGAAGGTCGAGCAGCGCGGCGGCGTCATTCTTGGAGACGTTGTCGGACTGGGCAAAACACTCATGGCTTCGGCATTGGCGCGAACATTTTTTTGATCCGCCACGCTCGCTGGAAATCCTCTGCTACTCGTTCGTCCCTGCCGACGGTGTCGAGCGCCTCATTCGCCTGCGCGCCCGCGTCCGACAGCGCCTTCAGGAAAACGCCGAGGTCGTCGGCACAGACGAGACGTTCTTCGAGGACGAGAAACACGACGGCCTCATCCGCGACCTGTTCACCGAGAAGTCCGGCATCCTCGACGACCCCGACGACAACGAAGTGGACCTCGCCTCGCTCGCCTATCAAATCTGGAAGAACGCCTGCGACATCGACCCGTCGCTTAAGAAAACCATCCCCGAAATGGCCAACGTGGTCTTCTCCACCAAGGCGCTCTCCGCTGTTCCGCCCAAGCCCACCGGGGCTGGCGGGGCGAAGCCGGACTCCGGCGTCATGGTCTATGTCCGCACCGCCGACGGCAACCACGCCCTCGCCTGGGTGGACGAGCAGGGCCGTACCGTCACCGAGAGTCAGCACGAAATCCTCCGCGCCGCCGCCTCCGAGCCCGCCACGCCAGCACTCCCGCGTCTGGGCACGCACCACGCGCTCGTGCAGCAGGCCGTCACCGGGATTCAGAAGGAGCACGCCACCACCGGCGGCCAGCTCGGCAAACCCGCCAGTGCCCGCCGCCGCGTTTACCAACGCCTCAAGGACTACGCCGCGCAGGTGAAAGACAGCCTCTTCGACATCAAGCCGCTTCATCAGGCCATCGACTCCATCTACGAAACCCCGCTCACCGAGGCCGCCAGTGACCTTCTCAATCGCGAGATGAAGTCCGGCATCGACAGTGAGAAACTCGTCGAACTCGTCCTCTCGCTCCACGAGGAAGACCGCCTGTGCAAGCCACAGGATGCGCCCGAGGCCCGGGAACCCAGAATCATCTGCTTACTGGGCATTCGTGCTGATTAGCCGCCTCTCTTCCGTGCGATGAAATACTCCGAGCTCATCAAATCCATCGGCACCGCCAGCGATCAGTTGCTGGGCCGCGCCGCTGCCGTGGTCAATCAGGCCCTCGTCCTGCGTAACTGGCTCGTCGGTGCGTGGATTGTGGAATACGAGCAGGGCGGCAAAGACCGCGCGAAATATGGGGCGCGACTGCTGAAGACGATGGCCGCAGATTTGGCGGGCGGTGGCGTGGATGGGCTGAGTCTGAGCACATTGGAGCGCTGCCGTCAGCTCCGCTTCACCTATCCGCAAATCGCCCTCCAGATTCCGTCAACGCTGTTGACGGAATCTGTGCAACAACTCGCCGAAGCCCGAATTCCGTCAACACTGTCGCCGGAATCCGCACTGGCAATTCGACAGGCCGTGTCGGTCAAATCTGATTCAACCATTCCGGGCTCGGTTTCCCCCAAATCTCCCACCCCGCTCACACCCGAACAACTGCTCCGCTTTTCCTGGTCCCAGCTTCAGGAACTCATCCGGCTCGACGATCCATGGAAGCGCGCCTTCTACGAAAACGAATGCCTCAGAAGTCGCTGGTCCGTCCGCCAGCTCCAGCGTCAGATCGGCTCCCTGCTTTACGAGCGCACCGGCCTCTCGAAGAACAAGAATGCCGTCATCGAACGCGCCCGCCGACAGGAGCCGGCGGAGACCGTCGCCGACATCCTGCGCGATCCTTACATTCTGGAATTCACCGGCCTGGCCGATCTACCCGCATACTCCGAAAGCGATCTGGAGTCCGCGCTCCTCGATCACCTCCAGCGATTCCTGCTGGAGTTGGGAAAAGGCTTCTGCTTCGAGGCCCGCCAGTTCCGCATGACCGAGGGCCGCAGGCACCACCGCGTGGACCTCGTCTTCTACCACCGCCTGCTCCGCTGCCACGTCCTCATCGATCTCTTATGTGGTCGACCACATAAGAGGTCTTCTGTGGTGGATTCCAGTATGTGGTGCCCGCGCAGATTGCAGCGCCTTTCCCAGGAAAACGAATTTTTTCTCGCCACATAAGCGCAGGCTGCGAAGACTACAGATCACGAAGAAACTTCATCAAGTCTTTGTCGTCGCGCCATTTTACTTTCGGCTTCGTGCGGCTGACTTCGCAGCGCGCCAGTGCCTTGGCTTTCATTTCCAGATCAACTTCGGCGTAGATGTTGGTCGTGTTTAGGGACACATGGCCCAACCAGGCCCTGATGGTGTTGATGTCCACTCCGGCGCGCAATAAATGCGTTGCGCTGGTGTGCCGGATAGTGTGTGGGCTTACGCGCTTGAGTCTGAGCGGAGGCATGCCTTGGCCAACAGCCTTGGCATAACGTTTAACCATCGCGTAAACGCCATACCTGGTCAGGGGGCACCCCGCGCGGTTGAGGAAGACGTGATCGGCTTCCGGACGGCCCCGGATCAAGTGGGACAGTTCCTGGACAGTCTTGTTCCAGAGCGGACAGCGTCGCAGTTTGTTGCCTTTGCCGCGAATGACCACGGACGATCGATCTCGCCTTGGAGTTGCCGTCAAATGGAGGTCTTGGATTTGCACGTGAACTGTTTCATCAGCGCGTGCGCCGGTGTTGTAAAGAAAGAGCAACAACGCGTAATCGCGACGGCCTTGAGGCGTGGCCACGTTGGGCGCCGCTAACAAGCCGTCCATCTCCGTCTTTTCCAGATAGGTGATTCCAGGTCGCGCGCAACGTTTGAATGGAATCGCACACAGTTCCCCGGACCAGTCAAGATACTCAGGTGCACGTCGTGCGATGAAGTGGGCCAGAGAGCGGACGGCAGCCAGACGCTGGTTGCGCGTGGCAATGCTGCAATGGCGCCCGGTTTCCAACTCCAGCAAAAACGCACGTACTCGCGCAGGAGTGAGATCCTCAACCGCGAGGTGTTCTACGCGCGTGCGAGCTTGTCGAGCCATGAACGGCAACATTAGACGCAGCGAGTCGCGATAACTCCGTTGGGTGTTGCGAGCCAGGTTCCGCTCGCTCACCAGGTGTTCGAGCAAAAACCGGCGCACCCATATCCCAAGTCTGGCAGCCTCAGCTTCTTTTCGATTTTTTCTCCGCATATCGTTCGAAGCGTTGGTTGGCTTCACTCAGCAACTCCGGTGTCATGGTGAGATAAACCTGGGTGGCGGCCAAATGGACGTGCCCAAGGTAAACGGACAGTTGCGGCAAGAGTCGTTGCACATCTTTGTTTCGCCGGTACCAAGCGGTAACGCGATGGACTGCCGAGGTGTGACGAAGATCATGGAGACGGGGTTGATATCGGGCGCTATCGTCGCGTCGAATTCCAGCTTCCTGACAAACCCGGCGGAATGCGGCCTCAACCGTATATTGATTGACCCTGCTTCCTCGTCGAGTTGTGAAGACGGGCGCGTCTTTTCCGATGTTTGATCCGGGACCCGTCGGGCGCGAAAGATAAGCCAGTAAAACTTGGCCAAGGCGTGGACTAAACGGAACCAGACGACTCTTGAAGAACTTGCTTTTCACCACGGTGAGCAGCGATTGGTCGAGGTCCAAGTCGCCCCGATTCAAAGCCACCGCTTCCCTAATGCGCAGAGCTGTGGCGTAAAGCAGAAGCACGATGACCCGGATCGTCTCAGGCTCCATGCAACTGCAATTTCGTTGGTAATTTTTCGTGGCCTGGAGCAGTCGACGAAGCTCCTCGCGGCTGTAGATGTAAGGAACAAATGATGGCGGGCGCTGAGGGATTACGTCCGGCAAGGGCGTCTTGACTCCATAGTCTCGGCTGATGACGTATCGGAAAAACCCCTTCAGAGCGTTGTATTTGATATGCCACGCACTCGTCACAGGCCCCTTCCCGTAGAGGAATTGAGTGGTCTGTCGAACACCGACCTTCCGGATATCGATGCCAGCACGAAGGCCCCGGCAAAACGCGTGGAGGATGCGCGCGTTGGTTTGGCACCGTTCGCCCAACGAACGTCTGTGCCTGATGTATCGGTCAACCAGTCGAAGCAACTTCATACCAGACCTCGCAGATTCATTCGGCCGACTTCGCGCAACTGGCGCAGATCTACTTTGGCGTAAATGCGCGTCGTGTCTGCGTTGGTATGCCCGAGATGATCGCCGATCTCCTTCAAAGATAACCCTTGGCTCAGCAGACGTGTCGCGCAAGCATGCCGCAGGCAATGCGGACCGTGATGGGGCAATTTGACTCCGAGACCGCGCAACCGTCGTGCAACTACTGGCCAAAGCGTGTTGGCGTGGATTGGCCGATAGGGCGCCCGGCAGGTCAGAAAAAGCTCACACCGTTCGGAGTTCGGGCGGGCTTTCCTTAAATAGCGAATCACGGCATCACCCACTGAACGAACCAACGGATACTCCTGGGCCTTGCGTTGTTTCGGACGATTGACTCGAAGCAACTCCCGCTCCCAGTCGAAATCATCCAAGCGCAATCCGACGACTTCGCCCGCCCGTAGACCATAGATGGAGAGCAACAGGATAATGGCGCGGTCACGGATGGCGCTGGGGTGTTTGCTTTTGAGGCAACCCAATAACTGGCGAACCTCCCGCCAGGATGGTCCCATCGGAAGGGTTTCGCCGGAGTAACACCGGGGCGATTTGATGGTGTCCGCCAGTCCTTCTCGACACCAATCCTTCTGTTCCGCGTAGCGGAAGAAACTCCTCAACGTGCTGGCCCGGGTTTGTATCGTGGAACGGGCGTAGCCACCGCGATTGGCCTTGCCGACCAACCATTGGTCTACTTCCATCGCTGAGACATCTTGGAGCGAGCGAGCACGCCGCGTGAGCTCTGTGAGAAAGTTCTGAACATCGAAGCATCGATAGGCGATGGTGCATGGCGACAATCCCTGCTCCTGCTGCATGTACGCCTCATATAGGGCGACTTGCCTCGCGTATGGTTTCGGGCTTTGCAGAGGAAGTTCCAACCGTCCCATGAAACGGAGCCACCGAGTCGCCTGCCGGATGAAACGCCGGCGGCTAATCGAAGGTTGCGTGATCGGCATGGCTAAATTTCGGCATCCCCAACTGCCGGCGCATCGTTTGATCTCCTTCAAACCAATTTTGCGCTCAAGCCGATCGGACAAGTGCAGCCGTTCCGTGATCGCCAGCAAGTAATGCGCGACCACCTTCAGTGTTGCCAGTGCGACCCCTTGGGTTGCCAAGTGGATGAGGTAGCTGCGCCGTTCCGATGCCAATGGAGCGGATCGATGGCGAATCAACGCATGCTCGCGTTCAAAAAGTTTGTGAAACATGTTCGTATCGATGTCTCATCGACATCAACATGAACACCACGACGACGTCCCAGTTGCTCAGTCAGTTGACTTATGTGGCGAGAAAAAATTCGTTTTCCTGGGAAAGGCGCTGCAATCTGCGCGGGCACCACATAATGGAATCCACCACAGAAGATCTCAAGATTCGCGCATTCGAGCCGGCTGACGCCGGACAAATGAATTTCTACGTGAACTGGTTTAAGGCCAACATGAAGGCTGACGGCGACAACCCGCCCGTCGGCATCCTCCTGTGCAGCGACCGCGATGGCACCGAGGTTGAGTTCGCCACTGCCGGCATGGACAACGCACTCTTCGTCTCCCGCTACCTCACCGCTCTGCCGAGCGCCGCGCAACTCCAGCGCTTTCTGGAACACGACCGCAGCCGGATCGAATCCCTCATGCCGTCAGCCTCTTTGAAAAGGCCCGGCGCCCAGGCCCATCGCAAAACTGCCAGGTCAAAGCAGGTAAAATCCAACCCTTCATAATTCATCCTTCATCCTTTCCCTGATGCCACTCGACTCCCCCCGCGCCCGCCCGCTCCTGCAAAGCTGCAACCTGCCCAAGCTCTTCATCGAGGAACTCGGCTGGGAGCCGTGCCGCCAAAAGCTCACCCTCCGCGCCGGGGAAACCGACTACGCCTTCACCGCCGTTGCCGAGAAACGCGGCTTTACCGCGTGGCTCTGTGAAGCGCCCAAAGGTGGCCTGCCCGACCACGCCACGCGTCTCAAGCTCGACCGCAAACTCTCCGAGACCAAACTTGAGCATCTCATCGTCTTCGTCACCGGCGATCGCGCCAGCCAGTCTTGGATGTGGGTGCGCCGCGAACAGGGCAAACCGCTCGCCGCCCGCACCCACGAATATCACTGTGGCCAGCGCGGCGACTCGCTCCTCCAGAAACTCCAAATCATCTACGTCTCGCTCGAAGAAGAGGAAGCCGGCCTCTCCACCGTCGCCGTCGCCGGACGCGCCCGCGCCGCCTTCGACATCGAGAAGGTCACCAAGGCGTTCTACCGCGACTTCGACACCCACCGGAAAGCCTTCATCAAGTTCATCGAGGGCATCGGCGAGGTGGCCGACTGCGAATGGTATGCGTCCGTCATGCTCAACCGCCTGATGTTCGTCTATTTCATCCAGCGCAAAGGATTCCTCGACGGCGACCACGACTACCTCCGCCACCGGCTCGACCGCTGCAAAAAGGAACAGGGCAAGGACAAGTTCTACACCTTCTACCGCTACTTCCTG
>SXGS01205111.1_pt1 | contig 12257 bp, 8 predicted proteins | sample 3174681 | NCBI WGS metagenome assembly SXGS01 (sample SAMN11356861, study PRJNA531348) | freshwater metagenome | isolation source: freshwater sample F1-80 | place: China: Fuxian Lake, Yuxi | collected 2017-12-25
CACCACGACGCACCCCTCCAAGTCCGGCCGAGGATGGCAGGATGGATTCAGATTCTACATGCGGTGGTGAATCGACCTCCGAACTGCCCAACTCTTGCATCGCACCCTCGGCCACCTGGGTTCTAAGGTTACTCACTACTGGGCTAACGGGACGATAGTCGAGGTCGTCGGACTCACCCGCCTCAAACGGCAGGCAGGCTCGCCATATCTTCTTCCCGTTCTTGGAAGCGCACGCCGGATCCGCGTCAGGCAGGCAGGCCAGAGGGCGGGAAAGGGCGAACCGGCGGATCTCCATAGGGCAGGCCCCGAACAACGGGACAAAGTGTTTGAAAGTAGATCCGTCCACCGCGACGAGCGCCACCATTCGATCTTCGAGCGGAACGCCGACAATATCGGCGAGGCGAGGCATCACGAGTAACTCCGCCATCCCCTCCACGAGCAGCACACCCCGGGCGAATAACATATTCGATTTAGTGACGTCCAGGTAACGCTCCACGTACTTCTTTGAAGCAAGCCCTTCCTGAGTGTCGCCGAAAACTTTGCCCGGATAGGATGGTTGAGGCTGCCCGCCGTGACTGTCGCTAGCCATACAGACAATCTCATCCAGGGAGCAGGCGGATGTCACGTGCGTCGAATGCGTCGTGATGAACGCCTGTCGGTTGCGCCCCACTTTGCCCAAGCGCGATCGCAAGTACTTCAACAGGCGGTATTGAAGGGCCGGATGTAGGTGCGCCTCCGGCTCCTCAAAGAGGAGGACCGGGAAAACGACAGCGTTCTGACCGCTCTTGCCGGCGTCTGCGTCGGCATCCATTCTTGCTAGGACAAGTGAGATGTAGACGAGGTTGTTGTAACCAAGTCCATTCCGTCCAATGGGCAGATCGATCCCGTGCCGCGAGACGTAAAGCTTCAGTGAAGCAAGCAGTTCTGCCTCAGATACGGTGCCCTCAAAGGTGAGAGTACCGCCGTCCGCCGCTCCCGTCTCTTCCACGAGGCTGAAGAGGGCTCCCTCGTTGAGGCGGCCCTTCACGTGCGTGCGCATCGCTTTAGAGAGGTTCTTGAACTCCTGTGCGGCCTCTGGGTCCGACGTGTCGAGGGCACTACGTAGCATTTCCCGGAGCAGTTGGTCCTTGCCCGAGGTCAGTTCGGACTCAGCATCTCGCAGTGCGTCCAGGAACTGGCACCCGAACCTTCGCAGTAGCTCCGGGTCAGCGATGATCCGGTCGGCCGGGTTGCCGCCGTAAATTCGCGACACGAATTTCGGAAGAAAGCGCTCCACGGTCTCGTAGTAGGTTGCTCGGTCGGGGTGCTCACCTAATGCCTCCGAAAACTGCGGGAGCTCCTCCTCCGGCAGGAAGTACTCGTAGGTTAGGGTGGCCTGCCAAGGTGCGTTCAGGCTGGTGAGCCACTGGGCAACAAGGGACCTGTCTGCGGAGGTATCGGCCGGCGAGGAGCTCAGCGTCACTGCGATCTGAACAGTGGGAGCCCCTGAGAAATCCGTGATTCCCTGGTGGATGTCGAAGAAGCCCAGCTTGCGACTGGTGTCCCTGGAGAATAGTTGCCGGAGCGCACACAGGATGGCGGTCTTGCCGGCGTTGTTCTCTCCGATGAGGACGTTTACCCCAGCGTTGAACACGATCGTGGCATTGCTGAAGCACCTGTAGTTAACGAGGCGAAGGTGGGAGATAAACATTTCGCAAAGCGAGGGCTCGACGGACAAGATGACTATTGCTCGGCTGAGCTAATCCTAATTCGGAAGTCGTCGCGCTGGGCTCATCGTACGCCCACAGCAGGTCTGTCTGATACACCAGCAGACCTTCTACACGACGGTTCTTGAAAAGTCGAAACAGCGCTTCCCGTGTGCTTCTTAGGCTTAGATACCATTCTTGGCTCTCGCAATTCTACCCAATTCGGTCATGACCGCTCGTCCTCGCCCACTGCCCCAGTGAGAAGTCCGTCCAGCAGCACCTGGAACACCTGTGCCTTCGGGAACAACTCAACTCTCTCCAGTTCGAGCGCCGCAGTGATGCACGTGATGTGGATCGCTGAAAGGTGGCACTCGCCGCTACAGTAGCTATGGGGCTGTTTAGTGTTTCGAGACTAACACACTCCTACCGAGGCAGCTGGTAGTAGCGAAGGACGAAGAGGGCGTCGAATCTGATTCAGAGACGTCAAACCTCGGAGCCAGACATGCACTCCTCCTCATCGGTTAAGTCACTCTCCTCATTCACCGGATCCTCCACCAGGGCGAGTCGGCGATTTGCAACTATTGCCAACTTGCGATCACCTGGAGCGCTGCTGCAGGGTCCGCGCTCGCCACGTCCGAGCCACGGGGCACGCTTCTCTTCCCCAGACCCTTGAGAATGGTCAGCGCTGCTCGCCTGAGCGTTACCAACGCCCGGGCTACTTTACCGATCAGAATTCGCTTTTCGTCCTCGCGGAATAGGGTGTCCAGCAGCCAGGGCACGCGGTTCTGGATGGACCAGTGCATCCGGCGCAGATCGAGCGCATCTGCTGCTATCGCTTCTTCGGCGCTCAACCACGTGATCCCGTAGACCAGTTCCCAACTCTCTTTGATCGGTTTCCGACCGTGGCCGTGGGGACTTCGAGTTCGACTCATCGCGAAGACCTGCTTTGCTCCGGGCCAATCCACTTCGCCTAGCCGATGGGTAGCCACCTCGATGGTTCGGTTTTCCGCCCGACCATGTCCCAGGTTTCCCTGCGATGCGACGTGCAGCCTCTGCTCTGCCGCTTCCTCGGAGGTAACTTGGTCAAGGACGCTTTGTACCTGTTCCTACAGGTCCCGCCGATTCCCCTTCTCGATCAGCAAGTAGTACTCTTGCTTCCTTACAATCGCCTCGCAGAGGGCCCCTTGGGTGAAAGGTGCATCGCCCGTCACCACGATCCCGGGTCCGACTGCGGTTGTAACCAACTCCGAGGCCATAGTGAACTCACCGCGCTTCCTGGGAACGCCGGTCTCTATAACGTTGCATTTTGTCTCATGGCTCACCATGCAGGGAGTCTCCGCCTTCTCCGGAAGGCTTTTTCGAAGACCTGCCATCGATCGCGAGTCTCATCCATCGCCGTGCATCCTGGAGAGGGTCTTTGCTTGCCGGAGCGCGAACCGTCTCTCCCGGCGTAATGGTCCATTTCGCAAGTTGCTTGGAAACCCCATCCCAATCCAATACCGGGAACACATTGAGGAAGGTGGCCGCGCCTGGAGTGCGGCCATCCGAGGAGCCCAAATCCGAGAGGGTTTCACGGGGCAGGGCCCTGAGCCACCCCGCACAGCTCAGGTAGCCGCCGCAACCGAAACAGAGACCCAGGAGAACCGAAGTGAGGAGCACCGGGAGTGGGTAACGACGACCCTGCGCGCCACGACGGTCAGGGACTTCTGCCAGAAGGCGATAGAGCGAAGAGGATCGGATGCTCGAACGCAATTGCTCAATCGCTTCGGGGGACTGAGCAAGAGTGGCATCTGGAGATCCGGAGGAGGAAGCGACCAACGAGGAGAACGAGGCGACCGACGAGGAGGGGTTCATGTCTGGCTCCGAGTTTTGACGTCTCAGAATCAGATTCGGCACCTTCCTCGTCACTCGCTCCTACGAGTGTCCTCGGTAAAAGTGTGTTAATCGCGAAACACTAAAGAGCCCTGCCCAGAGACGTGGGGAAACGGCTGCACGGGTGCCGCGCTGCGTTCAGGTCCCGCAGCCTGCTCCTGGCATTGGGGCCAATCACGTGCGGAGTCAGACCTATCCCTACGGGTTTGGAGCCGGGCCGCGGACGAGTGCAGCGCCTTCGTCAAAGATCAAGGCAGAGTCAAGGTAGCTCTCGTCCACTCGCAGGATGAAGCAGTGGGAGCGAAAGCGAGCGCTGCCAACAGGATCGACGCAGCGGGCTCTAAGGAGTATCTCGCACGGCGTTTTCAGAGGGCGCAGCCAAATGGACCGACGACGGGGTTGGAGAATTGCTGTCAGGTTGACGCCAGGGTCACTTTTACCTGGCTGGGTGGCAGGCCCGACTGCTGACAGAGCTCGTTCAGCCGTCGCAAAAACTCCCAGGCGCTGAGGTGCTGGTGAAGGTATACAGTCCCTTGTGGGGTCTCGAGTGCCTGGTACGCTTGCATGGGACTGCCGTCTGGGTGCACGGGCGCGGGAGCCAGGAAATTGCGCTCGCTGCGACCACCCTGGAAGGGTACGGGGACCGAAGCTGCCTGGGCAAGTAGATGTTCCACGATCGTTACCGCGAGCGCCCGCCACGACCCCACGTTCACAGTTATGCCGTCGATCGAGACGGCTACGGGCACGCGCCCAGTTGCCTTGGCCTTCGCGTCCGCAGAGAGAACGTCAAGCTCGAAAGGGCCTGCTGAAGATTGCTGCTGAATGGTGGCGGGCTGGCGGAGCTCTCCCACGGGCACCGTAACTAAGCGAGCGACCTCGTCTACCAAAGCTCGGCGCCGCTCGGAGACGAACTCCTCGAAGTCGTCCAGCAGCATCGCAAGGTAGGCGTTCTCGTTTATGAAGTGCGTCTCAAGGGTGGCATAGAGTGCGGTCTCGTCGCCACCATGGCCCTTCAAACACTCATCCATGAAAGCGGAAGGAGGCTTTTTGGATTTCTTCTGATTGGTAGCAGCCGACAGGATCGCCTTGTTAGCGAGGGTCTCGACAGCGTGGCCCTTGGCGTAGAGCGCACGAGGAAACACGTGGTCGTCGTGGCATCCTGAAAGAGGTGCATTCTGCCCGGTCCAGAAATCCCTGCACCCCCTTCGTGCGCATAGTGCGAGAGCCCCGCGGAACACAGCGGATCTGGGCTCTTCGGTGTCAAGATCCACACTTAGCCCTTGTAGGCGGCCAATCCAGTCAGGTGCGAATCCTCCCCTAAGCCATTCCCCCACTTGCATAACATCTTGTTGGCTCTTGCTGTCGGAGGCGCTCTCATACCGTTGTGAGAACACTGCGGCCCAGTACCACGTATCAAGCTTCCGGAATGCTTCCTGTGGCGATCCCGTAGTTTTCATTGTGGACAGTAACGCAGCAAGTGGCGGCAGCAGCGTTGTGTATGGAAGGTAGTTGGAGGCGAACGAACCATATTCTGACGCGGCCCTTGCGGTGGCCAGCTCAATCCCTTTGCAGGCTTCATCCCAGCGAGCGCGGAAGAGCGCTGGCTCCAGTAGCTTCCCGAGGTCTAGCAGGTTTACCTTCTTCGGCTCGCGCCCCTCAAGAAGGCACAATGTACGTAGGATGGTCTCGGGTCTGATCGTCTGATGTAGTTGGGACTTTCCCTTGGGAAAGTCGGACCATAGCTTGGCGAGGTCAAGACCCCGAGGATACAGCCGTGCGCGAATGAGGTCGTAAAGGGAAAGACTCACCCCCGTCCGGTTGATCCGCTCAAAGATCGTAACTATGTTGGCTTCCCCAGTGTCCGGGGCCAGAGCCACTACCGGGACCAGGAATGTACCGAGCCGGTTCTGCAGGTCAACGAGACATGATCGACTCTCGTCCGTGTCCCAGTGACTCTGCTCCGAGTAGATCCACTTGACAAACTGCCCGGTATCTAGAAGGCGAGTGAACGGTAAGGATAGGTGCTTAGCGATACGAGCCTCTACCATCGACTTTGTTGCGTTGTCGTGGTCCGATACCGCCAGTACAGCATCGTCGAATCGCATCTCAGTTGCCGCTTCCAGATCCAGATAGAAGCGATAGGGGTACTTGGAGCCGGCGAGGGGGATGCTTGGAGCGTAAAGCGCGTAGAAGAGGGCAGTCAGTCGCTGCTGTCCATCCAGAACCAGCCTGATCGTGGGGTGAGACGCCAGTTTAGTACTTGGAAAGCGATCCTTCACGCCGGCCACCAGGCAGGTTGGGAACATCGGCGCGGAGCCGTCCGTGTCGAGCATCAGGAACGTGCCGATGAAATACCCGTAAAGCACGGACACCAGCAACTCGCGGACATCGTCCCGTGCCCACACGAAGCTTCTCTGGAAGTCTGGAAGCACCACCTTGCCCTCGGCGGCACCCCTGACGAGCGCGAGGAGGTTTTCAGGGTTGGCTTTCGGATTAGGGACTGCGAGCACAAGAGTTCTCCTATACCCCATCCAGTCGGCTAGCGGTAGCAGCCCACTCCAGGGGAGTCCGGAAAGTGTTTGACAGGGAATGAGTGTCGACCTCTTGGCCACACCGGCTGGCGGCCGCCACCGGGCCGCCGGAGTTAGCGGTGCCCACTGGGGCACTTTTGAGCCGGGTTCCGTAGCCTGGCGCGAGAGGGATCGTGCCCTTCGAGCAGGCTTGCCTTCGGCACTGTGCTGGCCCGCACGGAGTCGGCAAGATACCAGCGCTGCCAGGGGGCGAGACCTTGCCGCCGAGGGGGGCGTGGCGGCCGCCCCCCTCGGCGGCGGCGGAACGCAAGGACGGTTCGCGGTGCGGACGGAGCCCGCCCACCTGGGTCCCGCAGTGGCGTGGATCCGCTGTGGTGCAACAGTGGCACACTCGGTAGGTCGATTCGCCAACTTGCGTGGAAGCTGAGTCCGTCCTGCCATCCCTAGTCATCGCGGGTCAGGGGGCGATGTGTCTGCGGCTCCGGTCCGATCAGGCCGGGTTCAGGTTCTACGCTTGCGCACGCTTCTCCAGATGACTTCACCATGTAGGTGGGGAAGAGGGGATTGACCGGCGCTTCGGCGCGGGTCGACATCTCCCCGAGAGTCGGGCAAACGTCATTCGTTGCCCTTGAAATGAAACGGACCGACGCGGTCCCTGGGGATCGCGTCGGTCCGGGTAGATGCCGATGAGCGGGTGAATGGGCAGGGAGTTACGGCTTCTCAGGCGCCGTCTTCTTCTGCTTTCGCGCTTCGGCGATGCCGGCGCGGATCTCGTTCAGGTCCTTCTCGGTGACCCCGGGAAGCTCCCGGATCACCTCGATCAGGCCTCGGAGGCGCTCGTCGGTGAGCCGGGAAGGATCCCTGAGTTCACCGAGAGCCTTAAAGCCGCCTGCCTGCTTCAGGCGCTCCAGTGCCCGACCCACTGCGGCGAGTTCCTTCCGGTCGGCGCCTTCGAGGGCCGCAGAGCCCTCCAGGCCTTTCAGAATTCCGGAGAGGTCGATGCCGTCGAGCGCGCTCAGCGCCTTCAAGGCGTCGGCGCTGCCCGATCCCTCGAGCCGAACGCCGTCACGCTCTCGAGACTCCTTGCTCTTGCGGTCGCGCTCGCGGCTGCCGAATTCGGGTCGGGCCTCTTCTCGACGCTGTGGGATCTGCTTTCCAAGTTCGCGCATGGCCTCTTCGATGAATCTGTGGAGCTCTTCGGCCCGAGGGCCGTCGAAGGCCTTGCCGCCGGCTCCGGCACGGCTCTGAATCTCCTTGCGCATCCCCTGCATCCGCTCTCGAAGCTCCTGCATTCGCTGCTTGAGCTGCAGTTGGGCTTCGGGGGAGAGTTTGCCTTCGGATGCGGCCTTGTCCCCGGGCGTGCGGCGACCGAGGCCCTCGAAATGGCGACCGAAGCTCTCGAAGTGGCGTTCGAACTGCTTCCCAAACTCATCGAAGGCGCGGTGGTCGAAGCCGGCGCCGTCTCGCCCTCCGCGAATCACGAAGCGTCGGACTTCCCGGTCGCGACCCTTACCGGCTCCGGCGTCGCCCTCGAGGCGTCGACGCAGCTCACGAGCGGTCTGCGAGTCTCCCTGGCCACGCTTCTCCAGCGCCTCGAGGCGATCACGGAGGTGCTTCCGCACCAGATCGCTGCCGCCCGAGTCCGCTTTCGGTCGATCGTTGGGAAGCTCGTCGCGGCGGCGCTCCCGATCCGCCTCGGCTCTGGAGCGCGCCGACTCCGCCTGGGCGCGCGCCTCTTCCGAGAACCGGCGAGCCCGTTCCGCCATCTCTCGAGCTCGGGGCTCCAGCTCGAGGATGAAGCGGCGTCCACCGTCGCGCAGGCGCCGGGAGTCTTCGCCGATGGCGACGCGGTCCGTGGCCTGTGCCGCCAGACGGCGGGCGATGGCGGTGATCTCCTCGACCAGCTTCTGCCGCTCGCCGGCGGAGATTCCCTGCTTCGAGAGCTCGGCTGCGAGGGATCGAAGCTGCTCATGCAATTGGGCGTTCACCCGGGGCGCCAGCGGTGGATCCTGCGGGGCAGGTGGGGCCGGGGGAGCGGGCGGAGCGGGAGGCGCCGGCGGCACGGGGGGAGCCGGCGGCGGCGTCTTCTTGTCCGCGGACTTCTTATCGGAAGGCTTCTTGTCGGCGGCCTTCTCCTGGGCCTCCGCCGACTCGACGGGCGTCACCGCGGGGGCGGCTGCGGACGTGGGGTCCGTCGGCGGCGCCGGAGTTGCCGGAACGGTGAGCTGTGCGGGAGCCCTGTCGGAGGCCGGCTGTCGGACCGCAGCCTCGGCGCGTTCCTTCAGCGCCGGCCGGATGCGAATGCGGGGCGCCGGATCCTTGTCGGGGAGCGGGGTCGAGGTCTCGGCTTCCACCCGGAGGATGGTGAAGACGGAGACGACGGCGGCGAGGCCCGCCACTCCACCCCAGAGCGCAGCGCCGCGCGACTTGTGTCCGCCGCCGGGGGAGGCGATGATGCGGCGAACACGATCCTTGAGACTGCCGCCATTCGCGGCGGGAACCAGTGAAGGCATGGGACCTCTCAGTTCTTCCATCGTTGTCAGGGCACGTGCGTAGGTGATGCGATCACCCACGAGTTGAATGGCGACGTCGTCACAGCAGTTTTCTCGCTCCACTCTCACCCGGCTGGAAATCCACCAGACGCAGGGATGGTAGAAGAGGAGCGTTTCTAGGGTTGATTGGATGACATTGACCAGGTAGTCGTGCCGCCGCACATGGGCCAGCTCGTGGGCCAGCAGCGACTCGAGGTACTGGGGGGAAAGTCCGTGCATCGCGCTGAAGGGGAGCAGCACCACGGCCCGGAGACAGCCGATCACGCAGGGGACCGCCACCGACTCGGAGAGCCGAAAGTCCACCGTGGTCTGAATTCCCATGCGCTCGATGAGCCGCTGCGCCATTCGGAGCGCTTCCTCCGGCACGGGCGTCGTCGAATGGATCGCCAGACGGCGGGCGCCGATGCACGCGATCAGCAGCCGGATGGAGAGCACGCCGGCGCCGAGGAGCCAGGCAGCCACCACCCACGGCAGGATCGGTTCGAAGCTGCTCGGCATCGGCTGCGCCGGATCGCCGACGGCCCACGCCAGCGCCTCTCGTGGAGAAAGGCTGGGGGCGCCGAACTCCTGAGCCGCCAGTGCGTTCGCCGTCGCCAGCGGGCAGGCCGCGGCGGTAAGCAGTGCGCCGAGGTTCAACACGTAGCGCGCCTGGCTGCTTCGCAGGCGGAGCAGCGCATGGAGACCGGCCAGGGCCAGCGCAACCGCCGCGCCCTGCCAGATGAAGTGGATGAGCGTCCAACCCAGAACTCGGGTGATCTCCTGGGAAAAGGGTGAGATCATCGCGGGTCTCCATCAAGCTCGTCGAGGAGCCGCCGGATTTCCGCCAGCTCTTCCGGAGAGGTGCGTCGCGCCGTGAGGGCCCGAAGCACAAGTTGCTGCGCCGAGCCGTTGAAGACCCGGTCGAGCATGTCCGTCACCATGTGGCCCTGCGCCTGTTCTTCCGACTCTCGAGTTCGGTAGATGTGCGCCCGGCCGCTTTCGGTTCGGTCGACCAGACCCTTTTCGGTCATGATCTGGAGCAGTTTGAGAATGGTCGTGTAGCCGGTCTCGCGCTCCCGGTTCATGGCTTCATGAACCTCGCGCACCGTGCTGGGCCCGAGTCGCCAGAGGACCCGTAGAATGGCCAACTCGGAGTCGGTGGGGCGGGAGGGGCGGTTGCCACCGGAAGTCAAGGCGAACTCTCCTGCTGAGTAGCCCGGCGAGCCCGAACTACGAAGACCTTCGTAACTGGTGGAAGTGTATTACGAAGGTCTTCGTAGAGTCAACGATGATTTTTCGGAAAGGTTTCGCGCCGATCTAATCGACGACGCGAGGGATTTCCGATGCTGGGACTCAGGGCCGCTCCGTCAGCCACTCCCGGTTGAAGCGTGCCAGCGTGAGGGTCTCATAGGGGCCCTGGTCGCCCCGCTCATAGAGACATGCCAGGTTGCCGTTGGGCAGAACCGCCGGCGAGGAGTACGCGGCCGGACCCGAATGCAGCGTGCGGGCCGTCGGCCACGAGGCGCCCTGGTCGGGGCTGAGCCGCACGGTCAGGTTCTCGCGTTTCAGCGAGGCCGGGTTCGTGAAGAGCCAGGCTCGATCCGGCAGGTGAATGAGGCCGGCCTGGCAGACGGGGTCGATCAGCGCGGGGTCGTCCGTCGGAGCGCTCCAGGTGAGGCCGCGGTCGCTGCTGATGGAGATGAGCCGGCGGTGCGAGGCTCGATAGCTGCGCATGTTCAGCGCCAGGCGGCCGTCCGGGCGCTCCACCACCTGACATTCGTTGCAGTCGGGTCCGGTGTCGCCGCCGAGTCGCCACGTCCGGCCGCCGTCGTCACTGAAGACGACGTGGGAGCGCTTCTCTTTGGAACCCGCCAGGAAGTGATCGCACGGCACAATCATCCGGCCGCCTTTCATCTGGATTCCCACGCCGGGACCGGTCGCGTACCACGTCCAGTTGTCGCGCTTCAATCCCGACGTGATGTTGGCGGGTCGGGTCCAGGTCTTGCCGTCATCAGCACTGCGCATGAGCCACACGGTGCGCGTGCCCTCGCTCTTCCCGTCGAGGATCTCGCGTTCGGTATCGTGACCGAGGTTGTGGGTGAGCAGCAGCGAGATGGCGCCGGTGGCGGCATCGACCACCGGGCAGGGGTTGCCGCAGGTGTTCGCGCCGTCGTTCCACAGCACTCGCACCGGCCCCCAGGTCACGCCGCCGTCTTCGCTGCGGCGCATCAGCAGGTCGATGTCGCCGGCGTCGCCGCGTCCCGCCTTTCGGCCCTCGCAGAACGCCAGAACCGCTCCGCCCTTCGTGGCGAGGAGCGACGGGATCCGGTAGGTGTGGTAGCCACCCTCGCCGGCGCGAAACAGGGCGATTTGCTCGAGCATGGGGAGAGCCGTTCCACGGGAGAGCGATGGCGATGCCGGAAGCGCGCCGCCGAGCGCCAGGGCGGCCAGTCCTGCTGCGCCGCCGATGAGGCGCCTTCGGTCCGATCGAAGTCCGTGCATCTCGATTATTCCTGGGGAGGGGCGATCAGGACGCGCCGTCCTTCGACTTGGACTCGGCGGGCGGCGAAGAGGGCCACCGCCTCGGGGTAAAGCCGGTGCTCCGCCTGGAGCACACGGGCGGCCAGCGTCTCCACCGTATCGTCGCGAAGCACCGGCACCACCTCCTGGGCCACGATGGGACCGTGATCGTACTCATCGTCGGTCAGGTGCACCGTCACCCCGGTATAGCGCGCCCCGCTCTCCAGAACGGCCTCATGGACCCGACGGCCATAGTAGCCGCGTCCGCCGAATGCGGGCAGCAGCGCCGGATGCACGTTCAGCACGCGGTTGGGAAATCGGCCGAGAAACTCGGGTCCCAATAACCGCATGTAGCCGGCAAGACAAATCAGTTCCACCCCGGCGGCCAGAAATCGCTCCGCCAGTTCCCGATCCAGGGCACCCGGTTCCGGATGCTCCTCGGCCGGCACCAGCAGCGCCGGCACGCCGCTCGCCGCGGCCCGCTCCAGCGCCGGAGCACCGGGAGAGGTACTGATGACGAGCGCCACGTCGCCACGAATGCGACCATCCCGAGTGCCGTCGATGAGCGCCTGCATGTTGCTGCCGCGGCCCTTGCCCGACAGCAGGATACCGATCTGGAGTCGCTCACTCACGCGGGGACCTTTTCCCGCTCCTCCTCGAGCGCGAACTTGCTGACCTTGAGTTCGCTCGGAACCGGAATCGGGTAATCCCCCGAGAAGCAGGCGTGGCAGAACCGATCCTTCTGCATCCCGATCGCTCGCATCACGCCCTTCAAGCTGAGGTAGTGGAGGCTGTCGGCGCCGATGTGAGTCCGAATCTCCTCGACGGTGCGGCGGGCGGCGATGAGGTCTTTCCGATCCGCCATGTCGATGCCGTAGAAGCAGGGCCATTTCACGGGCGGCGAACTGATGCGAACGTGCACCTGACTCGCGCCCGCTTCCCGGATCAATCGCACGATCTGCCCGGTGGTGGTGCCCCGCACGATCGAGTCGTCCACCATCACCACGCGACGGCCCGCGAGGTTGTCGCCCAGCGCGCTCAGTTTCATTCGCACGCCGAGATCGCGCAGTCGCTGGTCGGGCTGAATGAAGGTGCGGCCGATGTAGCGGTTCTGGATG
>SXGS01724846.1_pt1 | contig 12257 bp, 10 predicted proteins | sample 3174681 | NCBI WGS metagenome assembly SXGS01 (sample SAMN11356861, study PRJNA531348) | freshwater metagenome | isolation source: freshwater sample F1-80 | place: China: Fuxian Lake, Yuxi | collected 2017-12-25
CGACTACCTGCGCGACAACATGAAGCCTGCACGCTGGGGCGATCCGAGCTTCCCGCCCGAATATCATCAGTGTCAACGCGCCCTCAACTACGCCGTCATCGACGAGGTGGACAACATCCTAATTGATGAGGCGCGCACACCGCTCATCATCTCCGGCCCGTCGTTCGGCACGCCCAAGCTCTACGACAAGGCCAACCAGATCGCCATCGAGCTGACGCGCCTCGAACGCAAAGCCCAAGAGAAGCTGCGCGCCCTCGGCCACGGCGTCAACATCCCCGATCATCCGCTCGCAGAAGAGAAAGAACCCGGTCTCGCCGTGCCCGGCGCGGAGGCCAGCAAGGGCGAAGACAACGCCTCCGCCATCACGGAAGTGAAGGGCGCCGGCGACGAAGAAACGCAGGTTGACGACGAAAAGGTCGAGGATTACGTCGCCAGCGCCAACGTCGAAAAGAAGGAAAAGCGTCTCGGTTTCTTCTTCGAGGTCAAGGAAAAAGAACGTTCATGCCACCTGACCGATCAGGGTGTGCGCAAGGCCGAGGAACTGGCCGGCGTTGAGAGCTTCTACACCGCGGGGAACATGGAATGGCCCCACATGATCGACAACGCCCTCAAGGCGCATCACCTCTACCAAAAAGACAAGCAATACGTCGTCATGCGCCATCCCGAAACCGGCGAGACGAGCGTCATCATCGTTGATGAATTCACCGGCCGTCTCATGGTCGGCCGACAATGGTCCGACGGTCTGCACCAGGCCGTCGAGGCCAAGCACGCCAAGGAAGGCGTCAAGATCAAGGAAGAAACGCAGACGCTTGCCACCATCACGCTGCAAAATTACTTCAAGCTCTACAAGAAGCTGTCGGGCATGACCGGCACGGCGATGACCGAGGCCAACGAGTTCTGGAAGATCTACAAGCTCGACGTTGTCGCCATCCCAACCAACCAGCCCCTCACGCGCGTCAACTATCCCGATCTCGTCTATCTCACCGAAAAGGAAAAGTGGGACGCCGTCGTCACCGAGATCGAACGCATCAACAAATTCGACACCGTCTACATGAAGGACGGCAACATCGTCATCGGCACGATCAAGAAGGATGATGACGATTCGCTGGAGATTGTCACGAAGGACACCCGCGAGACGCAGACTCTCAAGGCGGACGACATCGAACGGATCGACGAAAAAGGCCGACCGATCCTCGTCGGCACGACCAACGTCAACCTGTCGGAAAAGCTGTCGAAGATGCTGCAGCGCCGCGGCGTCAAGCACGAGTTGCTGAACGCCAAGCCCGAGTACGCCGATCGCGAGGCCGAGATCGTCGCCCAGGCCGGGCGCGTCGCCGCCGTCACGATTTCGACCAACATGGCAGGCCGCGGCACGGACATCATCCTCGGCGGCAACGCGGAAACGCTCGCCTGGGCGCGCCTCAAGGACAAGTACGCGACTCGCCTCGACGTGCCGCAAGACGTGTGGAAATCCGTCGTGGACGATATCCGCGGCAAAGAGAACATGATCGAGGAAGGTCGACAGGTCGCATCAATGGGCGGGCTGCACATCGTTGGCACCGAACGCCATGAATCACGCCGCATCGACAATCAGCTCCGCGGCCGAGCCGGGCGTCAAGGCGATCCGGGCTCGAGCCGCTTCTTCCTGTCGCTGCAAGACGACCTGATGCGCGTCTTCGCCGGCGAATGGGTCGCCAACATGCTCAACAAGCTCAACGCCATCGGCTTGGGTATGGAACCCGGCCAGGCCATCGAGAGCGGCATGGTCAGCCGGCGCATCGAGGTCGCACAGAAGAAGGTCGAGGAGTACAACTTCGACATCCGTAAGAACCTCCTCGAAGAAGACGAGGTGATGGATCATCAGCGCAAACGCGTCTATGGCTACCGCCAGGAGATCCTCAACGACGCCAACCCGAAGATCCGCATCTGGGACATGCTCGTCCAGCAGGTCGATCTCGCGCTGGATCGCTATCTCGATCCGCTCTACGGCCCCGGCAGCTTCGCGGAACTCGTCGTCCAGCAGCTTTCCGTGGATGTTGCCGCCGAGGACTTCAACAACTGCAGTTTCGACGAGGCCGACACGGTCGCACGCGAAAAGGCCCTCAACAACATCCAGACGCAGATCCAGGAATCCCTCGACGAAAACCTCGACGACGAGATTGACCCGTCCGAATGGAACTGGCAGGCGATGGCCGACCGCGTCAACAAGCTCTGGGCCCTCAAGACCACGGACCGCGCCTTGAAAAAGATCGGCCGCGACAACATCTCGCAGTACCTGTTCGCCGAGGCGGAGAAAGTCGCGCGCGGCATCGATCTGTCCAAGGGACGCACGTATCTGCAAGCCGACTGGGGCTTCATCTCGCTGTGCAACTGGTACGAGTCGAAATTCCAGATCAAAGTCGACCACACGCAATTCGACTACGACGTGCCACGCGAGCGTATCCGCACCATGCTCATCGATAACGTCATGAAGCTCTATCACGAGAAGGAAATCGAGTTCCCCGTCACCGTCGCCATGGCCCGCTTCATGAACGATCAAGGCCACGGCGGCGCCATCGGCCAGAAGTACAACCGCGAGGGACTCTTCCACTGGTACATGCTCCGCTACGGCAAGGACGGCGGCGTCAATGAGGAAGTCTTCCGCACCGAGTCGCGCGCCAAGATCTTCGCCCAGCTCGTGGAAGTCAGCCGCAAGACGTATCCCGCCCTGACGCATCACGACATCGACGCCAAGATCCAGCAAGCTCTCGCTGGCGCCAAAGACGCCGCCGAATCTGCCGACGCCCAGGAAATCAGCGAGTGGGTGAAGTCCGAATTCGGCCTGGAAATCGAGGCCGACAAGTTGATCGGTCTCGGCGCCGCGAAAGTGCGCGATCTTCTGTGGAACGCCTTCGACGCCCGCCATCGGCCCGAAATGCGCCGCATGGAACGCAGCCTCTTGCTCAACCAACTCGACACCACCTGGAAGAACCACCTCCTCGCGATGGATCATCTCCGCCAGGGAACGCGCCTCGCCAGTTACGCCCAGATCGATCCCAAGACCGAGTACAAACGCGTCGGCATGAAAGAATTCGAGAACATGTGGCAGGGTCTCGGCGACAAGGTCAGCGACATCATCTTTCGCATGGAGGACGACGAGGCCTTCGCCGAAACCGTGTGGACGATCGGCCAAACCGTTCACGAATCCGCCCCGCGCCTGCAAGCCCCCGAAGGCAGCATCCAGGCCCAACAGCAAGCCGGTATCGACGGCAGCCAGCAATCGGAAAAGAAGCAAGAGCCGATCCGCAATCGCACCGAGAAAGTCGGCCGCAACGACCCGTGCCCGTGCAAGAGCGGCAAGAAGTACAAGAACTGCTGCATGCGGCATTCCGTGACGTAAGAGCCAAAATCCTATCCCGAAAACATGAAATTGACCGGTTTTCCTTTTTCGTGTTTTCGGGATGCCCATTCATTGAGTTCGCGCACAACAAATTTATTCTGTCCGTCTGTACCTCACTTGGCTAACAATCATTTTCGTTTCATAATTTTCTGTTAGACTAATCGTTGGAATTAGCAAATCCGTCACCGTTCTACCCCCTGGAGATCCAGAAATGTTGGCTCGTACTCTCTCTGTGTTTGCGATTGGCCTGGTGGCCCTCCTGTTTGTCTGCGACCTGCAAGCGCGAGGCTCACGGCCCGACACCATCGTTTTCGGCGCCGACATGAACGCCGAACCTCTGACAACACTACAAACTCAGCAACCGTCGGGAGGCGCGACTCCCAGCCAAACGCCAAGCCAGGGCAAGACCAAGGACTCCGGCAAATCCAAAGATGCCACCAAGAGCAAAGACGCAAAGGGGAGAGGCGGCAAAGGCTTCGGTGGCTTTGGTCCCGGCGGCAAGGGTGGCTTCGGCAAGGGCTTTGGCAAGGGTGGTTTCGGCAAAGGCGACTTCAAGAAAAAAGACGAACCCAAGAAAGATGAGCCGAAGAAAGATGAGCCCATGAAATCGACCGGCAAAGGCCCCGCGTTCGGCGGCAAGCTCGACCCGGAAACGATCAAGACGAAGTACGAGTTCTACAAGAAGCTTTATGAGGAATCCCAAAAGGAGGCCGCGAGCGCGTCCGTGGAAGCGCGCATCGATCGCCTCATCAACGAACTGCAAGCTCTCCGCAAAGAGGTCCGCGGCAAGAAGAAATAGGCCGCGCTTGGCCCAATGGGAAGGCTGGATCAAACGCCGACGGACCGCGCTCATGTGAGAGCGAGGTCCGTTGGCATTTGAACCACTTCTAATGTTGGGAGCGAGAGATGGAGGCGAGAGAGACTCACGCTCCCCATCGCCAAATTTGCCAAATGAGAACGCGGTGATCGTCGAGGATGACATCGTAGTACACAGCCAACGGCTCGACGATCAAGATGCGCGTATTGCCTTCGCGCGATTCGCCGGCGTTAAGCGGGTCTCGTGTCAGAAGGCGATCGATTTCGTATGCCGCCTCGGTGACTGCTTGACGGTCCGGCGCGTTCAGCCAAATCTGCGCGAGCTCCTGTTCAATGGGACTCCAATCGGGCGTGAATTTCACGAGGCACCCAGAGCTTGCAGAATGTCCGCGAGCGATTTGCCGCCGGTGGATTCACGTCGCCGTTTGATCTCGTCAGCACTAAGTGAAGGCCGCTGGGACTCAGCTAGCTGATAGAGCAATTTTTGATAGAGTTCCTCCGGCAGGCACCGACCCATCGTCCGGCCATCGGTGTCGCACAGTTCGATTTGATCCGTCAGTCCGTGCAGCTTCGTCTTCAAGTCGGCGTCAAGGGTTATGCGACTCATGACTGGCCTCCAAGTTTGGCGGTTCAATCCATTCATGATATCGTCCGGCCGATGTCGTCGCAAGCCGTCGTCAACTACTTCAGTCCTCGCCAAAGACCGGAACTAAACTGGACTGACGAAAGTTGCCACCGAAGCGCGTGGGTCGGAAAACGATGCGGCAAACCAGAGTCATGTCAAGGAAAACTGCAACCAATTTGAATATGAACGAGGACATCCGAATTGTCGAAGAACAACTTGTAGCCGTTCGGCTTCTGAAGTTTGTTGTAGTAGGTCAACCAACAGCCGCCATTTGGAACGGGGCACAAATCGATGATTTCAAATCCATGTTTCTTGACCACCGGGCTAACGGTCTCATACGTCGAGTTTATTCTGACAATATCCTCTCCGATCTTGATTCGAAGAGGAGGCTTCGGTCGCTCTGCTGAGCGGGAGTCAGGAACAAGACAGGTGTAGGCAATGGCCATGATTAGCAGGGCCGCGCATCGTGCCCGCTTCGTCTGAATTCCCACTTCGACCTCGCGTTCGTTTTGATCGGCAAACCAGCAGCCTGTCGCCACCGCAGCATTGCGTCAGGACAGTTGCCACATCAGCATTTTGAACGTGTCGCCGAGCTTGCTGTTGACGCCGAGGGCGGCAGACGGTTCAAAGCCGCAGTGGACCATGCAATGGTCGCAGCGCGGGTCGTTGCCGGCGCCGTACTGGTCCCACTCGGTCTTGTCCATGAGATCCCTGAAGCTGGCGTGGTGCTCGTCAGTGATGAGATAGCACGGACCCTTCCAGCCTTTGACGTTGCGCGTCGGGTTGCCCCAGGCGGTGCAGGTCAGTTCGCGTTCGCCGGCCAGGAATTCGAGATACACCGGCGAGTTGTTCATGTCGTATTTCTTGAAGAGCTTTTTGGCTTCCTTGAACTTCGCGCGGATGTCGTCGCGCGTCAGGAAGATCTCGGCCGCGCCGTTCGGGTTGGTCTTTTGGACTGCGGTGTAGCCGTAAGCCGGCGACAAGAGGAAGCCGTCAACGCCGAGCTTGGTGAGGTAGGCGTAGAGTTCGTCGATCTCGTCGAGGTTCGTTTCCTTGAAGACGGTGGTATTGGTGCAGACCAAGAAGCCCTTGGCCTTGGCAGCCTTGATGCCCTCGACAGCGGCGTCAAAAACGCCGTCGCGTTCGACGCACTTGTCGTGCGTTTCGCGCATGCCGTCGAGATGGACGTTGAAGAAGAACCGCGACGTGGGCGTGAACTCGTGCAGCTTCTTCTTGATGAACATGCCGTTGGTGCACAGGTAAATGTGCTTGCGCTTCTTGAGGATCTCCTTGACCAATCGACCGATCTCGGGATAGATCATCGGTTCGCCGCCGCAGATGCTGACGATGGGAGCGCCGGCCTCATCGACGGACTGGAGGCACTCTTCGACGGAAAGCTTTGACTTGATGGTGTCTTCGTATTCTCGGATGCGACCGCAGCCGGTGCAGGTGAGATTGCAGGCGTGCAAAGGTTCGAGCATGAGGACGAGGGGAAAACGCTTGGTGCGCGTGATCGTTTTCTTGGCGATATATCCAACCATCGTGCTCGTGAGGCTCAAGGGAAATCGCATGGGAATACTCCTAATTTGATCGGACATCAATGCGGTGCGACGCTCCGCGTCGCAAATTCACGACGCGGAGCGTCGTGGCACATTTGGCTGAGAATCATTTTGCCATTGCCACGGCAGGCCGGGCATAGCGGATCGGTTCGTGGACCACTCCGTTGAGGGCTGGCTCGATCTTGCTGGCGAGTGCGCGTTTGTAGCGTGCCAAGGCCAATAGCGGAAAATAGAGGCGGTACATGTGATACTTCAGATAGAAGACTTTGGGGAACCCCGTGCCGGTGAACTGATCTTCCTGCCAGTTGCCATCGCTGCCTTGCGTCTCGACAAGATAGGCGATGCCGCGCGGTACGCAGTCGCTGTGTGCCTCGCCGGCGGCGATGAGCCCGGCCAGGGCCCAGGCCGTTTGCGATGCGGTGACGGTCCCCTGCCCCGCGAGCGATGGGTCATCGTAGCTTTGGCAACTTTCGCCCCAGCCACCGTTCTCTTGCTGCACGTCCTTGAGCCAGGCGACCGCGCGCTGAACCATCGGCTGCGTCATGTCATAGCCGGCAGCCTCGAGCCCGACCAGGACCTGCCACGTGCCATAAAGATAGTTGACGCCCCAACGGCCGATCCAGCAGCCGCGTTTGTCCTGGGTGCTGGCGATGAAGGCGATGCCGCGATCGACCTGTGGATGCCCGACGCGAATGCCGAATTGTCCGAGTGCTTCGAGGACGCGCGCGGTGATGTCGGGGCAACTGGGATCGAGCATCGCGTTGTGGTCGGCGAAGGGAACCTTGGTGAGGATTTCGTGGTTGATGTCGCGGTCAAAGGCCGCCCAGCCGCCGTCCTTGTTCTGCATGCGCATCAACCAGTCGAGACCGCGCTGGACGGCGGGGATGCGTTCGCCGTGGTAGCCATCACGCTCCGCGTGATGAAGTTCCTCACGCGGAGCGTGAGGACTACTGTGAGCCTGCGCATGCTCCCACGCTTGCCCGCTGCGCGCCAGGCCCATGAGCACCATGGCGGTGTCGTCGATATCGGGGTAAAAGCCGTTGCGATACTCAAAGAACCAGCCACCCGGTTCGGCGTCGGGAGTCATCAAGCTCCAGTCGCCGGGGCGGCGCACCTCGCGCTGCAACAACCAATATGCCGCCTTGGCAATTGCTTGATCGTGGCCGCCGGTCCCCGCCAGGGCCAGGGCATTAAGCGACAGTGCCGTATCCCACACCGGCGAGAAGCACGGCTGCACGCGCAGCGTATCTTCTTCCTCCAGCATGAGATCGTCAAGTTGCTGCAACGCGTACTGCATTTGCTCCGAATCATTCGCATATCCCAGGCAATGCAGGCTGATGATCGTGTAGATGATCGGCGGGAAGATGGCACCGACACCGTCCGAATCGCTGAAGTGGTCGATCATCCAGGCTTCCGCCTTTGCGATCGCGCGCTTACGGACGGACTGCGGGCCCCAGACTTCGAGCCACTTGATGACCTGATCGGCTGCGAGAAAGAAATTCGTCCAGGTGAAGAGCCGATTGGTCGGCGGATGAGGCCAGCGCAGCTTGAGTGGGTCATCCAGAAACAATTCTGCGACGCCCTGTTCCTCAGGAATATTGCGGACCGGTTTGTGAGCGTAAAAGAGGCTCAAGGGTACGATGATCGTGCGCGTCCACGCCGACATGGCATAAATATTGAAATAGGCCCACTTGGGCAGAAAGAGCATTTCCGGCGGGACCGCGGCGCAGTTCTCGTAGGGAAACTGGCCGAGAAAGGCTAAGTAAAATTTCGTATAGCTGTTGCACTGAACGGCGCCGCCCATTGCCAGAATCGCCGCACGCGCTTGCCGCATGTAGGGAAAGTCGGCGCGATGACCGGCCAGTTTGAGAGCGAAATACGCCTTGACGGAGACGTTGATATCGACCGGCCCGCCCGGATGGTTGCTCCAGCCGCCGCCATCGGGACGCTGCTGCGTGACCAGATAGTTTGCGGCCTTGCGAACCCGCTCCTCCCCTTCTCGGCCCAGAAACGCCATCAGGAGGATGTACTCGGATTCGAGAATCGTGTCCCCCTGCAATTCGCCGCGCCAGTGGCCGTCCGAATTCTGTAGCGATAGCAAGCAACGCCGCGCGCGCTGCATGACGGTGTCGAGTCCGAAAGTGCTCACGGATCCAATAAAGCGCGCGGCCATTGACAGCGAACTTGGGTGGTGGGCGAAGGCTGATGTTACAGTCGCGGACATCCAATCCCCAATCGTAACCAGTTAAGCGAGGCAGTCGCTAGCTTCCGTTGTTTGACTTATAACGGCTGACGCGCAAAAGTGCAAGGGCAGGGGCAAGTTAGGTCGGCAGTGGCCAGTATTAGAATTTTAGATCGCCTGGACAAATGGAGAAGAATGGGCTAATCCGGAAAAATTCCCTCACCGCCGCTGAATCCACTCCCGCCGACCAAATTTATCTTCTACAAGCTTTGCAACAGACCTATTCATTTCATCTCGTAAATTCTTCCCGAACGTCAGATTTTCACAAAGTAATTTCCTCAAGGACGTGATCGGAATCGGTACATTCGTCAAAAAATCAGTATGTTCGCGCTCGCGTCGATACGTGGGTTGGCGCTGGGGCATCTTGAGGTAGCGATGCATCGGCGTGAAATCGAAGGCGTACAACAATGAACCATGATGCAAGAGATGCGACCGTTTGCGCTGCTGCGCGTTGCCGGAGAACTTGCGGCCCGCATACGCCAGGTCGCTGTGTCCCTCCAGCGTGATGGGTGAGATGAACGGTTCGAGGGCGCGTTGGATATTGCCGAGGATGAATCGGTAGGATGCGTGCAGATCGTTCAATGCGGGGTCACGATCGAAACGCAAGATGAGGCTGTAGAGGAGACAGCCGGCACCCAGAAGTACAGTGCCGCCCCCGGAGGAACGCCGACCGACGGGGACGCCGTCGGCTTCGCAGGCGTCGAGATGGATGTCGTCCGCACGTCGGCAGCCGGCGCCGAGAACGACGGCAGGGGCGGGCCACTCCCAGAGTCGCAGCACCTCGGGGCCACCCGCCTCGGCCTCATCGAGCAGCGCTTCATCAAGCGCGAGATTCTCGGCCAGGCTCGGCAGCGTTTGTTCGAGTAGGCAAATCGCCGAGCTCACTTGAGCACCTTGGTGTTTTTGCGGTCATTCAGGACCCAGCAATTGAAGACGCAGAGCGCCAACCCGAGGACGAAGGTGAGCAGTAAACCCAAGAGATGCATGACGAACTGGGATGAGCCGCGGATGAAGAAGATTTCCGCCACGACACCGCCCAGAGCGAACAGCACGGCAGCGCCCGGGCAGTACATCGCCAACGTGGCGCCGAAGCCACCGCGGCGCACGAGGCCGATGCCGCCGATGAACGTCAAGAGCGCGAACACGAGGAGGAACGAGTAGAGCACGATCAGTGTGATCACACCACCGCGCGTAAGCTCGGAGGTTACGGCGCGTTGCTGCCTGCTCTCCACGTTGAGGGCAAGCAAGAATTGCGTGGTTTGCACGAGCTTCGCGATGAAGTAAACACCGAACACGCCACCCCAGCAAATCGTGAGGAGCAGGCACCAGATTAGCGCGGGCGAATGCAGCTTCTCTTTCTTCTTCGCCGGTTCGTCAGCTTCGTCGTCATCTCTGCGGGCCATGATGTTGACGAACTCCCGCAGGAATCACGTGCGATTGCGACGAGCATGTTAGCCGGACGCGCAAGCGACGGATGTGGTAGAAACCATCGCTTGCGCCCCCGGCTAACGTCCCGCGCTACTTCGACGACAACTCGAAATTGAGCTCGTTGGTGCCGGTCTTGACCTTGGCGGTCAGGTCCGTCGTCGCGTAGACGGCGTAGCGCTCGGGATAACGATTCTTCCCTTGCTTGCCGGACGGCTCGAAGAACGGGTCGCGCATCGTCACCGTGATCCTGTAGTCTCCTTCGTTCACGCCGTCGTTCGCGGTGTAAGTGCTCAACGCGTATGATCCATCGGCTTCGACGAACGCGTCCGTGACACGGAAGCCCTTCTCTCCCTTCTTGTCGGTGGGATCGGGCCGCCAAATGGTCAGCTGTGCCCCCGCGGCCGGCGCGCCGTCGAACGTCACCTTGCCGCGAACGGGATGGGTTGGCTTGCGGTTGTAGACGATGACGCCTTCTTCGTCGGTGATTGCCTTCTTGAGATTTTCCGGATAAATGCCATCGAGCATGATGTTGGCGATGGTCGGGTCGGCGTCTTTCTTGACGGTGACCCAGGCGACGTGATCGAATTCGCCGTAACGCATGCCGCGCAACTTGCTGCTGCCGCCGGTCGTCGCGAGCTGGTAGTAGTTCATGCCCTGGCGGACAAACTTCTGGTAGCGATGGATATGCCCGGCGAACACCGTGTATTTTCGCCCCGCGAGCGCCTTTTCGATATCAAGCCAACCGTTCGCGTCCAGGGCGGCTTCAGTCCACATCGGCTTGTGCAGCATCACAAAGGTCCAGCGCACTTTCGGATTGTCTTGCAACACCTTTTGAAAGTACTCGATCTGTTCCTTGCTGACGCGTGCCTGCTTCTCCTCGTGCGGATCGTCGGAGTTCACGGCGAGGAACAGCACGTCTTTGTAGAGGAAGTGATAGTACCCGCGTCCAAAGCGTTCCTTCCAAATATCGACCTGGTTCGCGTTCGCGACATCGTGATTGCCCGGCACATAAAAGAACGGCATCTGCAGCTTGCTCGTGTAGGTCTGAAACTCCTTCCACTCGGCTTCAACGCGAGCTTTGTCCTTCGAGTAGCCCTCGATGAGATCGCCGACCGAAACGACGAACGCGGGCTGCAGCAAGTTGATCTGTTCGACCGCTTGCGAGAAGATGCGGGCTCGATGTCCGCCGGTGCGATCGCTGATGGCGACGAAGTGAAACGTCTCGGGCGAATTATTGATGCGCAAATTGGTCCACGGATTGCGATTTTCGATGTCGATCTGCAATTCGGGCTTCGCGTTCTTCTGTGCTCCCGACATGGCAATCGCGCCGACAAGAAGACCCGCGACGAGGGGTGCGATCAAGATGCGTTTCATGGATTCACCTTGCATGAGCGTTGAGTGTGGCACGACGATCCGTGCCGCACAACATTAAGTTTGAGATAAATTAACGCCTCCGACGCGACATTGCCCGCGCAAAATGGTAAAAAAACGATGAAACCTGTCACGCTGCCAAGCGAGCGCCTGCGGTTTTCATTACAAGCTGCGACCGTAAGGGACCGGTGTTTGAGCCCCTCCCTTACGGTCGCACCTCGTCTCAGGCGGTCGATGGCGACTCGGGAAAAGGAACTGCCGCATGGAGTTGCACTCGCTCAAGCTGTCCTTGACCGAGCAAGATCTCAACGAACTCTTGCGCAAGTACCTTCCCAAGACTGTCGAACTCGAGGATCTACGCATCAAGTTCGACGATCAACGCATCCATGTCACGGGCGTTTATCCGTTTTTCATTTCCGTCCGCTTCGAAACGATCTGGGAAGTCGGCGTCGAGAACGGCCATGCCAGCGCCCGGCTTGCCTCATTCAAGGCGATGGGCGTGCCGGGCAACATCTTCAAGAGTTCGGTCGTCAAGATCGTCGAAGACATCGCCAAGCAGGAAGGCTGGATCCGTATCGTCGGCGATCGTTTTCTCGCCGACCTGGAGCTCGGCTGTTCAAAGTATGCGGTACTGGCGAATTTGCATCTCAAATCGATCATCGTCCGTCCCGGCACGCTGGTGCTAGAAGCTGGACATTAGTATCTTTCTTCTCGCCTTCTCCTTCGCTTGCGGAGAAGATTTGAAGCCTCTATGGTGTTGTCATTATGCGGTTTGCGTGCTGTAGCGGCGATACGTGCGCAGTGTGTCGCCCAGGATGGTACGGCCGCGGTCCGTCA
>SXGS01509934.1_pt1 | contig 12256 bp, 9 predicted proteins | sample 3174681 | NCBI WGS metagenome assembly SXGS01 (sample SAMN11356861, study PRJNA531348) | freshwater metagenome | isolation source: freshwater sample F1-80 | place: China: Fuxian Lake, Yuxi | collected 2017-12-25
GCGGCCATGGCCAGGGCGGCGGCGGCGGCGGCCTGCTGGGCGGCCTCGGCGGCCTTGCGGCCGGCGGCCTCACGGCGGGCGTCTTCGGCGCGGCGCTTCTCCTGGGCTTCCTTGCGGAGCTTGTCTTCGAGGGCGGGATCGTAGAAGCCGCCGCTGGGTTGGACGGTGGGGTCGACGAGGGCGAGTTTTTCGAGGGCGGCGTCGAGCTGGAGCTGGAGGATCTTGTAGGCCTTGTCGTTGTTGCTGGCGCGGCGGCGCTGCTGCTCGACCTCGCGGCCGCTGCGCCGGAGCTTGTCGCGCAGGTCGCGGTTCTCGCCCTGGAGTTGCTCGCGGGTGGAGCGCAGGTCGGCCTTGAACTGGTCCTTGAGGTTGTTGAGCTGCTCGCGGTTCTTGGCGTGCATCTCTTCGAAGTCGTCCTTGTGGGCGATCTTGAGGGCCTCGGCCTGGGCCTTGGTCATGCCGGCGTCGCTGACCTCCTTGGTGTCGCTGGCGATGGCGCCCTTGAGGGCGGCGAGGTTGGCCTCGGCGGCCTTGGTGCGCTGGGCCTGCTCCTCGGCGCGGTGGCGCATCTCCTCGGCGAGGTTCTTGGCCTCGGCGAGCTCTTCGCGCAGGGACAGGTCGACGGCGGGGTTGGCGGCGCGCTCGGCCTCCTTGAGCTTGTCGCGCAGGGACTTGATCTCGGACTGGAGGTCGTGGAGCTTCTTCTTGGTGTCCTTCTGGACGGAGCGGTCATCCTGCTGGGACGCCTTGGCCTTCTTGAGCTCCGGCTTGAGGCCGCTGAGCTCTTCGCCGAGCTTCTGGTTCGTGGCCTCGAGCCTGGCGTTGGTGTTGAGCAGCTCGGCAGCGCGGTCGCGCTGCTTGGAGGACTCGGCGTTGAAGTAGACCGCAGCGCCCAGGCAGACCAGGGCGCTGAGGGCGAGCAGTGCGAGGTAGAGTTCCATGGCGGCGAGATCTCCTGAGTGCGGCGCAGCTCTGGGGGCAGCTTTGCGAGGTTCGCGTCTATCACCGACGCGACGCGGGTGTCAACCTCAAGATTGCGCCCGCCTGGACATCCGCCAGGTCAACGAGGGGATTGCAGTCTGGCGGGTCCTCGCCTTGACAAGGGCGGCGCTCGGAAACTAGATGGTGCGCCCCGTCGCGCGTCAACAACAGAGCCTGGATCCGCCATGCCCTCCGAGTCCGTGGAAAACTACCTCAAGGCCATCTACCGGCTGGAGCAGGGGGTGGGCGAAGGCCGCGTCAAGAACAAGGACATCGCCCAGGAGCTGGCCTTGGCGCTGCCGAGCGTCACGAGCATGCTCAAGGCGCTGGCGAGCCAGTCTCTGATCGATTACGTGCCCTACCAGGGGGTGCTGCTGACGATCGAGGGGCAGCGGGCGGCGCTGCGGGTGATCCGCCGCCACCGGCTGCTGGAGCTCTTCTTGATCGAGACGCTGCAGATGGGCTGGTCGGAGGTCCACGAGGAGGCCGAGCGGCTGGAGCACGCGCTCAGCGACAGCCTCACGGATCGCATCGACGCCTTCCTGGGTCACCCGACGATGGACCCGCACGGGGATCCGATCCCGACGCGCGACGGGGTGATGCCGGAGGTGCGCGGCGCGCTGCTGGTGGAGCTGCCCGAGGGCGGCCACGGCCTGCTGCTGCGGGTGTTGACGCAGGACACGCCCTTCTTGCAGTACCTGGCCACCAAGGGGCTCGTGATCGGCGCGGCGCTCAAGGTGCAGGAGGTGGCGCCCTTCCGGGGGCCGATCACCGTGCGGGTCGAGGGTCGGGAGGGGCTGGTGAGCTTGAGCGTCGAGGCCGCCGGTCTCCTGCTGGTCGGCGCGGCGACGAACCCTCCTTGATTTCCCGCCGCCCGTGTGCTAAATGCCCACCGCCGTTTCAACCAAGCACGCCGCCGGACCGTTCCACCGCGTGCTTCGGAAGTCCCATGTCGGGAGCCCGGAGTGGTGAGGGCGGGTTGATGGTGGCGGAAGCACAACAAATGTGAGGTTTCAAGGTTATGCCCAAGCTCGACATGAGAGAGTTGCTGGAGTCTGGTGTGCACTTTGGTCACCAGACCAAGCGCTGGAACCCGAAGATGAAGCCCTACATCTTCGGGGCCCGCAACGGGATCTACATCATCGATCTGGCCAAGACGGTGCGCCTCTTTGACGGGGCGTACAACTTCATCAGCGACACGGTCGCGCGCGGCGAGTCGATCCTCTTCGTCGGGACGAAGAAGCAGGCGCAGGACTTGATGAAGGACGCCGCGGTGCGGGCCGATCAGTTCTACATCACGCACCGCTGGCTGGGCGGGACGCTGACCAACTTCCGCTCGATCCGCAAGTCCATCGACCAGCTCAAGTCCCTTGAGAAGATGTCCAAGGACGGCTCCTTCGACCACTACACCAAGAAGGAGGTCCTGACCTTCACGCGCGAGCACGAGAAGCTCGAGCGCAACCTCGGCGGCATCAAGCTGATGGACCGGCTCCCGGGGGCGATCTTCATGATCGACCCGAAGAAGGAGCACATCACGGTGCGCGAGGCCAACCGCCTGGGCATCCCCGTCGTGGCGGTGGTCGACACCAACTGCGATCCCGACGGCGTCGACTCCGTGATCCCCGGCAACGACGACGCGATCCGCGCGATCAAGATCTTCGCCGAGACGATCGCCGACGCCGCGATCGAGGGCGCCAAGCGCCGCTCCGAGCAGCAGAAGTCGCGCCACGATGGCAGCGGCGAGTACATCGAGGGCTTCACGCCGGCGGCCAACGTCAACGGCCCCGAGGTGCAGAAGCTCATCAAGCGACAGGCGACCCCGACGGCCGAGGCCTGAGACCTCACGCGTCGCGCCGACCCCGGCGCGATCGACGGACCGGCCGCCTCGGCGCCCTGCCGCGCCGCGGCGGCGACCCCGCTTCAGAGGCAGTTCAGAAATAAGGAGTTATTGAGATGACGATCACCGCTTCAATGGTCAAAGAGCTTCGGGAGCGCTCCGGCGCCGGAATGATGGACGGCAAGAAGGCGCTGACGGAGACCAACGGCGACCTTGAGGAGGCCATGGTCTACCTTCAGAAGAAGGGCATGGCCAGCGCCTCGAAGAGGTCTGGGCGGACGGCGGCCGAGGGCCTGGTGGCCGTCGTGCTCAACGCCGACTCGACCGTCGGCGTGCTGATCGAGGTCAACTCGGAGACTGACTTCGTGGCCCGCAACGAGAACTTCCAGGCCTTCGTCGCCGAGGCCGCTCAGACGGCCCTCGACAGCGGCGTCGCCGACATCGAGGCGCTGTCGGCCTTCACGCGCCCCGATGGCCAGACCGTCGACACCTGGACCAAGAGCAACAGCGCCAGCATCGGCGAGAACATCCAGCTTCGCCGGATGACGCGCTTCGAGGCCCGCGAGGGCATCGTCGGGGCCTACGTCCACGCCGGCAGCCAGATCGGCGTGCTGGTCGAGGTCGCCGTGAGCGGCAACGCCGCGGGCGCCGATGAGTTCGTCCGCAACGTCGCCATGCACGCGGCCGCGACCAACCCCTTCGTCCTGTCCCCCGAGGACATCGACGAGGACGCGCGCGCCAGGCAGCGCGACATCTTCGTCGGCCAGTCCATCGAGTCGGGCAAGCCGGCCGACATCGCCGAGAAGATGGTCGTCGGCCGCCTGCGCAAGTGGCAGGCCGAGGTCAGCCTCCTCAAGCAGCCCTACGTCAAGGAGCCCGACATCACCGTCGAGGCCTACCAGAAGCAGGTCGGCGGCGTGAGCATCAAGCGCTTCGTGCGCTACCAGGTCGGCGAGGGCATCGAGAAAGTCAAGAGCGATCTGGCCGCCGAGGTCGCCGCCCAGCTCGGTCAGTAGTCCGCCTCTGGCCGGGGCGACCCTCTCGGCGCTGCCGACGGTCGCCCCCGCCCCCTCCTCTCCTGCCTGCTCTCTCGCGCGCCACCAGACCCACCACTCCAAGAGGTTGTCGATGAGCACTCAGAACGGCAAGGCAGTCTACAAGCGCATCCTGCTCAAGATCTCCGGCGAGGCGCTGGCCGGGGAGGACAACTCGGGGATCTGCACCCGGACGCTGGCGTCGATCGCGTCGCAGGTGAGGGCCGTGCGCGACCTCGGCGTCGAGGTCGCCATCGTCATCGGCGGCGGCAACATCTTCCGCGGCGTAGCCGCCAGCGCCATCGGCATGGACCGCGCCAGCGCCGACTACATGGGCATGCTGGCCACCTGCATCAACGGCCTGGCCCTGCAGGACGCCCTGGAGAAGCAGGACTGCTTCACCCGCGTCATGAGCGCCATCGAGATGCACCAGGTCGCCGAGCCCTACATCCGACGCCGAGCCGAGCGCCACCTGGAGAAGGGCCGGATCGTCATCTTCGTCTGCGGCACCGGCAACCCCTACTTCACCACCGACACCGCCGCCAGCCTGCGCGCCATGGAGATCCACGCCGAGGTCCTGCTCAAGGCCACCAAGGTCGACGGCGTCTACGACGACGACCCGGTTCGCAACCCCCAGGCGAGGCGCTTCGAGCAGCTCACCTTCATGGACGTCCTCAACCGCGAGCTGCGCGTCATGGACACCCCCGCCATCAGCCTCTGCAAGGACAACAACCTGCCCATCGTCGTCTTTGACCTGCGCCGAGACGGCAACATCGAGCGGGTCGTCAAGGGCGAGCCCATCGGGACTCTTGTCACTTCCGGGCCGCTTGGGTAGACTCCCCGCCTGATTTCAACCCACTTTCGTGAGGACGGACATGCTCGACGAGGTTTTTGGAGATCTGACGGAGAGCTTCAAGGGGGTTATTGCTGGCCTCAAGCGCGACCTGAGCAAGATCCGCACGGGCCGCGCCAACCCCGCCATCTTCGACGGCCTGCGCGTCGACTATTACGGCACGCCCACCCCGCTCAACCAGGTCGGCGCCGTCAAGGTCGTCGACGCCAACCTCATCACCATCCAGCCCTGGGAGAAGGCCATGCTGCCCCTGATCGAGAAGGCCATCCACGCCTCCGATCTCGGCCTCAACCCCTCCAACGACGGCGTCCTGGTCCGCGTGCCCATCCCCCCCCTGACCGGCGAGCGCCGACAGGACCTCGTCAAGCTCGTCAAGCGCACCGGCGAGGAGCACAAGATCGCCACGCGCACCCACCGCCGCGACGCCAACGACATGATCAAGGCCCTGCAGAAGGACTCGGAGATCTCCGAGGACGAGATGCACCGCGCCCTCAAGTCCGTCCAGGACAGCACCGACAAGACGGTCGCCACCGTCGACGAGCTGCTCGCCGCCAAGGAGAAGGAGATCCTCGAAGTCTAGACCGCTGATCTTCCTCAAGAAATCGGCTCCGTCGCGCCAGAGAGCGAGCGCCCCTCGACCGGGCCGCCCCAAGGCGCGTCGGGGCCACCGCACGACGTGCCACACAATGAAGATGAACAACGCCGATTACGCGCGCCTCCTGTCCGACACCGCCGCGCTCATCGAGATCTCCGGCGGCAACACCTTCCGTGTGCGCGCCTTCGAGGGCGCCGCGCGCACCCTCTCCAAGCTCCCCGTCAGCGTCGAGTCCATCATGGACGCCGGCACCCTGACGAGCCTGAGCGGCATCGGCAAGTCCATCGCCCAGGACCTGATCAGCATCCGCGCCACCGGCTCCTTCGAACTCTACGACACCCTGCGCGCCGACCTCCCCGATCACATCCTCGACCTGACCCGCGTCCAGGGCCTCGGCCCCAAGAAGGTCAAGGCCCTCTACGACAAGCTCGGCATCGGCGACCTCGACCAGCTCGAGGCCGCCGCCCTCTCCGGCGCCATCGCCGGCCTGCCCGGCTTCGGCCAGAAGACCCAGGACAACATCTCGCGCGAGATCGAGCGCCTGCGCCGCGTCGGCGGCCGCAGGCCCCTGACCCTGGCCCTGATGATCGCGCAGCCCATCGTCGAGGCCCTGCGCGCCCTGCCCCAGGTCCAGCGCGCCGAGATCGCCGGCTCCGCGCGGCGCTGGCGAGAGACCGTCGGGGATCTGGACTTCGTCGCCGCCAGCGACGACCCCGAGGCCGTCATGGCCGCCTTCGTCGCCCTGCCCGGCGTCCAGGAGGTCATCGCGCGCGGACCCACCAAGACCTCCATCATCCTCGCCGGTGAGCTCCAGGCCGACCTGCGCGTCGTCACCCTCGACCAGTTCGGCGCCCTGCTCCACCACTTCACCGGCAGCAAGGAGCACCACGTCGAGCTGCGAAAGCGCGCCCGCGCCCGCGGCCTGAAGATCTCCGAATACGGCGTCTTCAAGATCGACGCCGCCGACGGCGACCCCCCCGTCGCCTCTCGCACCGAGGCCGACATCTACGCCGCCCTCGACCTCCCCTACATCGCCCCCGAGCTGCGCGAGGCCGCCGGCGAGATCGAGGCCGCCGAGCGCCGCGCCCTCCCCGCCCTCATCGAGCTGGCCGACCTGCGCGGCGACCTCCACATGCACACCACCGCCTCCGACGGCCGACACTCCATCCTGGAGATGGCCCTGGCCGCCCGCGCCTTCGGACACACCTACATCGTCATCACCGACCACTCCCAGTCCTCGACCATCGCCAACGGCCTCGACCCCGCGCGCCTGCGACAGCACATGCTCGACATCGACGCCGTCAACGCCCAGATCGACGGCATCGAGGTCAAGAAGGGCATCGAGGTCGACATCCTCAAGGACGGCTCCCTCGATCTCCCCGACGATCTGCTCGATGAGCTCGACTTCGTCATCGCCTCCGTCCACTCCAACATGCGACAGGACCGCGACACCATGACCGCCCGCGTCCTGCGCGCCGTCGAGAGCGGCCACGTCCACGCCATCGGCCACCCCACCGGCCGCCTCCTCGGACAGCGCGACCCCTTCGACATCGACATCGAGGCCCTCATCCAGGCCTGCCTCAAGCACCGCGTCGCCCTCGAGATCAACGCCGGCGCAGGACGCCTCGACCTCAAGGACGAGCACGCCCGCCTCGCCGCACAGGCCGGCCTCCCCCTCGTCATCAACACCGACACCCACTCCGCCGAAGGCTTCGCCCAGCTCGCCTTCGGCGTCGGCGTCGCACGCCGCGCCTGGCTCGAACCTCGTCAGGTCCTCAACACCCTCCCCTGGGACGACATGATGGCCTGGTTCGCCCGCTGAACAGGTGCTCAGGCATTTGCTTCGCACTCCACCCCCTGTCCCCCGAGAGGCACTGCCTCCCGAGGGGCACTGACCTCGCTGCGCAAGGGGGGCACTGCCCCTCGTGGGGACCCTTGAATTACGGGAGGAGGTGGATCGTCCCCGACAGGGTCTTCATACCCCACGGGCTCTCGCGTTGTGCCTCGCCTTGAAGCGCACGCAATCCTCGATGCGCTCTCGGACCTCATCGCTGTACTTGAAAAAATCCTGATCCAGCGTCGGATCGTGCTCCAGCGCCGCCATCGCAGACGCCCCGTCCATCGACGACAGATCCGGCTCGTCGACGATCCGCCCCGGCTCCAGCCACCACCGCTCAAAGCCGTAGACCCCCTTCCACTCGTCGTAGATGGACGTCCCTGGGAAGGGGATCAACACCCCGCGGTTGTTGAAGTAATCCACATCCGACGACAGCGCCTCCATCAACCCCAGCGTCTCCCCCAGCCCCTCCACGCCCTCCCCCGGGAAGCCGAACATGAAGTTGACGATCGTCACCATCCCCTCGGCCTTGGCCACCGCCACCGCCTCGCGCACCTGGGTTGGCCGCTGACCCTTCTGGATGATCTTCAACACCGTCGGATCGCCGCTCTCGATCCCGAAGTTCACCCCCACGCAGCCCGCCCGGGCCATCTTCTCCAGATCGCCCGGCTTGACCATGTTCGCCGGCGTGATGCACGTCCACGTCACCCCACGCAGCGCCTCCTCGGCGACGATCGCCGCGCAGAGGTCATCCAGGCGATCGCGCCGCGCCGTGAAGGCGTCGTCCCAGAAGGAGAAGTGCCGCAGCCCGTGCTCCGCGCTCAGCCGCAGCATCTCCTTGACCACATTGCCTGCCGAGCGCCATCGGAAGGCCCGCCCCGTGACGTAGTTCGCGCAGAAGGTGCACCGCGCCGGACACCCCCGGCTGGTCATCATCCCCCCAGGCACCACCAGCGCCCCCGCGCTGTACCACCCAGGATCGTAGAGCCCGTAGCTCCCCATCGGCAGCGGCAGCGCGTCCAGGTCCTCGATCACCTCGCGCGGCCTCCCCTCCCCCGCGCGCGTGACCACGCCAGGGATCGACGCGACCTGCCCGCGCCCGTCCAGCGCCTCGGCCAGCGCCACCAGCGCAAGCTCCCCCTCCCCCTTGACCGACACGTCGAAGCCGTATTGAAGGGGCTCCTCGGCGCACACCGTCGGGTGAGCGCCGCCCGCGACCATCATCCGGGCCACCCCACGCAGCCGCTCGGCCAGCCTGTAGCCTCGCGCCGCGTTCCAGGTGAAGAGCGTCATCCCGATCAGATCCGGCCCCCAGCGCTCGACCTCCTGGGCCACATGCTCGTCGTCGTGACACCACCGCACCGCCGCCATGTCCAGCGCCCGCACCTCGTGGCCCCGATCCAGCAAGCTCGCCGCCACATACTGCTGGCCCAGGTAGGGCGCGCCGAGCTTCTGAGGCAGCCGAGGCATGATCAACATCACCCGCGCCATGATCCCTCCTGGATGCCTTCGCCCGCACCCTGGTGCGATCTTCAGGGCAGCGGCCTCCAGACGCAAGGGGCAGGCGAGGGGCGGGTCACTCGATGCAGACGAAAGGGGCGGGCGAGGGGCGGGTCACTCGATGGTCAGGGTGTAGACGTTGGTGGCGCCGTTGGCCCCGTAGACCTCGACGTAGCCGGGGCCGATGCCTCGGACGAGCTCGCGGCTGCCGTTGTTGCGGCTGAGCCAGGAGAGGGAGCCCTGGCCGTCGTAGGCGCGCAGGTCGAGGTTGCCCGCCGGCCCGTCGAAGGTCAGCACCGCGGCCCAGGCGCCCTGGACGTTGACGAAGTACCAGTCGGCGTCGGCGCCGCAGACCCCGCCCTCGTGGCGGCCAGCGCCGATGCGGGTGGCTCTGGCCTGATCGTCATTGCGCTCGCCGGCCTCTTCGCGGCAGTTGTCGCCGGGCGGATTCGGGGCCGGGTCAGGGTTGGGGTCGGGGGCGCCCTGGTTGCGCCTCAAATCGGCGAGGATCAGGACGTCCTCATTGCCCATGCCGTCGGCGCCAAAGATCCGCACCGTGTGCCGCCCGCTGACCTGGGCGGTCCAGCGCATGAACTCGTGATCGCTGGTGGAGTCGGCCCAGGTCAGCACCTGACCGTCGGGGCCAAGCAGGGTCATGTCCAGATCCCCCAGCGCGTTCTGGAAGATGGCGGTCAGGTCCAGCCTGTCGCCGGGGTTGAGGTCGAAGGCCAGCCAGGAGTCTCGCCCCTCGCACACGAACCCGCTGAGCTGGCCCGCCATGGGCGCGGCCTGCTCCCGCGTGGCGCCGCCCATGCACTGGGGCGGCGGCGCAGGCGAGGGCGGCTCGGGGGCCTCGCCGTTGTCGGGGCGCGGCGCGCCCTCGTTGGCGGGGGGAGGCGGCGCGGGCTCGCGCGGGTCGGGGGCGCCGGGATCATCGGGCGGGGGCGAGCCTGGGTCGTCCGGTTCGCCGCCGACGGGCTCGAAGGGCGAGGCGGGGTTGGGGAAGATGGTGACGTTGGGAGCGGGGGCGACGACCTGGACGCGGCTCATCCGGGCCGAGGGCAGGAAGTCCTGGTTGTCGAGGATGAGGCGCCGACCGGGAGAGGTGATCAGGACGCTGGCATCGCGCTCAAGCAAGCGCCAGCCCGTGCAGGTGGCGGCCTCTCGCCCGTTGCAGGCCACCCACAGGCGCGCGCCCGTCGCGTTGGTCACCCGGACCTCGGCGACCGGCTCGGGCGAGCCCAGCTGGTTGTCCCAGTCCGCGATCTGGCCGCGCAGCCGCACCTCAAGCTGCCACGGCTCCCCGAAGATGTCCTCGCCGCCGCCGACGTAATAGCCGCTGTTGATCAGGAAGACCGGCCCGTCCACGCCGAGCACCCCCGGCCCGCCCGAGTCGCCCGGGCACAGGTTGCGCGAGGTCTCGAAGGCGAAGGTGACCTTGCGCTTGCGGAACGCGCCGCTGTTGGAACGTCGGCTCGTGCAGCCGTAGCCGAAGAGCGTCACCTGCTCACCCGCCCTCGCGCCGCGCGTCGAGATCGACGTCGGCGTCGCCACGCTCGTCGGCACCGGCGTCGACAGCCTCAAGAGCGACACGTCGTCGCGGCCAAGCTGCCCGTTGGAGTAGCTCTTGATCCGCTCGATGGTGAACGAGCGCGACTGCCCGTCGGCCATGTCCACGGTGAAGCGCCCGTAATCGCCCGAGCGCTCCCGCGAGACGAAGCCGACGCAGTGCGCGGCCGTGATGGCGACGTTGGGCGCCACCAGCGTCGCCGTGCAGCCGCTGATCCGCCCGATCTCGGGCCGCTCGTCCGTCGGCGTCCCGTTGATCAGCTCGTCCTGCACCGCCGCCGTGTCGACCTCCGTGCCGCTGACGCAGCCCGCCGCGCCGACCCCCCAGAGGACCGCCGCCCGCAACACCCACGCTCTCCACGCTCGCTCACCCATCGACGCTCTCCTCCCTGTGCGGCTCCCTTCACCTCCCCAACCCCTTCGCACAGCCCATGCCAGCCCGCCAAAGCATCATAAACGCTATTATATCAAAGAGATACAACACGACGCCTTGCTGGAACCAGGCGGTTGTGACACGCGCGCCACGTCGAAGAATGAGACAGCGGCGCCTCGGATGTGGCGCCCTGACCACAGATCCAGATCACGGCAGCAGGCGAGGGGCGGTGAGGAGAGGGCGGGCGAGCGGTCGGGTCTTCAGGGCAGCAGGGTCATCAGCTCCGCGCCTGCGTTGGCGAGCCTGGGGCGTCTGTCGTGCCAATGGCCTCTCGGAGTCTCGCCCCATGATCGCTGCCTGCTCCACACCCCCAGTCAAGTCGTTGACCGACCCATTGAAGGGCCGCCCGACGATCTGCGCGGCTTGTGGAGTGCTTGCTCGGGCCGGGCCCTTCGAATCGGCGGAGGGCGGGGGTGGGTGGGCCGCAGGAGCCCTTGTCGGGATCACGGGCGGTCTGGGGCGGGTGGCGATGTCGTCGTGGCGGGGAGTGGTCGAGGGGCGGGGTGCGGGGATCAGAAGGGGTGCGGAGCAGGCTCACCGGGCGCAGCGGAAGCCCACGGCGTCGCCGCCGTCGTAATCGTGGGTGAAGCCGCCGTCGCGGTTGGCGCAGCGCTGGCCGTCCTCGCCCATGCCATAGCCGCCGCCGCGCACCGAGCGCCGGGTGCCCCTCACCGGGCCGCCGGGATCGCGCGGCGGCGCGGCGGCGTAATAATCCTCACCAAAGTAATCCGCCGTCCACTCCCACACGTTGCCGGCCATGTCCTGCAAGCCAAAAGGGCTCGCGCCCGAGGGGTACTTGCCCACCGGACAGGTCCCGCCGTCGCCGCATCCCCAGTTGCCCTCGCTCATGCACGCGCGCTCGCACGTCGCGGCGGCCTCTCCCCAGGGGTAGGTGCGGCCGTCGGTGCCCCGGGCGGCCTTCTCCCACTCGGCCTCGGTGGGCAGCCGCTTGCCGACCCACTTGCAGTAAGCCTCGGCCTGTCCCCAGGAGACGCAGTTGATCGGGTGGTCGCCGTGGCCGGCCAGCGACCAGTTGCACAGCGCCTCGGTGAGCGCCGGGGTCGCGCAGGCGCCCGCGTTGACGCAGGAGCGGTAGTCGTCGGTCTTCACCTCAAGGCGGTCGATCCAGAAGGCGCCGAGCCACAGGCTGCGCTGCGGCTGCTCGCTGGGGTTGCCCACCCCGACGGGAGAGCCCCGCAAGAAGGCCCCCTCCGGGATCAACACCATGCCAGGGGACCCCCGCCGCCCGCGCGACCGATGTCTCACAAGTTCCCCAACGGGCTGGAGATTGTCGATCCCGGACGGGCGATCCTGACGCCGCTGACGCGGGATCGTCGCCTCGGGCGCGAAGCTCTGAGCCGCGCACCCCGCCCCGACCGCGAGGCTTATCAACACCAGGGACCACCGCATCCTCACCCTCCGGCCAGGATCATAGATCGGCGGGCGCCCAGACTCCAGCCGAAGGTCCCACGCTCGACGAACACCCCACGCTCCTCGCACCGCCCCCGTTGGGGACGGGCTCGTCGGGTGGGGCTAGAAGCCCGGGGTGGGCTGCGCCCTGGCGGTCGCAGGCCCGCGCGCGGCCCATGTCGACACCTGGGGGGCGTGAAAATTCCA
>SXGS01289608.1_pt1 | contig 12254 bp, 14 predicted proteins | sample 3174681 | NCBI WGS metagenome assembly SXGS01 (sample SAMN11356861, study PRJNA531348) | freshwater metagenome | isolation source: freshwater sample F1-80 | place: China: Fuxian Lake, Yuxi | collected 2017-12-25
ATCGCCTCGTACTCGTAACGCATCGCCTCGGCGATGGCGAACACGTACTCCTCGTTCGTCTTGTAGTGCTGGTTGGCGAAGAAGATGGAGATCACGCCGGGCGATGCCGCACTCGTGAAAATCCGATCGTGTCCATGTCGCTTGGCCGCGGCCGATAGCCACTCCATGTCCCGCACCGCCGAGCGCTTGTCGGTGACCGTGATGTCGCTGGTGCAGGCCGGGGCATTTCGTTTCTGGCGGCCTGGATTCTCGTTGACGGCCTCGGCGCTGCGCGGATAGTCGACCAGGTCTTGGAAGTGGTAGTTGCGTACGCTCTCGCCGTTGAAGCCAGACAGGCGGTCCTTCACGTAGGTGGCATACGAGGGTTTGGTCATCTCGCCGTCATTGATGACGGTGATACCTGCTTCGACCTGCTTCTTCACGATGTCGTTGATGGCCGATTGGAATCGAGCCTCGAGCTTGGTTGGGTCGACGGGCACCCCGTCACCCAGGGCCCACATCGTCTTGATGAGGTCGTCCGGTCTGGGGAGACTTCCCGTGTGGGTGCTCGGTATGGTGCGCGCCATGGGGAGAACCGTAGTGGTTCAGGCCGGCGGAATCAGCGCGCCGGTGAAGACCTGCCAGGCGAGGGCCGATTTGGCGACGAAACTCAGCACGATGTAGGTGCGTTCTCCGACCAGGTAGTCCGCGAACCGTCCCTTGGCGCGGTACTGCAGCCACTGCACGATGGCAAAGCAGTTGAAGAAGACGAAGAGCGAGATCACGATGCCGTAGACGAAGCCGGGCACGTCCGTGTTTGGTGGGCCCTTGGGCGAGAAGAGATTGATGACGACGGCAATCCACGGAACCGCACCGGCGATGCACCCGAACCAGAACGGCAACAACTGGCCGTCCCCGGGGGTGGTGAAACGCTCTTGGAGCCAACCGAAGAGGATCATCGCCATGTTCACGCCGAAGACGGCGAGTAGTGCGACGAAGTCGGCGACGCCGTTCAGTTGCAGGATGAGCACGATCATGATCGACGACGACAACGAGTACTCCACCCAACGGAACACGTTGATGTGATTCGTAAGTCCCGCCGAATACCGAGGAAACGCGAGGGGAGAGGCGACGAGAAAGTGGAAGAACGCCGACAAGGCCATGAATCCCGCAACCATGAAGGAGATGTTGAGACTGAAGAGCTCGACGGGGTCGGCGAAATTTCCTGTGCCGGGTGCCTCGGAAAGGTACGTCGCGCGAACGGGCAACGACACGTCGGTGGAGAGGAGGAGGATTGCTACGAACGACACCAGGTGGAGTACTCCGGCAGCGATGTTGAGGGTGCGAAGTCGGGAATGGCCTTGGTTCATACCCACCTGTTTAGCCGTTCGTTCGTCAACACCGCGGAAATCCTGAGAGGCTTTCGGTAGGGTCGGAACGTGTCAGCCGTGGATGACCACGGGCGTCCAGAGCCTCCCGTCGCAGTGGGAGAGTTGGAAACGCTCGTCGGATTTCTGGAATATCAGCGATCCACACTCTGGTGGAAGACACGAGGACTGGATGCCACCGGTCTTCGCCATACGATCGCGGCGAGCAGTATGACGTTGGCGGGGCTATTGAAGCACCTGGCGTATGTCGAGGACCATTGGTTCGGCTCGATGTTGCATGATCGTCCGCAAGAAGTGCCGTGGTCGGAAGTGGATTGGAAGGTCACCCCCGACTGGGAGTGGGAGTCAGCGACGCTCGAATCGCCTGAGGTCGTGCGCTCACAGTGGAGCGTTTCGGTCGACCGCGCGCGTTCTGCCTTGCAGGAAGCGTTGCAACAGGCGAGAGACCTCAACGATCCCGACCCGCTCGGCATGCTTGCCAAGCGCCCGTGGCCGAACGGCGAGAAGCCGTCCGTGCGCTGGATCCTCGTGCACATGATCGAGGAATATGCGCGGCACAACGGACACGCCGACCTCCTGCGGGAAGACGTCGATGGCGAGGTGGGGGAATGAACGGCGGGGCGCCCCGCTGAATTCCGCTCAGCCGAGTTGTGCCAGTTTGGCGAGCGCAACCATGAGCGAGAAATAGTCGAGACGTCGTGCCTCCGTCGTGAACTTGTTCGTGACGACGAATCCATATCCCAGTGCTTGTTCCATTGCGGCAATCTGGGCGACGAGTGAGTGGGGTATGTCAGGGAACATCGCCTGAAGGATCGAGTCCGCACTGTCGATGAACTTCTGCAGTTCGCGCCGGGTGGATTCGCGATGTCGTGAGGCAATGACGCATTCCATGCGAAAATCGAGTCGAGCGCGTCGCGACGGCATCATGCCGAAGTACCAACTGTCGGTAAAGCCGAAGTCGCCGCGTGACGTGTTCGCCGCAACGGCTTTGGCTTGCGAATTCTGTCCGTAGTCGAGCACCGATACTTCGTGAATGGCTTCGTCCAGCATGGATTCCTTGTCGGGCCACAGTTGATAAATGGCACTGGTGGAGAATCCGGCTCGCCGCGCGATCCGAGTGATGGTTGCATTCTTGAAACCAACCCGGCCCACCACGCGCTTGGCACTCGTCAATACCGCATCGCGAACGGGGTTCCCGGTGTTGATGGGACTGCTGGGTATGTCATAGGGCATCGGCTCATGGGGCTTTGGTACTGCGCGATCTGCGGCCGTTCGAAGCGAGTGGAGTGAAGCCCCCCAACCAGGGTTGGTCCCGGTGATGAACGACCGCAGGGTGGTGCCGACGGCAGCGGATGCAGCCACCATCACGATGGCTCCCGCCAGGGGATCGGTGCGATCCGTGAGCCCGAGCTCGTTCAGCGTGTCGGAAACGGCCGGGCCGACCACTTCGCTAATCGTGTCGTTGCGACCCGAGACGACCATGAATTCGGCGCCGAGTCGAAGCAGCGCCGTCGGCTTTTCGATGGCGCGAACCACGGCATGCGTCGTCGGCACGGAACCCTGCACGTATCCAACGACGTCGCGCAGATGCTGGAGGAACGGCGCACCCACGCGTTCCTGCCACAGGGCCACGAGCATCTCGTCGGCGTTCTCGTAACGGCTGTAGAGCGCTCCAGTGGTGAGTTTGGCGGCTTGGGCGACTCGAGCGGAGCGAAGATTGTCGAGGCCGTACTGGTCGGTTTCGGCAATCATCGCATCGAGCAACTTCTCTGCGTTGCGAACCTGGCTTGATGAGCGCTTGCGCCGACGAGTTACCGGAGGGGTCTCGTCGTCCGTGAGGTCGAGTTGGACGCGACGAGCCGGACTCATGGTTACTCCAGTGTGCCGTAGGCGCCGGCGTTGCCGGATTCGGAGCCAACCTGGTCGAGCACCCCGGCGAGATCTTGGAGGAACCGACGGTAGGTACCTGCGTGTACCGCGTTGACGGTGAGATGGATCGATGGCGGGGGAGTCTGCCGATCGACGTACCAACCGCGCGCCGCCAAACCATCGGCAACCGCAAAGATGTCGATCGGTGGTGCGGACCCCGCCCTTGAGTCACTCTTGGTAGCAGCACCGAATGACAGGAGCGTCGCATCGGGGTGTGCTCGCAACACGAGCCTAGGGTCGGCCTCGACGGCGCGGGCGATTTCCACCGCCGTATCACGCGCTGTGTTCGCTGCTCGGCGATAGCCGTCATGTCCCAGGTGGTGAAGCACCGCCCATGCGGCGGCAATTGGTCCGCCGGATTTGGTGCCAAGTACTCCGGAAGAGCCGTAGAAGCCTCCCAGCCAATTGTCGGTGACGAAGCCTTGGTGTGAACGCAAGGCCGCCGAGCGGTACATCACCACCGATGCGCCCTTTGCGGTGTAACCGAATTTGTGCAAGTCGACGCTCATCGAAGTGACGCCTTCAACGGCGAAGTTCCAAGCGGGGAGTGGAACGCCGAGTTCCGCCAGGTAGGGAAGCGTCACTCCACCCATGCAGGCGTCCACATGACAGTTGATTCCCCGTTGCATCGCTGCGGCGGCGATGTCCGTGACCGGGTCCACGACGCCCTGCGGGTATTGGGGAGCCGAGGCGACGAACATGATCGTGTTCTCGTCTGCGGCTGCATCCATGGCGACAGCATCGGCCCTCCAGGTCTGGCTACAGACGGGAACGGAGCGAAGTTGGATGTCGAAGTAGGCGGCTGCCTTGTGGAATGCAGCGTGGGCCGAGGTAGGCAACACCACATTCGGGCTCGTGATACGTCGAATATCGTCGTGACGAAATTGATCACGGGCTGCCTTCATCGCCATGAGGATGCTCTCCGTACCACCGCTCGTGAGGAATCCCCGTGCCGACGCTGGCGCTCCCAACCATGTGCCAACGATGGCGAGCACGTCGTTGGCCATGCTCCGCAGCGAGGGAAAGGCCTCCACGTTCAGGGCGTTCTCACCGGAGAACCTGCGGTAGGCCTCGGTAGCCAGGTCGTGGACCTCAGGGGACACGAGGTAGGCGAGGGAGAACGCCCGACCTTCCTTCCAGTGCACATCGTTGACGCGCAGTGCTTCGAGTTGTTCCAGTGTGTGGTCGACCGACCACCCCGTTTCTGGCAACGTGGACGCCGACGGGATAGCGGAAGAGGAATCTCGCTCAGATTTGCCCATGACTATTGCTCCGTTCGTACTTTACATAACTGTGATTATGGGCGATGGCTCGGACGGAGGGGCTCAGCCACGACCGGCTTGGCGGCTTCCAGCAGCCATCTCAGCGCCGCCCTGAAGTCTCTGGTCGTCGGGTCCACGCTGGGATCCAGATCTCGTTCGACATCGTCGATGGCACATTTGAGCACATAGATCTGGTCGCGCAACGCATTGAGTTCGCTCCTCGTGATCACCAATTCGTTCTCGTTCAGCTGCAACTCACTGGCACGTTGCTTGGCCACCCAATCCCATTGTCGGCAGGCTTGCGAGCAGAACCGGCGAGGTCGCCCCGCACCCTCCCGTGGTGGCAAGGCAGTGCGGCACCACTCACAGCGTGGTCGCTCCGACGTACCCGATTTCGTCATGACGAAACCTCCTGGAGGAATCTTAGGATGAACCCATGGTGTCGTTTCTACGTCGACACCACGTGGGTCCCGCGTTATGAGCATGCCACTGGCCCCTGAGCGTTGGTTTGCTTCGGACAACGTCGCGGGTGCCCATCCCCTGGTGATGGATGCCCTCACGCGAGCGAATGCCGGACACGCCTTGGCATACGGGTTGGATCCCACCACGAAGCGCGCCGAGGCGGCGTTCAACGACCTGTTTGGTCGCGACGTTCGAACGTTGTTCGTCTATGGCGGAACGGGTGCCAACATCGTGGCACTCGCCTCGCTGCTGCAACCAGCGGAGGCCGTGGTGTGTTCGAATTGGGCACACATCAGTGTCGACGAGACGGGTGCTCCGGAGAAGATTCTCGGTGCCAAGTTGATCGACCTGCCGTGTGTCGATGCCAAGTTGACTCCCGATCACTTGCGCGACGCGGCACGAGCGCGCGGTAACCCCCATCATGCCCAGCCCGCGGTGGTGTCCATCACGCAGCCCACCGAGCTCGGCACGTTGTACTCGCCTGCAGAGGTACGCGCGTTGTGCGACACGGCGCACGAATTGGGAATGCTCGTGCACATGGACGGTGCTCGCATCGGCAACGCCACTGCGGCCCTCGGTGGTACCCGCGCAGCACTTCGATCGTTCACCGTGGAAGCAGGTGTGGACGTGTTGTCGTTCGGTGGCACGAAGGCCGGCATCGTGTTCGGTGAGGCCGTGGTGTGGTTCGATCCTCGTCGGGGGCAGCGTGCCGAGTACCTGCGCAAGAACGTCACGCAACTGCATTCCAAGATGCGCTACATCTCCGCCCAATACGAAGCGTTGCTGCACGACGATTTGTTCATCTCCCTCGGGCGGTCAGCCAATACCGCTGCCCACTCCCTGTTTGCGGCCACTCATTACCACCCCGTGCTTGGACTCACCACTCCCCCTGCGGTGAACAGCCTGTTTCCGACCCTGCCGACGCCCGCCCGTCAGCGCTTGCAGGAGTGGTCCTTCTTTTGGGATTGGGACGTCTCGACCCACCAGGTGCGCTGGATGACGGCCTGGGACGTGTCTGAGGAGGATGTGGCTCGATTTGCCGCTGGTGTGGGGTCCGTGCTCGGTTCGTAACCGTCCGCCGGCAAGGCGCCCCACCTAATTGACTGGTTGGTTAGTTATGCGGTAGGTTCTCCCCAACATTCGCAGGAGCCCTTCGGGAGTACAGATGACCGTTCTGGATTTCAAGTTTCGGGAAGAAACCGACGACGACTGGATGGAAGCCGGATCGTGTCGTGGTCTTTCCGACATCTTCTTTGCGCCGCTTGCCGAACGGCCCCAGACCCGATCTCGTCGAGAGGCAAGGGCACGGGCGGTGTGCCTGGAGTGTCCGGTACTGAACACGTGCCGCGACTATGCGCGAGCGCATCGAGAGTACGGTTTCTGGGGTGGCGAAAATGAAGAAGAACGTCACCAAGCAGGCTTCCGTCTCATTGCACCAATCGGCGTGCGCGCCTAGGCGCGCGTGAGCAGTTCGGCGATTCTCGCCGATGCCGAAGCAGTGGTTCGTCGTGCATGGGCGGATTACCTCGTTGCGGTGAACTCCGCGGATGCGGGGTCCGGGTTGGATGCCGAACGGCGGAGTGTGCGAGTACTCGTCGAGATGAGTGCCCACGTGAGCACCAACCGCGTCTTTCGCGTGGGATTCGACGACGGCTCTGCCGTCGTGGCCAAGGTGTCGTCGTACGGTTCGTATTTCCTCTTCGCCGAGGATCATGATCGCCTCGCTCGCTGTAGCTCCCTGTTGCGACACGGTCGCTGGGCGGGGTTCCTCGCCGACGTGCTGGTCGTGGGGAAACGTCCCTACACCTGGTACGACGGACGCTGTTGGTGTGCCTTTTACACTGAAGTGGAACGAGGTGAATCGCTCCCCCGGGTTCTCTCCACCGCCGACATCGAATCATTGGCCAAGGAGATTGCCCGATTCCATCATTCCTGTGAGGAAATCGCCTCGGCGTTGCCACCGGTGTCCAATTCGGTAAAGGGCGACGCAATCCACCTGCTCGACCAGCTCACGAGTCCGTTTGCATCACGCAATTTCGACCTGCCGCCCGAGGACATCGGTGTTCTCGCGCGCTACACCCATGATTTGCTCCTGCACCTCGAGTCGATGCACTACGACGAATGGCAGAAGATTCCCATCCTCGTCGATTGGAACCTCGGAAACTTCAGCGTGTCACGGTCGAACGATGACATGCGGCTCTTCTCGCGTTGGGACTACGACTGGTTTCGCATCGAGTCGCGATTGCTCGACTTCTATTTCCTCTCCAGGGTGTCGTCGAGTACCGGCGACCGTACGTCGTTCACCTATTCACCCCACACGCTCACCGAGCCCCGATTCCTCGACTTCGTACGGGCGTATCACGCGGTGAACCCGCTCACGTCGCGAGACGTGGAGTTCCTGCCGTACGCCTATCGAATCTTCATCCTCAACTACGTGATCCGCGAGGGTGCGCGCTTCTTCCGTGACGATCTCTGCGCCCAATTTCGCCGTGACGCCGCCCACGGTTGGCTCGATGCCTCGACTCGACTCGATTTGAAGCCGCTCCTCGCAATCGTCGACGCGTAGTTGGTTTAGTCCAACCTCCGCAACTCCCGCCGAAATCGTTCGGTTCGTTGCACGTAGTTCGCCGAACCGTACGCGATTTCTTCGGCGCGTGCGCGTCCCTCCTTGATGATGGCCGGACTCCCCACTGCCAGTGCCCTGCTCGGTACCACGGTGTCGTTCAGTACCACCGAATTGGCTCCCACGATTGCCCCGGTGCATATCCGTGCCCGATGCAGGACGATCGCACCCGAGCTGACCTGGGCTCCGTCCTCGATGATGCACGCCTCGAGATGCGCCAGATGGCCGATCAGGCAATCATTGCCCACGGTCGTCGGCCACTCCAGCGTGGTGTGCACGACGGTGCCGTCCTGCACGCTGGTGCGGGCACCGATTCGAATCTCGCCGTCGTCACCACGCAACACCGCGGACGGCCACACGCTGGACTGCGGTCCGATGAACACCGAGCCGATGATCACCGCATCGGGATGTACGAATGCCGTCGAATCGATGGACGGCTCTTGTGAGCCGAGGGCGTAGATGGGCATGAAATAGTTCTACTAGCGTGGGTCGTCCATGACGCGGCGGATGGACATCGAGATCACGAGTACGCGTCCCGACGGATCGTTCACGTGGCGTCAGGCGGGCGCGAAGGCACCCAAAGGTTCCGGGCAAGCCGATGTCCTGCCGAGCGGTGCAAAGATCGGCGACGTGCTTCGAGCCGAAATCGAGATGGACATGGACGGCCCGGTCATCCTCGGATTGGCACCCATCAAGCAGCGCGAGCGAAAGGTCGAACTTCTGGCCATCACGGGCTCGGGCGTGGCGTTCAAACCCGTCACCGAAGTGTCCACGAATCGCCGCAGCAAGCGCGACGGTCGAGACAAAGACGGTCGCCCCAAGGACGGTCGCGACCGCAAGGGTCCACGAGGCGACTCTCGTGGTCCGGGACGTGAACCGCGTGGAGCGACTGCGGACGGGGCGATACGTGCACCACGGCGTGAATTCACACCGCCTCCCCCGGCACTTCCCAAGCGTCCGCGGGCGGATCGATTGCGACCTCGTAACGAGCACCGCAAGGCCGTTCTCGACGCGCTGAAGCCCGAGGAGCGCGTATTGGCCGAACAGGCGTTGAAGGGCGGCATCGGAGCCGTGCGTCGTGCGGTCACCAAGCAGAACGATCAACTCGTGAAGGACGGCAAGCCGAAGATCAACGCTGATGCGCTGGTGAACCTCGTGGTGGAATTGCTCCCTCGCCTGCGGGTCGCGGAATGGCACGACAGCGTCGACGCGGTCGAGAAGATCCTCGACACGGTCGATCTGCGGGATCTGCGAGCGGTCGTCGCCAAGTCGAACGATCCCACGTTGTTGAAGGACCCGTCGCTCAACGAGAAGCGTGACGCGTTGCGTGCCGCCCTCGAGCGACGACAGGCGCTCGACATGCAGCATTGGGCCGATGATTTGCGGGCAGCGGTCGATGTCGGACGCATCGTTGCTGCATTGAAGATCTCCGCGCAGCCGCCGAAGGCCGGTTCACGACCCCCCGACGACGTCCGCGCGCGATTGATCGCCCTCACGCTCGAACAGTTGTCTCCTCTCAGCAGCAGCGATCGATGGGTCGTGGTACTCGAAGCCTTGGCCTTTGCTCCCATCCACAATGAGGTGCTTCCCACGGCGATACCCGGTCAGGTGTCGCCCGAACTCACCGCCACCGTGCAACGTCTGGCACCCGCAATCCCTCGTATCGCCGCCCTGTTCGGCATCACCGTCGACGGGAAGGCGCAGATGCCCAAACCTTTGCGTCCCGAATGGCGGGACAAGAAATCGAAGAAGGGCGTCCCACGCGACAAGCCCGCCGCAAAAGTGCCACCCGCTACGCCCGCACCGACCACCGACAACTAGGCTCGCGCGCATGTCAGATGCGCAGAAAGTCACCTACGAAGTCAGCGGAAAAGTCGCCCTCATCACCCTCAATCGTCCCGATGCGCGCAATGCCGTCAATGGCGAGGTTGCCGCAGCGATGGAATCGGCAATCGACCAAATGGAATCCGACGACAACGTGTGGATCGGGGTCTTGAAGGCCAACACGACCGGCCAGGAGCGACCGGTCTTTTGTGCCGGCGCCGACCTCAAGGCGATCAACTCCGGACAAGCCGCCGATCTCAATACCAAGCGCGGTGGATTCGCCGGGTTCGTGTATCGCGAACGCAAGAAACCGGTCATCGTCGCCGTCGACGGCTTGGCCACCGCGGGTGGGTGCGAGATCGTGCTCGGTGCCGACATGGTGGTGGCGAGCACCCGTTCGGCGTTCGGTTTGGCGGAAGCCAAGCGCAATCTCATCGCCGGCGCTGGTGGTTTGTTCCGACTACCGCGCATCCTTGGTCGCAACGTGGCGATGGAGGTCATCCTCACCGGCGAGCCGATCCCGGCGCAACGAGCCTTCGAACTCGGACTCGTCAATCGCCTGTGCGAACCCGGCAAGGCCGAAGAGACCGCTATGGCGCTGGCGGCTCAGGTGTGCGCCTGCGCGCCGCTCGCCGTTTGGGAGAGCCGCAAGGTGGTGCTCGCTGCCCACACGAATGGTGACGCCGAACTCATCAAGATGACCAACGAGGGCTTTGGTCGGGTGCTGCAGAGCGAGGACACCAAGGAAGGTCTCACCGCTTTCATCGAGAAGCGTCCGCCCAACTGGAAAGGTCGCTAAAGCGCGCTCGCGGCAACGATGAGGCGGGCGGTCAGCCCGTTGCGCTCGTAAAGATTCTTGGTATCGCGATCGCCCGGCAGCGAAACCGCATCCATGCGCACACAACCGCGATCCCTGGCCGTCGACTTGACTCCCGCGATGAGTGCGTCGCCGATACCGACCTTGCGCGCCGCAGGTGTCACATAAATGCGGGTAAGGACCGCAGCTGGTGGCCTGGTCGTTCGATCCATGTGCACCGTCGCGAATCCGACGACGACCGAGTCGACCTCGGCGACGAGCGACCACCCGTCGTGCCCTGGCAGCAGGAAACCGTTTGGATACGTCGCCAACATCGCCTCGGCACCACGCGCACCGTCGATGGCGCGACGCGCTTGCGCCTCGTACTCAAGACACAGTTCGGCGTCGGCAGACGTGGCCAACCGAACCGACGGTGTCACCGGGGCTTGTCGCCGAATCGTTGGCGAACACCTCGCGAGCCGAAGCGAACCGTCATCTCCCCAAGATTGCGAAGTTGTCCGAGGCGTTGCTCGAGTGTGGTGTTGGAATCGAGTTTGATGTCGCCGACGTTTTGGGCGATTTGTTGAGCCAGCACGATCGGCACTCCCACCAGGGCTTCGGCGATTGCGCGCAACGAGGTGATTCGCTCGTTGAAGGATGGTTTCGTCACGCTCGTTCTCAGGAGACGGGAAACTTCGGGCAGAGGTCGTGATCGACCGGACACTTGGGTGCCGACTTGCGTACCAACAGGAAACACTGTTGGCAATGATCCTCGTCGGGACGGCGTGGCTGCAGGAGCGGAGTTCCGTCCGTTGCGTCGTCGGTGTCGACGACGACCACCTCGTCGTCGGGAGCGAGTTCGTCGCTGCTGCGCAGTTTCTCGGCGAGGATCGTGGCGAGGTCGGCTTCTTCGTCGTCCACGCCCGACAACTCGTTCTCGTCGATGTCCTCGGCCTTCTTGCGTCGTGGCTTTTCGGCTTCCTCTTCGTCCACCATGTTGAGACGTTCGTCATCGACGACCCCGACAGTCACCTCGTCGGTTGCGTCCGACGACGTCGGATCGGCGTCGATGGAGAGTTCCGATTCGTCGTCGACTGAATCTGGGTCGACCTCTTCGCCCTCGGGTAGCTCGTCGGGGTCGACCTCGAGCGTCGCGAGGTCGTCGACGTCGCCACCTTCGAGATCGGGGTCTACGTCTGGGGTGTCGTTGTCGTTACTCATTATCGGGCGCGAACCTTAGCCGATTTCCGCAACAAGCGGGCGAATTGCCGACTAGGAACGCTGTGAACCCCGTCGCTGTTCACTGCGACGCTCGGATTCCAGCCGCTCAAGGAGCGGGGCCTCGGTGGTCATATGGCTCATTGCCTCTGCGACTGCCCGATGCCCCGCCTGGGTGGCGATGAGGCGATGCATCTCTAGTACGACCCGGCGGTAGGCGGGGTGGCCTTGGGGGGCGGAACGCAATTCCAGCAGGTGCATCGCCTCTCGGGCATTGAATTGCATGACGTACCGCATGCGGTGGGCCATGGCCACGGCGTAACCGGCTTGTTCGGGGTAGTCGGGACGAAGGAGCTCATAGAGGGCATGGGAGCGCTCCATGGCGGCGTCGAAGACGTCCGTACCGCCCGCTGCATCGACCAGTTCGGGACGTGCAAAGCCCAGGTGCGGGGTGAGCCGCTGCCATTCGATGGTCAGCAACCGGTGTCGCTGCAGATCGCGGAAGGCTCCGTAGTCTCCCAGCACGTCGAATCGGTAGGACAAGCGTTCGAATGCCCGTCCGGGCTTGTGCCTTCGATTCGTCCGCTCGCCGACGTAGGCACCGATGAGTGCGACGCGTTGGACGTGGCTGAGGGAACGCACGCGCTCGAGAAGCTGCGTTTCGGGGAGATGCGACGACGCGTAGCAGATTGCCGCCAACAACTTGTCCTCGCCCTCGGGATCGTAATCGACGAGCGTCACCTCCGCCGCTGGCGCTGGTTCGAGGATGCCGA
>SXGS01298667.1_pt1 | contig 12250 bp, 13 predicted proteins | sample 3174681 | NCBI WGS metagenome assembly SXGS01 (sample SAMN11356861, study PRJNA531348) | freshwater metagenome | isolation source: freshwater sample F1-80 | place: China: Fuxian Lake, Yuxi | collected 2017-12-25
CAACAAGCTGAAGCACTTCCGACGCATCGCCACTCGCTTCGACAAGCTGGCGCGCAATTACCTCGCCGCCGTTCTCATGGCGGCGACCCGCCTCTGGACCCGTGCTTATGAGTCCACGACCTAGGCGAGAGGCGGAACCGCGAAACCCTCGGGCGGCAGGCCGCACAGACGGCGCTCTTGCATGGTCTGGTAGGCGCTCTCGAGGTGCCGGGTGAAGCGCGCACTGTCGAAGAGTGGTGCGGCCAGGCGCTTCTCCTCCAGCCTGGCCTTGAGTGCGGCCAGCCTTCCCGGTTCCCTCGCCAGCTGCAGCGCCAGCGCCTCGTATGCCGCCAGGTCCGCGGCGATCAGTTCGGGCAGGCCGAGGGCGGTCAGCAGGCTGGCCCCGACGCGGCCCGCCAGGGTCCGGCCTGGACAGGTGAGCAGCGGCACGCCCGCCCAGAGAGCATCGCTTGAAGTGGCGTGCCCGTTATACGGCAGGGTGTCGAGAAACAGATCGGCGCAAGCGTACTGCGCCAGGTAATCCGCGTAGCTGCGCTTGGGCGCGAAGACCAGGCGTTCGGGTAAGACACCGTGCCGCGCGGCTTCATGCCGCAGATTGGCCTCGGCGTCGGCATGGCTGGCGAACAGCCAGAGCACGCTGCCCTCGCTCTTTGCCAGGATACGCATCCACAGGCCGAACATCCCGGGCGTCAACTTGACGTTGTTGTTGAAGCAGCAGAAGACCGTGCCCGCTTCGGGCAGGCCCAGCTTGCGCCGCCCGGGTGCCGTGTCGGCAAGCAGGCGCTGGCGATCGTTGACCTGATACGAGTCGGGAAGCTGGACGATCCGTTCCGAGTAGAATGGCTGATGCTCGAACGGCGTGACCAGGCGATCGCCCAGGATGTAGTCGAGATAGGGGGCGCCTGAGGTGCCGGGGAAGCCGAGATAGGCGATCTGCACGGCGGCAGGCCGGTGGCTGAAGATTCCGGGCCGCGAGTTCTTCGTATAGCCCATCAGATCGACGGCGATATCGATGCCCTGTCCGGCGATGATCTCGGCCAGGCGCCTGTCGCTCTCCTCCCGGCCATCGACAAACGAATCGAAGGACGCCTTCAGCCGTTGACGCATGCTGTCCTGGCTCGGCGGGCCGAGCGAGATGGCCGTGACCTCGAAACGGTCGCGGCGATGCAGCTCGAACAGCTCCGCCATGACCCGCATCATGGCGTGGTCGTGAAAATCCGCCGACACGTAGGCCAGGCGGATGCGCTCGCCTGAGGGCCGGCCGGCCGCCAGGGTGGGCTGGGCGGGAAACTCGTCGCGGCAATATCCCGAGGCGCCGGCGAAAAGCTGCGCCGGCTCTTCGAGGATCGCCATGGCGGCGAACGGCGCGACGACCCGGCGCGTGAGATCCAGCCCGCCGATCAGGGTCTTCAACCGGTCATGCTCATCCCAGGCGCAGACACTCAGCCGCGCGTAGAGCGCGTTGCCCGCCGCGTAGGGACAATAGGGATCGAGGCGAACCGCCTGGTCGTAGGCCGCCGCACTCTCGGTGAAACGCCCCAGCGCCGCCGAGGCGTCGCCGCGGTTACCGTGCGCCTGGGCCAGGTCGGGCTTGAGGGCGAGCGCCCGGTCGTAGCTGGAAAGCGCTTCCTCGTGGAGCGACAGCGAGGCGAGCGCGTTGCCGCGGTTGATCAAGGCCAGCCAGTAGTCACCGCGCAGCGCAATGGCCCGGTCGTAGCTGGCGATGGCCTCGTTCGGCCGGCGGATGGCGTTCAGCGTGTTGCCGCGGTTGTAGTGGCCCTCGGCGTAGCCGGGATTCGCCGTCAGCGCCCGGTCGTAGCGGGAAAGCGCCTCCTCATAGCGCCCGAGCTGATGCAGCACGCCGCCCCAGTTGCCCCAGGCCTCGGCATAGCCGGGTTTCAGGCGCGTGGCAGTGGCGAAGCAGGAAAGCGCGTCCTCGTGCCGACCCAGATCGTGCAGCGTCAGGCCGAGATTGTTGTGCGCCTCGGCGCTCTCCGGCGCCAGTTCCACGGCGCGGCGGAAGCTCTCGGCGGCTTCCTCATGGCGCCCGAGGGCGGCCAGCGCGTTGCCGCGGTCGCTATGCAGGCCGGCCCGGTCAGGACGTAAGGCCAGCGCCCGGTCGAAACTGGCAAGCGCCTCGGCGAATTGCTGCAGATGACAGAACCCGAGAGCGAGATTGTGCTCGGCCACGGCATGGTCGGGGGCCCGCGCCACCAGCTCGCGCAGGAGGGCCACGCCTTGCGCCGTGCGGCCGGTCTGGAGCGCGACCAGGCCCCGCATATGCGCGGCCTCTATATGCGTCGGCTGCGCGCGCAGGATTTGTTCGTAAAGCGCGTCGGCCTCGGCCAGACGCCCCTGCTGGTGGAGGGCGAACCCCTGATCGAACCGCGCCTGGATGCTTGAAGTCATGCCGTTGCGCTATATGCCCCGCGCCGGACCCGCCGTCCACCGCGATCCACCCGGATCAGCGCGGCGGCCAGCGTCCGGCTTCGGCAGCAGCGAAGAAATCGTCGAGCGCCTGGTTGAACGCCGCCGGCTCCTCGAGGTTCATGCAATGCCCGGTGTTCGGGCAGACCCAGAGCCCGGCTTTGGGCAGGGTGCGCTTGAGCCAGAAGCTGGCCTCGATACACGGCGTGTCATCGTCGCCGACCGCGACCAGCGTGGGAATCTCGACGCGGCGTATCGCCTCGGCAAGATCATAGAGCGACGGCCGCTTTGCCTGGTAGTTGCGCAGGGTGAGAGCCGAGCCCCGCTTGTCGTGCTCGGCCAGCTGGCGCACGAATTCCTGCCAGCCGCGCAGATCCTTGCGCTTGAGCGTGATGCGCGTCGGGATATGGCCCATCTCCTCGGCCACGACAGCCGAGCCCTTTTCAAGGAAGAGCTTCGCGCGGGCCTCGGACTCGGCGGCGAAGGCGGCGCGGTCGCCCGAAGGCGCGCCGGAGCCGCCGCCTGCCAGCACCAGGGCGCTGGCCATCGCCTTGTGGCGCATGCCGAAATGCAGCGCCGCGAAAGCGCCCATGCTCAGCCCCACGACATGAGCCTTTGCGATATCAAGATGCCGCAACACCGCGGCGATATCGTCGGCCGCGTGGTCCTGGCCGTAGAGCGCACCGTCATCCGGCACGTCGGAGGGCGGATAGCCGCGGGCGTTGAAGGTGATGCAGCGATAGCGGCGGGAGAACCAGCGGACCTGGCTTTCCCAGGAGCGGTGATCGCCGCCGAACTCGTGCACGAAGATGATCGGGTGCCCGGCGCCGGCTTCTTCGTAATAGAGCTTCGCCCCGGAGGACGGCGCCAGCGGCATCTTCTACTTCTCGTCGAGCTGCAGCTCGCGGCTCAGGGCGGCGGGCACGCGCCGCTCGCGGGCCAGCGCCTCGGCGCTGCGCAGCTGCTCGACGCTGAGCTGCGGCCGCAGCTGATCGAGCAGACGGGCAGCCCCCGTGGCGCGCACCGGAGCGGCCAGCGACAGCCAGGCATAGGCCTCGACCAGGTCGCGTTCGACGCCGTCGGATCGCTCGTGACGGATGCCCATCTCGAGCTGCGATTCGGCATCGCCGGCCAGAGCGGCCTTGCGGAACAGCGAGGCGGCGCGCTTGGGATCGCGCCCGACGGCACCGCCGTGATCGAAGATGCGCGCCAGCAGCCGGTCGCCATGCGGCGATTTGCGATCCTGCAGCGAGAGCGCAATGAGCCGGGCCGAGATCGGGTTGGCCTTCTGCCAGCGTGCCCCGTAGAGCTGCAGGAAGCCGCGATAGTAGTCGCCGTAGTCGCTGCCCTGGTCGGAGGCGAATTCGAGCAGGGTCACGGCCTTCTTGAACTCGAGCTCGCTGCGGCCGGGACTGGCGAGGATGGAACCCAGACGGGCCTGCGCCTCGGCGCTGCCATCGGCGGCGGCCAGCGTGTACCACTTGATGGCTTCTTCCTTGTCGACATCGACGCCAAGGCCGAGATCGTAGCCGAGACCGAGCTCGAACCAGGCGCCGGCGTCACCGGCTTCGGCCGCCTGGCTGAGATAGCGCAACGCGTCCTGCGGTTTGACCGCCACCGAGATGCCGTCGCGCAGCATCTGGCCGACGCAGGCCGCCCCGGCGCCGTTACCGGCATCGGCCGCCTCGCGGAACAGCGCATAAGCCGTCTGCTCGTCGCGCCCCACGCCCCAGCCGTTGAGATGGCAGAGACCGAGATTGACCTTGGCCATGGCAAACCCGGCATCGGCGGCGCGGCGGAAACTCTCGGCGGCGCGGGCGGCGTCCTGCTTCACGCCTTTGCCCTGGGCGTACATGAAGCCCAGATTGCTCATCGACGAGGGAATGCCCTTCTCGCTTTCGGCGGCGAAGGTCTCGGCGGCCTGCACATAGTGCTTGCGTGACAGCTCCGCGTCGCGCGCCACGGCCAGTCCATGCTCATGCATGAAGGCGTAGCAGTAGGCGGAGAACGCCTTGCCCTGACGGTGAATGCGATCGAACGTCTCGCGCGCCAGCGCCTCGTCCTGCGGCAGGCCCTCGCCCCGATAGGATTTGAGGGCGCGCTGCAACTCCTGCCACGCGTCGCGATGTTCGTTCGCCTCGGTCAGGTAGACCATGGCGAAATAGCGATCCATGTACTGAGTCTACCATGCCCGGGGCGTTTTGGGGGCCAGGGGCGACGAACTGTGATCGCCGGTCACCGGCCCGCCTCATGCCGGTCGCGCTTTTGTTGCAGCGCGGCAAGTTGTCCCGACAACGGCAAAGCCCATGTTTTCCCATGACGATCGGAGATTCCCGCTGTCGCAAAGGGGGCAGCTGCGGGTTTCGGCGGCGCAATCCAGGTTCACGGATATCCGACGGGAGCTGCAGGAGGTGGCGCCGCAGTTCGATCGTCTGGCCGATGCCGCCGAGCACGTGGATGCAGATGCGGGACCTCTTGGTGGCCGTCGCGTCCGGCGTTGCTGGGCGGGCAGCAGGCCTCTTATCGCTAAAGATGAATAGGTGTGTTACCTTTTCTCGTTTTAAGGGTATCCCTCGTATCATACGGAATCGGATCGGGTTGATTGAGCAACGGCAATTGCCCGCCGTGTAGCGTGGCTCTGGCATAGCGGGCTTCCGAATCAGCCTGGAGGTGTTCTGGCGGTGAGCGTCCTCGACTATCTCGCGGACAGACAGGCCATCTGGTCGACGGCGGCCAATGCCTTGAAGTCGAACATCGACAGGGTTGCGAAGAGATCATCTCTGCCGAAACCGGGAGCTGGCACGCGATGTGGACGACGTAGAAATCGTCGGTGATCGGAACACCGATGCCGGCTTGGAATTTCGTTCTACAGCTCGTGGGGCCGAGCGGCGGCAGATCCATCTGCGACCGGTTTTCGTTGCCCGGGCTTGCCCAGCCTTGCCGCGTTACGATCCTGGCCTGCGACGGCAATGCGTCTCCGGCTGCCGCAGCGGCTCACGCTGCGATGAAGCAGGAGCTTCAGGCGAAATGCGGCACGCATGCCAGCGATTGCGGCGGTCCCGGCCTCTGGGGTTGCATGGCTTTGGATGAAGCGAGTTGCCGGCAGATTCTGGTTCCGGTCATCGGCCAAACCCTCGAAGCTGCTGCCGTTGATGTCATTCGCCAGTGGCCTGGCCGACCTGACCGTCTCTCCACCATCCTGCCGGCATTGATGGGCGGACTGACCCACGGCCAGGCCTTCGCGGGGAGCCCGCCGGAACTCTCGCGCCTGGCCAGCATTGGGTGGGGCAGCGATCCGCGCCGCCTGGCGGCGCTGGCGATGCAGCAGGCGACGCAATCCACCAGACCCGGGGTATTCCTCAGCTATCGCCGGGACGATGCAGGCCGGATCGCGGATCAGCTGTTCGACGGTCTCGCTCACCGCGGCTATCGCGTTTTCGTCGATCGGTTTTGTGGATCTGCCGGCCGATACTTCCCTCACGAGCTCGCGGAGGAGATGGCTGACAAGGCGGTTATCGTCGTTCTCGAATCGCCCCGAATCATGGGGTCCGCATGGACACTCTGGGAGATCCGGTTCGCTCGCCGCTATAGGCTGGGCCTGGTATCGCTGAGGCTTGCGGGAGCGCCACGGCTCAGCGGAATTGCGGCGCGCCAGGACATTGCACCGGATTCCTCGGGGCAGCTTCCTGCCAACGACCTCGACCGCGTTCTCGATTTCATCGGGCGTGAGCATGTTGCGGCCAACCTGCGCCGCCGCGCATTCTACGAGGCACTCGTATCATCGGCTGCCGCCTCTCGGGGAGGCAGCATTCACAGCGCCGGGAGCGGGCTATTGGAACTGCGTGACCGGACAGGTGCGGCCAAAGCACTACTCTTGCCCGCGGGGAGACCGGGACAGGTCACGGACGTCCGAAGCATGGATACTTCGGGCACGACGACGCATTCCCGCCTGTTGATCGGCCAGCACCGGCATCTACCGCCGGCCTCCCGTGATGACCTGAACTGGCTTTCACGAATGACCCATATCGATCTCGCCGGACGCTGGGACTCGTATCGCCGGGTCCAGAGCCTGTGCTGAACGGAGATATCGCGTGGATTTCGCTGTCTTTGTCGATCCGGAGGTTCACGAGCATGATGTGGCCATCGAGATCGCCGCCGCATTGAGCGAGTTCTGCGTGATCGAGAACCGGACGCTCGCCCTGTTGTGCGATGCCGCAACGGCGCTGGAGATCGGGCTCGATGCGTTGGGCTTGCAGGAATCCAGGACCGTCGAAGGCGGGAAGCGCCGAAGCTCTCCTGTCAGTCTGCTGCCGTTCATTCCCCGGCCGGATTTCCCGGACGTTGAACTGTTGTGGCGCGACGGAAAAGACACTTCCGGCGGAGGGATCGAGGATATCTACAACCTCGGAATCTTTGCGGGTGATGATGAAAGCGATGTCCGTTCGAGATTCCGCGGCGAGCCTTTTTCCGCCTTCGAGAGGCTCGTTGCAGAGACCTCTCCCGAATTCGTCGTCGGCCTGGGGACCCGGTCCAATCTGTGGAAAGCCGTCGCCAGCGGTATAGATACCGGCAAGAGCCGGCGCACGCGCGTCGTGTTGATCGACGACCTCTCCAGTCCGAACCTTGTCCCAGGCATGGAGCATCTGCGGATCGTCAGGCGCGAATTGGGAAGTGTCGATGGTGGAGAAAAGAGGTTTGCAGAGATCGCCGACGACTTTCGCAACATCGAAAGGCAGGCTTGGCGCGACGGCGAACTCGTCGGGAGCTTTCTCGCGTTCCTGTCGTCGATAGCAAAAGAAAGGCTGCTAGGACCCGGGTAGCGTCCCGTTCATAGTAGGACATGAGTGCGCCCGTCGGCGCCTGAGGAGATGGGCCTACTCGGCCCTGCCGACCATGCGGCCGAGGGCGCGCCCGCCGAGCACATGGAAGTGCAGATGCGGCACTTCCTGGTGCCCGTCCTGTCCGGTATTGGCGATGATGCGGTAGCCGGTCTTGTCGACCCCGGTGAGGCGGGCGACATGGCCGATGGCCTTCATCAGCGCCGCCTGCTCGGCTTCACTTGCCCGGGCCGAGAAATCATCGAGCGATTCGTAGGCGCCCCTGGGGATCACCAGCACATGCACCGGGGCCAGCGGCCTGATGTCGTGGAAGGCCAGCGTATGCTCGTCCTCGTGCACCTTCCTGGCCGGGATCTCGCCGCGCAGCAGGCGGGCGAAAATGTTGTTGCTGTCGTATGCCATCACTTCGGCCGCGACTCTTTTTCCTCGATACCCGACATGCCCTCGCGGCGCGCCAGCTCCTGCCAGACCTCGGCGGGATTGATGCGCGCATCCGCCCAGAGGACCAGCAGGTGATACATGAGATCGGCGGATTCGCTGACCAGGCGATCGCGCTTGCCGCGCACGGCCTCGATGACGGCCTCGACGGCCTCCTCGCCGACCTTCTGGGCGATCTTGCGCGTGCCCTTCTGGAAGAGGCGGGCGGTGTGCGAAGTCGCCGGGTCGGCGTTGCGCCGGCTGTCGATCACCTTGTAGAGGCGGTCGAGAACGGCGCCGGGAGTTTCCGGATCGCTCATGCTGTTCCCCGAATTGGAATGCCGTTATCGGCCAGAGTACGCTTGACCGCGGCGATTTTGAACTGACCGAAATGGAAGACCGAGGCGGCGAGCAGCGCCGAAGCATGGCCTTCCCGGACACCCTGGATAAAATGCTCGAGCGTGCCGACACCGCCCGAGGCAATCACCGGGATGGTCACCGCATCCGACACGGCGCGGGTCACGGCGATGTCGAAACCGGCTTTGGTGCCGTCGCGGCCCATCGAGGTGAGGAGGATCTCGCCCGCCCCGAGCTCGGCCAGGCGCCTGGTCCAGCCCACCACCTCGATGCCGGTGGCATTGCGCCCGCCATGGGTGAAGACCTCGAACTCGCCTTTCTGGTTGCGCTTGGAATCGACGGCCACGGTGATGCACTGGCTGCCGAACTTCTCCGCCGCCTCGCGCACGAATTCCGGCCGGCGCACCGCCTCGGTGTTGATCGCCACCTTGTCGGCCCCGGCCAGCAGCAGCTTGCGCACGTCTTCCAGCGTCCGCACCCCGCCGCCCACGGTGAGCGGCATGAAGCACTGCTCGGCCGTGCGCGCTACGACGTCAAACAGCGTGTCGCGATTCTCGACACTGGCCGTTATATCGAGGAAGCAGAGCTCGTCCGCCCCCTCGCGGTCGTAGACCCGGGCTGCTTCAACCGGATCTCCCGCATCCACGAGATTCACGAAGTTGACGCCCTTGACCACCCGGCCATTCGCGACGTCGAGACAGGGGATGACGCGCGCGCGGACGGTCATGCCGCCGCCGCCACCGACAAGGCCGCCGCCAGATCGAGCCGCCCGTCATACAGCGCACGGCCGGTGATGACGCCCTCGACCCCATCCTTGTGATGGACCGCCAGCATATGGATGTCGCCGATCCCCGCCACGCCGCCGCTGGCGATGACCGGGATGCGTACCGCGCGCGCCAGATCGACGGTCGCGGGCACGTTGCAGCCCTTGAGCATCCCGTCGCGGCCCACGTCCGTAAAGAGCAGCGCGGCGACCCCCGCGTCCTCGAACCGGCGGGCGAGATCCTCGACCGAGACGGTCGACACGTCGGCCCAGCCGCGCGTCGCAACCATGCCGTCCTTGGCGTCGACCGCGACGACGATGCCGCCGGGATAGGCCTTGGCCATGTCGCGCACGAAGTCGGGATTCTCTAGCGCCGCGGTGCCGATCACCACGCGCGAGACGCCGAGGTCGAACCAGCGTTCGACATTCTCTGCTTTCCGGATGCCGCCGCCCAGCTGGACATGGCCGGGAAAGGCTTTGACGATCGCCTGCACCGCCTCGCCATTGACCGACTCGCCCGCAAAGGCGCCGTCCAGATCGACGACATGCAGATGCTGCGCGCCCGCTTCGGCGAACAGCATCGCCTGATGGGTGGGATCGTCACCATAGACGGTCGCGCGGTCCATATCGCCCTCGGCCAGGCGGACGACCTGGCCGCCCTTCAGATCGATGGCGGGGAAGACGATGAGGCTCACGGATGCCACTCCAGGAAACGGGTGAGGAAGGAGAGGCCATAGCGCTGGCTCTTCTCGGGATGGAATTGCGCGCCGACCACCGTATCGCGGCCGATCGCGGCGGTGACGGGACCGGCGTGATCGGTGGTCGCCAGCACATGCTCGCCGCTAAAGGCATAGCTGTGGAGGAAATAGGCCTCGCCCGGCACGATCAGCGGATGCTCGCGCGTCGGGCGGACATCGTTCCAGCCCATATGGGGCACCTTCGCGGTCGGATCGGCGGGGATGAGTCGCGTCACGCGGCCGGGAATCCAGCCCAAGCCCCGATGCTCGCCCATCTCGTCGCTGGCGTCCGCGAGCAACTGCATGCCCACGCAAATGCCCAGGAACGGCCGCGCGCGGGTAAGGGCGGCGTCGCGGAGCGCCTCCTCCAGCCCGTCGACGCTCCGCAGGTTCGCGGCACACGCTCCGAATGCCCCGACGCCCGGCAACACGATCCGGTCGGCCTTGGCGATCACGTCCGGGTCGGCGGTGATGACGACATCCGTGGCCCCTGCCGCGCGCAGGGCATTGTCGACCGAGTGGAGATTGCCCGACTCGATATCGATCAGCGCCAGCGTCACAGCATGCCCTTGGTCGAGGGGATGGCGTCGGCCTTGCGCGGGTCGATCTCGACCGCCATGCGGAGCGCACGGGCCAAGCCCTTGAAGATGCTCTCGGCGATGTGGTGGTTGTTGTGGCCGTGCAGCAGCTCGACATGGAGCGTGATGCCCGCTTCCTGTGCGAAGCTGTGGAACCAGTGCTCGATCATCTCGGTCTGGAGCGTGCCCAGCATCGGATTGGTGAACGGTACCTTCCACACCAGCCAGGGGCGGCCCGAAATGTCGAGCGCGGTGCGGGTCAGCACTTCGTCCATCGGCGAAAGCGCCTCGCCGTAGCGATAGATGCCGCGCTTGTCGCCCAGCGCCTTGGCAAAGGCCTGTCCGATCGCCAGCGCGCTGTCCTCGGTCGTGTGGTGGCCGTCGATATGCAGGTCGCCCTCGACCTTGACCGACAGATCGATCAGCGAATGCCGCGACAGCTGGTCGAGCATATGGTCGAGAAAGCCGATGCCGGTGGCGTTCTGATAGACGCCGGTGCCGTCGAGATTGACGGTGACGTCGATGACGGTTTCCGCGGTGGCGCGGTGGACGGTGGCGGTGCGCATGGCCTCCCCCTTAAACACCTATCCGTCCCATGCAATCTTGACCCGCGATCAAAGGCCGCTAGTCCATGGGCCATGACCGAAGGATTGCCCGACAGCCTCATCCCCTATGACGACATCGTGCAGGAGGCCCTGCGCGCCGTGGTGGGGCGTGTACTCGGCCCGGTGGCGGAGACGGGGCATCTGCCCGGCACGCACCATTTCTACATCACCTTCAAGACGCAGGCGCCCGGCGTCGACATCCCGCAGCGGCTGATGGAGCGTTTCCCGGACGAGATGACGATCGTCCTGCAGAATCGCTTCTGGGACCTGACGGTGGACGAGAATCGCTTCTCGGTCGGGCTCAGCTTCAACCAGGTGCCCTCCAAGCTGGTGATTCCCTATTCGGCGATCACGCGCTTCCACGACCCGGAAGTGCAGTTCGAACTGGGCTTCCACGTCGCCGACGATCCCCAGGGCGATCCCGATCCGCACGATTCGGCCGAAAATGACGAACCGGTCGCCAAGCCGGTCGAGGACGGCAGCAACGTCGTCGCGGTGGATTTCAAGCGGAAGAAATGATGTCGCGCAGAGGCGCGGAGGACGCAGAAGATGTCCCGCGCCTCGCCAGCGAAGCCTGTTTGCTGCCGGCGGATGGGACAAGGCCGTAGACGGCCATAAAGCGAACCCCCTCCGCGTTCTCTGCGCCTCTGCGCGAACCAAAATCCTCTTCCCCGGCGAAGGCCAGAGCCCAGGTTCCGCCAAGCAGAAGGTGTGCGAGCCATTGCGGGGGAGGCAAACTCCCGCGCTATCGATAGCGTACGGTAACTGGACCCCGACCTGCGCCGGGGTGGCGGGATGGGCGTAGCTGGATCGGACATCCATCCGCTTCCGATTGAGTCCCCTGATAATCGATTGGGCCCGCGCCAAAACCGAATAGAGCGGAAGAAATGATTTCGCGCAGAGGCGCGGAGGACGCAGAGATGCCCTGCGCTTCGTCGGCGAAGCCTGTTCCCCACCGGCAGATGGGGCAAGGCCGTAGACGGCCCTGAAGCGCCCCCCTTCCGCGTTCTCTGTGCCTCTGCGCGAACCAAAATCGTCTTCCCCGGCGAAGGCCGGGGTCTAGGCTCCACCTGGCGGAAGCTGTACGAGCCATTGCGGAGGAGGCAAACTCCCGCGCTATCGTTAGCGCGCGTCAACTGGACCCCGGCCTTCGCCGGGGTGGCGGCATCTATCGAGCATGATTGGCGTGGCCGGATCGGGGAACCCATTCCCCATCCGATGAGTCCCTGCATTATGACCCAGACCCGCACCGAAACCGACTCGATCGGCCCGATCGAGGTTCCCGCCGACGCCTATTGGGGCGCGCAGACCGAACGCAGTCTCGAGAATTTTCCCTTTGGCGAGCGGGAGACGATGCCGGTCGGCGTCGTCCATGCGCTGGCCATCGTCAAAAAGGCGGCCGCGCGAATCAATCGCGGCCATGGCCTGACGGCGGACAAGGCCGATGCGATCGAGGTGGCGGCACAGGAGGTGATCGACGGGCGGCATGACGATCAGTTTCCGCTGGTCATCTGGCAGACCGGCTCGG
>SXGS01527813.1_pt1 | contig 12250 bp, 11 predicted proteins | sample 3174681 | NCBI WGS metagenome assembly SXGS01 (sample SAMN11356861, study PRJNA531348) | freshwater metagenome | isolation source: freshwater sample F1-80 | place: China: Fuxian Lake, Yuxi | collected 2017-12-25
CTTACAGGATTGGCATGGATTCTGTTTGCTGAGAGCTTTGTCCGCAAATGCGGCGATAAATCAATAACTCAGGCCCGGAGAATCGAGATGTCACTACAACGCCACCTGTGCGCCCTTCTTCTGCCGGGCCTCATTGCCCTGGTGATTCTCCTGCCAGACATGGCGGAGGCCGCATCCGGCCTGCGCATTACCCAGGCCCAGTGGTCCAGGGTGACGGGCATGTTGACCGTGCGGGGCATATCCGCAGCGGATGGCCCGGTTTCGCTGTACGACCCCAGTGGACGCCTGCTGGGCACGGCGAATCCGGAGGCTAACCACCGATTCAAGCTGAAAGTCGCGGATCAATGGCCGGAGCTGCTATGCCGTGTCCGGGCAAAAGCCGACGGCGGGCAGGCCAGCAAAGCGGTCAGCGGCAGGCCCGGCAAAGACTGCGGCAAAGTCCCCCAGTGCCAGATTATCGACCCGCCCGGCGGTCTGGCGGTCAAGGCGAATGAGGATGTCAGTTTCAAGGCCACCGCCCAGCTCAAGGATAAAAAGGCGGGGCCGCTCAGGCTGGAATGGGACTTCGCCGGTGGCTCCATGGGCGAACTGCTGCCCGGTAGCAACCCGCCGGCGTATCTCCGCCCGCACCGCGAAACCGCCACGGTTCAGTTTGTCCGTGACAACAGCCATTACCGGGTCCGCTTCACGGCTTTCGACGGCCAGCGCCGTTACTGCGAAGATGCCATTGACGTGAAGGTCGGTACGCCGCCAGAGACACCCCCGGGCGTTCCCCTGATGGCGGCCAAGGCGGCGGCTGAAAGTCCGGCGCGGGGCAGTGCAAAAGCGGCGGGCGTGGTCGTGCTGCCGTTTGCGGAAATGACCATGAGCGGCGCGGGAGATTATCGCTATATCCCCAATGTCGAGGTGCCTCTGGCTTCTGGTGCCTTCTCCCAGCTCAATGCCGTGGCTTACCGCAAGGAGCGTTTGCCTGTTCCCCTCGATGGTACTCAGGTGGCCATGAAATACGCGGCGGCTTCCAACCCGAGCGATCCGGTGGGGCCGAATTCCATCAATTCCACCAGTCAAAACTGGCCGCTGAATCCTGACTCCAGGCGGGCTGCAAAATTATTGACCGCCGCCATCCAGAAAACAGATGCGTGGGAAGTCTTTGTCCGTCCGCCGGCCGATGTGTTGGACGCCGAGTATTACAGTACAAACTGGATGACCATCAATCCGGGAGATACGCATGGAGACCCTGCGACTGCCCGGCTTGTTGGTCCAGATGAAGGATATGTCCTGAAAGCGTTTCCCGGAGATCAATCCGCTGCAACAGGGCTGATTGGGCGCTACATGCCGGGACGGGACGGGCCTTTTGCTACAAACGTGGCACAAGAGTTCACGTCATACTGGCAGGGGGAGCAAAAGCACATCGCGCGTGCAATTCCCCTGACGGATATTGATGATGCCGGTCGCGTGAATCCTTACCCTCTGCTGCGGGTAAACGCGGTGGACAAGGCCACGGGCGAGACCCTGGCCAGTACGGATGCCGTGGTGGGTGCCGGGAAGGACGTTCATTGCCGGGAGTGCCATGCCAAAGGCAAGATTGCCGCCAACGACCAGTTCGATTGGGCCTCCATCCAGCAGGCGTTTCATTCCAGCAAGCTTTACGGAAACCGGGGAAGCTGTTACTGGGCGGCACCGTTCTGTACACGGTCGTTCTTTGCGCCCAGTTTTTATGAATCGGTAGACGGCGACAATCGGCCCAGCACTAACCTGCTGGATCAGGAGCTGGCCGCGAACAAGAATATCGGGCAATTGCACGATTTTTACGACGACACGGGAGAAGAGGCTAAACACCATGGGTGGCCCCTCGCGGCGAGTGGCGCCTTCACTGCGGATGCGCCAGCCCGCTGTAATGGTTGCCATAGAAGCCATATCAACGGGCAGTTCGAGGATGTGTTCGATTTCCCCGGCTGGCATAGCGCGGGACAACCCACGGACAGCAATACCTTCTTGTCCAGGGTCGTACACAACTTCCACGAGCAATTGCAGCTGGACCCCAGCAATTCGGGCAAGATTCTGCGCGACACGGTGACAGGCCGCCCCAAACTGTGGGATCCCGCCACCGGTGCCAACCCCAATACGCTTTTCCCGGTGATGGATGCCAGCGGCAACAGCCTGCCCAGCGAGATGAACTGTCTGCGCTGTCACTCCGGCCATCGGGAGCCGCTCTTCCGTGACCGCCACTATGCGGCAGGCCTGTCGTGCGTGGATTGTCATGGCGATATGGATGCGGTGGGAGGAGCCCACACCAAACCCAAGCCCGGCCCCGAGGGCAAGGCCAACCGGCTTGACTGGTATGACCAGCCCAACTGCGGTTCCTGTCATACCGGTAATGGTAATGAAGGCAGGGAGGCCGGTAATGGCTTCTTTAGTGCGGGCGTCATGCGGCAGGCATTTGATAGCGCTGACCCCTCCGCCAGCACCCGCAAGCCAGCCTCAAGCCGTTTCGCGGTGCAGGAGAGCAATCCAATTGAAATCCGGACGGTGAACGTGGAACTGCTGGAGCGACTGACCGCCGAGGGCAAGGTGCCGGCTGACCGGAGCAGGGCGTTCTCGACGCTGAAGCTGACCCCGCAACTGTACCGGCAGAGCCACGACACCCACGGTAATGTGGCCTGTGCGGCCTGCCATGGTGATGCCCATGAGGTGTGGCCCAATCGGGACCCCAAGGCCAACGACAATCTCACGGCCAATCAGCTTCAGGGCTTCGCCGGGCCGATTACGGAATGTACGGTTTGCCACAGCAAGGACGCATTTGCTGAATACCAGAATCTGGATGCCGGCCGGTTCAGCGGTCTTCCCGAGAATTCAGGGGTACTCGGCGGTCCCCACGGTATGCATCCGATGCGTGACGAGAGCTGGTGGAAGCAGGCCAAAGACGAGATCGTTAAAAGCGGCTGGCATGACAATGTCTACCGTAACCCGGGAGCCAGTGATGAGGACCAGTGCGCCGCCTGTCATGGGGCAGACCACAAGGGCACTCGCCTGTCCAAAACTCCAGTGGACCTTGACCTCGACCTGGGCAACGGCAAGGTCGCCAGGTGGAAGGCGGGTGAGGAGGTCGGCTGTAACAAGTGTCACTCCATAGAAAAGAGTTTCCGCAACGGGCCGACGGGATTCAAGCCGGAAGCGGTGAATCACGATCCGGTCATTACTTCCATGCCCGCCGTGACTGAAGTAGTGATGGGGGAGAGCTTCAGTTATCAGGTGGTGGCCAGTGATCCGGATGGCGACCCGTTGACCTATAGTCTGGGATCGCGTCCGAACAAGCCGGACACGATGACGATAGACCAGAATGGTTTGCTGAAATATGACTGGCCACAGAAGCTTTTGTCGGATTACTCGCCATTCGGGTCATTTAAGTTCCCCTATACAACGGTGACCGTTACGGATGGCAAAGGCGGCCATGCGACCCAGACACTGAATATGGTGCTGCGTTGCCCGGCGGGGCAATCCTGGACCAGAGGAGGTTTTGGAACCGGACAGTGCGTTGCGAGTGCGGTGGGGGGAGTTCAAATCACGTCCAAACCGCCAGTGACCGGGATGAATGGCGGTGAGCGCTATTCGTATGCGGTCGTCGCCAGCAGTGCCAGCGGTGATCCGCTAACCCTCGCTCTGAGTGGTCAGCCTGGCGGCATGGTCATGAATGGTAGTGGCCTGATCGAATGGTCCCCCGGTGCTGGGACATCGGGTTCGTTTAACTTTCAGGTCACGGCCACCGATGGCAAGGGCGGGCGTGCGGTTCAGGCGGTCTCCTTGACCGTCTGTGCGCCACCCCAGAAATGGCATGCTGACATGGGCCACTGCATGTAGGCTTTCCCTCTCTCGGCATCACCGGCGCTTTGGGCAGGTGGTGCCGTCATCCGATGATTTTCATATCGGTTACGTCCAGGTGCGTACTCTGGCGCTGAAGTGCTATCCGGGGGCTTGGGTCCCCGGTTCTTTACCCAACAGTTTTTGAATACCCATTGCCTCATCCGCCAGTGGCGGATAACATGAGAGCGTGGAATTTATAGAGACCCCCACATTCACCCGCCTACTTCTGGATCTGCTGACCGATGATGAGTACAGCGGTCTTCAGAGCGTTCTGGTGGACAATCCAGAGCGGGGCGACCTTATCAGGGGTGGAGGCGGCATTCGTAAGCTGCGCTACGCGCTCTCTGGCCGAGGTAAAAGTGGAGGGGTTCGCGTCATTTACTACTGGATGAGGGATGACGGACAGATTTACATGCTGCTGATTTATCCGAAGTCGAAGAAAGACACGCTGACTGATCGGGAAACAGCCTTGCTACGCGAGTTTGTGAAGGAGCTGTGACGATGGAACAGGATTTATTCAATGATTTGCTGCAAAGCTTGAAGGAGGCGAAGGCCATTGCCCACGGAGAAGCGCAGCCTTCCCGCAGGTTTACGGTTGCACCTCCCGATGTAAAGGCCGTCCGCGAGCAAATAGGGCTCTCTCAGAGCGAGTTTGCCCGGCTAATGCGCGTCAGTGTCAAAACACTTCAGAATTGGGAACAACATCGCCGCAACCCGACGGGTCCCGCTGCCGCATTGCTCAAGATCGTACTGACTGCGCCTGAAATAGCCCTCAAGACACTCCACCCATAACGGTTTCAATGTAGGCATCGTTGTTGCGGGCGGGGCCGAGGGTGACTTTACTTGCTTGATTCTCTGTAACCGTGCTTCATTGCGCCCATGGGTGGAACGAAGCTGAGATGCTCTGAATTCCCGGAATGCAGCGACCCCCATAGGTGACTTTGCGGTATGCTTCGGTGTGTCTCAATTCAGTGTTTTCAGGGAGCGGTTATGACGACAGTCCAGTGTGATATCGGCCTGATTGGCCTGGCGGTTATGGGGGAAAATCTGGTGTTGAACATGGAGTCCAAGGGCTTCCGTGTTGCGGTGTACAACCGGACCACCGAGGTGACCGACAAATTCGCCGAGGGGCGGGCCAGGGGCAAGGCCATTACGCCTTGCCGAAGTCTGGAGGAGTTCGTTGCGGCACTGGCGGCGCCGCGCAAGGTGCAGATCATGGTCAAGGCCGGGGCTCCGGTGGACGCGGTGATCGAGCAGCTCATCCCCCTGCTGGAGCCGGGTGACATCATCATCGACGGCGGCAATTCACTGTGGACCGACACCCAGCGCCGGGAAAAATACCTGAAGGAAAAGGGTTTGCACTTCTTCGGTGTCGGCGTGTCCGGTGGTGAGGAAGGCGCGCTGAAAGGCCCGAGCATCATGCCGGGCGGTTCCGCCGAGGGCTGGCAGGCCATCGCGCCGGTTTATACCCGCATCGCGGCGGTGGCGGAAGGCGAGCCGTGCTGCCGGCACATGGGTACGGACGGTGCCGGTCACTCTGTGAAGATGGTGCCCAACGGCATCGAATATGGCGACATGCAGCTGATCTGCGAGGCCTATGCCATCCTCAAGGCCGCTCTGAATGCCAGCGCCGGCGAACTGGCCGCCATCTTTGGCGAGTGGAACCGGGGTGAGCTGGATTCCTTCCTGATTGATATCACTACCAACATCCTCGCCTTCAAGGACCCGGTTAGCGGTGAGCCGCTGGTGGATCTGATTGTCGACAAGGCGGGCCAGAAGGGCACCGGAAAATGGACGGTCGGCCACGCGACCGAGATGGGCGTGCCGCTTTCGGTCATCGCCAGCGCGGTCGAGGCGCGGATTCTCAGTTCGCTCAAGGCTGACCGGGCCGCCGCCTCCGAGGTGCTGCCGGGGCCGGTGACCCAGCCGTTTGCCGGTGACCGTCAGGCGCTGATCGATGCGGTGCGTGACGCGCTGTATGCCAGCAAGATCATCAGTTATGCCCAGGGCTTCGTGCAGCTGGGTGCTGCGTCCGAGCTGTATCAGTGGCACCTCAATTTTGGTGACATTTCGTCGATCTGGCGGGGTGGCTGCATCATTCGGGCCCGGTTCCTCAACCGGATCACCGAGGCATACCGGAAAAATCCCGAGCTGAAAAATCTCATCCTTGACCCTTATTTCCGCGACATCATCGTTAGTTCGCAGGCCAACTGGCGGCGGGTGGTGCAGCTGGCGGTGGAATACGGCGTCGCCGCACCGGCGTTTTCGGCAGCGCTGGCCTATTACGACAGTTACCGGGCGGCCCGGCTTCCCGCCAACCTGCTGCAAGCCCAGCGGGATTACTTTGGCGCCCATACCTATGAGCGGATTGATCGGCCAGAAGGCGATTTTTTCCATACCGAGTGGTTTTGAGCGGTGTCAGGATGCCTGCATGACCTGAGGAGGACTACAGCATGAAACGATGGATCAGACACCCGCAGCGCCGCCGTGTAGCGCTGGTGCTGGTGGTTTTGGGCGGATTAGGCTTTTTTTTGGCACCCGGAAATGCGCTGGCGGGATTATTGCTGGCAGGGGCCGGAGTCTTGCTGGAAGTGATCGGGATCGCGCTAAAACATGAGGAATCCTGAGCGAGTGCGCGCTTGATGAGCCGATCTTCCGCCAAGCTCCCCATCCGCCAAAAGCTGCTCGATCAGGGGGTGGCCCTGATTATGGAGCACGGCTATCACGGCACCGGGTTGCAGACCATTCTGCAAAGCACGGGTGTCCCCAAAGGGTCGTTCTACCACTACTTTGCCAGCAAGGAGGATTTCAGTGCTGAAGTCATTCAGCACTATATTGCGCCGTTTATCGCACGGCTTGACCTTGCCATGCAGCAGCCGGGGGTCGACGCCCGGCAAGCGTTACGGGCTTATTTCAGGGATCTGAGTGTAGAGGCGGCCCGGCGTGATTTTCGTGGGGGTTGCCTGTTGGGCAATCTCATGGGGGAAATCGGCGAGACCAGTGAGAAATGCCGCTCAGCCCTCCATCTGGCGGTGAGCGGCTACCGGGACAGGATCGCCGACGCCTTGCGCCGGGGGCAGCAGGAAGGCGTGTTCCGTCCCGATCTCCCGGCGGAAACCATGGCCGACCTGCTGGTCAACCAGTGGCAGGGGGCGCTGCTGCGCATGAAGATTGAGCAATCCGTGCGCCCGCTGGAGGATTGCTGCGGCAGTTTGGTGGATGGTTATTTTGTCCCCTGATTTTTTGGGCTTGATATAAAGACGACCGGTCGTCTAATATGCCGCCTGACTGACGCCACCCGCCAATTTCCGGGATGCGGCAGGAGCAACGATACGCCCAGCTATCTGATGGAGCGGGACATCCCCGGCGACCGGGTTTGCTGCCTTTACATCGCACCGAATGAGAGGATGATGCGCGAGCACGCCGAAGCGGGCGGTTTCCCGGTGACGGCAGTCCATGCAATCCGCAGCCGTATCGATCCGGCCACGGCGGCCGGGGTGGACATCGCTCCGCAGATCCCGCAAGAAGAAAATCCATAACAAGCAGAACGGAGAGCACTCATGAAACCTTGCACAACCCCCACGCCACGTCAGCCCGTCCTCGCAACGGCTTTGGGCCTTGCCTTGGCCGTGACCGCGATAATGCCGGTTCAGGCACTGGCCGATGAGACCTGCGCCTCGCCCTACATGAAGAAAATCACCGGCCAGGAAGATTTCGTTTACGTCTGGACGCTGGGTGTCGAAGGCGTGGGGGATGCGCAGGACAAGCTGGTCACGGTGGATGTCAACCCGAAATCCGAGAAATTCGGCAAGGTCATCAACAGCGTCTCGGTGGGTGGCCGCAACGAGGCGCACCATTCCGACTTTACCGATGATCGTCAATATCTTTGGGCGGGTGGCCTCGATACCAGCAAGATCTTCGTCTTCGATGTCAAGACCGACCCGTCCCAGCCCCGGCTGGTCAATACGATCACCGATTTCGTGGCCAAGTCGGGCGGCGTGGTCGGGCCGCATACCATGTACGCCCTGCCGGGCCGGATGATGATCACCGGCCTTTCCAACAACAAGGACCATGGTGGCCGTACCGCACTGGTGGAATACACCAATGAGGGCGGCTATGTCACGACGCACTGGATGCCGACCGACGGCGACTTGCGTGGTGCCGTCAAGACCGGCCACTTTGCCGACGGCTACAACTATGATGTGCGGGCTCTCCCGCGCAAGAACCTGCTGGTGACTTCCTCCTTCACCGGGTGGAACAACTACATGATGGACTTCGGCAAGCTGCTGACCGATGCCGAGGCCATGAAGCATTTCGGCAATACCGTGGTGACGTGGGATTTGCACACCAAGCAGCCCAGAAAGGTCTTTGATGTGCCGGGCGCACCGCTGGAAATCCGCTGTGCCTGGGGCGAGAGCCACAATTACTGCTTTACGACCACGGCGCTGACCTCGCAAATCTGGCTGATTCATGAGGATGCCAAGGGTGAGTGGCAGGCCAAGGCGGTAGCCGATGTTGGAGACCCCAAGAAGATACCGCTACCGGTCGACATCTCGATCTCCAACGACGACAGGCTGCTGTGGGTCAACACGTTCATGGACGGCAACACCCGCGCTTTCGACATCAGCAATCCGGAAAAGCCGGTGCAGGTTTACGAGAAACATATCGGTGCCCAGGTCAATATGGTCTCGTCGAGCTGGGATGGCAAGCGGCTGTATTACACCTCCTCGCTGCTCGCCAATTGGGACAAAAAAGGCCAGGACAACGAGCAGTTCCTCAAGCTGTTTCAGTGGGATGGCAAGGAGCTGAAGCCGGTCTTTGCGATTGATTTCATGGCTGAAAAGCTGGGCCGTCCGCACCAGATGCGTTTTGGTGCGCATGCGCTGTATAGCCGTCTCGCCGGAAGCCCGAACAGGGAGGCGCTGGTCAAGTCGGAATAGGCTCGGGGTTGGCCTGGCTGCTTGCCGACATGACATTCTCGTTCAAGCCCGTAATCGTTTTTGTCCTGGCCCTGGCGGCTTTCCCGGCTCAGGCTGATTCATCGGCTGCCCTGGCTCCGGGTTATGGGGCTTTGTCCTATCCGCCGCCAAAACCCGGCAGTTACACGCTGCCTCAGCTGGGACCGGCGGCGGATGGGCAGGTGCTGGAGTCCTCCGGTCAACCGGCGACGCTGCATGGCCTGTATGCGGGCCGCATGGTGTTGCTGAGTTTCATCTACGCGACTTGCGACGATGCGAATGGCTGCCCGCTGGCGACGAGGGTGCTGCATCGCATCCAGTCGGCGCTCAAGGCTCGCCCCGAGCTGAAGGACCGTCTACGGCTGATTACGCTGAGTTTCAATCCCGAGCACGATACCCCGGCGGTGATGGCGAAATATGGCGAGGATTTTCAATCGGGTGGCATTGACTGGCGGTTCCTGACTACACGTTCCGGGACGGAATTAGCGCCGGTTCTGCGCGATTATCAGCAATCCGTGGACCGGGAGGTGGACGCCCAGGGCCGTCCGGCCAGCCGGTTTTCACACCTGCTGCGGGTGTATCTGATTGATGATGAAGGCCTGATTCGCAACAGTTACACCGTGTCGGTACTGCACCCGGATCTGGTGCTGGCGGATATTGAAACCCTGATGCGGGAAGCAGACCAGCGGGGCGGGAAGGCGAAACCGGTGGCGGCAATGTCCGCGCCGATGCGGGCCGGGGATGGCCGGTCGGGCTATGAGCAGGCGGACTACCAGACGCGCTCCACGGCATTGATCCAGCGGCAGGGCCAGCCGGCCGATCTCCTGAAGCGGGCCCGCCAGCCGGTGGCGGGGCTGCCGCCACTGCCGATACCGGCGGACAATCCGCTGACCCGCGAGAAAATCACTTTGGGCCGCAAGCTGTTCTACGACCGGCGGCTTTCGCTGAATCAGACCTTTTCCTGTGCGATGTGCCATATCCCCGAGCAGGGCTTCACCAGTCAGGAGCAGGCCACGTCCGTTGGTGTCGAAGGCCGCACGGTGCGGCGCAATGCACCGACGCTCTACAACGTGGCCTACCTGACCCGGTTGTTCCACGATGGGCGGGAATCGCTGCTGGAAAATCAGGTGTGGGGGCCTTTTCTGGCAGTCAACGAGATGGGTAATCCGTCGGTCGGTGCGGTCACCGAAAAGCTCAAATCCTTGCCGGATTATCGAGGGCTGTTCGAGAAAGCGTTTCATCGCGGGCCGGGCATGGATACGGTCGGGCAAGCGATTGCCAGTTATGAACGCACGCTGATTGCGGGGGATTCGCCTTTTGATCGCTGGCGGTATGGCCATCAGCCGGATGCGATTTCAGCATCGGCGCAAGCTGGCTACGCGCTGTTCATTGGCAGGGCCGGGTGTGTGCAGTGCCATTCAATCGGGCCAGAGTCGGCGTTGTTTACCGATAACCAGTTGCATAACACGGGTGTCGGCTATCAGGAGAGTAGGCGCCACGAACCGGAAAAGACGCGGGTTCAGGTTGCGCCGGGCGTGACGCTTGACCTGGCGGCGGCCAGCCTGGGGCAGGTGGCTGCAATCCGGCCCGGTGATCTGGGACGGTATGAGGTGACCCAGAACCCGGTAGACCGTTGGCACTACCGGACACCTTCCCTGCGGAATATCGCCCTCACCGCGCCGTATATGCACCACGGTGGAGTGGCGACCCTGCGTGAGGTGGTGGAGTTCTACAACCACGGCGGTGCGCCCAACGAGAACCTCGACCCGCGCATTCAGCCGCTGAATCTCGGGAGTGATGACATCGGAAACCTGGTCGCATTCCTTGAGTCGCTGACCGGCAGCCATATCGGCCCGCTGGTTTCCGATGCCTGGGCGGCACCCGTCGGGGAGCGCTGAGGCCTGCTTCAGGCCGCCACGTCCAGACTACGGGATCTCTATAAGGTTGGCAGGAAAGCGATGTCTTCGTGGTCCTGGCTAGTCCTGAGCCAGCTAACCATATTGGGGTAAGGGGCTACCCCCGCCGCCGCCGCGCCCACAGGGTCATATGCCATACGGAAGAGTTGCAGGAGCGGCAAGCCAAAGTATTGCCCCCCTTCAAAGCTTTGCACCAGCCACCCGCCCTGGCCCTGATAGCCTCCCTCATGAAAACAGACCTTTGCCGGTATGCCGAGATGAACGCAGGCGGCATAGCACCATGCCGCCGTCACCATGCTGTGAGCCGTCTGCACCTGACTCTCCCTGAATTTCAGCGGTGTGGCTAATTGCCTGCGGTACGCCGGGTGACATACGGCAATGGATGATGCCAGATATAGAATATCTCCAGGATATTTCAGCGTGTCATCGTATCGCAGCACCCCTTCTGCGATCAGCAGCCCACCGAGGTCACCAGGGCTGTCTTCAATCTTATCCCTGGCGATCTGAATGCCGATGGAATGACAGAACTCTAGAATGACTTTTAACAACTTGTCTTACCGTGACCTTGAGTTGTTCGCCGGATTATCCTTGCCATTACCATCTTGAAGGATAGATGCCATTTACAGCTATCACGAAATTCAAGCAAAGATAAGGCTGCATTATGTTGATAGGCTGCTGCTCGCCGACCAGGGCAGAGGGAGTGACCTTAATCCCGGAAGCGGCGTCGCTGGATGCGGCGGCCAGCTGCGGTAATCCATTAGGGAGTAATAGCGGGGGCAGATTATTATTCAGAATCTGAGTTGTCGCAGAGCCGCCGACTTGTCCCATTACAAAATATGGAAGGCCCAAACCCTGACCCTGACCTACGGGTACCCGGCCACGAAGGTCAGGCAGAGCAAAGGTTGTTATGCCATCACCCCCATAGAAAGTTCCCAGCAAAGAGAACAGGGCGGTATTCTGGCTGATTGAGAGAATTTGCCCCTGACACAGCATCCAGCCATAAGGCGCAAAATTGAAACCCACCATCAAAATCTGACCAATAAAGTTATCCATCATAGTCTCCCGTGTTTAAGTGAAATTAGAATAATCCTGCTGTTCAATAATAAGTCGTACCGGTCTACGTTAAGCAGACGCCGGAAGGGTGCTGTAGGCTGACACTACCAAACTTCCAGTGGGTGAAAAAGCCAGGTATCTGGGTTGAGCTATCGAGCCATCGGCTAGAACCAGCTTGACCGTATCCAGTAGCCTGCCTCTCTGTGTCATTGCGGCAACAGTTCCAGCGTTAGTGTCTGCGGCATAGAGAATGCCGTCAGGCCCCATCGAGATATAGCCTGGATTGAAAGACGGTATGCCACCCAGCTTGCTCCCGTCGTAGATATCCAGCAGCACCCCCGAGTGATTAAAGACCTTTATCGCGCGATTGCCTTTATCTACCACGAAGATATCGCTGTCAGTACCGACAGCGACGCTGGTTGGTCCATTAAGATCGTCATAAGGTAAGCCCAAACTGCCGAA
>SXGS01605080.1_pt1 | contig 12249 bp, 14 predicted proteins | sample 3174681 | NCBI WGS metagenome assembly SXGS01 (sample SAMN11356861, study PRJNA531348) | freshwater metagenome | isolation source: freshwater sample F1-80 | place: China: Fuxian Lake, Yuxi | collected 2017-12-25
GCTCGTGACCGCTCTCCCGCGCCAGTTTCAGCGCCGTGAGGATCAGGAAGATGCCGAAGAGGTAGAACACCCAACTGAACGCATTGATCGCCGCGGCGCCCAGCGCGATGAACGCCGCCCGCATCACCAGAGCCATCACGATGCCGATGAGCAGCAACTTCTGCTGATAGATCCGGGGCACCTTGAAGGAGGCCATGATGACGGTGAACACGAACAGGTTGTCCACCGACAGGGCCTTCTCGGTGACGTAACCGGCGAAGTACTCCCCCCCGTACTGTCCGCCCCACTGCCACCAGATGAACAACCCGAACAGCACCGCCAGGCTGATGTAGACGGTCGACCAGATCGCTGATTCCCGGAACGTCGGTTCATGGGCGACCCGCACGTGGGCGAAGAAATCGAAGACGAACAGACCGAGGATGACAGCGCAGGTGATCAACCAGAGCTGGGTGGACACTCCCATCCCGAGCATTATTCCGGAAATTTTCTTCGCGTGTCAATGCGCGACGGCCGGCCTGCGACGCCGCTGACGCCGGCGCACCAGGTTCGCCGCCCATGAACCCAGAACCGCCAGGAACACGATGGCCTGCACGTATCCGGCGGCATCCGCCGGATACACCACGCCGGTGATGTAGTGGTCGATGAAGCCCGTCGAGCCCAGCGGCGCCATTCCCGCCCGCCCACGCGCCCACTGCTCGACCACGGTCAGCGGGCATTCGAGGTGCAGTGCCAGGCTCGCGACGCCCCACAGCACCACCGGCACGTGCAGCCAGAGGGCAGGCGGCCAGCGCAGCGCCAGGAACCCGCCGGCCGGCAGATAGACCAGGAAGGCGAAATGGGCGGCGGCGACCAGCCACACCAGCACCGTGTAGAGCGGCCGCATCACTCCACCGTACCGGCGTTGACGTAGCGTGACCGGGTGGCCCGAGAGGTGTTGTTCATCCGCAACGATCCCACCGCGCCGGAAGCTTTGCTGGGTGAGGTCTTCGCCGAATCCGGTTTCAGCATAAGCACTTTCGACGTACTGGATGCCGACCGTCCGAACGATCCCATGGTGGCGGCAAGGTTCCCCGATCCGGGTCGATACGACGTGCTGGTGCCGCTGGGCGCCCGCTGGGCCGCCTATGACGACACCCTGCCCTGGCTCGGCGCGGAGATGGACGTGCTGCGCGCAGCACTGGAGGCCGGCGCGGGCGTGCTGGGGGTGTGCTTCGGCGGCCAACTTCTTGCGCGCACGCTCGGCGGCAGCGTGACCCGCTCCCCCGAACCGGAGATCGGCTGGCATGAGGTGGACGGCAGGCAGAGCGGCCCGGTGCCGGGCGGGCCATGGTTCCAATGGCACTTCGACCGGTTCACCCCTCCCGCCGGTGCCCGGGTGGTGGCCCGCAATGCCCGGGCTGTCCAGGGATTCGTCCAGGGCCGGGCACTGGGCGTGCAGTTCCACCCCGAGGTCGACCGGTCCCTCGTCGAGCAGTGGATCGTCGAGGACACCGCCGATGACATCGGCCGACTCGGGCTTCGTCCCGACGACCTGCGGGCGCGCACGGCCGTCGAACTCGACGACGCGGTACGCCGACTGCGGCTACTGGTGCGCGGGTTCCTGGGGTTGAACCCCGAGTAGACCGCGGACGGTGCTCACCGCCCCCGGTAGCGCTGCCGCCACCGCCGGACTCAGGCCGACGCCGTGTCCGGTGTCGGCGACCCCCACGGTGACGATGGTCAGGACGGCCGGCACCCGCTGCAGCACCCGCCCCAACTCGTAGGTCTGCCGCAGACCCAGGTCGTGCGAGCTCACGGGGGCCGGCTCGTCGAGGTCCTCCCAGTCGCACTGCCGGATCCGGCCGGGAAGGTCGCCCGCCGCCGCGTCGACCAGAATTGCCAGGTCCGCCCCATCCCACGCGTCCAGGATCGCCGCCGGCTCGGCCGGACAGGTCAGCACCCGGACTCCCGGAAGGCGGTGGGCCGCCAGCTGCGCGGCCACCGCGGGGCCGATGCCGTCGTCGCGCCGGTAGTCGTTGCCGATACCGATCACCACCGCTCGCACCGGGTCCGCCGGGGTCACCGGCGATCCACCGTCAACGTCAGAAAATGGGTGGCGCACGAGATACACGGGTCGTAATTGCGGATGGCCCGCTCACACAGCGTGGTCAGCGCCGCGTCGTCGAGACCGTTCTCCGCGGCCACCACCCGGGCCAGGTCGGCTTCGATGGCGGCCTGGTTCTGCGAGGTCGGCGGGACGATGACCGCCGCGGCGATCCGGCCGTCGGTGTCGATCTCGTAGCGGTGATAGAGCAGTCCGCGGGGGGCTTCACTGACCCCGTGGCCGACACCGGGGCGCGCCTCGACCTCGACATACGGCCGCGTCGGGCGCTGATACTCCTCGATGATGCGCAATGCCTCCTCGACGGCGTACACGACCTCGACGGCCCGAACGATGATGCTGCGGAACGGGTTTCGACAATCGGCGTCCAGCCCGGCAGCGGCAGCCGCCTCCCGCGCCAGCGGTGAGAGCAGGCCGTGGTTGAGCGTGTAGCGGGCCAGCGGGCCGGTCAGGTGGGGGCGGCCATCGAGGGTGGCGTGCAGCGCGGTGGAATGCGCGACGTGGGTCTCCCGGACATGCTCGCTGAAGTCCCCCAGGTCGAAGGCAGGCCCGTCGCTGCGCGCGATGGTGCCGTTCTCCATCGGATAGCGCGGACCGGTCAGCGCCAGCAGTTCATGCTCGACCGTCAGGTCGGGGAAGTCGAAACCGGCGACCCACTGCACCGTCGCCAGGGCGTCGTCGAGCGCCCGACGCAACTGCTCGGCCATCGGCTTGAGGTCCGCCTTGGTGGGTACCGAGTAGAAGCCGCCGACGCGGACGTTAACCGGATGGATCGCTCTGCCACCGATAAGTTCCTGCAACCGGTTGCCGGCCTTCTTCAGCGCCAGGCCGCGTTCGACCGCCTCGCGATGATCCCGGGCCACGGCGATGACGTCGGGGGCACCCAGGAAGTCCGGAGCGTGCAGCAGACAGATGTGCAGTGTGTGGCTGTGGATCCACTCACCGCAGTACAACAGCCGGCGCAGCACGGCCAGCTCCGGATCCAGGGTCACCCCACAGGCCTGCTCGATGGCGTTGCAGGCGCTGGTCTGATACGCGACCGGGCAGATGCCGCAGATCCGGGCGGTGATGTCGGGCGGTTCGGTGTAGCCCCGGCCGCGAAGGAACGCCTCGAAGAATCGGGGTGGCTCATAGATGTTCAGCTCGACGACCTCCGGGACGCCGTCGCGCAGCTCGACATGCAGGGCACCCTCGCCCTCCACCCGGGTCAGGGCCGCCACCCGCAGCGTTCGTGAGTCAGCCATCGCGCCGCCGCTCGGACTCGAACTGGGTGACGTTGAAGGTGCCGAAGACCCGGTCGACATCCTCGCCGGACATCCCGTCGCGGTGCAGCAACGGGATCATCGCTGCCATGTTGGGGGTCGCCGTCGGGCCGAAGCACCCATAGCAGCCGCGGTGGTGACGCGGGCACAAGGCCCCGCAGCCCGCGTGGGTGACCGGACCGAGACAGGCGATGCCCTCGGCGACGGTCACACAGGCCACCCCGGCCCGTTTGCATTCGGTGCACACCGTGGCAGACGGCAGCCGCGGCTTGCGGCCCACGAGCAGCGCGGCCAGTGTGTCGAGCAGCTGGCCCCGGTCAATGGGACAGCCGCGCAACTCGTAATCCACCGTGACGTGGTCGGAGGCCGGGGTGGAGGTTGCCAGCGTGTGGATGTAATCGGGGCGGGCATAGACCACCGAGGCGAACTCGGTCACGTCGGCGAAGTTGCGCAGCGCTTGAATGCCGCCCGCGGTAGCGCATGCACCGATGGCCATCAGCACCCGTGACTGGGCCCGGATCTCCTTGATCCGGCGCTCGTCGACCGGTGTGGTGATCGAGCCCTCCACCAGCGACACGTCGTACGGTCCGGCGACCATCGCGCTCGAGGCCTCGGCGAAGGCGGCGATCTGGACCTGCTCGGCCAGCGTCAACAGCTCGTCCTCGCAGTCCAGCAGCGTGAGCTGGCAGCCGTCACAGGATGCGAATTTCCACACCGCAAGCGTGGTTTTGTGTCCCGTTGCACCCCGCGGCATCTAGAGCTCCTCGCAGTCCAGCAGCGGGGCGGCGACGCCGTAATCGACCACCGGGCCGTCACGACACAGGAGGAGCGGGCCCAACTGGCAATGCCCGCACCAGGCGACGCCGCACTGCATGTTGCGCTCCAAGGACACCCGGATGTCAACCGCCGCAACGCCTTTGTCGATCAGTGCCGCCGCACTGTGCCGCATCATCGGTTCGGGCCCGCACAGGAACGCCGTGGTGCGTCCGGGTTCCAGGCTCAACCGGCGCAGCGGCTCGGTGACGAAACCGGTCTCACCCAGCCAGCCGTGGATGGGCACGTCGACGGTCTGGTGCACCTCCAGCTGCGGATGATGTTGCCAGGCAGCCAGTTCCGTGGCGTACAGGAAGTCGCGTTCGGCGCGGGCGCCGGCGATCAGAATCACCCGGCCGAAATTGTCGCGGTCGGCCAGCGCACCCAGCAGCACCGGGCGTAACGGCGCCAGGCCGACGCCCCCGGCGACGATGACCAGGTCTCGGCCGGCCGCGGTGTCCAGCCCCCAACTGGTGCCGTAGGGACCACGCACGCCGACGGTCGAACCCGGCTCGGCCGCGCACAGCGCCGCGCTGACCGCACCGACCGCGCGGATGGTGTGGGTGATGGCACCGGCCCGTCCCAGTCCGCACACCGAGATCGCGATCTCCCCCACCCCGAAGGCGTGCAGCATCATGAATTGCCCGGGCGCCGGCGCCACCAGCGCCACACCCTCCGGTTCGAGATAGAGAGTGACCGAGTCGGCGTTCTCCACAACCCGGGAGCGCACCCGATAGGGCACCGGGGTCATCGGGGACGGCTGCTGATCGGCAGACCGGACCGCCATCTCAGTCATCGCGTGCCTCCACGCCGCGTTCGGCGTCGAGCGCGGCCATTTCCACGCCGCGTTCGGCGTCGAGCGCGGCCATTTCCTCCGTGATGTCGATTCCCGTGGGGCACCAGGCGATACCGCGGCCGCAGCCGACGCAGCCGGAACTGCCGAACTGGTCGTGCCAGCTGCTCAGCTTGTGGGTCAGCCAATGCCGGTAGCGCGACGCGCCCGACCGCCGGACCGGGCCGTCGTGGATGAAGGTGAAGTCCAGTTCGAAACACGACGCCCACTCGGTCCAGCGCTCGGCGTGCTCACCGGTCAGGTCGGTGACCTCTGCGGTGGAGGTGCAGAAACAGGTCGGGCAGACCATGGTGCAGTTTCCGCAGGTCAGACAGCGACGTGCCACGGACTCCCAGTGCGAGGAGTCGCGGGAGTCGATGAGTAGCTGGCGAAGGTCTCCCCCGGGCATCCGCCGGACCATCGCTGCTGCAGCGGAGGCGATGTCGGACGTCGCGGCCTGACGTTCCTGCGGCCGTGCCGCGCGATGCCCGACTTCGGCGAGCACCTCGGCTCCGGCGGTGCTCCCGACATCCACCAGGTAGCCCACCGACTGACCCTCGGCCCGCTCGGTCAGTGCGAGGTCGTAACCGCTGTCCGGCGCGCAGCCCGGGCCGGTGCTCATCGACGCACAGAAGCACACACCGCCGGGTTCGGTGCAGTTGACGGCAATGACGAAGATCCCGTCGCGACGGCCCGCATAGGCCCCGTCGGGGTGGGCGCCATGGGCGAGCACCCGGTCGAGGACGCCGATCGCGGCCAGATCGCAGCCCCGCACCCCAAGGAACGCATACGGCGGCGTCGACTCGGGGACGGCGCCGTCCGAAGACCACACCTGCTGGCGCTGCGGGTGCAGGAATTGCTTCCAGGACTGCGGGCCCGCCGAGTGCCCGAAGGCCGCGTCGTCGGCACGTCGCCGCAACCGGTAGGTGCCCGGAGCGACATCAACCCCCCAGCCATTGGGAAGGTCGTCCGCGGAATCCAACTCGGCGAGCACGATGGCGTTATCGCGCAGGGTCGGCCCGACCACGGTGAAGCCGCGCCGACGCAATACGGCCACGAGCTCGTACAGTCCGGCGCCGTCGATCACCGCCGATCCGCCCGGGCCCATGGACCCATGGTGCCCGAACCCGGGTGACACCGCGCGGGCACAAAGTCACCTGCTGCGGTCACCCTTGTGCCCGGCGATCACGCGGGCGAGGCCAGACGCTTCGATCGGGCCCAGGAATGCCGGCCGGCCGCGGTGCTCGTCGTAGACAAGTCCGGGGTCAGGGGATCTACAGCACTCCCGGCGCCGGGTCGTGCCCGAGTTGATGGGCCAGGGCGTCCTCGACCGTCGGGTGCCGGAAACGGTGCTCCAGCGCCTCCAGCCTGGCAGGCCGGACCCGCTGGTTGGCCTCGGCGAGCTCGACGGCACCCTGCTTGCCGAGCAGCAGCCGCGGCCCGAGAGCCGGCACCGGCAACAGGGCGGGCCGGTGCATGGTCTGCGCCAGCACGCGGGTGTACTCGGCGTTGCGGACCGGCTCGGGTCCGACCGCATTGACCGGGCCGGACAGTCGGTGGTCGTAGAGGCCGCGGTAGTAGATGTCGAGGAGGTCGTCGATGCCGATCCACGACAGCCACTGTCGGCCACTGCCCAACCGGCCCCCCAGACCGGCGGCGAACAGCGGTCGAAGCAACCGAAGGGTGCCACCGGCGGCAGCCTGCACGATTCCGGTGCGCACCGTCACCACCCGGAGTCCGGCCTCGGATGCCGGTGCGGTCGCTGCTTCCCAGTCGGCCACGACGTCGGCCAGGAAGCCCGATCCACGCGGGCTGTCCTCGTCGAGGACGGTGTCGCCGCAGTCGTACCCGTAGTAACCGATCGCCGAAGCGCTGACGAAGGCGCGCAGCCCCGCGGTCTCGGAGGCAACCTGAGCCAGCCGACGAGTGGGCTCGATCCGTGAGTCGCGGATGGCCCGTCGGTGGGCATCGGTGAAGCGGCCGGCGATCGACTCCCCCGCAAGGTGGACGACGGCATCGACTCCCTCGAGCAGATCGGTCGCGGGTTCGTTTGGATCCCAACGTCTTTCGTCAGGAGAGCCGGGCCGGCCACGAACCAACCTGATGACCCGGTGCCCGCCGGTGGACAGGAAAGCGGCCAGGGCGGTCCCGACCAGACCCGAGGATCCCGTCATGGCGATCACCAGTCGTCCGGCACCGGCGTCGGCGGCGTCGCGGTGCGCGGCGAGATCCTCGGCAAGCTGGCGGTGCCGGTAGGCGAAGGTCGGCCGCAATGCCGCACCCGGCACCGTGGTGTCGACGATGTCGTGAACCCGGGTGCTGCCACCGCCGGCGTCGCTGTAGCGGTGCGTATGCCGCCACCATCCGATCACCCGCGGCGGCAATGTCATCAGGCCGTCCGACGACAGCACGTCGACGAACTGGCGCGGCGGGTCGTACCCGTCCGGGTCATGCTGGGCAACCCAGCGCAGACCGCCCGGCAGGCCCAGGATGGCCCGGCCGTCGGCGAGCGACTCGGTCTCCTTGACCACGCGCATCGGCTGCCACGGCGGCACCAGCCTGCGCATGGCGCCCGGGCGGGTATGCCAGGCGAACACCTCGTCGAGTGGATGGTCGACGACGCTCGCGTATTCGATACCCATTGCCCCCCTTTGTGCGGGTGGATTCAGTCCCGGTCGCGTTCGCGGTCTTCCACGTCCACGGGCGGCATGTCGAGTGCCTCTGCACCGGCCGCTTCGCCAGCCGTGTCGCCAGCCGTGTCGCCGAGGTACTCCTCGTCGATGTCGCCGTCTTCAACGTACTCGTCGTCGATATGCGCTTCGTCGACGACGTGCAGGGCGGCCTCCTCAGCCGACTGCGGTACATCCGGCTCGTCGTCGCTCGGGATGTCGAAGTCGGGCTCGTCGTGAACCACGTCGTCCGGATAGTCCTCGGCGGCAATCCCGAGATCGGTCTCGAGACCGATCTCAGCGTCCACGCCCGCCGGGTCGATAATCTCAGTTTCGGTGATCTCGGTTTCGATGACCTCGGTTGCACGTTCGGTCATCCCAGCCGGCTCGATCACCTCGGTGTCGTCGGCAACGTCGGCAAGCACCTCGGTGTCGTCGGCAAGCAATAGCCGCGAGCCGGCCGAACGACGCTGTGCGCGCTCCCGGATGGCGTCGACGACGAGCAGCAGCACCCCCAGCGAACTTGCCCCGATGCAGACCCATGCCATCGCTTCATTGCCGGTCACCACGGCGGCGACCAGCGCGGCGAGGCCGATCACGGCCAACACCAGCGCGACGATCAGCATCGGCGCTCCGTCCTAGAGGGCACCTCTACGGGTACTACGCGTACCCGCCGTCGCCCGAGTCGACGGGAGCGGCCGAACCGCGCTGTCCCAACTCCTCGAGCTGCGACTCCAGGTAGGTCTTAAGCCGAGTGCGGTACTCGCGTTCAAAGGTGCGCAGCTGCTCCAGGCGGCCTTCCAACACGGTGCGCTGCTGGTTGATGGTGGTCATCAACTCGGAGTGCTTGCGCTCGGCATCGGCCTGCAGGAAGTCGGACTTCTCCTGCGCCTGCCGCAACTGCGTCTCCGACCGGGTCTGCGCATCAGCCAGCATGGCCTCGGCCCGCTGCCGGGCATCGTCGAGGGTGTTGTCCGCGATGACGCGGGCCTCGGAGACGATCTGCTCTGCGCTGGCCCGGGCATCGCCCACGACCTTGTCGGCCTCGGCCCGGGCCGAGTTCGTCAGTCGGTCGGCGGTGTCCTGGGCGAGACTGAGCACCCGGGCGGCTCGCAGCCCGTTCTCCTCGTTTGCTCCCGGACTCTCGACAACCTGCTCGAGCGGCTCGGGCTCGGGCTGGTAGAGCGGGATCGCCTGGGTCGGAGCGCCGCCGGCCCGCGCCACGGCCAGCTCCTGGTCGAGTTCGCCCACCCGCTGTCGAAGATCGGCGTTCTCTTCGACCAGCCGGGCGAGCTCGGTCTCCACCAGGTCGAGAAAGGCGTCGACCTCGTCCTCGTTATAGCCACGCTTACCGATAGGCGGCTTGCTGAACGCCACGTTGTGCACGTCGGCCGGTGTCAGTGGCATCGTCTGCCCCTTCCGATCTTCAAGCAGTATGAGGAAAACCGCCCCGTAGTCTAGGGCCAGTTCCAGGTCGGTCCGTACTGTAACTGGCGCCCATCCTGTCACACCAGACCCGCCGGTTGCAGTGGTGTGGGAATTTAAGGCCGAATTTCAGAGAACCGCCAATCGGGCCGATGGCGTCAGGCAGCCGCACCGAATGCCAGCTGCATCCCGATGAAGGCCAGGAGCAACAGCACCATGATGGAGAAGTCCAGCCGGACCGCACCGATGGTCAGCTGCGGGATGATGCGACGCAGCAGCTTCACCGGCGGATCGGTGACGGTCATGATGACCTCGAGGATCACCACCGTGGCGCCGCGCGGATGCCAGTCCCGGCTGAACGATCGGATGAACTCGACGACGATCCGGGCGATCAGCAACAACCAGAACAGGAACAGCGCGAAGCCGATGATTTCGAAGAACAGCTTCACCTGATCGGCGGTCCTAACCTGATGCGAGCGGGAGGGCCACCGACGACGGCCGGCGGGCTGAGACCAGCCTACCGATCCGCCACCGGGGGCGGCACAGCCGTCGCCGCCACCTACTGGTAGCTGTAGAAACCCGCCTCGGCGATACGGCGGCGCTCCTCGGCACTGACGTCGACGTCAGCCGGCGCCAGCAGGAATACCTTGGTCGCCACCTTGTCGAACGAGCCGCGCAACGCGAAGGCCAGACCGGCGGCGAAATCGACAAGCCTCTTGGCGTCGGCATTGTCCATCGAGACCAGGTCCATGATGACCGGCTGGCCGTCCCGGAAGCGCTCGCCGATGGTGCGCGCCTCGTTGTAGTCCTTCGGCCGCAGCGTGGTGATCTTCGACAGCGGGCTGCCCTCCTCGAAGAGCATGGCCATCCGGCGCGGATCCATCGCCAGAGCGCCGCGGGTCGACCCGCGCAGCGCGCCGAACCGCGACGGTGCGTGCGGACGGTCGAATTCACGCGGCCGGAACCGCGGTTCCTCGCCGTAACTCGGCCGGAAGCCGCCGGTCGGCGGGTAGTCGGCATCGCGGTCGTCGTAGTCGTGCGCCATCCGCGGATCGCGATCGTCGTAGCGCGTGCCCGCGCGGACCTCGTCGTAGCGGCCCCCGTCACGACCGCCGTCGTAGGAGTCCTCGTCGGCGAACCGGTCAGCACGACGGGAGAAGCCACGCCCACGCCCGCCGCCGGACTCGCGTTCGTCGTCGTAGTACTCGTCCTCGTAGTCGTCCATCGGCGCCATACCGAAGTAGGCCTTGACCTTATGGAGAGTGCTCATCCGCGTGACCCTTCTGGAGAACTTCCGTGTCCGTACTTCTGATGGTCGTGATAAACCTGTGACGGGAGTGACTACTCAGGGAGACGTTAGAGGACGTCGACCCATTAACGCCGTTCCGACACGCACACACGTTGAACCGTGTCGCACGGCGGCTTCCAGGTCTTGGGACATCCCGGCGGACAAGCCGGCGGCTGCTGGATGGTCGACCAGGACGCGGCGGTGCTCGGCGGCCAGCGCGGCGAACGCCGCGTCAGGATCGGCGCCCAACGGCGGGACCGCCATCAGGCCGGCGAGATCAAGGCCCGCCGATCCGTCGACCTGCGCGCAGAGCCGGTCCACTGCGTCGCGATCGGCGATGTCCACCCCGCCCCGGCTGGTGTCGCCGTCCAGACTGATCTGGATGAAGGCCCGCAGCGGTCGGTCGCGCCGGCCCTCCGACAGCGCCCGCGCGGCCGCGCTGTCCAAGGCGGTGGCCACCGCTGCGGTCGACACCGAGTGCACGGTGTCGGCCCATGCCGCAATCTGTTTGGCCTTGTTGCGCTGCACCTGACCGACCATGTGCCAGGCCGCCGCGCCGGGGTCGGTCGACTCCGCGACCAGCCGGTCGAACTCGGCGATCTTGGCCGAGGCCTCCTGCACGCGCGATTCGCCGAAGGCGCGGCACCCGAGCCGGAACAGGATGGCCACATCGCCGGCCGGGAAGAACTTGGTGATCGGCAGCAGCTGGATCTGCTCGGCCCGGCGGTCGGCGGCTTCGGCCGCTCGCGCCAGTCGCGACCGGACCGCCGCCAGCGCGGTGGTCAGCTCCGCCACCCGGTCTGCACCGTCGGGTGCGCTCATTCCATCCACACCAGCGACGCCAGTCGCCCGGTCGGTGCGTCGCGGCGGTGGCTGAACAGTGTCGGGTCGGCCACGGTGCAGCGCGGGTCGATGTCGACCCTGCTCACCCCGGCCTCGCGCAACTGGCGCGCGATCCCGGCCCGCAGGTCAAGCGCCGGGGTACCCGCCGCGGTCACGGTTCGGCTGCCGGGCAGACGTGCCTCGACGTCGACGGCCATATCCTCGGGGACCTCGTAGTTGGGCCCACTGACCGCCGGTCCGAGCAGCGCGGTGATGTCGGCGGAGTGTGCCCCGGCGGCCAGCATGGCCTCCAGCGTTCGCAGCACCACTCCCGCGGCGGCCCCCACCCGGCCTGCATGCGCCGCCCCGACGACGCCGGCGCGGGCATCGGCCAACAACACCGGGACACAGTCCGCGCTGATCACCGCCAGCGCGATCCGCGGGGTGGCGGTGACGAGTGCGTCGGTGGCATCGAAGGGTTCAGCCCGCGGGCCGTCGACGATCTCGACGTGCTCGCCGTGGACTTGATTCATCCACACCACGTGATCGGCCGGCAGGCCGATCTGCGCGGCCAACCGGGCTCGGTTGGCCGCGACCGCGGCCGGATCGTCTCCGACGTGGTCGCCGAGGTTGAAACCGCCGAAAGGAGCCTTGGACACTCCGCCGGATCGGGTGGTGGAGACGCGACGGATGCGAACGCTCACGGCGCAGGTGCGGCCGGCGTCAGTGCCGCATGAACGGCGGCACGTCGACGTCGTCGTCGTCGTCACCGAAGCGCGAGGACCCGTTGGAGTGGGCCTGCACGCTGACCGGCTCCAGCGGCTGGATGGTCTCGATCGGCTCGAACAGCGAGGAGCTGAGCTGACCGGCCGCTCCCGGAGCGATGCCCGAGGATCCGGCCGGCGCCCCGGCGGCGGCAGTGGTGGCGGCATTGTTGACCACGATCGGCTTGCGACTCGGGCTGGTGGCGTCGAAACCGGCGGCGATGACCGTGACCCGGACTTCGTCGCCGAGCGTGTCGTCGATCACGGCACCGA